>Ga0080027_10001199_pt1 | contig 10507 bp, 5 predicted proteins | sample OrgsoiDNA2013046_FD_70962 | JGI IMG/M metagenome (GOLD analysis project Ga0080027, IMG submission 70962) | Permafrost soil microbial communities from the Arctic, to analyse light accelerated degradation of dissolved organic matter (DOM) -... | ecosystem: Environmental > Terrestrial > Soil >...
ATGGTGCCGGTCTTGCGCAGCGACGGTTCGTTCGCCAGTTCGTCCATGGACAAGATCGGGCCGCAGGGAATGTCGTGCTCATTGAGGAGCGCCATGGCCTCGAACTTGGTCTTCGTGAGCGTCCACGCTTCCACGGTCGCAAACACTTCCGTGAGTCTGGGCAGGCGCGCATCCGGAGTGGCGTAGTTGGGATCGGTGATCCAGTCTTCCTTGCCGATCACCTTGCAGATCTCCTTCCAAATCGGCGCCTGCGCGATGAAATACAAGTAGGCGTTCGGATCTGTTTCCCAACCCTTGCACTTGAGGATGGTTCCCGGCTGGCCGCCGCCCGACGCGTTGGCGGCGCGCGGCACGGCGAGGCCGAATTTGCCATGGGGATACTGCGGATATTCCTTCATGACGTGCGTGCGATCGAGACGCTGCTGGTCGCGCAGCTTGACGCGGCAGAGGTTCAGGACCCCATCCTGCATTGCCGCCAGCACTCTTTGGCCGCGGCCGGTGGTCTTTCGCTGATACAGCGCCGCCACGATGCCGAGCGCCAGATGCAGTCCCGTACCGCTGTCGCCGATTTGCGCGCCCGTCACGAGCGGCGGCCCGTCGTCAAAACCCGTTGTCGACGCGGAGCCGCCCGCACACTGGGCGACGTTCTCGTACACCTTGCAATCCTCGTAGGGACCCGGACCGAAGCCCTTCACCGACGCGACGATCATGCGGGGGTTGAGTTCTTGAACTCGCTCCCAGGTGAAGCCCATGCGATCAAGTGCGCCGGGCGCAAAATTTTCCACCAGCACGTCGCAGTGCTTCACCAGCCTCTCGAGCACCTGCTTGCCGCCCTCGCTTTTCGTGTCCAGCGTAACCGACCGCTTGTTGTGATTCAGCATGGTGAAATAGAGGCTGTCCACGTTCGGGATATCGCGCAGTTGTTCGCGTGTGATGTCGCCGGCACCGGCCCTCTCGACTTTGATCACATCGGCGCCGAACCATGCCAGCAGCTGCGTGCAAGTTGGACCCGACTGCACATGCGTGAAGTCGAGAATGCGCACTCCGTCCAATGCCTTACTCATGCGAATACCCCCGCCGCGCCATATTCCCTGCGCGGATCACTTGTACATCGTTTGATTCTTGGTGCCCGGCGCGTACTCGCGCGGATCGACCCAGATGTTGACGACCGCCGAGCGGCGCAGTTTCTGTATCGACTCGCGCGCGCGCTGCAACGCGGGCGCTATCTGCGCGGGGTCGCGCACCTCTTCTCCGTACCCGCCCAGCATCTCGGCGAACTTGCCGAACGGGACATCGCCCAGCAAATTGCCCACACTGCCCCGCTGTTCGCCGTATTTCGCGAGCTGGCCATAACGAATTTGGTTCATGGCCGAGTTGTTGCCGATCACGGCGAGGTAGGGGACGCCGAAGCGGTTGGCCGTCTCCATGTCGAAGGCGGTCATGCCGAACGCGCCGTCGCCGTAGTAGCAAAGAACTTCCTTGGAAGGATTGGCAAGCCCCGCCGCGATCGCGAATCCGGTGCCGACTCCCAGCGAGCCGAGCGCACCGGGATCCATCCACTGACCGGGTCCCCGCGGGCGCACCGCCTGCGCCGAGATGGTGACCACGTCGCCGCCATCGCCGATGTAAATCGTGTCGTCGCGCAGGAATTCGTTGATCTCCCAGGCGACCCGGTACGGATGAATCGGCACGCTGTTCGATTTGAACAGCGGCATGAGCTTTTCGGAGGCAGCGGTCTCGGCATCGCTTAGCTGCTTGAGCCATTGCCGGCGAGTCTCGCGCTTGTCATTCTTGATGCGGCCTGACGCCGCCTGCAGCACCGCGCCCAAGATCGCGCCCGGATCGCCGACCAGTCCGAGACTGATGTCGCGATTCTTGCCGACGGTGCGGTAATCCATGTCGATCTGCACCAGCGTCAGATCTTTGTTGATGCGTTTGCCGTAACCCATGCGGAAGTCGAACGGGGTGCCCACGATCAACAGTACGTCGGCGCTGGCAAATGCTTGAGTTCGCGTGCGGTCGAAATGATGCGGATCGCCCGGCGGCAGCAAGCCGCGGCTCGCACCGTTGAAGTAGCCCGGGATGTCGAGGCCGCGCAATAGCGCAATCGCCTCTTTATGGCCGCGTGCGGTCCAGACCTGTTGACCGTAAAGAATGGCCGGCCGCTCTGCATTGACGAGAATGTCGGCCAGTCTCTCAATGTCGCGCGGATCGCCGATCGAACGTGTCGAGGCGCGGTACTTGCCGGGCTGCGGAATGACGGCCTTGGTGATGTCGACCTCGCGGTCGAGTATGTCGCGCGGGATTTCCAAGTACACCGGACCCGTCGCGCCGTTGAAGGCCTCGCGCGCCGCCATAGAGATCATGTCCGCCACGCGTTCCGTGCTGGAAACTGTCGCAGCGAACTTGGTGATGGGGGTCATCAGCTCGACGTGCGGCAGATCCTGCAGCGAGCCCATCTTGTGCTGGGTCGTCGCACCCTGACCACCGATGTGCAAAACCGCGCTCTCCGAACGGAAGGCGGTGGCGATGCCCGTGACCGCATTGGTGCAGCCGGGACCGGCGGTTGTGACCACGCAGCCGAGCTTGCCCGTCTGGCGCGCATAACCGTCCGCCGCGTGCGCGGCCACCTGTTCATGGCGAACGTCGATGATGCGAATGCCCTCATCGACGCAGCCGTCGTAGATGTCGATGATGTGGCCGCCGCACAGGGTGAATATCGTGTCCACACCCTCATTTTTCAGTGCCTTGGCAACCAGGTGCCCGCCGGATACCACGCTCGCGTCGCGACTCTTGCGCTGCAGAGTATCTTCGGCGGTCGTGGTCTTGGGCTGAATCGGCGTGGGATTTGCGGTTGCCATGTTGCCTCCATTTTGTGAGTCGGATCGGGACCGGCGTTGCCGCCGGTCCTCGAGACGAGATTTACCAGCGCTAAATCGGCGCCTTACGTGGTCCGAGCGTTCGCGCCTTGGGCGAAATGCCGCGCGCGCATGGGTTTCAATACGAACAGCGCCATCAGTCCGGCGATGATATTGCACGTCATGGCGACAGAAAAAACCGCGCCCCACCCATGATCTTTGGCGATCCCTGCCGCAACGGGAACGAGCAGCGCCCCGGCGCCCTTGGCGGTGTACAACATGCCGGCATTGGCAGCGGCGAACTTGGACCCGAAGGTATCGCCCTGTGTCGCCGGAAACAGGCTGAAAATCTCGCCGTAGACGCCGAAGTACAGTGCCGTGACCAGCACGAACGTCACCGGATTGGATCCCGACTGGCTGAGTGTGTAGAGCGCGATTGCGCCGGCGAAGAACGCGAGCGCCATCGTGTACTCGCGGCCGATTTGATCCGACAGCCAGCCGAAGAACGGCCGGCCCACGCCGTCGAATATTCGGTTGAGAAACAACGCAAACACCAGTGCGGGCATAACGGCCCCGAACAACTCGACCGGAATTTTCTCGATCTTCAAGTCCTTGGCGATGGGAGCCATGGAGGCGGCCATGGTGAGCCCCCCCGATGCGATCAGCACGAACATGATGTAAAGCACGTAGAACACCGGGCTGCGCAGCACCTCGCCCGGCGTGTAACCATGCGCGGTTTGATTGGCTTTCACCTTTGCGCCCAAGAGTTGCGCCGGCGGCACCAACAACAGCCATGCCACGGCGAATACGATGGCGCCCTGGAGGAGGCCAAACACCAGGAAGGCATGTTCGTATCCCGCCGAATCGATCATGGCCTTGATCGGCCCGATCGTTATGGCCGCGCCGGCGCCGAATCCGGCCGCGGTGACTCCGGCGGCAAGGCCGCGCCTGCCGGGAAACCATTTGAGCGCGTTGCCGACACAGGTGCCGTATACACACCCGGTCCCGATGCCGCCGAGCGCGGCGCCAAAATACAGGACGGGCAGCGAGCTCGCGCCGGAGTTGATCACCCAGGCCAGTGCAACCAATATCGCGCCCGTGAGCACCACCCAGCGCGGACCGAAACGATCGACCAAGTAGCCTTCGACCGGAATGAGCCAGGTCTCGATCAGAACGAAAAGGGTGAACGCGACCTGAATGGCGGGACGACCCCAGTGGTATTTGGCATCGATGGGATTGACGAACAGCGTCCATCCGTACTGCAAGTTCGCGACGCACGCCATGCAGATGACACCGAGTATCAGCTGCACCCATGGATTCGCCAGCGGCGACGATAGAGGTGGGGCTTTCACATTCGCATTCATATAGTTCTCCTTATTCACCCTAGATACGGACAATCACCCGAAGGGCTCATGCGGAAATGCTGCGACCGGCGGCCTGCCGGTATCCCCCGCATTCGCAGATAATCAACGCATTAATAATAAGGAAAGGCCGGTGGCCGGTGGCGACCGCGTGGAAGGCATCGTCAAAGACGCGGACGCGTCGAGACTGACTCACCCGTAAGCCCCCTTCAGACGTTCAATCGCATGCGTACGAACGCAATGCCAGCCCATGCATTCTTTTCCTGGTATACCATATATGAATGCGTTTTGGACTGTCAAGCGACATCCCCGGCGAGAGGGCTGCACACTAGGTCTATATTTCCCGACGAAGTCCAAGGGGTGGATTCTTAGGCTACTGTTAACTGCCAATAGGCAAACCGCGCCGATTGCGCGACATTGGCGATCGACATGGGCGATATTGCCCAGGGTAAAGACTTTATGATCCATCGACCCACGCATCGAGGGAGCCAATGAACACCATTGCTAGACTGGTACAGCGCTCATCCTCGGCAGCTCCGCTGGCACTGGCACCACTGAACGCATCGAGTTTGCGCGATCAGGCTTACACCCTCTTGAAGAACGCGATTGCGGACACCGATATCTACGATCCGGAGCAGGAATTGCGGCTGGATGAGCGGCAGCTCACCACGGCTCTGGGCGTGAGCCGGACTCCCATTCGCGAAGCGCTGTCGCTGCTGGAACAGGAAGGTTTCATTCGCACCGTCCCGCGGCGCGGCATCTACATCATCCGCAAGTCGAAGCGCGAAATGATTGAAATGATCCAGATGTGGGCCGCTCTCGAATCCATGGCCGCGCGGCTCGCGACTCTGCATGCCACCGATGCTGAAATCGCCACACTACGGCATTTGTTCGACGGGTTCCAAAACTCCCCGCCTTCGGAGCATCTAGGCGAGTATTCCGACGCCAACATCGCATTTCATACGGCGGTGATTGCGCTCGGCGGCTCTCAGACCATCGTCGACGCGACGCGCAACCTTCTCATGCACGTGCGCGCCATTCGACGTGCCACGATCACGCAGAGCGATCGCGCGGCCCGCTCGATCATCGATCACCTGAAGATCATCGAAGCATTGGAACGGCGCGATACCGAGTTGGCCGAAACGCTGGCCCGGCAACACACGCTCGACCTTGCGACGCACGTTGATCGCTTCTGCGATTTCTTGGACTAGGCGCACCGCGCTGCCAGGCTAGCCGCGCCGCGCGCCCCCCCACTCGCCCAGAGTCGGCACGGCACTCTTCCCGTTTTCGTCGCAGAGATATTCCGCAAGCGCCGTGTGGGGAATGCCGGAGCCCAATGCGCTCGGCGCAACGGCCTTGAGGCCGCTCGACGTGTCCTGATCAGTGATGGCCGCCTCGAGTTCGGTTCTGTCGAGCCATACCGGGGTTGCGGATTCGAGACTCAGATAGATTCGTCCGGTGGCTTGGTCGGCAAAATTGACCCTGCGAAACCCGTGGATGCAGCGCCGCAGGAATCCCGTATTGTGCTCGGCGGCCAGCAGGCTTGGATCCGGATAAAGAAATTCGGGCGCCGCCGCGTCGACATTCACGCGCCCGTAGCGTTCGATGTCGAGTGTTCCTTTGACGCTGAGAACATTGAAGGTTTCATTGTCGCCGAACGCGACAGTGCGCGGGCGCTCGCCCAGGCGCACGGTGTTGTCCAGAAACTCGAATTGGATGCGCTTGTCGCTGCGCCGTACCCACGTGAAAAAGACATCGGGAATCCCGGTATACGCCTCCACGGCATGCGCCAGCGTGTCGTCCACGGCCTTGTAGCGGCCGAACTCGAGCCCGCGTGCCCACGCCCGCTCCACCAGCGATTCGGGCGGCGTAATCATGAAAAATAAATATACGGTTTGACCGAAGCGCGTCAACAGGTTGCTGCCTGCCTCGTCCGATTCGGGCGCGAAGCTGTCGAAGCGAAATCGGTCGATCAAAAGGTGGGTCATATCGCCGCGCCGGTGTTTTCGCGCCATGTAGCGGTCGAGCTTCTGGTCGACGATTTGGAGCTCCTCGGCGGTGAATGTGCCGGCGTATTTATAAGCGCCTCCGAGTTCTCCGTAGTCGAGCAGCTGTTTGCGCCAAATGTCCGGACTGATGAGCGCGAAATCGCTCCATCGCGCACCGATATCGCCCGCCAATTTTTTCTGCAGCGGCCGCAGCGTGCTCTTCCCGGAAGCGGATGGACCTTTCGTATTGATGACGATCGGCCGTTCCTGCCGCGGCAGCAAACCATAGCCCTCACATCGCGCGCCATGCAGCAGCAAGGGCTCCATGGTTCGGCCGATGGCATCGCTCGCCAGGTCGTTGCAGGCCATGTCGGTGGCGGTCGAAACGATGATCTCCCGCGTGCCCCACGCCTGCCCCTGGGATGCGAATAACGCGGACATCACCCGCGCAAGCGTGCGGTACGCGATTCTCTGGCGCGGTTGAGCTGGTGCGGCTGCAAGCCGCTCGCATTCGATGATGTGGTGCGGTCCCCAGCTGCGGTCCATGGAAATTGGAATCGCCGGGGCGCTGCGCCTACGTGCGAGGCGCGCGAGAAACCGGGATGCGGGCGATCGCCTTGCCGGTGATGCGAAGCGCTCGACGGGGCGCATGACCTTCCGCCACGCGGCATCGACCTCATCACGCAGCTCGTGCCGGGTACGGTCATACGCCGCTGTAATGGCATCCATTTCCGGAATGAGATAGCGCTGATACAAACGGCTGGCGATTTCCCGAAAGTTGATGCCGAGGTCCCCGATTTTCGAGCCGTCAGGCACGGCGAAGTCGGCGGTGACCCGAATCAGCAGTTCATGCAGGGCGAGACGCTCCGGCCTGAACGCAACCAGCTCGCTCGGCGCAAATCCGGTCAGTCCCTGCATCTCGGCGACCGCTGCGAGGCTGGTAAAGACGTTCACCGGCCGAAAGATCGTCGATAGGTGCATCAATTCCCGCGGCACCTGCGATTGAATGCCGGGGTTCCATGGCCCGGGCACTTCGGACCCGCCGGCCCGTTCTTCGGATTTCGTCATGCATCGGATCATACCGATCCCACGGGCCACTGCCTGGACTTGTAAGTTGAGACGCAATTCGCTGTCTTGGCCGCGATCGTGTGATGCATTCGCCACCCGCGCATATGTTCAGATGATCCAAAATGTGCCGATAAGTCAATTCGGTGCGGCTGCGCATACCGAAAGGCCGTGGCGGGGAATTCAAGAACCAATGATTTCGCAACTTATCGGCCGAACACGCACTGGGCAGGCACCGGCCGCGGCTGCCGCTGTGCCCGACGGCGCGCTGGATCCCGTTTTGAGCTCGTTGGCGAGGCTTGCGGCGAATGCATGCGCCTCGCCCCTGGCCTCGATTGCAATCTTCGGGTGCGGCGAAGCCTGGTGTACCGCGGCCTCGGAATTGCCGCCCGCCGCCGCGCCGCGAATCAATGTGTTCGCCTATGACACCGTGCGGGCCGTCGAGGTGTTCGAGATGCCGGACACGACGCAGGCGATCGGAAGCCTTGCTGTCCGCTCCTACGCCGGCTGCGCCTTGCGTACCGCGGGCGGCGATACGCTCGGCACTTTGGCCGTCTACGGCACGAGCGCGCGGTTTCTTTCTCAGGAGCAGCGCACTTCGCTCCTGCTGCTCGCCCAACAAGCCGTGGCCCGCGCCGAAGTCACCGCGCGGCTGACGGAACTTTCTCTGCTCTCCGATGCGCGGCCTGCGCCGCCGCCGCACCCCGACGGGGTATCCGCGGAAGCTCTGCTGGAGAGCGCACCGGTCGCCATCTATCACACGGATGCGGCCGGCAACATGACTTACAGCAATCCGGAGTACCGCCGCATATTCGGACTCGAACCGGGGCACAGCCCAGATGCCTGGGCGAAGCGCGTGCATCCCGGCGACCGCGAGCACATGGAACGTGCGTGGGCTGATTTCTGCCGAAGGCCGCGCCCGATTCAATTCGACTATCGCACACAATCCGACGACAACGCGGTCCGCCATTACTCTGAACGGGTGGTCGCCGCCGACGGTGTTCCAGGCTGGGTGGGTACGATCACCGACTTCACCGATCTGGTTGCCGCCCGGGACCATGTGCGCAAGGCGGAGACTCTGTTCAGCAACACTTTCGATCAAGCACCGATCGGAATCATCCATGCGGATCGCCGCGGCAGATTATTGCGCAGCAATCAATCGTTTTGGAAAATGTTGGGCTACGATCCCCGCGACCTCGCGGACAAAACGATCGGCGATGTCACTCACAGCGACGATGTCGCGCGCGTGTCGGCGGAACTGAGGCGCCTCTGGAACGGCGACGTTCACTTCGTGGATCTCGAGAAGCGCTATATCCGCAAGGATGGCAGTTTCCTCTGGGTCCGCATGACAACGGCGCTGGTTCGCGAAGGCGATGCCGCTGCCGAATACTCGGTCGAGTTCCTGCGCGACATCAGCGCACGCAAGGATTCCGCGGAAGAGCTCGAACGGGTCCATAAACTGCTCATGACCGCATCGCGTCAGGCCGGCATGGCCGAAGTCGCCACCAACGTGCTTCACAACGTCGGCAACATCTTGAACAGCGTCAACATCTCGGCCAGCCTGGTGACGGAACGTGTCAAGCAATCGAAGGCCCCGGGCGTGTCCCGCCTCGCCGCGCTGTTGCACGAGAAAGGCCCGGCCGTGGGAGAGTTCATCGCGCATGACGAGCGCGGGCAGCGGATACCCGAATACTTACGCTCGCTCGGCGAGCAGCTGATGAGCGATCAGAAAATGGCGCTCGAGGAGCTCGCGTCGCTGCGCGACAACTTGGAGCACATCAAGGATACCGTAGCAATGCAGCAGAGCTACGCCAAGCTGTGCGGCGTCACCGAAACCATCGCGGTGGTGGATCTGGTGGAGGACAGCCTGCGCCTGAATGCCGGCGCATTCGTGCGTCACGGAGTGACGCTGCGGCGCGAGTTCAGCGACGTGCCGCCAATCACCGTCGACAAACATAAGGTGCTGCAGATCCTCGTGAATCTCGTGCGCAATGCCAAGTACGCGTGCGATGAATCGGGCAGGTCGGACAAGCTTCTCACCCTGCGGGTCGAAAAGGCGCCGGCCGGTGTGCGTATCTGCGTCATCGACAATGGCGTGGGCATCGCGCCCGAAAACATGTCGCGCCTGTTCACGCATGGATTCACGACCCGTGCATCAGGGCACGGCTTCGGCTTGCACAGCGGGGCGCTCGCCGCGCAGGAACTCGGGGGCTCGCTGCGGGTCGAGAGCGGCGGCCCGGGCTGCGGCGCAACCTTCATTCTGGAGCTGCCCTTGAATCCCGGCGAGACCGCCCATGTCTAACTCCGTCCCGCCCGCCAACCGGCGCATTTTGATCATCGATGACAACGCAGCCATCCATCAAGATTTCCGCAAGGTTTTAGGCATTCAGGCGCAGCATTCCGCGCAAGCCGCACTGGACGTGTTGGAAGCCAATCTTTTCGGCGCGGATGTGGTCGCGGCGGTGCGGCCGAATTTCGATATCGACTCCGCTCACCAAGGCCAGGAAGGCGTGGCGATGGTGCATCAGGCGCTCATCGAGGGACGCCCTTATGCGATGGCGTTCGTCGACATGCGGATGCCGCCCGGCTGGGACGGCCTCAAAACCATCGAGCGGCTCTGGGCAACGGACCCCGACGTGCAGGTGGTCATCTGCTCCGCACATACCGATTATGATTGGACTGAAGTCGTCGAGCGGCTCGGGCACTCTGATAAATTGCTGGTATTGCGCAAGCCCGCGGAGCCGATCGAGGTCCTTCAGTGCGCCACGGCGCTGAGCCGCAAGTGGGAAAACGACAAGCTGGCCAGGGGCCATGTCCTGCGCCTCGAAGAAGTGATCACGACGCGCACGCGGGGATTGGAGGCCGCGAATCAGCAGCTGCGGCATTTGGCGACCCACGATGCGCTGACCGGTTTGCCGAATCGCGTCTTGCTGGACGACCGGCTGCAGCAGGCCGTCGCGCATGCCGATCGCGACTTGCGCCCCTTCGCCCTCCTCATATGCGATCTCGACCGCTTCAAGCTGATCAATGATTCCCTGGGCCACCGCGCGGGCGATGAACTTCTGCAAGAGGTTGCGCGGCGCCTCGCGACCGTGGTGCGCACCGGCGACACGGTGGCGCGATTCGGCGGCGATGAATTCGTCCTGATCGGCACGTCCATTGCGAATGCAGAGGAAGCCGAGGGCCTGGCAAGCCGCGTCATGGACGTTCTGCAGGCCCCCGTGCGGATCGCCGC
>Ga0080027_10001200_pt1 | contig 10499 bp, 6 predicted proteins | sample OrgsoiDNA2013046_FD_70962 | JGI IMG/M metagenome (GOLD analysis project Ga0080027, IMG submission 70962) | Permafrost soil microbial communities from the Arctic, to analyse light accelerated degradation of dissolved organic matter (DOM) -... | ecosystem: Environmental > Terrestrial > Soil >...
TATCGCGGCGTCTATCTGCAGGACTGGATCGTCGATCCGACCTTCCCGCGCGTGTGGCGCCTGGAAAAGTCGCGCGCGGGGTCTGGCTCGCTCGGCGACATCTTGTCGCACACGATGGACCTGTCGCGGTATCTGGTGGGGGAGCCGGTGGAGGTCTCTGGGCTGCTCACTACCTTCGTATCCGAGCGACCGCTGCCTGACGATCCCAGCAAACGCGGCAAGGTCGACGTCGACGATGCCGCTCAGGCGCTGGTCAAGTTCGCGAACGGGGCCGTCGGCTACTACGAGGGGACGCGTTTCGCGCCCGGCCGAAAGAACTACAACCGTCTCGAGATCAACGGATCCAAGGGCAGCATCGTTTGGGACCTGGAACGAATGAACGAGCTCGAGGTCTACGTGGAGAGTGGACCGCAGAGCGGGTTCCGTGCGATCTCCGTTACCGACGCCGCGCACCCCTACATGGCCGCATGGTGGCCGCCCGGCCACATCATTGGGTACGAGCACTCCTTCACCCACACGATCTACGACTTCATCCGAGCCGTCGCCGACCGGAAGCAGCCGCGGCCCAACTTCCAGGACGGCCTCCAGAATCAACGTGTGCTCGACGCCATCGAGCGCTCGGCAAGCACGGGGCAATGGCAGAAAATCAGCGAAAGGAAAACCGGATGACGCGCCCAACGAAAGCGACCCTCGCGGCTCTTGGCTTGGCCCTGGCAACGCACCTCATCGGATCGCGCTTTGCGATCGCCGAGATACCGCTGGGGCAATACGACGGCTGGCGGCTCAGCACCGATGGTCGCGTGAACGCCTTCCTCAGCGTGGCGGAAGGGACGGGTCTTCCGGCCAACGAATCCGACACTTCTCCGGGTGTGGGCACGCCCGACTACGCGGACTCAAACAACAATCTGCACGCGATGAGAATTCGCAACGGTTTCTTGATGAGCGTTCTGGGTTTCACCGGACAAAAGGAGATCAGCCCGAATTTCAAGGTGACGACGCGGGTCTCGTTGTGGATGGATATAACGGGCAGTCGAACGAAGAACAACCCGGCGGAGATCGATCCGAGAGAGCTGTACCTGAAGCTCGAGGGCCCGTGGGGCAGCTTCCTGGGCGGCAGCGACATGGCGTTATTCGGTCGCGGGGCGACCCTCATGGACGCGCGGATCGCGCACGACTACGGCCTCGGATATCCGTGTGGCGTCGAGTATGCCTCGGGCGGTGGGTGCGGCATGGTCGCTTTCGGCGAGCCGTTCCCGGGCTTCGAGCCCGGTTTCGTTTATGCGACCCCGAGTCTCGGCGGCCTCCAGATCTCCCTTGGAGCGTACGATCCCGCGACGATCGCCAATGCCCAGTTAAATCGGGCGCCGCTGCCCAGGATTGAGGGAGAGGTGAAGTTCGAGCTCAAAGACATGGTTCGCGTCTTCGCGAGCGGTTTTTGGCAGGTCCTGGAAGGCACGGTCCCGGACACCTCCAGCGGGACCCTCGTGGAGAGGAACCTCCACACCAATGCCTGGGGCGTTCAGGGAGGCGCGATGGTGGCTCTTGGGCCCGTGATGCTGGGCGGCGCCGCTTACGAGGGCGCCGGTTTCAGCCCCATCACCTACATCGACGAGAGCGTGATCGCCGCCGACAGCACCGGCGTGCTGCGCGACTCCCAGGGCGCATTTGGGCTCGGGGCCATCTTGATCAACGCCATCCACGTGAAGATAGCGGGTGGCGTAGGCGTTTGGCACCTCGACAAGAACAAGAACGACAGCGGCATCATGAACTCTGGAAATCCCACGAACCCGCAATTGATCAAAGAGAACCTGGGGGAGACCGTGGGGCTCTACCAGACCACCGGGCCCGTGCACTTCGCTCTCGAGTACTTTCGCGCGCAGTCCACCTGGTACGACTATGGCGTGGCGAGCACGTCCGATCCGACGATGATCCTCGCCGTGACGCCCAAGCAGGTCGTGAACTTCATAAATGCCGGCATGACCGTGGCTTGGTGACGGCGGGATTCCGAGCCATGCTAGGGACTCGTCAAGAAGGGAACCGCAAAGAGCCTACATGTGCCGTTTGTTGGAGACGCGTTCACGGGCGGCGTGCACGTCGGTGATGCGGGCGCCCGCGAGAACGGCCACAGCGATTGGCGCCGGATGGCTCATCGCCTTGGCCGCGCTCGCATCGTGCGGGGGCGGCGCGGAGGCTCGCCATATCGAGTCCGGCCTGGGCGGTGGCGGCGGCGAGGCCGGAGGCGGCGGCGGGGGTAACGTCGGCGCGACGGGCGGCGGGGGCGGCGTGGTCGGGACGGGCGGCAGCCTCGTCAGTGGCGCCGCCGGATCGACCGGCGGCGCGGGATCCGCGGGCGGTGCGGGCACAACCGGCGGTGCGGGCGCGACCGGTGCTGCTGGTACGACCGGCACGGCAGGATCCACAGGCACGGCCGGCACGACCGGCGCCGCGGGTACGAGCGGCGGTGCGGGCACGACCGGCGTTGCGGGCACGACCGGCGCGGCAGGCACGACCGGCGCGGCCGGTACGACCGGCGCCGCGGGGACAACCGGCGCCGCGGGCACAACCGGTGCGGCCGGTACGACCGGCGCCGCGGGCACAACCGGCGCCGCGGGCACAACCGGCGCCGCGGGCACGACCGGCGCGGCGGGCACGACCGGCGCCGCGGGCACGACCGGCGCGGCGGGCACGACCGGCGCCGCGGGCACGACCGGCGCGGCAGGCACGACGGGCGCGGGCGGCAGCCTGAGCTCGGGCCTGGTGCTCTGGTACAAGTTCGACGAGTCGGCCGGCACGACCGCAGCCGATTCGTCCGGCAACGGGCACAACGGCACCGTCACGGCGGCAGGCACCGGGTCCGCGTCGTTCTCGACGACGCACCAGGTGGGGATCGACTCTATCGATCTGATGAGCAGCAGCAGCACGAACGGCGCTTACGTCTCGGTGCCCGCCAGCTTGAACGCGATGGGAGCGACGACGGCGGTGACGCTCGCCGCGTGGGTGAACCTCACGACCGATCGGGCGTGGGCGCGCGTGTTCGACTTCAACAACAGCACCACCACCGGCTACATGTTCCTGACGACGTACCAGAGCACGTCGACGCCCAACTCGGTGAGCTTCGCGATCTCGAAAACCAGCAACGCTGTCCAGCAGCCGATCTTCTCGACGGGGAGACTGTCGACCGCGACGTGGCATCACATCGTCGTGGTGCTCGACGCGGGGAGCACCTACACGGGCACGCTGTACGTCGACGGTGCGGTCGCCGGCACCAACCCGGCGATGACGTTCCGGCCTTCGGATCTCGGCAACACGGCGAACAACTGGATCGGGCGCTCGCCGTTCGCCAGCGACCCGTACCTCAGCGGTTTCGTCGACGATTTTCGCGTCTACAGCCGCGCGCTCAGCGCGTCCGAGGTGACGGCGCTTTACGCCGTCCGCTGATCGTATTCGGCGGTCGAGACCCGAGATCGCCCACCTTACGCCAACGCGCCCGCGATAACCGTGCCCACGCTGATGTCCGACGAAATGATCGTCGGGCTGACGCCGACCGAGGCCAGGACCGTCTGGCCATACGAAGCCAGCGACGCGATCGGTGTAACGTCGCCGTTGGCGGAACCGAGCCCGGTCTTCGAGTCGATCGCCACCGCGCCATAGTCCCCCTGCAGGGGCGCCACGCCGCCGATGATGCCGCCTTTGAACGGTTTGCCGATCGTGATCGAGACCTGGTGGTTCTGGTTGTGCTGACGGCCATTGGTGTTACCCGGGCCGAGCGTCCGCCCGAAGACGTTGAGCGACACGAGCGACACCTGATCCGACAGCCCCGCGGCGGCGAGCTGCTGCATGAGCGCAGCGATGGTGGCGACGCCGGCGACGGTTTGCGCGGTCTCCGCCGCCAGGCCCACGTCGGTGTGGTTGTCACCGCCGAACGGGATGTGGATCGCGATCACGGGCGTGACCTTCATTTGGATCAGCGTGACCGCGGCCAGCACCTGGGAGTTGGCGGTGCTGTCGGCGATGGAGCCCAGCATGTCGAGCAGGCTCTGGTTGATGTTGCGGACCTGCGTCTGCGACGTGACCAGCGAGTCGACATAGGCCCGCTGGGCCGGGCTGGCGCCGTTTTTGTACAGGTCGTAGAGCTGGTTGAGCGTTTGATCGCGCAGCGGCTGCAGGTTGGTGAGCGGGCCCGCCGCGCTGGTCAGCGTGGCCTTGAGCGCCAGGGGCGGGATTATCGGCAGCGGCGCGCCGTTGTACGAAATTCCCTCCGAGGGGGAGGTGGCGCCCAGGCTGATCGGCTGCGATTGGATGGTGCCCAGGCAGGGCGCCAGTTGTTTCGCCAGCAGCGAGGGCAGCATCTCGCCCGCGGCGGTGGTCCCCATCAGCTTGAGGACGTCGGGCTCTTTGGGGTGGACCGGCGTGTTCGTCATCAGGTGCCAAAAGCAGGTCCGATCGAGCACGGCTTGCGGCAGCGCGGCCCACGGCGCGGCGGCGGTGGTGCTCTGCCCCTGGATGGTCAGCGCGGTGGGCGCCATCGTCGGGTCCTGGCTGTGGGCGATGTTGGGATCGCCGTACGTGCCCGGCACGCTCGCGTTGATCGGATCGCCGTTCCCCGAGGTGTTGAAGATGATGTATTGGGCCTTGGCGTTCGAGCCGCACATCGGCATCTGATTGTCCGCGAAGGCCCGACGCGGGTTGAGCAGGAACGAGGCGGGCAGCCCGGTCGCCAACGCGCGCAGCCCGACCATCCCGCTCCCGAAAAGCATCGACAGGAGTCCCTCACGGCGTGTGATCATCTGGGTCTCCTCACATTCCGATCGAAATCGCGGAGGGGGCCAAGCAGGCCGCGACGAAGGTCGATTGCAGCGCGGCGCTGGCGCCCTGCTGCATCGCCGCCGAGAAGTGCGCTTGCAGCAGGCTGGTGGCGGGCGCCGCGCGCGGATCGGACGGCGCCAACCCCATGACGATCGAGACGAAGTCGGCGATCGCGTCGTTCGGATCGCCGCTCGACCAGTACTTCGTCCCGGCGGCCTGCTTGGCGGTCGCGACATCGATCACCTGAACGGCGATGGCCTCGCAGATGTTCTCGGTCGCGGCCCGATAAAACAGCGTCGGTTGGTTGGGCAGAACCGGGATGGTGGACCCGCGGCCGTAGCCGTCGGATGGCAGACCCGAGACGATCTCGGGCACCGGCTGCATGAGCTGTTTCTTGGTGGTCGCCTTCAGGCCACACACGTCGGTGAGCCCGAGCCGGTTGTTGAGCGCCGCACACAGATGGTCGCGCCGCGACACCGCCACCACCTCGCCGTTCAGGGTGCTGGTCCGGGTCGCGCTGGCGTTGGTGATGATCGGCGACGAGAAGATCTCGGCCACCAGCGCGCTCCACGAGAAGCTGGAGCTCTGGAACACGCCGACGATCCGCTGGAACTCCGGATCGTCGGGCGCGCAGGGCGACGAGTTCGCGTAGTAACAGAGCTTTTGCACCCAGGCGGTCGGGAACAGCGGGTGCGTGGCCAGCACGTTGCCGAAGTCGCCCATGCTCGACACCGGTTGAATCACATTCCGAAAGGCGAAGATCCCGGGCTGCGCGGTCAGCGTGGTGTCGAGCTGGTCGTGGTAGTTCCACGAATAGTTGGCCGAGAAGATCGACCGCAGAGGATCCAGGCTCTGGTGGCAGCCGTAGCACCCAGCCGTCGCGTGCGCCACGTCCAGGCCCGGCGGCGGGCTGCCCGGCGTGGCGGTGGAGTCGGTGCCGTCGACCGACGATCCCAGCGCCACGATCAGGGCCTGGTTCAAGGTCACGCGCATCTGATTGCTGAGGTTGGTCTGCCAGTTGGCGAAGAAGGCCGGCGTGCTGAAAAAGCCGATCCGTGGAATGGTGAGAGCCAGATCGGTCGCCAAGCGCAACGTCGGCAGGTCGTAGAAGAGCGCGGTCGCCTGCCCGGTGGCGGGCGGGTGGATGGTCACCATCTTCCAGTCGGCGAAGTCGGCGGTGGTCAGCTGCGGCGCCGTCGCGGTACCCCCGGACTGCGGACACTTGGTCCCATCGGCCAGCGTGCGGTTGTCGAGCGTCCCGTAGAGCAACCAGTGCAGCGTGAAGCCGTTCGCCGGATAGAGGATGGGATCCATCGCGCAGCCCGCGATGGTCGAATCCTCGGTGGCCGCGTCGGGATCGTACCAATGCATGTAGTTGGCGTTGGTCGGATCCAGCGTCTGCGCCATCGGGATCGGACCTTGCGCCGTCTCGACGGTGATCTGCAGGCCCTTGTTGTTCTTCTTGAAGCTATCGGTGACGGTGCCGTTGTCGTCGACCTCCCAGGCATCCAGGAACGCGTAGAGCTCCTTGAGCGCGGTGGTCATCATGAACTTCGGCGTCGTCATGGCCACCGTCAGCGGCTCGCCTTCGCCGATGAGCTCGAGCATGGTGCGCGCGAAGCTCTCCTGCAGGTTCTGTAACAGCAGCGGCGTGAGGGTCGTGTTGACGGCGATCTGGCGGGGATAGGCCTGGTCGGCGTAGTCGGCCACGGTGACCTGCGTTTGTTGAAAGGCCAGCTCGAAGAAGCGCTCCATCTTCTGGCCGTATTGCGGAAGCTGCATCCAGCCTTGAACCAGGGTCTTGAGCTGCGTGGGATCCGCCGCGACCGCCATCACCTCGGCGTCGGTCGGCGGCAGCCCGACCAGGAGATTCTTCACCTTCGCGACGTAGACCGTCGGGGAATCGGCCGCAAAGGCCAGCACCCCGCTGTCGACCCCGCTGTCGACCCCGCTGTGGACCCCAACCTCGGGTAGGCCCGCGTCGGATCCCGGCGGCGGGGTGGTCGTAGAGGCTACCTTCCCGCCGGAGCAGCCAACTCCCAACGCTAGAAGCGCGACCACTGGGCGGAGGACCAAACGCTTATTCGCCACGGTAGATTCCCGACACCGCTAGCCGGTGAAAGATACAACGGCATCGGCGGATCGCCAGTGGCGACGTAATCGGTGATATCGATCACGGGACGATGCCGGCGATTCAAGTATCCTGAGCCTCGCAAAACCAGGCAGCTGATCGTGAGAAAAATGGTATCCTGACCCTTTTTGCTACAGTAGCTGCTGCCCCGACTCCGTCGGAGTACCAGCTTGATGCCTGGGCTTTACAGGCGGGTTTGGTTCGCTTATTTTCGCGAAGTTGGACCGACACCTTTTGCCTGACCTCGCTGTGCGCAGCCGAGACGCCCGCGTTCCTCTCGGACCTCGCCCGCTGCGCGTCTGTATGATCGTCGGCTACGATCTCAGTGAGCCTGGAGGTGTAAAGCACCACGCCCAACAGCTTGCCCAGGCCCTCCGGATGCGCGGTGACCAAGTATGCGTGGTCGGTCCGTCATCCGGTCCGGTGGACGGTCACCACGTGGTCCCTTTCAAAGGGGTCTGGCGGACAGTCTCGAACGGTTCTGAAAATGCGTTTGGTCTGCTGGTCGCGCCCTGGAAAGTTTGGTGGTTTTTCCAGCGGCACAGGTTCGACGTCATTCACATTCATGAGCCTTTGCTGCCGTCGCTTGCCTACTGGGCCATTTGGGCGACTCCCGGCACGCCCCACGTCGCGACGTTTCACGCCTTCGGCGAGGGCCGGTCGGGGAAGGTTCGAGCCGCCGCGCGACTGGGATCGCTGGTTCTGTTTCCCCTGATCCAGGGCGCCGTCGCGGTATCCTCCGCCGCCGCGGCGTATGCGGCCAGTTCTTGGTCGCGGCCCATCACGGTCGTTCCAAATGGTGTCTCGACGCACCTATTCTCTCCGTCACCGAACGCCCCATCGAAGACATTGCGGTTGCTCTTCGTTGGCAGACTCAGCGACGAGCGAAAAGGCATCAAGTACCTCATCGACGGCTTCCGCGCCGCCAGGGAGCGAGGCGTCTCCGTGACGCTCGACGTCGTGGGAGAAAACCACGGTGAACCGATTCTCCCCCTCGCAGGGGTGACCTTTCATGGGCGCCTGCCGCTCGACCAACTGGTAGAGCGGTATCGTGCCTGCGACGTATTCGTCGCACCCTCGACTGGACAGGAGTCCTTCGGGATCGTGCTCCTAGAGGCGATGGCGTGCGGGAAGGCGCTCATCTGTTCGGACATCGACGGGTATCGAACGACGGCGGCGCAGCAGGGCGCCCTCTTGGTTCCGCCGTGCAACGCCGATGCGCTGGCGTTCGCCATCGAGACGCTGGCATCCGATCCGATGTCCGTGCGCAGGATGGGTGAGTTCAATCGTGTTCGCGCGATGGCCTACGACTGGACCCATATTGCAGGACAGCTGCGCGATCAGTACCTGCGCGCCATCGCTCATTCGGGCAAGGTGCCGGAACAACCCTTGCTCGAGCCCGAGGTCATCGGTGCAGCTCCGGAACCGAGCCAACCCGCCGCTACGGCCCTTTGAGGTCGGTGGTCCAGCAGAGTGGTCACCCGCAATGACACTGAAGAGTCCCAGTCGACCACCGAGGTCATGATGTGACGCACGGGGTGTTTGACTGGAAGCGCATGGTCAAGGATCTCGCCAAACACCTGATATCCGCGCCGAACAAGGAACAAGTCAGCTACATCATCGCCGATGCCGAGCGCGACGTCACCCGGCTGGGCTGCTGCCCTCCCGACTTTTGGTCCGGGCTTCTGACGGAATATGAGGCTCTCCTAGCCGATCATCCTTTGCCGCCTTCGTCGAGGCTTCTCGCGACGAAGCTGGCTCCGACCGTGAGAACGGCCATTGCCGAAAAAGCGGACCTGCCCGGCCGCCGAGAGGGATGATTCGGTGCGCCTACGGCTTGGGGGGCTTCGCAGCGCGCATGTGTGCGACGGTCGGGACCAAGAGAAGCGCGGCCAGGAGACATCCGAGCTCGCCGAGGTCGGCGAGCTTGCCGAACGAGCGCAGCGCACCGTTCGAAGCGACCAGCAGCGAGCTGTAGCCGATGATCGTCGTCGAGGAACAGAGAATCACGGCACTGCCCGTCTCGGCCAGAGCCCGCGCATGATCCTCTGGCCGCTCCTTGGTGAGCCGTGCAAAGACATTGACGGCGTAGTCGACGCCTATGCCGAGCGTGACCGGGAGGGCCACAAAATTGAGGAAGTTCAATTTCAATCCCATCGCCGCCGCGGCGCCCACCATCCACAGTACGCCCACGAACAGGGCCAAGAGGATGAGGGCAATGCTCGACAGTCGTCGAAACAGGAGAACCACCATGAGGACGACGCCGATGAACGCCGCCCCCGTCGCAATCGGACCGTCGCGGGTCATGGAGCTCAACATCGCGGCGAACAGGGAAGAGCTGCCGGCCGCATCGACGACGCTTCCGTTCGGAAGGCTCACGTTCTTGATCACCGCCGAAAGACGAATGAGATTGTGACCGTCCCAGTTCGCCCAGACCCGCACCGGAAAGATCAGCGCGATTCTACCCACCGTGCCATCTACCTCCCGAAATCGCCGCGCGACGGGCTCCGGGAGGTCGCCGATCGTCAGGCGGCGGAGGTCTGCCGGTGGAGCCCAACTGTCCAGTTGCTTTCGTTCTCCGGGAGAAAGCAGATCCATCGTCGAGTCCGACAGCCGCGTCTGGATGTCGGCGATTACCGCCAGCTTCGCGTCTTGATCCTTCGGCAGGTACTCGTAGGCGGTCGAGACAGCCGACAAGAAGCCTCCGGTCGGCTCGCCCGCGGCCACCCGCCGAGCACACTCGGGCCGGAGCGTGGCCGGATCGGAGGCATGCGGGTCTCGGGCGTGCGTGAGGCCTTCGGCACAATCCTTGATGAGGAGGGCCGTCCGATAGGCGGGGGCATCCCCGGCGCTCGGTAGCAGGGCAATGGCGATTGGCGCCAGATCTTGAGGGAAGATTGCGCCCACCCGGACATAGAGATCCCCGGCCCCCTGTTTTCGGCTGCGCTGGTTGCGCAGCTTGGAAAAGTCATACTCGAAGGGGCTTCGAAAGACGGGGGCAACCGCGCAGAGGGCGAGCAAGGACATCCCGGTCGCGACCAAGATCAGAAATCTGCGCCGGCGGAAAACCCACTCGGCGGCGCGGGTGAGAGGGCCGGCGGCAAAAGTAACGCCCCACAGAGGTCGCCGACGAATGCGTTCCCAAAAACAGATCAGCGCGGGACAGTAGGTGTAGGTCGCCAGCCAGCAGGTGACCATCCCGACGCCGCCCACCTCGCCAAACTGACGGAATCCACGAAAGCCGGTCAAGGCCAGGCTCGCGTACGCGACACAAGCGGCCAGCGCGGCTCCCAGGGTCGGTTGGGCGGTGCTGCGTACGGCGACGACCAGCGCCTGCTCCACGGTCGCGTTGGGTTGGCCGATACGCTCCTCCCGGTAGCGTGCCAGGAGGATGATCCCGAAGTTGATCCCGTTGCCCAGAATGATCGACCCGAGAAAGGCCGTGTTCGTATTGAGGTAGCCGATCGTCAGGCCCGCGATCCCGAAGGCCAGGGCCACGCCGAGGAGGGTGGGGAAGAAGATGTAGGCCAGCGAAAATACGCTGCGGTAGTAAAGGACGATC
>Ga0080027_10001201_pt1 | contig 10497 bp, 10 predicted proteins | sample OrgsoiDNA2013046_FD_70962 | JGI IMG/M metagenome (GOLD analysis project Ga0080027, IMG submission 70962) | Permafrost soil microbial communities from the Arctic, to analyse light accelerated degradation of dissolved organic matter (DOM) -... | ecosystem: Environmental > Terrestrial > Soil >...
AGACCAGCATCTGAAAATCAGGTTTGGCATTGAGCCTGTCCACCGGATCTGTTGCCATTGAATCTCCTTTTCCCGAATTATAAGCCAACATATCTACGATTTCACCACCGGCAGAAAATCCAAGTATGCCTATACGGCTGGTATCAATCTTCCAATCTTTATAATGACTTCTTACCAAACGCATGGCCCGGTAAACATCTTCTTTCGGTTCTTTATTTAGCTGATAAGGAGAATTTAATTCACGGGCCAGTCTGTATTTTAATATGATGGCAACTACCCCCAGTTTATTTAAAAACTTTGCCGGATCTACACCTTCTGCTTTGTAAACAAGTAAACGATGTCCGCCGCCCGGACAAATCACAACGGCTGTTCCATTTTCAATATCTGCTGGCGGAAAATAAACCGTTATGGACGGGTTATGAATATTTTTAATCCAATAATCTTTTGCCTCTTCCGGTTCATTCTTCCTGTTTTCAAATCCTGGTGCTCCATTAATCCACAAGGGAATTGTAAGCGAATCGGATTGGCCATGAACCAAAACCGGAATAACAAGTGCAAAAAACTGAAAGAATAAATGGACCCGGCTTTGTTTTATAATCATTATAAAATAAAATTAAAGGATGATGATATATTGAATATCGTACTATACTCCGATTCCTGATCGCTTTACCCATACCTGAATCGTCTCGGGATCCTGCAAATGAACAGAATTACAATAATTTGAAGGTCAAACTCTAAATTTTTTATACTAATACCTAAGAAACAGTATATTATATATTATTAAATGTGTAATCTTGAATGGATCTGCCTATCACCCTGAAAACCACCAAATTGGCTATCGTTCTCCTATTTGGTAACATTAAATTAATATAGCGTATGGCTATCCGGAGGTATTTTGCACCCGTTAAATCAATTCATCTACTATATGCAACAGGAATTTCAACTCCATTTTCCACTTGTGAACAGGGTAGCACAAATCAGAAAATCTGATTATTCTTTAGTCATTCTCAGAGAAGGTTTGTATTCTGTTTCGGTTGATAAATTACCGCTGGTTGAATACTTTGTAATATTCGACAGTCCCGTAAAAAGTGATCAAATGAAGTTTAAATTTTACAAGACGACATCTGATGCAAAATGGTATGATAAGGCTTATTCTGAAGAGGCTGAATTGAACTCACCTGAGTTTGGTATGCCTGAAATGAATAAGGAATTAAAAGCTGTGATAGACAATTTTGAAACGCAGCATAAAAAACAAGCAAGTCTTTCGCATTAAAATCTTGTTTCCTCACCTGATTTCCATTGAAATTTCACTTCGGAACACCAGTTTTGGGTGGTAGTTGTTTTTCAGCGTCGTAATATAATTTGAATAAATAATTCCCTGCGCATAGAGGTAAAGTTCTATAAATTTCCTTTTCTTAAATGGTAAACGAACGTTTTTACAAAAGGCATCTTTGAATCCTTTGTAAAAAACAGCCATGCATTGAAGTGTAAGACTCTTATCATATTCATACTGCAGACGGTATTCGATGGTGTTGACCAGGCCGTTCGACTCTTCCAATAAAGATTCAATCTGTATACCCTCTGTTTTTTTCACCTTTAGCCATTCTGCAAAATCAGGAGCCCTTGACAGAAAACTGGAAAGTATAAAGTTGCTGTATACCGCGCTGTTGGAATTTGCAGGTTTAATATTAAACGCAAAGTTTTCCTTGAATTGAAAATTTTTCCTGGTCAGCCCTGGATTATTTCTTTCTTTCTTATAGATATTGATCAATTCATCCGTTTTCCCTTTTCGAAAGAAGAATTCGAGTTGCGCATCGAATTCCGGGAATATAAAAGGTATGATTCCGAATTTGCTGTCGAAGAAAGACAACTTATCGGTATATCTCTTTAATTCACTGAATTCTGTATGCAGTTTACGGATCTGTTTTTCGGAATAAACCTGCATGATAAAATGTTGCCTGATTTTTCAAATATACTATTGGAACAAATCCTATTTTTCAGCCCTTTTGGATGTTAACTGAATATGAAATAATTGTGTCCTGCCTGTTAACGAAAAGAAAAACAGGATTTTAAGAAGCTGGTAACATTTTGGTAATATTCGCGTAACATTCCATTAATAGCATCTCACGTCTTTTGCTACCTAATCAAAATCTAAATTTTTTTTATGAGAAGTTGGACAAACAAACATTTAATCAGGATTTTTATCCTGATCATTATTTCGGCCTTCGTTACGAAAAGTACTGAAGCGCAGTATATATTTAATAATGATTCTCTTTATAAAGCAGGAACGGAAAATACGGGAAGAATCTGGGGATATGCTTTTGGAGACTTTGCCTATAAGGGGCATTCGGATTCATTGAGCCGTGGTGGAAGCAATCAATATTCAGGCGTACCGGTAAACAGAAGCATGTTTCAGTTTCGCCGTATTTACCTTGGATATGATTATAATATTTCTAAAAAATTCAGTGCAGAACTTTTATTAGCTGCTGAAGATAATTTTCCTCCGGGAACGCCACCGGTGGGAAGTGCAGCAGGAACAACTACAACATTTGCAGCGGGAAATTCAACGGGAGATTTATTGGGTAACCAGAAATTCACTTTCTATATAAAGAATATGAATCTGCGCTGGAAAGGTGTTTGGAAAGGAACGGACTTTGTGATTGGAGAAATGTCAACACCCTCTTTCCCGATGATCTCAGAAAGAGTATGGAGCTATCGTTCAATTGAAAGAACCATTGCGGATATCCGCCGTACTCCGTCTTATGATTTCGGTGTCGCTTTCCAGGGAACATTTGATCCGGCTACAAAAAATTATGGTTATAATGTGATGGTGGCAAATGGTACCAGTGATAAGCCGGATTATACTCCGTACAAATGGTTTTATGGTGATTTATGGGCATATTTTGGACATAAACATATCGTAGTTGATTTGTATGCAGATTACCAGAGGCTCAACTGGACGAATACCTGGCACCATTCCCGCCAGATGCTGAAAGGTTTTGTTGCCTGGAATAGTTCAGCCACAGATAAGAGTATGAATCCGGGAAGCGGGTACACCATCGGTGTGGAAGGATTTATCAATAATCTGAAGGCGGACAATATGGCTACAAAAATCGCCGGACCGGTAGATACACTGAGTACTGCGCCTTCCGGGATTTCCTTTTACATACATGGAGATATTGTAAAGAACAAGCTGAGATTTTTTGCACGTTATGATATGTATAATCCGAATAATAAGATTAATGCGGCCGTATATACAAAATACGCAGGGAATACAAGCAACTACAACGACAATTCATTCCATACTGTTTATAATAATAATGCCGCAACACCTTCAGTTACTTATACAACCACCGGAGACCAGTCTTACAAACAAAACTTTATTACTGCAGGTTTAGATTTTAAACCAACAAACCGCGTGCATTTTATGCCGAACGTGTGGTATAACAGCTATACATCACAGATTTTAACCCCGACTACTGCAGGCGCACCTCAATATGCGAAAGATCATGACCTGGTATTTCGTCTGACGTTCTTCTTTTCTTTCGGAAAGAATTATGATAACGGAGGCTTTTAATTATTTATAAAATATAAAACAACGATCATGCATTTTTTTAGAAATTTAAAAAGAAATATTGCCACGTTTGTTCTGGCGGTAACCGCCTTAACGGGTCTCCAGATGAAGACTTTTGCTCAGGATGATAAAACATTACTTGGTGCCGGAAGTTCTTTCATCAATCCCCTTTTTTCAAAAATGTTTGCTGAATATAATGCAAAAACAGGCATTATGGTAAACTACCAGAGCATCGGTTCCGGTGGTGGTATTTTGCAACTTACCAATAAAACAGTTGATTTTGGCGCATCAGACGGGCCGCTCAATGAGGAGCAGGCTGCAAAATTTGGTGTTCCTGTTTTGCATATTACCCAGGCTTCAGGTGCAGTGGTGGTAACTTATAATTTACCGGGGGATAACAATAATATCAGTCTTACGCCATCTATCATTGCGGATATTTTTCTTGGAAAAATTACAACCTGGAATGATCCTAAAATTATATCTATTAACAAAGGTGTAAATATTCCCGGATTACCCATTCTTGTAGCACATCGTTCAGACGGTAGTGGTACAACAAATATTTTCACAAACTATTTATCGAAAGTAAGTCCGGATTGGAAAACGAAAGTAGGAAGCGGTGGCGCAGTGAACTGGCCAACAGGGTTGGGTGGTAAGGGAAATGAAGGTGTTGCCGGCCTCGTAAAACAAACACCAGGTGCGATTGGATATGTGGAACTGATCTATGCCTTGCAGAATAAAATGGATTATGCAAAAATCCAGAATAAAAAGGGAAAATTTATTGTACCTTCTATTGCCTCAGTAACTGCAGCAGGAAATGTTACTTTACCTGAAGATTCCAAAATATTTATTACAGATACTGATGCTCCGGATGGTTATCCGATTGCGGGTTTTACCTGGGCACTTATTTATAAAGAACAGAATTACAACGGACGTTCTTTAGATCATGCACAAAAGCTGCTGAAATTATTATGGTGGAATATTCATGAAGGACAGGTATTTACTGTACCTCTGAATTATGCCCCCCTGTCTAAAGAAGCACTTAAAGTTGCTGAGAAGATTTTGAAATCAGCCACTTACAATGGCAAAGCGATATTGTAATTCGTGATGGTTTAGATATATGGTGTGTGGTAGATGGATCTTAAGATTGTTCACTTCTACCATTCACCATATTTCTTTTACCTTGATAAAGTATTTATGAAGAAAGTGAAAAGTTCCAAAGGTCAGATAAGAGCGGAATCTCTTTTTAAGCGAACACTTGTAGCCATTGGTGTATCCATGATCGTGCTGGTGTTTTGCCTGATGTTAACACTGATTATTGAATCCGTACCATCCATGAAATCTCTGGGTTTAAAATATCTCTGGGGAAAAACATGGGATCCAGTAAATAATGTCTATGGCGCATTGCCTTTTTTACTGGGGACTATACTTACTTCTTTTCTTGCATTGATCATTTCTATTCCATTTTCCTTTGCGATTGCCATTTACCTTGGGGAATATAATCCCAAGGGCTGGCTTTCTAATTTCTTAAAAAATACGGTTGAATTGATTGCCGCCGTTCCTTCAGTGATCTACGGTTTTTGGGGATTGCTTGTGCTTGTGCCACTGGTCCGTACCATGGAAATGAAACTTGGAATTTTACCCTATGGTATAGGAATATTTACGGCTTCACTTATTCTTGCCGTGATGATCATCCCCTATGCCGCCTCACTGGGAAGGGAAATGATCAGGCTTGTACCCTCTCCATTAAAGGAGGGTGCATATTCTTTGGGCGCAACAAGGTATGAAGTCATTAAAAATGTCATCCTGCCTTATACCAAATCAGGTTTGTTTGCAGGTATTTTACTTTCTCTTGGAAGGGCATTGGGAGAAACAATGGCTGTTACGATGGTTATAGGTAATACAAGTATAATACCAACCAATATTTTCTCACCTGGAAATACCATGGCTAGTGTGATCGCCAATGAATTTACTGAAGCGGATCATACGGTTTATTTATCAGCCCTGATAGAACTGGGTCTGGTATTATTTGTCGTGACGGTGATCATCAACATGATCGGAAAGGGAATCATTAAGAAGTTTACGAATGAATAATTTATGAATGCAAATGTAAAATACAGGGTAGGTAAAAGTAAGTTCATTCAAGGGCTGATCTTTTTCTTTGCTTTTATCATTACAGTACCCCTGATGCTGATTATATTATATATTTTCAGGGAAGGCATAACAAAAATAAACTGGGATTTTCTTACTAAAATTCCAAAACCTGTTGGTGAAGCCGGTGGTGGTATCGTGAATGCGCTGATTGGTTCAGTCCTCATAATACTAACGGCTTCTGTAATCGCAATCCCAATCGGAATTCTTTGCGGAATATATCTGAGTGAAAATAAAACCGGACGATTATCCTATTGGAGCAGGTTATCTGTGGATGTGTTACAGGGGGTTCCTTCCATCGTCATTGGTATTGTAGTTTATTTCTGGGCCGTGAAACCCATCGGCACTTTTTCTGCATTATCGGGAAGCTTTGCCCTTGCGATTATGATGCTTCCTATTTTGATTCGATCCACAGAAGAAACGCTTAAGTTAATTCCATTCTCTTTGAAAGAGGCCGGGCTCGCACTTGGTTTGCCTTATCATAAAGTCATTTTGAAAGTTGTTGTTCCTTGTGGCATCAGCGGAATTCTTTCAGGCGTGATGTTATCCATTGCACGTATTGCTGGTGAGACCGCTCCTTTATTATTTACTGCCTTTGGAAATCCATACATGAGCACCAACCTGCGAAAGCCCATGCAGAGTCTGCCTTTGATGATCTTTAATTATGCGACCAGTCCCTACGACGAATGGCACGACATGGCCTGGGGCGCTGCATTGATATTATTATTTACGGTATTATTATTAAACATTATTACAAAGCTGACTACAAGACGATGGAACGTACAATTATAAAAAGCAAAAACTTCAATGCCTATTTTGGTACAAATCATGTTGTGAAGAATGTCAATATTGAGATTCCGAAGAACAATATTGTTGCCGTGATGGGACCCTCGGGTTGCGGTAAAACCACCTATCTGCGCTGCATTAACAGAATGCATGAATTGATACAGGGAGCTACCTGCAAGGGCGAAATGATTTTGAACAACGAGAACGTTTATGAAATGCATCCGATATTTGTGAGACTTAAAATCGGGATGGTTTTTCAGCGTCCAAATCCATTTCCGAATTTGAGTATATATGATAATGTGATTGCCGGCTATAAATTAAATGGCATGAAACTTCCAAAGGCTGAAAGGGATCAGAAAGTGGAACATTCTCTTTCCAAAGCGGCACTATGGAATGAAGTAAAGGATTCCTTGCATAAGAAAGGAACTTTTCTCTCAGGTGGCCAGCAGCAGCGTTTATGTATTGCCCGCGCGATTGCCATGGAACCGGAAGTTTTATTACTGGATGAACCCACATCGGCTTTAGATCCGATTTCTACATCCAGTATTGAGGAATTACTGCACGATCTGAAAAAGAATTTTACGCTGGTTATCGTTACGCACAATATGCAGCAGGCAGCCAGGGTAAGTGATAAGACTGCATTTTTTTATATGGGTGAATTGGTTGAATATGATGAAACAAAAAAGATGTTCACCAACCCCGCTGATCAGAGAACACAGAATTATATTACAGGAAGATTTAGTTAGATTCTAACTTTAATAAAGATATATGTCACAATTAGCAATAGAATTAAAGGAATTAAAAACTGAAGTGGTCAATATGTGGAATCTTGTACATTCCCAGGTGGTAAAATCCAATATCGCCATGATCAACTTTGATAAAAACCTGGCGAGGGAAGTTGTTTCAAGGGAAAAAAGAGTGAACGGGTTGGAATTAAAAATAGACCGTGACTGTGAAAATATTTTTGCCCTGCTTACACCTGTTGCGGTGGATTTGCGGTTTGTGCTCGCCGTATTGAAAATAAATTCAAACCTTGAACGTATTGGAGACATTGCAGAGGGCGTTGCAAAATATATTTTAAGTGCTGATAAGCCTTTTAACCCCGAGTTGTTGAAGATTACGGAAACCGTAGCTATGTATGATGAAGCCATCAATATGCTGGAAGACACGCTTTCGGCTTTTGAAAAAGAAGATACTGCGCTTGCCAGGAGTATATTTCAAAAAGATGAATTTCTTGATAAGATCAATGTCAGTGCAACCCATGCAACCATTAAATATCTGGAACAATTTCCACAGGATGGTTATCAGGCCCTGATCAATTTATCCGTAATCAGAAGACTTGAGCGTGTTGGGGATCAGTCGAAAAACATCGCGGAAGAAACTATTTTTTATGTTGAAGCCAAAGTGCTGAAGCATGGAGAAAATTAGCAGGTAACCATCGAACTGCTTCACGGAATTATTTTAGAAAAATTTTAGCTTTAAGTGTAAATCTTAAAGCTTTTTTATTTCATTTCAGCATGCTTTGATGCTGCAATTTCATTTTTCAGAAATTGTTGTTTGCACTCATCTGAACAAAAGCCATACACTTTTCCATTATAATGGACCGTGTCTTCAATACCAGCAGTGAGTGGCATGCCACAGGAAGGATCTTTTTTATTGTCAACCATGGCAATAGTAAATTTTGCTTTTACCGAATCTGTAAGCGGTGTTACCGCGGCAGATGTTGCTACAGCTGCAGGTTTCTGATTACAGCCGGCAACCAGGAGATTTAATAAAAGGAGACTCCAAAAAAGGAAACCTGAATTTTTGATACGGAAGTAATTCAAACGCATTTTTCTGTATTTAACCGAATAAAATTAAGCATTTAAATATTAAACTTCAATGCCCTTCCCTTCCATCCGTTGAACGGCTTCTCTGCCAATGATTGCAGATTTGCGATCTACACCCCAATGGTATCCACCCAAATTCCCGGTTGATGTAATCACACGGTGGCAGGGGATCAGATAAGCGATTGGATTTTGTCCTATGGCCGTTCCTACGGCTCTTGAAGCACGCGGATCCCCGATCTCACTTGCAATTTGCATGTATGATTTGAGATTTCCGGAAGGAATCTGAAGTAATGCGTTCCAGACTTTTATCTGAAATACGGTTCCTTTCAGGTGCAGTTTAATTTTTTCAAGATCAGTCGGGTGATCCAAAAACATTTTTAATGCCTGTTTCTGAAACGCATCTGATTTAAGTTCGAATACGGCATGCGGGAACTTTTTTTTGATATCTGAAGGATCATTTTCAATCCCGTCAAAAGAAAGGTGGCAGATACCTTTATGGGTGGAACCAATTAAAATGGTTCCAAAAACGGTTTCTGCATAACCATAATTAATATGCAGGTTTCTCCCTCCTTCTTTGAATTCACCTGGTGTCATACCTTCTATATGTATAAACAGATCATAAAGGCGGCTACTACCCGATAATCCGGCTTCAAAACTAACCGTACTCAGGCTTTTTTGTTCCTTTAATAATTGCTTCGCATATTCAATACTGGTATACTGAAGAAATTTTTTCGGACTAACCCCGGCCCAGTCCTTAAACAGCCGTTGAAAATGAAATGGACTCAGATGGATATGACGGGCAATTTCATCAAGTTCAGGCTGATCCCGGAAGTTTTTCCTGATAAATCGTATTGCTTCTTCAATTCGTTGATAATCAATCATATGTAATATTAAACATTTTGATTTTCTTGTTCAACCTGAAACTTGCTGCAATAGTAAAAAAAATGTTTTTTATCATTTTTTTAACTTTGAAATAGTTCGTATCAAAATTTAATCTACATTTAACAGGTAAAGTTTCTATTCAAAATCATACTAACATGCTTGCAAAATTCCCTTATTTGAGGAGCTTTCTGCTCTTAAGCCTGTCTATTATTTCCTTATCAGTTTTCGCTCAGTCTAAAGTTACCGGTACGGTCAAAGGACCCGATGGCAAACCTATGGCTGGAGCTACCGTAACCGTTAAAGGAACAACGGTTTCCACTGCTACAGATGAAAGTGGATCATTCACACTTGAAGTTCCAAGAGGTCATACTGTACTCGTTATTTCTTCTGTGGGCTACGAAGTGGCAGAACAGAATTTTTCAGGTGACAATCTGAATATCCAGATTACCATGAAAACCCAAACAACTTCTTTGAATGAAGTTGTATTAACCGGTTACACCAGTCAGAGAAGAAAGGACATAACCGGTGCGGTAGCCATTGTAAATGTTACAGAATTAAAGGCGCAGCCAAGCAGTGATGTGGGAACACAGTTACAGGGTAAGGCCTCCGGCGTGAATGTAATCCAAAGCGGTGTGCCGGGTACTGCTGCCAATGTACGTATACGTGGTCTGGGATCCTTCACCAATAATAATCCATTGTATGTGATTGACGGAGTGCAGACTACAAATGCTTCCGGTTTAAATCCGAATGATGTTGAAAGCATGCAGGTATTAAAAGATGCAGCATCCGCTTCAATTTATGGTGTTCGTGCATCAAATGGGGTTATTATCATTACAACGAAGCAGGGTAGGAAAAGAGGGGTGAATATCGCCTATGACGGATACTATGGAAGCCAAAATCCTGGAAAAGGACTCGATTTATTAAACGCACAGGAAAGTGCACAATTATATTTTCTGCAGCGTAAAAATGCAGGCGTTACTACTGCGGGTTCTGTTTATGGAAACGGAGCTGATCCTGTTTTACCTGATTACATTTACTATACAGGATATGCTGCGAACGGAACGCCGATTACAAGTTCAAATCCAGGTGTGGATCCGAGTTTGTATTCTGTCGATTATAGCCGTCTGGGAGATCCGGGATATAACCCGTATATCATTGTTCCATCTAATAAAAATGGTACCGACTGGTACAGTGCGATTACAAGAAATGCACCCATCACCAGCCATAATCTTACCATGAGTGGAGCAAATGACAATAGTCATTTCCTTTTGAGTTTAA
>Ga0080027_10001202_pt1 | contig 10495 bp, 9 predicted proteins | sample OrgsoiDNA2013046_FD_70962 | JGI IMG/M metagenome (GOLD analysis project Ga0080027, IMG submission 70962) | Permafrost soil microbial communities from the Arctic, to analyse light accelerated degradation of dissolved organic matter (DOM) -... | ecosystem: Environmental > Terrestrial > Soil >...
TTTCATATAAACCGTCATCGGGCGCAGGTTTTCAGGCTTATCACTGAAATGAACGGATAGTTTCATGAAGACTTAATTGCAGTAAATTTGAGCATATATTCTGTTACTAAATCGTCACTAATTCCCTGCAAACCCACTGGAATCGGGGGACGGTACTTTTTGTATCGGTACTGAACAAAATGTACCCATTTGCGCAAAGGATTGAAATTCAACGAGGGAGAAGACAGGTGAAATCACCGAGAGCCGGTGAGCTCACCGGAAGTTCTTGGATAAAACTTCCCAAAAAGGCTTAACTTTTAGTAGTCTACTTTCATTACTTGTAATTATTTATTTGCATATCCTTCCTTCTGGGAACATTAAATCCACGATGAAGAACTCATCTGAGAAATGAATCAGCCATCGGGGAATTGAATTAAATCCTGCACCTTCAATCCTTACCGGAAACTACAGACTCTTCATTAAAACTGTGCATCCATTTGCAATTATAAATATCTGGAATTATGATTTACAGGTTTAATAAATTAAAGCTGATTACCAATTACTCTCCGATTAGTATGATTGGTATTCCTATATTTTTAAACTCATTTTTATGAAAAAAATAATTCTGATTAGTTTTTTACTCTCGCTGTCACAGTATTTGTCTTCTCAAACCATCATTCAAAAAGATCCTGAAATTGAAGATATGGTGAAAGCGGTGAATGCAGATTCGCTTCGTTTCTATATCAACAGCCTGGTTTCTTTTGGAACAAGAAATACACTAAGCTCCATCTCAGACAAAAAGCATGGTATTGGAGCCGCACGAAACTGGGTGCTCTCAGAATTCAAATCATTTGCTGCATCGTCCAATGGCCGGATGAAGACCTATATCGATAGCACTCGTTACGAGGCAGACGGAAAAACATTGGATACAGCCATTCAGTTGGCGAATGTGGTTGCGGTGCTTCAGGGAACGGATCCGGCCGATCATCGGATCTTCCTGATTAGCGGACATCTTGACTCGCGCCGCTCGAATGTAATGGACCGACAGGGCGATGCCCCGGGCGCAAATGACGATGGAAGCGGTTGTGCTGCCGTGTTAGAATGTGCAAGGTTATTGAGCAGGCGAAGTTTTCCTGAAACCATAATATTTGTTACGGTAAGTGGTGAAGAACAAGGCCTGTTGGGCGCATATTTCATGGCCAAAAAAGCAAGAACTGAACATTGGCTGATTGAGGCGGTGTTAAATAATGACATCGTGGGAAGCAATAACAGCAATCAGACCGGCATCATCAACAATACCGAAGTACGCGTATTCAGTGAAGGGCTTCCTTATTATGATCTGGAAAAAAAGGCCATGCAGATCCGTGAATTGGGCATGGAAAACGATGGGAGATCCCGGCAATTGGCAAGATATGTTAAAGAAATCGGAGAACGGTATGTAGACAATCTGAAAGTAGTCATGGTTTACCGGCCCGATCGTTTTTTGCGTGCCGGGGATCACATATCCTATTTAGAAAACGGTTTTGCAGCCGTACGTATTACGGATATGAATGAAAATTACAATCATCAGCACCAGGATGTACGAATGGAAAATGGTATTCAAATTGGGGATCTTCCTGAATTTGTAGATTTTGAATACCTGCGCAAGAATACTGCCCTTAACCTGAGTAATCTGGCCAACCTGGCCAAAGCTCCGCCTGTTCCCGATTCAGTGAAAATAGAAGTAAAGAATTTAAACAATCTCACTCACCTGTCCTGGAAACCATCTGGCTTCCGTAAAGGGAAGGGATATTATGTGATGATGCGTGAAACGACGGCTGCCTTTTGGCAAAAGAAGATCTTCACGAATCAGGAAGAAATAACGCTTCCTTATTCCAAAGACAATTATTTCTTCGCGGTTCAATCTGTTTCTGAAACGGGAAACGAAAGCCTTGCCGTTGTTCCCCAACCTGACAATGGTAGAAAATAGTCACTTCTATTTTTACAAGATGTCTGGTAATGTCAGTCACTAATCCGTCACTAAATCCCCGCAAACCCACTGGAACCGGGCTTAAGTACTTTTTGTATTGGGAAGTGACCTCTCCACGATAGATGCGCATTCCCTGCGGAGTACATTCATTCTCACCATATTTCATTTGCTTTTAGTTGCTTTTCTTCGCCTTTAGTAGCCTTTTATTCGCTACTAATCTGTTACTAAATCCTGTTTTTGGGATTTGTTTGATTTGATTGGCCAGATTATGGATCACAATGATACCTGAACATCTATAATCTGATTTTAAGGTTTATAGCGTTTACTTTGTTGACGGATGCGAGCAAGACATTTTAATTTTATGGCGAAAATATGCCTTTATAATCGAGGCAAAGGGATATTCACTTCGCGAACCTTTTCAGAATCCTGAAAAGGCTTTTTTGTAAGAATCAAAGATGACTTTAATTCTTGTATTGGGTATGGTTATATACAAACATGAAGGGTTGAGAAAAAGTTTATTGATGGAATTCCGTTGAGGATTACAGACAAAGATGGAAAGCTTATAGAGGAAATTGACACGACCCAATACGATCAAGATTTTTCGATAATTGTTACCTTGAATCATTCGGACAAATTCAGTGTGACCTTTCAACTCTTATTAACTTAGAAAGTATAAGCGGATCAAACACGAGATGTCGGGGCGATCATAATCAATAACAAAAAGGCCTTTTCAGGCCTTTTTATTTTATCGTCAATCGTGACCATCATAAATTGGATCTGAATTTCCCATTTCGGATACCTTCATTCCATATTTATGAAATCCAATGAGGATGAATGTACTCCGCAGTTTGAACTACGGATTTTAAACGATTAAGTGCTTAGTGCTTTGAATTTAATCCGGGAGTCGCCACAGTACAGTTTCCCAAATCAACTTGTAATATTTCACCACCACCTGTCGTGCCGGGTCCAAATCCTTTATTGGAAATATAAAGCTTACCGTCCGGACCAAATGTCAATCCGGTGGGAAGGGAAAGACCGGAAACGATCACTTCCTTTCTGCCAGTATAATCTACACGAACAACATCCCCCGTTCCCGGAGTGGGACCCATGCCACTTACAGTCGAATTTTCAAGAATATACAATCTGCCAAATTCATCATGAACAACACCAAGTATGGTTGTAAAACCTGAGATAATCGGCTGGACGTTTTTATCGGGTGATATCCGGTATATCTCTGATCTGCCGGCAACTACGGGAAAAGTGTCCAGATTACCTACAAGAAAATTATCATCTAGAAAAGTAACAGCTGTGGGTACGATATGTCCTTGGCTAACTGATATATCGACAACCCTGTTTATTTCACCGTTGGGTGTAATTTTGACAAAATCTCCTTGGTTTGGTTCCGTCACATACAGATTGCCATCCACGTTAATCATCGCATAGGGAGTGCCATCTGGTTCTGCTCCTCCATGTGGTTCGGGATGCGCTGTGGGATGAGTCATTGTATATACACTTAAGTTCGCGACCAGCGTCCAGGTGCCGTCCCGGTGTATTTTTACAACACCGTTTGGTACAACCGGAACTCCATTTGGAGAAGATGGAATTCCGTGCGAACAACCTGCCCCAGCAAGTAATGCATAGAGATCATCTCCGATAAATGCTACATCTGCCACGCCCTGAAAGTCGCCGCCGACGATTTCCTGATCCACACTGGACGGAAGTTGATCCGTTACGGTTGTACGAACACCTGCGCTATTGACTTTTGAAACACGTCCACTCGTCAAACTGCCCAGATAAGGACCTACAGGAAAAGTAACCTGAGCGCACTGACCCGCGGTAGAATTTGATCCGCCGGTTCCTGCTTCGGCAACATAAAGATAACCGTCGGGACCAAATTTCAGGCCGCGTGGACTATTGAATCCTGTTGCAAAGACTTTAACGGTCGGAAGACTTCCGTTTATACATTCGGGAGGGACATGATCCTTTTTACAGGTTGCAAGAAATAAAATGATTGCAACTACTCCTACAATGGCTCCCAGATTTACGTAAATTTTTCTTTTCATAAAATGATTCATTTAGAGATTGTGAAATGATTAAGGACAGACTCGTTTCAGCCAGGTATGGACGCTTTGTTTGAGGATATTGAACTTTTTCAAATCAATGAAGGCAGGAAAATCAGAACTATTGGTTTTTAGAAAATCTGTAATAAAAATAATCAGGCAGGATATCTGACAATTTTTTATTCGACGGAAGATCAGGGCTTCATGGAGAAAATAGATTGATTTCTAAAAGCAAAGACTGGGAGGGTAGGATGGTCACATTTGAAATTACACAGAGAAGAATGAAGTAAATTGTAGATTTTCGTCAATCTTTGACAAAATGACTGAATTGCACACAATACGAATAGTCGCTTTTTTTTCATAAATGGTTTTTTAATGATTAATGAAAATGGAAGATGCACTTTTTGGAAAATTCTATAATCTGCACAATTTTAATGCGAATAACAAAGCAAAAAAAAGTAAATCATCAAACAGCAGAATTAGCAAACATACAACCAGCAAACGTGTATTAATGTCGTTTGTCGTTGAAAAATGCAGTTGGTCTTTAAAAGAAGCTTTTTATTGAATTATTATAATGACATTCATATATTCTTTAAAAAAAGTAACTTCCATATGTGAACGGGGACAGAAATTTTATTAAACAATTTGTTTTTGAAAAAAAATATTTGCTGGCGAGACACATTGTATTCTGGTCGGTGGGTTATATTTTTCTACTAGCGATCGGTTCACAAGACGGCACTTTTAAAGAGAGTTTCAAAACAGCGATGATTTACTTGCCGTTCAATATTCTATGTGCATACATAGTCATTTATGGTTTTGTACCATGGTTTTTAATCAGGGAAAAATATGGGTCATTTCTGATTGCATATTTTATCTGGCTTATCATCGGAATGTTTATTAATTTCGGCATAAGATATTTTATACTTTTTCCATTGCGTGCTCCGCCGCAAATGTTAGCAAAGGTCAGGTCAGACAATTCCGCGATATTCCGCATGGCCGGTTTTTTAGTAATGAATATGATGACGCTTTTTGCTTTGACAATTAAAGTAGTTAAGCAATGGGTTATTAAACAGGAAATGGCATCGCGGCTTGAAAAAGAAAATATAAGTGCAGAGCTTCAATTGCTTAAGGCACAATTGCATCCTCATTTTTTGTTTAATACCCTTAATAATTTGTATTTGCTTGTATATGAAAAATCGGATAAAGCGCCAAAGATGCTTTTACGGTTGTCAGAATTGCTGAATTACGTATTGTATGAGTGTAAAGCTGACGAAGTTTTGTTATCAAAAGAAATTAGTGTTATTAAAGACTACGTAGCACTTGAAAAAGAAAGATATGGCGATAGACTCGACGTTTCATTAAATTTTTCAGGAGATATAGATGATAGAATGATAGTGCCAATGCTTTTTCAACCATTTATAGAAAATTCTTTTAAGCATGGCACATCAGAACAATTAGGAAAAGTTTGGATGAGCATTGATTTGTCTGTGAAAAAAAACCAGTTGTATTTTAAAATCATTAATAGCTGTGATAATAATAATCAAACCAAGCGGGAAGGCATTGGAATTATTAATGTAAAAAAAAGGCTTGAGTTGCTTTATCCGGAAAAATTTGAACTTTGCAATGGTGTGGAACAGGATGTTTATATAGTGTCGATGGCTATTGAATTACACAATCCGGCAACTGGGTAAAATATACCAGAAATTATATCCATTAATAAATCAAATTAAATGAATATCAGTTGCTTAATAATAGATGATGAACCACTTGCTGTAAGGCTTGTGGGTTCTTATGTTCAGAAAATACCGGGCCTTGAAATTGCCGCATCCTGCAATAGTGCAGTTGATGCATTTAAAGTTTTGCGCGAACAAAAAATTGATCTGATTTTTTTAGATATTAAAATGCCTAAATTGATAGGCACAGATTTTTTGCGCGGCCTTTCCAATCCGCCAAAAATTATTTTTATTACTGCATACCGTGATTATGCATTTGATGGTTTTGAACTTGATATTGTTGATTATCTTTTAAAACCAGTTTCTTTTACAAGGTTTATGAAAGCCGTAACAAAAGCGACAAAACTTATATCGAGTGAAGAAAATTATTCCGTTACAAAAACAGATGACAATAATAATAAAGATTCTTTTTTATATTTTAAGATAGACAGGGAAATGGTAAAAATAATATTAAACGAGATATTATATATTGAAAGTAAAAAGGAATACGTGAAATTATTTCTTGAAAATGGAAAATCATTAATGGTAAAACAAAGCATTAGCTCACTTGAGAAATTACTTTCGCCGCACCGGTTTATTCGGGTACACCGCTCGTACATTGCAACAATTGAAAAGGTATCTTCATTTAATTCTGCATATATAACTATTTGTAACCACAAAATTCCAATTGGAAGATTATACAGAAATGAAGTAGACAGCGCTTTTAAACATTAATAAAGAAGTCGCTCAGTTTTAATATTTAATTTATAAATACCCTTTTCTATTTTTTAAAATTTAGCGCTGACAGCGGACTACCAGATAATTACAGCCGATGTAAAACAATAATTTCGATTAAAGAACCAAAATAAGGTTCGCAAAATGCGTACTTTTAAAGGTGCTTTGAACCGCATGATTCCGCCGTCAAAAAAATCCCGCCCTCCAAGAAACCTTACCCTCTAAAAATTTTCGCCAAGCCTTAAAACCCCAGCCGCTTGATTATTACAATCTTATTTATTTCTTCGTCTGGGAGAAGTGTGGTGTCGTCGTTGTGGCACCCTGCAATCTCCATGATCTTTCTGCAATGGAATGTCCGGATGTCTAACATATACTGAGAGATTGATATTTTATGTCAGTGAACTGATTTTTCTGGCGGTAAATGAATATTAGTTTGTTCAGGTACTTTAAACTCGTAGGGTCTCTTCTAAAATCACCGATCGTAGAAATAAGGGAAGAATACATCAAAAAAACGTTCTACGAAAATAGACGGAAGGCAAAGGGTAATAACGCTATCTAAATATGAGCCGGTAATACTCTCAAACAATGTACACAAGAGAACATGTGGAAATTCCGAGCAGTGTGACCACCAAATTCCGGATGGGTATGACCACTACGACCATTGATATTCAATTGTGTTGATGGTCAACTTAAAACGGAATGGAATGATCTGGGTCTTCGGAATTTCCACCTTTGTACTATCTGGCTCTCGGTAAATTTTGTCTTTTTCATGTTCTTATACAATTTGAAATTAAAGATTTTCTCTAATTCTTACCCACCGAACTTTGAGGCTGCTTACACTTTGGCAGTTTCACCAGAAATTGTTTAGTCATTCCAAATGAAGTCGCCCAAACAAATTCTCAAAAAGTAAAAGAAGGCCATATGGGATCTGCAATATCACTCCGGTATAAGCACGAGATATTTCGATGGAGCGTTTCTACTCCTTTGGCGGATCGCTCGGACAGGCATATTTAAAGGAAAAAAGTAAAATTCAATACCGTTTTCAGAGTTTTTTTCCGAACTTGACAATAAAACAACCTAATGCAACGTCGCTCCTTTTTAAGAATATCGGGTACGGCTATTCCGATTGCGGGTATTCCGTTTGTACATCGGACAAGCTGGGGCGACAAATCAAGAGGCAGCAATGGTTTTTATGTTGAAAACGGAAAGGATCGCAATAACGCACCCATTACTTTACTCGAGGGTGATGTCTTTTATACAAAGATAGGAACCTCGGATACGGATGGGGACGTTTTTACTTTTGAATCCACGCGAAAAGTGAATGGCGGACCACCGCTTCACTATCATCCGGACCAGGACGAATGGTTTTATATTCTTTCCGGCGAATTCCTGGTCAGAGTCGGGGATCATACTTTCACCGCGAAAGCAGGCGACTCCGCATTTGCACCTAGAAAAGTGCCTCATGCCTTTAGTAAAACCGGTGATGGAGAAGCCAAGATGTTAATTATGTTTCAGCCTGCTCTTAAAATGGAAATGCACTTTAAAGCGGTTAGCGAAGGACTGTATATGAATCTGACACCAGATCAAAAGCGTAAAGTGCAGGAGGAACATGGGGTGTTTGTTGTGGGACCTGCGCTTGGGCACGAAAAATAACATTGAGACGCATCATCCTCATCAACTACTGGAATGTTGCTGAATTTTTACAAAATAATTTTACATTAGTTCAATTAGTCGTGTAAAATCGTTGTTGAATATAGAGTGTCTCCTTGAAAACTGATTACGTCTACGTCTAATTTGTTTGACGATAATGTAAAATCCATAAATCCATTCTCGGATTTGGCGAAACGTCCGCCATCAGGATGAACAACGACGGACGTCGTCTCAGATCCGGCGCCCGACATAAAATAATGGGTAAAGCCAGGTGGTTTAATATGTTGCAGACTGTGTTCGTACCCACAGATATAAGCATTAACCTTATATTTTTCGAAAATAGGCCTTAGCAGTTGTTTTAACTCAGCTGTTTCAGGAGCTTTCATTCTTCCACCACCAGTCCACAAAGGGTGATGACCAAAGACCAATTTCCACTTGATATAACTGGGCGCATCCGATGGAGTTTTTTCAAGCCAAATTCTTTGTGCCGCCGTGTCTTGATCCTGAACATGATGGTCTGAGCCTTGATAATATTCAGAAAGCAGTGGTGTTGTATCTATAAAGACCAAAAGAACTCCCTGACTGCTATCTCCATCAATAAAAATAATTTTCGAATAATAACGGGCGGGCATATTCCAAAGTTAAAAGAACAGAAATGTATTCTGTTGTGTACCAGCCTCTGTAAACTGAACAGTTTTCAAAAATTTGATTAGTAAGTTTCTATCAGATCCTTGCCAAAAACTCGTTACTAATCCGTCACTAATTCCGCTGAAATCCACTGGAATCGGAGAACAATACTTTTTGTATCGTAAAAGTGCTCAAAGTGACTATTTATGCAAAGGACTGAAATCCAACCAGGGAGAAGACAGGTGAAATCACCCTTAGCCGGTGAGTTCACCGGAAGTTCTTGGATTAAACTTCCCAATATTAAGATATTAGGACTCTTACTTCCATGACTTAAGTAACTATTAAAACTTTAGGAAATGATTAGGTGAATAAGTCATTTTAGTCTCCTGATTTATTTTTGACTTCAAACAGGTGTTATGTTTTGAGTAATGAGTAATTTTAAGCAGTTGTTTGGCATACTTTTAAAAAGGTTAAATGCTAAAAGGAATTACAAAAATCCTCATTCTTGCTTTTTGCTCAGTTGAGCACAGTCATGCACAAGACTTCAAAGCCCCGGATACTGTATCCATTCATTCCGATAAATTAATATTGAAAGGGTTATTGTGGCTTCCTACCGGTAGCGGACCATTTCCAACAGTTATTTTTTGTCATGGAAGTTATGGAGGTACCGATACAATTCATGATCCAGTGCAGAATATATCTGTGTTGGGCCCGGTGTTAGCCCGGAAAGGGTATATTTTCCTTGGTCTCTTTCGCAGAGGTATTGGTCTTTCAAGTGGACAAGGCCTTAACAGCACAGATCTGATGGATAAGGCATTTAAAGAACATGGACTGGAGGGGCGGAACAATGTACAACTTCGACAACTCGAAACTGATCAATTGCAGGATATGATCTCGGGTCTTAAATTTCTGCGGGAAAGAAAAGAAGTAGATACCAATCGTATTGGAATAATGGGCCACTCTTTCGGTGGGGGACTTACCTTACTGGTCGCTGAGTTTGATTCCCATTTAAAAGCGATCGTTATTTTCGCACCGACAGGTTATAGTTGGGATCGATCACCACTACTTCGTCAACGTTTAATCAGTGCAATTAAAAATATAAACGCGCCCATCATGATTATTCATGCCCAAAATGATTATTCCACAATTCCGGGGTATGCGATAGATAGCGTTTTGAATCAACTTGACAAACCACATATATTAATAATCTATCCGAAGTTTGGAAATTCAGTAATTGAGGGACACGCTCTGCTTTTTCTAAGTATTAAATCCTGGGAAGCTGATGTTTTTAAGTTTCTTGATGAAAACCTGCATAGTTGATCCAGGCTAATACTTATTTTTAAACTATTACTAACATAGATCTTTGTAATAACTAATGTGACGGATCGGAATTGAGTCATTTTCTAAAATATGCGAACTTTATGTTGTTTCTAATTCGAAATACTTTTAAGCAAGTTTAAATGGTTAAAGGAATTTTATTGGCTCTAATAATTACCTGTTGTTCCGCTGAGATCATTCATGCACAAAATTTCACGATCCCGGATACTATCTCCTTGCAGTCCGGTAATTTAACATTAAGAGCTTTATTGTGGCTTCCTATTGGTCACGGACCATTTCCGACTGTTATTTTTTGTCATGGTAGTTATGCCACTGATGATACGACACATGAACCGATAATTGAGGCATCTACTCTGGGACCATTGTTTGCAGGGAGAGGATATATTTATCTTGCCCTTTTCCGTAGGGGGGTCGGGCTTTCAAAA
>Ga0080027_10001203_pt1 | contig 10493 bp, 5 predicted proteins | sample OrgsoiDNA2013046_FD_70962 | JGI IMG/M metagenome (GOLD analysis project Ga0080027, IMG submission 70962) | Permafrost soil microbial communities from the Arctic, to analyse light accelerated degradation of dissolved organic matter (DOM) -... | ecosystem: Environmental > Terrestrial > Soil >...
AAAATATTATCCAGAATCACGGTATTCGCCACCGGTGGAAATGGTCAGGTTTACCGGACAACAACCAATCCCATTATTGCCACAGGCGATGGAATTGGCATGGTATACCGGGCAAAGGGCCGGATTGAAAATATGGAATTCATACAATTCCATCCTACAGCGCTATTTCAACAGGGCGTGAGTCCTTCCTTCCTGATCACCGAAGCAGTGCGTGGTGATGGTGGAATACTCCGGAATAAAAACGGAGAAGCATTCATGGAAAAATATGATTCACGCAAGGACCTTGCGCCACGTGATATCGTAGCAAGGGCAATCGACAGTGAGATGAAAAAGGGAGGAACCGAACATGTCTGGCTTGACTGCCGCCATATGGATATGACGAAATTTGTAGCTCATTTCCCAAATATATATTCCACCTGCAAGTCAACAGGTATTGATGTTGCTGTAAATATGATTCCGGTAGCACCAGCTGCACATTATAGCTGCGGTGGAATCAAGACGGATGAATGGGGTAATACCTCCATCAGAAATTTATATGCTTGTGGTGAATGCGCTTCTACCGGTCTTCATGGCGCCAACAGGCTAGCAAGTAATTCTCTGCTTGAAGCCATGGTATTTGCACATCGCAGCTACCTGGACAGCATTGAAAAAATAAACGAAATTAATTTCTGTGAAGAAATACCGGACTGGAATGCTTCCGGAACCACGGCCCCCCTCGAAATGATCCTGATTACACAGAGCATCAAAGAACTTCAATTGCTTATGAGCGATTATGTGGGTATCGTACGTACGAATATCCGCCTGGAACGGGCCATCAAAAGACTTGACCTGCTTCATGAAGAAATCGAATCCCTGTACGAAACCACATTATTATCTCCCCAGCTTTGCGAAGTCAGAAACCTCATCACCACAGGATACCTGATTGTAAAAGGTGCTCAATTCAGAAAAGAAAGCCGGGGACTTCATTTCAATACTGATTTTCCAAATAAGAGTAAGTTGATTCAAAATATTGTACTCTGATGAAAGCAATGATTCTCGCTGCAGGCCTGGGTACACGTCTCAAACCCTGGACAGACAAGCATCCCAAGGCCCTGGCCCTGGTAAATGGGAAAACGCTTTTGGAAAGAAACCTGATTTATCTGCAATCTTTTGGTATCAGGGACGTGTTGGTGAATGTCCATCATTTCCCCGACCAGATTCGTCAGGCCATTTTAGTAAATAACGGATGGGGGAGTCATATTACAATCAGCGATGAATCTGATCAGGTACTGGAAACAGGCGGAGGTCTTAAAAAAGCTGCATACTATTTTGATCAGGGCGCATTTCTATTAATGAATGTGGATATTCTGACTAATTTGAATTTGCACAATTTGATTGCTTATCATGAAGAAAAAAATCCGCTGGCCACGCTGGCCGTCACCAATCGTAAATCTTCCCGTTATTTTTTATTCGACGGGCATAATCGGCTTTCAGGTTGGCGAAATGTAAAATCCGGAGAAGAAATTATTTCCCTGAAAGCAAAAGAGTTAAATGAAAAAGCCTTTAGCGGCATCCACATGATTTCTCCTGAAATCTTTCCCCTCCTATTCCAAAAAGAAAAATTCTCCATTGTTGAGGTTTACCTGAATCTTGCTGCCTCCAATCAAATTCTGGGATTCGAACATTCCGGATCTAAACTGATAGATGTGGGTAGGCCTGATTCAATTTCCATTGCCGAAAGCCTGTTTATATAATGGGGCTTTTTTTAATTTATCAAAGACGATTTTAAAGACAAGATTTTTTGAAAATAAATTTAATGTATAGTAAACATCTTCAGGCTGGTAATCAGCGTAAATTAAAAATAGTCGATTGGATTGGGATCGGATGTGTATGGCTGATACTACAAATGATTTTACTGAAATTTCTGGGTATCAACGACACGCAGGAATCATTAAAATATATCGGGCTCGCGGATAAATGGGTTACAGGCGACAGAAATTTTCAATGGTATAATCTTTTTTATTCAGGTTATATCGCCATGCACATACTATTAAAGGATTTAGGATTACCACCGAAGAGTATGTATTTAGTACAATTGTTAATATCCGGCGTTGCACTTTATTATTTTGTTCAGATATTAACTCTTCTTCTTAAATCCAGGTTCACCATCATTATTTCAGCTATACTTTATGCGTCTTGTTTTATTATCCATCAATGGGTAACTGCCTTGTTTACAGATTCCGTGTTTTGTAACCTGCTCATCATTTCAACCTACTTTCTAATGGTTGAAGAAAATAGTTTAACCCAGAAGATTTTATGCTGGACATTTATTCTCATTATACCATTTTTCAGACCTGTAGGCTTTTTATTTTTAATATTGGTCAGTTTCTATTGGGTAACGATGAATCTAAAGAGAAACCGTAAAAAAATTATATTCTGCTTTGCCTATTTAATTTTCATTGGATTTATAATATATAAATCTCTTTTACAATCCGCAGACTATTTTTATCCATTACATAATATACAGGCAAATATTATTTGCGGCTATCCTAGTAATCTCTTAAAATACCAAACTGAAACCTATAAAGAGGGCATGGGCATTTTTACCTATTTATTTGATAATCCGGCCATGTCCATCAGATTATTTTTTTCCAGATTTTTCAAAGTGTTTTCTCTGGGGAGACCCTATTATTCTTCTTTACATAATATGGTGTTGTTCGCATCTACCTTCATTTATTTTATTCTTGCAATTTGTGGTTTAATCAGTATAATTATAAGAAAAAAGAAGCATCTTTTATTTCTACTGGTTGGTGTCCTTTTATTTTCTTTACCCTGTGTAGCGTTTTGTTTAGAGTGGAACGGCAGGTTCTCTTTGCCTGTATTTTGCTATGTACTACTTTTAAGCGGTATTGGAGTAGATTGGATTTACAACCTTACACGTTCTGCCAGTTCTTAGATTCCTGCTCGATATGATGCAGTTCTATTTCTACTCCGAACTTATTTTTCAAATGCCGGGCGAGGGAGTCTGCAGCATACACACTTCGGTGCTGACCCCCGGTACAGCCAAAATTTACCTGCAGATTTTTAAACCCACGCTGTAAGTAATCTTCCACAGAAATATCGACCAGATCAAAAACACTATTGAGGTATTCGGGCATTTTGGTCTGTTGTTCAAGGAAATCTTTTACTCCCTTATCCCTTCCGGTTTGTGATTTAAAGGTTTCCATTCGTCCGGGATTTAAAATAGCACGACAATCAAAAACAAATCCACCGCCATTTTCAGTTGAATCCGGCGGAATGGATTTCCTGTAAGAGAAACTATTGATGTGCACTACAAGCTGCGTTTCTGAATTTGCGCGTGTAGGTACAAAACGACGAACGATCTCATCATCAACTATCAGATTTAATATTCTTTTAAATTCAGGCAGATTGTTTTCCAGGGCATTTTGTTCAGCCGTAAGATCCTGATTTAACTCATGAAGGGTTAGAAAAGAACGTAGGTTTTTTAATCCAAGGGGTATGCTCACCAGAAAATGGGCTTTTCTTTCAAACAGACCCCTGAATCCATAAGCACCCAATACCTGAAGAAGCCTGATCAGCACATAACCATTATATTGTTGAATAAATGCAGTCTTGTTGATTTGGGTTCCCATTTCCTTTTCCACACAAAGCATATAATATTCCAATAGATCCTTTTTCCATGCAGCACTAAGTTCTGCCTTGGCCTGCCAAAGCAGAGAAGCAACATCGTATTGTAGAGCACCTCTCATACCGCCCTGATAATCTATAAAATGTATTTCTTCATTTTCAACGAGTATATTTCTGCTTTGAAAATCCCGAAACATGAAATACTTATATGCGGCATTGCCCAGTCCGATAGAAAAATTTTCAAAATCTGCTATCAGTTTTTCCTTGTCATAAGGAAGTTGCAGGGTATCAAGGAAATAATATTTAAAATAAAGCAGGTCACTCAATATTGCCTGCTTACCGAACTCACTGGAAGTAAGGCACCAGGTATGATAATCAATTCCACGGTTACCCTGAATTTGCAAATGCGCAAGTTGCTGAAGACTCTTTTTAAATAACCCGAAAACATGATCTGGCGTTCCTTCCTGTTCCAATCGATTCAACAGGGAAACATCACCGAAGTCTTCCTGTATGTAAATATTTGCAGCCTCATTTACAGCAAATATTTCCGGCACAGGGCATTCCTTCATTTTAAAATGTCTGCTAAACCGTATAAAACATTTATTTTCCTTTATGTTATTCCCAATGGTTGCTATAAAAGATTTTGAAGCGGTGTGTATACGATAATAAATCCGGATGCTTCCGGACTGGGGAATCTTATTGATTGAAATAATGGATTCTTTGCTAAAACTGGCAAACAGGTTACTGATATCCTTGTTGATCTGGTCCATAATAATGAATGAAACTACAAAAAGCTATTTAACAGGAGATATTCCGGTCTTTTTTACAGGCAGTCGTTTCATCTTACTTTCCTGATGGGCGCTGATGAGCTCTGCAAGAAGTGCAGTCCATCCGGTCTGGTGGCAGGCTCCCAGACCCAATCCGTTATCCCCATGAAAATATTCGTAGAAAAGATTTAAATGTTTATTCCCTGTTTGCTTATAAAACCAATTGTACTTGCCATATTGAGGAACATCTCCGTCCATATCCGGCAGGAATAAACTGATTACCCGTTGAGTTAGAAAATCTGCTACATCTTCCAGGTTCATGTATACGCCAGATCCAACAGGGCATTCCACTTTTAAACCATCGCCATAAAATATTCCGTACTTACGAATGGATTGAATAATGAGATAATTGATCGGCATCCAGACAGGCCCCCGCCAGTTTGAATTTCCACCAAACAAATTTGAAGTTGAATCGCCGGGATCATACTGGATCGTATAATCAATTTTATCAATCTGAACAGAATAAGGATTTCTTTCATGATGTTTTGACAAAGCACGTATGCCGCCCGGAGAAAGAAATTCATCTTCGTTAAGTAGTCTTTCAAGCAGACTTACCAGCCGGTCCTGCGGGATAAGTGATAGCAGGATGGCATCTCCATTTAATTTTTCCTCATTGGGCCAGAATTTATTATTCTTCAGTCTGTAACTTTCAAACCAGTCTATGCGCTTTTGAAAATCAGAAAGTTTATCCAGTTTTTTCTTTTCAATAATTGAAACAGCAAATAGTGTTGTAATGCCCACGATGGAATGAATACGTAACTGAATTGGCGCAGAACCTGCAATAGCCAGGGTATCATAAAAAAAACGGTCTTCTTCATTCCACATCCCATGTTCATTCAAAGCCTCAGCAATCAGAACGAACTGTTCAAAAAATTTAGTGGCCGTATCTTCAAAAGTTACATCCTTCATTGCAATTTCAAGCGCCATATCCATCATGTTGAGCGCATACATGCCCATCCAGCTGGTTCCATCAGCCTGTTCCAGTTCCATCTTGCCGGGTAATTCTATACTTCTGTTGAATACACCGATATTATCCAAACCGAGGAATCCGCCTTCAAACATATTATTTCCATTGGGATCTTTACGGTTAATCCACCAGGTAAAATTGATCAGAAGTTTCTGAAAGATTCTTTTCAGGAAATCAATATCAAACATCCCGGATCTTTCTCCTTCGATATGGTAAACCTGCAAAGCTGCCCAGGCCTGAACGGGTGGATTCACATCGCTGAAATTCCATTCATATGCGGGTAATTGACCATCGGGTTTCATATACCATTCCCGCATGATGAGCAATAGCTGGTTTTTTGCAAAACCCGGATCCACCATACTCATCGGGATACTTTGAAAAGCCATATCCCATGCAGCGTACCAGGGATACTCCCATTTGTCAGGCATCGCGATGATGTCCTGATTTTTCAGATGCTTCCAGTCGTGGTTTCTCCCAAATTTCTTTCCATCGCTTACCGGACTGATCCCGTCACTGGTTACCAGCCATTCCTCCACATCGAAATGATAATATTGTTTACTCCATAAAATACCGGAAAGTGCCTGACGTTGCAGAAGTTTTAATTCGGGAGATGTTCCGGCATGAAGAATTTCTTCATAAAATTCATTTGCCTCTTCTTTGCGTTTGTCAAATATTTTCTTGAATCCAATGCTAAACGGACTCACTATCTCCTTATTGGATAATCTCAGATAAATACTTTCCTTTTCACCTCCACCAATTTTTAACTTGTATACAGGCGAAAACTTAGTTCCTCCTTTCTTTTTTCTCAACGCATCCAGGTTTTCCTCTTTGGTCACGGCCCTGTGGAAAGCATCTTTTACAAAAGGTGATGTATTGGCAACACCCAAAACCTTTTCTGTATTTGTTACATTTTCTGTAAACCATTTATCCTTCGGTGTCTGAAAGTATAAATAATAATCTCCCAGCCTGTGGTGAAAGGCCTTTACAGAATTTTTACTTCGCAGACTGATTTCCGGTTTCGGTTCGTTTTCATCATTCCATTTATTATAAAACCAAAGCGTCGGGAGTACGGTAATTTCCGCTGGCTTATGAAAACGATTCGTGATTTCTATCCTTATAAAAATATCATTGGAACTTTCCTTTGCATAAGTAACCAGCACATCGAAATATTCATTGTTGTCGAATAATCCGGTATCCAGAATTTCATATTCCGGTTCCAGCTTGGTGCGAATCCTGTTCTCGTGATAGAGTTGCTGATAAGGGTAGGCCTGTTGGGGATACTTATACAGGAATTCCATATAATAGTGACTGGGAATATTATCCAGGTGATAATATAATTCCTTTACATCTTCTCCATGATTACCCTGACTGTTTCCCAAACCAAATAGTCTTTCTTTCAATGTGGTATCTTTCCCGTTCCAAAGAGCAACAGCAAAGCAGAGATTTTGAAAAAAATCTGAAATACCTGCAAGTCCGTCTTCCCCCCATTGATACTGCCGGCAATGCGCATGTTCATATGGAAAATAATTCCATGCATCACCATATGGGCCGTAATCTTCTCTTACGGTTCCCCATTGCCGCTCACTCAGGTAGGGTCCCCATTGTTCGAGTGGAATTTTTTTGTACGAATTTTCTAATAGCCGCTTATGCTCAGTGCTCATACGTTCTGGATACGGCTAAAATTACGGATTAGTTATTTAATTGAATAGAAAGATGCTCGGGTTTACCTGAGGTTTGAACAAAGAAAGTAATGCGCTATTGATATTTCAAAGACAGATTGTAAAGAATTTTCTCCGATTCAATATCAAAGTTTTTATACACCGTATCCTGCAACCAATGCCTGCGAAAAGCAATTGTTGCAGCCACACTGTCTTTAATATTATATCCAATCGTGCGCAATGCAATAATATCATTGAAGCCCGGAGGAACAACTACCCTGGATGTATCATCATACCAGTTTCCAAATCCATGGTCCGCAAGAATTTTCCACGGAAAACGCCAGTTTGGATCAACTTTTCTTCCCGGAGCAATATCACCGTGACCAATGAAATTTTCCTGAGGGATTTTATACTTTGTTTTTAATGTATCGAGCAAAACAAGCAGACTGTTTATCTGCGAATCTGAAAATGCCTCATAACCATTATTGTCCAGTTCAATGCCAATACTGGAAGAATTGATATCAGAATTATTACCCCATTTACTTAAACCGGCCTGCCATGCACGGAGATAATCATTCAGCATATGATGTACTGTACCATCTTTACAGATCACATAATGTGCACTCACTTTGGACTGTGTTGTTGTAAATGCATGCAGGGTTTCAGGACAGCTATTTTGTGCTGTATGATGAATGATCACAAAATTCGGCTTGCGTAAATCAAAATTCACCGTGCCAATCCAGCCCACCTGATCGTTGGAGAAATAATTCGCTGGTTGTTCCTGTATAACGAGACTTAAATTGTTCGCTTCTTTGCGATAGACTTTATTCGAAGACTTGTATGGATTGTGATTACAGGAAAGTGAAAACAAACACAATGCAAATAAACAAAAGCATACTGCCCAAAATTCAGAGCCTAAAATCAATTTCCGGAAAATTCTCATAACTACAAGGTTTTAAGTATCACATATTCCTCCGGTACTGCCCACCCACTTCATACAGTGCATGTGTGATTTCTCCCAGGCTGCAATGTTTAACCGTCTCCATTAAACATGAAAAAAGATTTCCATTTGCAACGGCTGCTTGTTTTAGATTCTGTAAGGCTACGGAAGATTTACCGAGATTTATTTTTTTAAAATCATTCAGATTATCTATCTGTGACTGCTTCTCTGCTCCTGAACTCCGGATAATCTGCTTTGCCCTGTATGTTTCCGGTCCGTCCCTTTTTAAGAAAGTATTTACTCCAACGATGGGTAGTTCCCCGCTGTGTTTACGACTTTCATACAACATACTCTCTTCCTGAATTTTATTACGCTGGTACATTCTTTCCATTGCGCCCAGCACGCCCCCGCGTTCAGTGAGCCGGTCAAATTCTTTCAGGACCGCTGTTTCAACCAGATTAGTCAATTCTTCAATCAGAAAAGATCCCTGAATAAAATTTTCAGTTTTTATCGTTCCCAATTCGCGGTTAATGATCAGTTGTATGGCCATAGCCCGGCGCACACTTTCTTCTGTTGGTGTGGTAGTGGCTTCATCATACGCATTGGTATGAAGTGAATTGCAATTATCATACAATGCGTATAACGCCTGCAAAGTGGTCCTGATATCGTTGAAATCTATTTCCTGGGCATGAAGACTGCGCCCACTGGTTTGAATATGATATTTTAAAACCTGACTTCGCTTATTTGCCTTGTATTTATATTTCATCGCCTTAGCCCATATTCTCCTTGCCACCCTGCCAATTACACTATACTCCGGATCCATCCCATTGCTGAAAAAAAATGAAAGGTTTGGTGCAAATGCATCAATAGGCATCCCGCGGCTAAGATAATATTCCACATAGGTAAATCCATTTGCCAGTGTAAATGCAAGTTGAGTTATTGGATTTGCACCAGCCTCTGCGATATGATATCCGCTGATAGAAACACTGTAGAAATTTCTAACCTGGTTTTCAAGAAAAAAATCCTGCACGTCACCCATCAGTTTTAAAGCAAACTCGGTAGAAAAAATACAGGTATTCTGTGCCTGATCTTCTTTCAGAATATCAGCCTGAACGGTTCCACGTACCTGACTCAATGCCTTTGATTTCAATTCCCGGTATACCATGTCAGGCAAAACTTCCTCACCGGAGATGCCAAGTAATTTCAATCCCAGTCCCCCATGTGCTGCGAGTAATGAAAATGCTCCTTCTTCAGTATATAAGGGTATCTTATGGCCGGTAAATTTCTTTTCTTTATACTTATTCACTTCTTCCCATAGCCCGTTTTCAGTAATATATTTTTCGCATTCCTGATCGATGGCAGCATGTAAAAAAAATGCAAGTATGATCGGGGCAGGTCCATTGATCGTCATACTGACAGAGGTTTTCTGATCACAGAGATCAAAACCACTGTATAATTTTTTTGCATCGTCCACTGTACAGACGCTTACACCGCTATTACCCACTTTACCATAAATATCAGGACGGACTGCAGGATCTTCGCCATAAAGGGTAACGGAATCAAAAGCTGTACTTAGTCGCTTGAATAACTGATCTGCAGAGAGATAGTGGAAACGTTTATTTGTTCTTTCAGGTGTTCCTTCACCGGCAAACATTCTTGTGGGATCTTCCGTTTCACGCTTCAAAGGAAAAGTTCCAGATGTAAATGGAAAAGAACCCGGAACATTCTCCTGCGCCTGCCAGCGGAGGATATCTCCCCAGTCCTGGAATTTTGGCAGTACAATTTTCGGGATCCTGGTACCAGATAAGCTGGTTGTATACAGAGATTGCCTGATTTGCTGATTTCGAACCTGATAAAGATAAAAATCCTGCCGGTAAGATTTTATTTTTTCGGGCCAGTTTTTCAACAGCTTACGACTCACCGGTGTGAGCATGTTTTCTTTTTGTTCAATTCTTTTCTCCAGTTCAGTAATAAGGGTACTGTTCACTGGCGGGTCTTTTAATTCCTCCAAAACACCGCTGAGTTTATATATCGCTGAAGCCAGTGCAGACTGCTCGTCCACCAGTTTATCATATTCCAGAATATCTTCATGAATTTCACTCAGATAACGAACCCGTGAAGAAGGAATAATGGACTTGTCCCAGTGTTTGTTTTTATCCGGCAGGAGCATTTCCGAAAAAAAATCTGTTCCGGTGTGTTGATCCACTTTTTTTATCAACAGGTTAAACAGGTCCTGTGTGCCCGCATCATTAAATAAAGATGCGGTAGCAGGTATTACCGGCAGGTCGTTATCTTTTGCATTCCACAGATTGTGGTTGCGCTTATATTGTTTACGTACTTCAATCAGTGCGTCGGAAGCACCGGGCTTATCGGATTTGTTTATAACAATAATATCAGCATAGTCCAGCATATTTATTTTCTCCAGCTGACTGGCAGCGCCATATTCCGGAGTCATCACATATAGCGCTGCCAGT
>Ga0080027_10001205_pt1 | contig 10486 bp, 7 predicted proteins | sample OrgsoiDNA2013046_FD_70962 | JGI IMG/M metagenome (GOLD analysis project Ga0080027, IMG submission 70962) | Permafrost soil microbial communities from the Arctic, to analyse light accelerated degradation of dissolved organic matter (DOM) -... | ecosystem: Environmental > Terrestrial > Soil >...
TTCCAATACGGTCACCTGAATATAAAATAGTATTGGTGAGGATTTTCTTTTCATTTATTGATTCAATGATATCATGCGTAATATAATTATCCGGCAGGCTCGTACAGTATGAAACCGGCAGGTTCCATTTTGCCAGTGCAGTAGCAACATTCAGCTCAGCGCCACCGAGATAAACAGGAAGCTGATTATTTTTCAACCATTGTCCTTCTGTTCCGGGTGAAAGTCTTAAAAGCAGTTCGCCAAAACATAAAATTTTTCCCATTGCAATATCATTTAGGCGGTTAGATTCTATTCATTCCATTTAAAATAATTTCTTGCATTATAATAGCATATATCCTGAATAATTTTTCCGGTCCAGGCAAGGTCATGGGGCATTTCCCCGTTTTCTATTTCACTCCCAAACAATTCACATAAAATCCTGCGGAAATATTCATGCCTGGGATACGAAAGAAAACTGCGTGAATCGGTGATCATTCCTATAAACCGGCTGATCAATCCCATATTAGAAATTGCGTTGAGTTGTTTGCGCATCCCCTCTTTCTGATCAAGGAACCACCAGGCAGAACCCCATTGAATTTTTCCTGCTACTGAACCATCGTTAAAGTTACCAATCATTGTTGCCATCAGCTCATTGTCGGATGGGTTATTATTATATATAATCGTTCTGGCCAATTGATTTTTCCGATCCAGTGAATTCAAAAAAGCAGATAAGGCCCGGGCCTGGGGGAAATCTCCTATGGAATCCCATCCTGTATCAGGTCCAAGTATATGTTTCATACGGCTATTATTATTACGTAATGCGCCAAGATGGTATTGTTGCACCCATCCTTTTTCAAAATTCCATTCAGCAAATTGCTTTAAGAGGGCCGTTTGAAATTTTTCCTTCTGGTGCTGTTCAGGTTTTTGGCCCTGTATCAATTTATCAAAAATATGTACAAGTTCAGCATTAGTCCATTCTACTTCATAGAACTGCTCCAGGCCATGATCCGAAATCCTGCAGCCGCTAATATGGAAGTACGCGTGACGGTTTTTCAAAGCATCCAGGAACAATGGATAGGATGTAATAGAAATATCAGATGCCCTGCCAAGTTTTTCCAGATATTCCTTAAACACCAAAGGTTCATCAACTGCCAATGCCTTATCTGGTCTGAAGGATGGAAGGACGCTTATTTTGGAATCTTGTTTTTTGAATGCAAGGTGATGTGATAGAGAATCAGAAGGGTCATCTGTTGTACAAATGATTTCTACATTCATTTTTTTTAAAAGTTCCTGCACCTGAAACGCCGGTGTTTGTAATTTCTGATTGCAGGAATTATAAATTTCCCCGGCAGAATCTGAATTCAAAATTTCATCTATACCGAAATAACGTTGTAACTCCATATGTGTCCAGTGATATAGCGGATTGCGTAAAGTAAAAGGTACCGTTTCAGCCCATTTTAAGAATTTTTCCTCATCCGATTTTTCACCAGTAATATATGACTCATCCACTCCATTTATGCGCATGGCCCGCCATTTGTAATGATCGCCCCTGAGCCATATTTCAGTCATGTTTTTGAATTGGTAATTGCCTGCAATCTGGTCCGGAGGCAGGTGACAGTGGTAATCAATGATTGGAAGATCTGCTGCAAAATCATAATAGAGCTGTTTGCCGGTTACTGAATCAAGTAAAAAATCAGGAGAAAGAAATTTCTTCATGTGTATAGTTTAGAGCGAAACACCTCTTTTCCATGGAATAAAATCGTCCTGATTCAACAGTACCGCTTTCGGTGTAATTTCTCCACTTGCTGCACGAATACAATACCTTAATATTTCTTCTCCCATTTCTTTTAATGTTTTCTCCCCGCTGATAATGGATCCGGTATCAATGTCAATGATATCCGCCATTCGCCTTGCGAGCGCAGTATTGGTAGAAATTTTAATTGTAGGACAAACAGGATTTCCTGTAGGTGTGCCCAATCCGGTAGTAAATAAAATAAGCGTTGCGCCGGAAGCCGCCTGTCCGGTCGTTGCTTCCACGTCATTACCCGGGGTGCACACTAAACTGAGACCTGCCCTGGTAGCGGGTTCCGTATAATCCAGTACGTCCGAAACCGGAGCAGTTCCGCCTTTTTTTGCCGCGCCTGCAGATTTCATGGCATCCGTGATTAATCCGTCTTTAATATTTCCTGGCGACGGATTCATATGAAATCCGGATCCTGCCCGCAATGCCAATGCTTCATAATCGCGCATCAGACGGATAAATTTTTTTGCTACGGATTCATTGACAGACCGGTCTACCATTTCCTGTTCCACACCACAGAGTTCCGGAAATTCTGCAAGCAGTACTTTCCCTCCAAGTGCCACGAGCAGATCTGCGCAATATCCTACTGCCGGGTTGGCAGAAATACCACTGAATCCGTCACTACCGCCACATTTAACGCCGATGCAAAGTTTATCCAGTGAGGCTGGTTTTCGCTGCAATAAATTGATCTGCTCTAATCCCTCAAATGTTTTACGAATGGATTCTTTTATTAATTGCTCCTCACTCTGTGATTGTTGTTGCTCAAAAATATAAACAGGCTTATCAAATGAAGGATTTGTTCTTTTAATTTCTTCCAATAATTCAGGAGACTGCAGGTGCTGGCAGCCAAGACTCAGGATTGTAATCCCGCCTACATTTGGATGATTGGCATAGGCTGCCAATAATTTACCCAATACTTCGGAATCCTGACGTATGCCGCCACATCCCCCATCGTGATTCAAAAAACGAATACCATCCACATTTTCAAAAACCTGCGACCGGTTAGAAATAGAAGGAAAATTTAGATTGTCCTTGTCTGTTAGTTTTTTTCCCTGCTGCCTGGCAAGAATAAGTTCCCTGGCAAATGATTTATATTTTTCAGTTACTGAATAACCGAGTTCATCCTGCAAAACTTCTTTGATCACATCCAGGTTTCTGTTTTCGCAAAAAACAGTTGGAATAAAAAGCCAGTAATTGGCCGTTCCTACCCTTCCGTCGCTCCGGTGATATCCATTAAAAAAATCCTGACTGAACTTTGATATATCCGGTTTTTGCCAATGATATTTCACTTTTCGATATGCGTAATTGCCCGATGCATGTTTCAGGTTTTCTGTACTTACCCGCATGCCTGCTAAAACATCAAACACGGTTTTACCTACCAATACACCATACATGATAATGTCGCTACCTGACTTTTCATCCAGCTTATAAAATTTATGCTTGAGTGGAATATCTTCTTTCAGCGTAATCTGAGTTCCTTCATATTCCACTGATTCCCCTGCTTTAAAATTCTTTAAAGCAACCAGAATATTATCTGCAGGATGTATTTTCAAAATACTATTTATCATCTTTTTCAGGCTTATAAATGCCGTATTCAAATTTACGAAAGCGCCGACTGGTTGAACTAAAAGAAAACTGCAAATTTTATTTTTAAAAAGAAAGGTGTGCCTGCCGTATAACTGATATCCTCAACCGGTGCAGGCTCTGATTTAAGTCTTGAATCCACCTCAAACTGAGCCTCCCGCCACTTCGTATTCAGCAGATTCTGAATTTCTATTCCAATCTCATATTTGGGTCTGGTATAATTTGCAGTCAGGTCAGTAACAAAATAACCCTGTGCAACCATTGAATTATCTTCATTTGCAGGCCTGTCCTTCATATACCTGTAACTGAGTCCTCCGTTTATTCCGCTTTTTAGTTTAAAATCCAGTCCCCCGGAACTGGATAAAGGTACAGACAGTGGTAAATAATTATTTCCTTTGGGCTCATCCAGGGCCCTTGCATTACAATAATTGATATCCAGATTTGCAAATAACCAACTATTAATCTGATAACGGGCTGAAAAATCAAAACCCTCCCTGCCCGTTCTGCCTCCCGGACTGAACACGCCCTCATCACCATCATATACCAGTTCCTGAGCCAGCTGAAGATACCAAATCGCCGCATTGATATATAAATGAGAAATTGGTTTCCAATTGATACCCAGATCTGTTCCATATGCAGGAGGTAAAACAGCATTACCCTTATTGTAGGTAACCACTTTTGCATCATTGGAATGAAATCCCCTTCCCGTTTTCAGATAAATCTGAAACTGGTTATCAAAGGTATATTCAATATTGACCTTTGGACTTAAAATAGACTTACCTACCGATGGATTCACCGGATTTAATCTATCGAGGTAATTAAAATAAAAATAATCTAAACGGATTCCGCCATTAAAAAGCCATTTTCCCAAATGATAATTTTCATCCAGATAAATATTAAAAGTTGATTGCTTTATATTTCCCAACTGAATATAATCCAGCACATCATTGTAATGGATCGTATGACTGAGTTCACTATTATCGATTTGATCAATTTGAAAACCAACGCCTATTGAAGAACCAAGGTCACTACCGTTCCTGAAATAAACATGCTGGTTTAATTTGCCCGTATAGCCGAACAGATCCCTTGATTCATGCTGCTTACGCTGGTCGCCGTTTATACTGTCTTCAGCAAACAGGCTTGCATTATAATTCAGGTTGAAATAATATCGTGCATAATATATTTCATTTTCAAGGTTCAGTTGATTTCTTAAAGATGTATTCAATTTAATAATGGCAGTCGTTCTGGTGGTATGACCGCCCTGCGCACTATCGATATACCCAAACCTTGAGATTAAACCTGCTTCCACAGCCCTTTCAGGAATTTCTCCGGAGGAACGCCAGTCACTGCTAAATGTGGAAAGCGTAAGTGAAATTTTAGATTTCGTTGAAAGATCCTGATTATATTTTCCAAATAAATTGAACCGGTTAAAATGCTGTGGCCATACAAAAGGCCCGTCTGTGTAGGATGCTTCACCGGCAATATATGCCGACTGTCCCCTGGATAGGGCTTTTTTGTCCAGCAGATTAATCATGGACATAAGACGTGCGGTATGAAACTGACCGACTTCCATTTTCACTTCACTTTTTTCCAGGATTCCTATTGTATGGAACGATACATATCCTGTCGTCGTAAAATCTCCTTTGTCAGTATAATAGGGTCCTTTCCCAAATTCATACCTGGAAACCAGTTCTGGTATAAGGAAATGCAGGTCTGCGAAACCCTGTCCATGAATATGGGATGGCAGATTTAATGGCATGCCATCCACAGAAACGTTTACATCAGTACCATGATCTGCATCGAATCCACGCAAAAAAATATGTTCTGCAATACCACCACCCTGATGTTGACCGAGAAATAATCCCGGAACCAGCCGCATCAGATCCTGTGCGGAATTTACAGGCCGGAGATTGAGATCGATGCCACTGATATTATGAAATCCGGCATTGTTTGCGTTCGATAAAATAGTTACTTCTTTAAGATCCACAGGACCCTTCTCTATAGGAATAATAATAGAATTCGAAGAAGCATGCAGGGTAACCGTGGTTATTTTATATCCGATGGAACGGAACTGAACCTGAAGACTGTCTCCTTTAAACATGAATTGGAATGACCCATTTTTATCAGATTGGGTACAGATGCTATTTTCCAATGAGCAAATACTGGCATATTCAACCGGTTCACGGCTGATTGCATCTATTATTCTTCCTTTAATTGTTTTCTGTGCAAATACAGAACAACAGAACAATGCATGAAACACAAGCAGATAAATTCCAAACCTATAAGCCATAATAATATATTGATACGCATAAACAGCATCCGCCAGCTATTCAACGGTTGCTGTTTTGAATAAATGCACATTTATACGCAGGATCGATGAGGTATCCCGAATAACAATAAAATATAAATGAACTAGGTATTGGGAGGATGGAAGAATTCTACTGACCGGTCAACGGTTTTAGGAGCATTGGTCGTTTTATATGGAATGACAAGAAAGTCCTTCACAAATAAGTCAGTTTGGGCAAAAGAGGACAGGGAAGAAAGTACTTCGTATTTATTTTCATTTTTCCCGTCCGGGCTATTCATGTCCCGGTTATTTTCTTTTGAAAGTTTTTTCTTTAGCAAACATTTCCCGCAACAATGCATCCCGGGTTTATTCCTGTTTTCGCAAAGGTTTTTACTGATAAAATCCTGGTTTGCATAAAACCGTGCAAGGATAATGGCTTTGCTGAAACCCATAGTGAAGAAGGCCAGTAAAAGGATAAAAGCAATAAATTGTTTCAGCATATCAGAGAATCCATAAAGAGCAAAATTAAAGGTCTGACTGTCAACCTTCAGGATTTATTTATCCGTCGGGCGCAGGGATAAAAAATGCATATTCAGTTTCTTTAATTGGCGCTGAACCCTTACTTTTGCTGCCCGGTGACCGAATCGTTCGGGGCGTAGCGTAGCCCGGTTATCGCGCCTGGTTTGGGACCAGGAGGTCGCAAGTTCGAATCTTGCCGCCCCGACTTAGATCAATGAATCCACCGCCTGCGGTGGATTTTTATTTCCGGTTGGAGCATGAAGCTTGAGATGCTTATAGAATTTCAGTAAGGGGTTTATTAATCGATAAGAGATGGTCATATACATTTTCCACTTCGAATTCCTTTTCAAAAACGACAAAATGGTGTCTGTCCAATAAAACCTTTGCACTCAGGTTTATACGCAATTGTTCCCCGTATACTTTTTTCTTTGCAGCATAGTCTATTGATTTATTCTTTCTCATCGCTTTGAAGTAGGTATAATAAGAAGAAATAAAAATAAAGGGATAGTACAAAGGAAAAAGAAATAAAGCCGTTTTATTAACACGCATGAAAATTATTTTACTTATTTTAAATCCCGAAACCCTGGCTATAACGCGCATTTTTTGCAATCCTAAAAAGAAAATATGTCCGTAATAAATTTTCTTATTTTTTTTATCCCCAAACCAAACAGAATCAATCTCATTCGGAGGCATCAGTTTATGAAAATATTCTGACTCAAATAAAACATAACTCAGTCGCGCAGCTATATTACTATAACTGGGCGTTGTAATAATTAATTTTCCGCCTGTTTTTAAGACCCGGCTGTATTCATTAAAAGCCTTAAGCTGGTCATTGAAATGTTCAATACCCTCCTGGCAGATTACGTAGTCTGCATAATGATCTGGTAATGGGAGACCCTGGTTGATATCCGCTTTTTTACATTCAATATCCTTCAATAAGAAATACTCTGGAAATAAATCAAAAGCTTCCACTTTACTTCCCAGTTCAAGAAGCACTTCACTGGTAACACCATTTCCTGCAGGCATATCAATTGAAATCCTGCCTTTCAACTCTTCCTGAATACTGGTCAGGTAACGTTTTACATAAAATTTCGGACTTTTCGGATTGTTCACCTGAGGATCAACCATGCAGCTTTTTTTATAGAATGAAGATATACAATCTGAATATATGTATTATGCATTCATGTTTACCCCGGACCTTCTATTAATTAAATGATTAAACTGTATAAATTATGGGCTTTAATGTATAATTTTAAGTTGCTTCATATTTTATAGGTTTTAAATGCTGGATAAACACTATTTTTTTAAGGATATTACTTTATTAATTACCCATTATAACAGAAGCAGTTCCCTTGCCCGATTACTCGCTACTTTCAAGAAACAGAATTGCCTTTTTGGGGATATTGTCGTTTCGGATGATTGCAGTAAAACAGCGCATCTTGCAACGCTGGAAACCTTAAAGGCCGAATATTCTTTCAGGTTAATAACGAGTCCTGTAAATAAAGGGCTGGGAAATAATATCAATAAGGGTCAGGATGCAGTGCGAACACCCCTTACCTTATATGTTCAGGAAGATTTTTTACCCGTATCTGATTTTGCACAGCATTTACAGGATGCATATGATTTTATGCAGGAAAGAAAGGATCTGGATATTATTCGTTTTTATGCATATTATGTCTATCCTTATCTTATTTCTTATAAAAAAGGTTTTTCAGAAATGAAAATTCCCTTTTTATCATTGAACTATACAAAAATTTATTTCTATAGTGATCATCCCCATCTTCGGTACAGCAATTTTTTTGAAAAATTTGGAAGGTATCCGGAGGGATTGAAAGGAGATAAAACGGAATATAAAATGTGCCTTTCCTTTATTCAGAAAAAAGGAAAGGGACTTTTCTATGCGGATTTTAAAGGACTATTCGACCAGGTGAATTCAGAAGACGAGCCCAGTACCATGACCCGGAGTAACTGGACCCAGAGCAGAAATCCACTCATAAAATTTGCAAGGGATTGCTATCGTCAGTTGAAGTATAATTACGATCTGAAATTTAATAAATGACCCTCACTTTCTGAATGAATGTATGATGCTATAATTTATTCAGGAAAATCTTCAATGGATGCTTAGCGCTTTTTTCCTGGCCGGTTTGCGTGTTTTAGACTGCCTCTTCAGGTCTTTGCAAAATTCCTGGTAATCCTTTTGAACAGTAAATTTATAATGAAGTGCAAAGTCTATAACACTAGACTGCCATTGCCTGTTCTCCCCAAAAACACTTAATTCATCTACCACTGATGCTCCCTTCCAACCGGAGCTTCTTATTTGTGCGGAGGCTGTAAGTACAGCCATATCATGGATGATCTGGCGAATATCCTTAAACTTATCGCGTATGAGTTCAAAATCAAATCCATCTTTAGTAGGTTGCATTTCCTGAATAACGTAGGATTCGTCTTTGAAAAACCCAAAGCTCAGTAAAGCGGGTGAAATATTCTGCATTCTTTCCTGAATGTTTACAACCCGCGCTGCTTCAGCCTCCCATTTCGGCTGCTGAACAGAAATATGATTTACCGGGGCAGCCTGCTTTGCCTGTTTCATCTCCATAAACATATACTTATCCGGCTGATTTTTGCTTTTCAATAAAAACAGGTAGCGCTTCAGTGCCAGACTTCCTGTTCCTGCCATTCTGAAAGCCACATCCAAAACCTTAAAATTATAATGACTGAATCTATGATGCTTCATCCATTCACCCATATATTTTTGCAATGCTGATTTCAACTTTGGTTCCAATGCAAAATGGTGGGGATGTTCGAGGAGAATGGTCAGACTATCCTTCTTTCTGATCGTTCTTTTTTTCAGAATCCTGGCATTTTTTCGTTTACTCACGGTTGATAAAAACTCAAATACGATTCCTTTAGCCGTTTGTGGTTCAATGTAAAATGCTTTGCCCTTTGTGAGGGCTTCTGAATATATATTTAGAAAAAGCTTTGCCATTTCCATAGCTTCTTTCTCTTCTATTTTCAAAGAATCAAATGCTACAAAAATACTGCATACCAATCTTGCAATATCAACTACAGCCGGTGCAAGAAGGGCATCGTCAAAATCATTGATGTCAAAATATACCAGGCGGTTATCTCCTTTAAAACTTCCGAAATTTTCAATATGTAGGTCACCGCAAACCCAGGCCAGGGGCGATGGCGGCAATGGGTTATTTGCCTGCAGGTCTTCATAAAATAAGTGATTTGTTCCCCTGAAAAAACGGAAGATGTCTCCCTGCATAAGCTTATACTTTACCCTAAGCATTTCAGGAATCCTGCCACTATTAAAAACTTTTATACGTTCAAAACAATCCGCCATCTTTGATATATTCTAAAATAAACCTTTACCGGTTGAATTCATGAACCTGCTCAAACTATGCGTAATACAACAAAACTAAAACAGATTCTGCTCAAATATGATATTGCATTGTCTCTGGAAGAAGAAACCTTGCTAAAAATATCACTGGTTGATAAGGACACCGGAAAGTTCTCCCATTTCCAACATAGTTCTTACAGCCAGTTGTTAAGCAAATGTTACGCACATTTTCGGAAAGAAATTAATGAAAAGAGTAAACAGTCAAAACGATCATGACCTATTCAATCCATGGGTTTTTTATTTAGGTTTTTTTAATTCTGCCGGTTGATGCATGATCCATTGGTTTATCATTTCTTCAACTATTTGCGGAGATATTTTTTCTACAAGATGCGCTTCCCCTGATCCGCTATTCAGCCATTCATTGGATCCATCTGCATGTATTTTACATTTCCCCTTTTGTAAATCATAATAATCCTGCCAGCCTTTTACAGCAACAAGAACAGCCGTTTCATCCCAGCTCATTCTTCCGGCACTATCTTCCGCCGCCATGGGTATACAGATAGAAAAAACATCTTTTACCGGACTGTACTGAATCTTGTCATTATGAATCAGTAGCAGGCCGGTTTTTATTTTCTGCCCGATTTCAAAACCGCTGAACAGTATTGATGTAGGCCAGTTATCCATAACTTTTGCGGAAGAAGCCGCATCCTGATCCAGATTGAATTCAAATCCTGCAGGAAACCGACCTGCCATACAGACCAGGTTTACAACTTTTCTTTTAACCAATGCATATCCGTCGAGATCAGAATAAATATCTGATTTAGAATCAAGGAGATTTGCCAGATTGGTTAGAAAACCGACCGTAATAATCGTAACAGAATGATCCGGTTGTGAAGCAAGTATTTTTCTATATAACATTAAAGCATCCGGTACCTCCTGGTTATTTTGAATTTTATGCGGGTATTTTCTA
>Ga0080027_10001206_pt1 | contig 10484 bp, 6 predicted proteins | sample OrgsoiDNA2013046_FD_70962 | JGI IMG/M metagenome (GOLD analysis project Ga0080027, IMG submission 70962) | Permafrost soil microbial communities from the Arctic, to analyse light accelerated degradation of dissolved organic matter (DOM) -... | ecosystem: Environmental > Terrestrial > Soil >...
CGTGTGCAGGAGCTTTCCCATCTGAATCAATATGCAGAAGATGAATCAAAGGAACCAACCTTCTTCAAATTCAACAACGATCCACGCGTAACCAAAGTGGGCGAATTTCTGAGAAATACCAGCCTCGACGAATTACCACAGCTGTTGAATGTATTACTGGGTGATATGTCACTGGTCGGAAACCGTCCCTTACCACTTTATGAAGCAGCTACGCTCACTACTGACCAGTGTGCACAGCGTTTTCTGGCTCCTGCCGGGATGACCGGTCTTTGGCAGATCAAGAAAAGAGGCCGCGAAGACATGTCAGTGGAAGAAAGAATCAGCCTGGATATTGATTATGCCAACAAGTACAATTTCATGTACGATCTCTGGATCATGGCCAATACACCATCAGCGATTATTCAAAAATCAAGCGCTTAGGATTCACGGGCACGCATTCCGTATTATCTTCCCGTAATGAATTCAACCGAAGCAGGTAATCAACCCCTTGTTTCCATCATTACACTGAATTATAACCGGGCAGCCGTTACAGCCGCATTTCTGGAATCCAGCAGGAAACTGCTTTATCCCAATTACGAAATCCTGGTATGTGATATGGCGTCCGTCGTGGATCCGACAACCGTCTTCAACCCCGCAGATTATCCGAATACCCGGCTCCTGCCAAGTAAAAAAAACCTGGGTTTTGCTGCCGGCAACAACTGGGGAATGCGACAGGCAAGGGGAGAATTCATTTTTATAGCGAATAACGATACCGAACTCACTCCCGATATCATTCAACGATTACTCCAACCCTTCTTTCAAAATCCGCAAATTGGTATTGTAAGTCCCAAGATTAAATATTTCGATCAACCAAACATCATTCAATACGCAGGTTTCCGGCCGATGAATCCGTTTACAGGTAGAACATTTTCCATCGGGGACCGGGAAACCGACAACGGGCAATACAATATATCAGGCGTAACCCAGGGTGCGCATGGCTGCGCTATGATGATCAAAAAAGAAGTGATCAAAAAAACGGGTATGTTCCCGGAAAAATTTTTCTTGTATTATGAAGAATGGGACTGGTCGGCAAGGATTCAAAAAGCCGGTTACTTGGTCTGGTATCAGTCCGAAGCCGTTATTTATCACAAGGAATCCATGACTGTTGGAAAAGACAACCCAATGAAAGCTTATTATCTTACCCGGAACCGTATCCTGTTTATGCGAAGAAACAGCGACCCCTTCCATTTATTGATCTTCTTCTTTTTTTTTACTTTTCTTACCATTCCCAAAACGCTTTTCATATATCTGGTAAAGGGTCAGTTTAGTCAGATGAAATGGTTTTTGAAAGCCCTGGTATATAATCTCACTCATTCCAGTAGGTCGGACACATAAAAGTGTGGCAAATGTGGAACTGTGGAGATACAGGAATTCAACTTCCACATCTTTCATTTTCTACATTTACACAATTGCCACACTAATTTCCTGTTTTAGGCTTTGAGCTTTCCTCCGAAATAAACGACTTGGGTGTATGAATATATTCCCTCCGCTTTTTTTTCATTTGCAGAACCGCGCGCATCATAGCGTACATAAGCAGGGGAAGCCGACTCAATGCTCTTATGGTTTTCGCAGAGTAAAAAATGCGCGGAATCGAAATTAAAAGTGTCAGTAAATACAGGCTCATCATCGTTATCCAGACGAGGGGTTCAGGTCGCAACAGGGGCAGATAAAACAAATACTGAACCAGCAGGACTACCGTAACAACACTAAAAACCACCAGGGTCAGAACGCGGGGCAATAATAAATTTTGAAAAAATTTATTGAAGAAGATATTCGTTTTCTGAGCCTTTTTCATATCGGCATCAAAAAACCGCTTTACGTGATTTGCCTGTGCTTCCAGCCATCGTATCCGTTGTTTTTCAAATACCCTCGCAGTGGCTACTTTTTCGTCGTAAATAAGGGCGTCGTCCAGGAATTCCATTTTTATTTTACGCCGCATCAGCTGCATATCAATCTCCCTGTCCTCACCCGGATTATCCAGAATTTCCTTCGATGAAAATATATCCCGGATCAGGGCAGTTTTAAAAGCCATCCCTGAACCGTTGGGTGCAGCTGATAAGCCCGCCAGTGAAGGACCCCGCCGGAACAGGTTGATATTGATCTCCTCACTCATGGCATCCAGCAGCGCAACTTCCGTGTTTTTATTTTTTGCCGTACGATGGCATTGCAGAGCCAATATACCGGCATGAAATGCGGCATTCACTTTTTCAAGACAACCGGGTGCCATAATATTGTCCGCATCCAGGATCATGATGATATCATAATTTGTTATGGCGGGAGATTCAAGCGCTGCATGCAGGGACCGGGACTTCATACTCAGATTCACTTCCATAACATCAACTGGAATCTGCCTTAGTTTTATAATGGTTTCGGGCTTCAGCTTATCTGCGATCACTGTTACTGTAAACCGGGATTCAGGATAATTATGCGCCTTGGCATGTTGCGCCGTGTCTACAATGATCTGGTCTTCCCGGAAACTGGGAATGAGAACGGCAATGCTGAGTTTGTCATCCTGAAATTCATATTTTTTGCCCTTCATCAGTCGGCCGCAAAGCGCCATGACGAAAAGATAAATCGTATTCGCGGCGAAATAAATAAAAACCGCCCAGGAAATAATATGGACTATCAAATAAAAAATCGTCATGTTGTTCTGAATGGCTTATAGAATGATTGGGTTGCCAGAGCCATCATGGGTTTGTCGCCCGGCGAATCACCGTAAGCATAAACAGCTTCATATTCAGACAGGTCCCATCTTTCTTTTATACAGACAGCTTTTTGATCCCCATGGCAATTCCTTCCATCAATTTTCCCTGTGATCAATCCATTTTTAATTTCAAGCCGGGTTGCAATTAATTCGATGGAAAGGCGGTCGGTCCATCTGCGGATCCAGTTTCCTGCAGAGGCCGAAACGACCACCAGTTCAAAACCATTTTTCAGGAGCTTTTCCATTTCGGTTACTGCACCGGGGCGGATCATGGACGGCAGCTCTTGGTCTGCAAACAAATCACATTTCTCCTGAAAAACAGTTTCCCGCATGCCGGAAAAAAAATAAGATAGTATTTTTTGTTTTGCCCGGTCGTTTGGAATAAGTTTTAATTTATAAGCAATCAGCCAGTGTGCATTGAATAGGAACCCTGCATAAAAGGCAGCTTTCCCTTTCTGAAATTTAATAATTTCCAGTAATGTGTCTTTGGTCGTGATCGTGCCGTCAAAATCAAAAAAAGCAATTTTCTTTCCACTCACGTTTCATTTTTTTTAACTGGAATCCAGAAATGTCCGGTACGATATAAAGGACCGGCACTGTTCGCCTTTTCATTTGGCGAAAAACGTTATATCCCGCAAATATAAAATGGCATAGATGCTCAGGGCCCATAAAACAAGAGTAATCTGTATGAAGTAATCTTTATAAAGGATTTCCGTCGGGGATCCTGATTTCTTGAGTACAAAAGTGATCTGCAGGTAACGCATCAGGCCTGCAATGACAAACAGGCTGGAATAATATAAACGGTGGGTACCCAGCCGCAGGACCGTAACCGGCGATACGGTATAATTTATATACGCTACAATAATGATGGCGCAGGATAATCCTAGCATCGTATTTAGAAAATCCAGATTGTATCCCTTCATAGATTTTCGCATTTCGGTTCCCGTTGATACTTTCAGCAGTAGATCATCCCTTCTTTTGGCAATAGCCATAAAAAGGGATAACAGAAATGTCATGATAATCAGCCATTCCGTAGTTTCCACACCAGAAATAGCACCTCCGCCCTTTACCCGGAGTACAAACCCGGAAGAAAGGATCAATATATCCAGGATGGCAAAATTTTTCAGACCAAATGAATAGGCCAGGTTGATACAAAAATAGAGGATCAGTATAAACAGGAACAGTAGATGACTGTCTGCCAGCCATCCAAGCAATGACCCAACAACCAGCAGTCCGAAGCAGATCAGAACGGCTATCGGTTTTTTAACCTTGCCGGAAGCCAGCGGCCGGTTGCATTTTACCGGATGCTTGCGGTCGTCTTCAATATCCCGGTAATCATTGATGATGTAAATAGAGGACGCATAAAAACAAAATGCGACAAATCCTTCCAACAAGTGCGGAATATGGGAAGGAACAAAAAACTGACCTGCAAAAAAGGAGGGAACGATTAAAAAAAGATTTTTTGCCCAGTCTTTGGGCCTTAGCAGCTTCAGGTAATATTTCATTCGGGAGAAACTAGCTTCAATATACAACCATAATCTGTTTTCTGCAAGGAAGGTATGTCAGCGGAAACAGGAATTGGTCTAAATTTGTTTTTCCTTCATGAACTGGACTTCCCCGGAGATATTAGCAAGCCCGATCGAGTACCTGAAGGGTGTTGGTCCGCAGCGGGCAATGATTTTACGCAAAGAACTCGGTATTGATACCTTCCGGGACCTGCTTGAACTGTACCCTTACCGTCATCTCGACAAATCCCATATAGCCCGCATTGCCGATATTTCACCAGCAACTGATTTTATTCAGGTGGCAGGATTCCTGGGCTCCCTGCAAATACTTGGAACGGGAAAATCAAAAAGACTGGTCTCAACATTGAAAGACGCATCAGGGGTTCTTCAAATGGTTTGGTTCCAGGGAATTTCCTGGATAGAGAAAAATCTGAATCCGGGATTCAGGTACCGTGCATATGGAAGAATTGGATTTTTTAACGGGGAAGCGCAACTGACCCATCCGGAAATAGAAGGTTTTGACGAAATAAAAGGAGACAGTTCCCCGCTGCAGCCCATTTATCCGAGCACTGAAAAATTAAAGGCCAGATCACTGGGCGGGCGGCAAATTGCAAGGCTGACACAGCAACTACTTTCCCAAATAAAGGAAAAGGATATTCCGGAGTTTATTCCGTTGGAAACCTGTAATAAAACAGGATTGGTTTCTCGTTTCCAGGCTTTTCAATCCATTCATTTCCCAGCCACGGCGCAAGCTTATCAAAAGGCCCTTTTCCGCCTGAAATTTGAAGAATTATTCCTGAACCAGGTCAGAACAGGCATGATTAAAACACAAAGGCAAAAGCAGTCCCGTGCCGTCGTTTTCAGCCAGGTAGGAAGGCTTTTCAATGATTTTTATTCAAAATCACTTCCTTTCGAACTGACGGGCGCCCAAAAAAGGGTTATCAAGGAAATCCGCCAGGATACGGCTACCGGGCACCAGATGAACCGGCTTCTCCAGGGTGATGTGGGCAGCGGAAAAACCATGGTCGCCCTCCTGACCATGTTAATAGCGGCTGACAATGGCTTCCAGAGCTGCCTCGTGGCGCCCACGGAAATACTCAGTAATCAGCACACCGTTAACTTTATTGAAATGCTCAGGGATTTACCGGTTTCAGTGAAAATGCTGACCGGATCCGTTAAATCGGCCGCCCGCCGGAAGATCCTGGAAGAACTCGCCAGCGGTTCAACAAATATCCTGATCGGTACCCATGCCGTCTTTGAAGACCCGGTCATATTTAAAAACCTCGGACTGGCCATTATTGACGAGCAACATCGTTTCGGCGTAGCCCAGCGGGCCAGAATCTGGAAAAAAGCAATTCTGCCACCCCATGTGCTCGTCATGACGGCCACTCCGATTCCCCGTACGCTGGCCATGACAGCCTATAACGACCTCGACTATAGTGTAATTGATGAGTTGCCACCGGGAAGGCAACCCGTCAGAACGGTGCAGCGTTATGAATATGACAGGCCTAAAGTGATGGATTTCATTAAGGAAGAGATAAAAAAGGGCAGACAGGCCTATATCATCTTTCCCCTGATTGAAGAGTCTGAAAAGCTCGACTATGAGAACCTGATGAAGGGCTACGAAAATGTAAAAGCCTATTTTCCCGAACCTGCGTATTATATTAGTATGGTTCATGGAAGGCAAAAAACCGCTGTTAGGGAAACCAACATGAAAAGATTTGTTACCGGCGATACCCAGATCATGGTTGCAACCACCGTTATAGAAGTTGGCGTACATATTTCCAATGCAACCGTAATGGTCGTTGAAAGTGCAGAAAAATTCGGGCTCTCCCAGCTTCACCAGTTACGCGGTCGGGTAGGAAGAGGCGCAGACCAGAGTTTCTGCATTCTTTTGACCGGTAACAGATTGGGGGCCGAGGCAAAAGAAAGAATCCAGATCATGTGTAAAACCACCGATGGATTCCGCATTGCGGAAAAAGATATGGAGCTTAGGGGTCCGGGAGATATTGCAGGCACCCGCCAGAGCGGATTGCTGGATTTTAAACTCGCAGATATTGTTCGTGACCGGGAAATTCTGCAACAGGCGATAGAAGCTGCACAAAAGGTATTGGAGATGGATCCCGATCTGGATCTGCCTGAAAATGCCCGTTTGCGCCAACAGCTGATGCAGGAAAAAGGTAAAACACCTTGGAGCCGGATTTCATGAAATTGTGCAATTATGCAAATCAGGATGTGTGCAAATAAAAAACTGGATTTGATACAAAAGCAACTCATATTTATTTTCCTTTTCACAGGTTTACTTTCTTCGCTTCAGGCACAAAACGAGCTCGGCAACCTTGAGTTTATTGAAAACAAGGGACAATGGGATCATTCGGTGCGTTTCAGGGCGAATATGCCGAATACAAATTTCTATTTACAGCAACACGGGTTTTCTGTTTTAATGCAAAGTCCCTCCGATATGAATGCCCTCAGGAATGCAATGCATGGAATTCCTTCGCCTTCCAAAAACGCTGATGCCGGGGATGCGGGTTCTTCCGTCAATAAAACCGGTGGTACTTCCACACTTGCTGCTTCCCTGCCACCCGTAGTTACAAACCCGGGTGGAAGCGGGGATACAAATCCGAACAATTCATCAGACAACCTGATCATGCACTCCCATTTAGTTCAGGTTGAATTCCTGAACAGTTCTGAACAGGCAGAAATACAGGGAGATAAATCCCTTGACACTTATAATAATTATTTTATCGGGAACGATCCTTCCAGATGGCAATCGAATTGTAAGATCTACCAGGCCGTCGTTTATAAAAATATTTATCCATTTATTGATCTGAGGTATTATACAGAGAACAATCAACTGAAGTATGACCTCGTTGTGCATCCCGGTGGCAATCCGGATAATATTATATTGAAATATAAAGGCGCCGATAAATTGATCATTAAAAATGATCAGATCACGATCCACACTTCTGTAGGTGATATGAAAGAAATGATTCCGCGTACCTACCAGTTTTCTAAAGACGGTACGAAGGACGTGGAATGTATTTACAAGTCAGGCCCCGACAATACCGTCCGGTTTCACGTCAGCAACTATTCTCCTTCTGCCACGCTGATCATAGATCCAACACTTATTTTTTCAACTTTTACCGGTTCCAAATCAGATAATTGGGGTTACACTGCAACCTATGATGAAAGCGGCAGTTTCTATTCCGGAAGTATAACCCTGGATTCCGAACCAATTAATAACGGAAATCTTTTCCTCGTTAGTCCGGGTGCTTTTCAATCCACCTGGAAGGGTGGCGACGCAACCGATGGTTCATACAAATATGATATCACCATTATGAAATTCAGCAGTAATGGGGTGAACCGTTTATACGCTACTTATTTAGGGGGAAAGGGAAATGAACAACCGCATAGCCTGATAACAGATCAGTCAGGCAACCTGGTCATTGCGGGAAGAACCAGTTCACCTGATTTTCCGAATGTAAACAGCACAGGATCGGTAGATGTTCTAAAAGGCGGATATGATATTATTCTGACCAAGCTGAATGCGAGTGGAACCGCACTGATCGGGTCAAGGATTATTGGCGGAAGCGCCAATGATGGTGTAAATATTGCGCCTAAATATTCTAAAAATATTGTTCCGATGGGTCAGAACTCCCTGCGTTTGAATTATGGCGATGATGGCAGAAGCGAAGTGATCATAGATAAAACAGGCAATGTGTACCTGGCCTCCTGTACTTCCTCGACAGATTTTCCGATTACCGGGAATGCTTTTCAAAAAACAAATGCGGGAAAACAGGATGGGATTTTTATTAAGACCTCACCCGATCTCAGCAGCATTCTGGCCAGTTCTTATATCGGGGGAAGTAACGATGATGCTGCTTTTGCAATTGCTTTGAGCCCTACTACAAATAATATTTACATAGTGGGAGGAACTTCCAGTACCAATCTGAAAGGTACCGGTAACGGCACCGTCATATCCAGTACGAGTAAAGGCGGGATTGACGGATTTTTATCTATTGTCAGTAATGATGGCGGTACCCTTATAAAAACATCTTATTTCGGAACCACGGGCACGGAAGTATTGTACGGTGTACAGTTCGACAGTCACGGGTATCCCTATATCATGGGCACCACGACCGGTTTATGGCCCGTCATTAATGCAACTTTTAGCCAGGCAAAGGGAAAACAATTTATCGCCAAACTGCAGCCGGACATTTCAGCCTATATCTATTCCACCACTTTTGGAAAAGGTTCACCTTACCCGGATATTTCTCCCACTGCTTTCCTGGTGGACCGCTGCGAAAATGTTTATGTGGCCGGATGGGGCGGAGGAATTGAAGTGGAGGGAAACGGCGCAGCCGTTTACAACAATTCCAAAACAACCGGACTGACCGTTACCAGCAATGCACTCAAAAAAACAACCGACGGGAATGATTTTTATTTTTTCGTGATGCAAAAAAATGCAGTGAGCCAGCTATATGGAAGTTTTTTCGGACAAACCGGGGGACTGGGTAATCATGTGGACGGTGGAACCAGCCGGTTCGACAAACAGGGAATAATTTATGAAGCCATATGTGCCAATTGCTACGGTATGGGTACTTTTCCTACAACACTGAATGCCTGGTCCCCGAGAAATGGAACCGGCGCAAACGGATGTAACCTGGCCGCCGTTAAAATATCTTTCAATTTTGCCGGCGTGGCAGCAGACCCCAGATCGGTTATTAATGGCCGTTATGATAGTTCCGGCTGTGTGCCGCTGGATGTTTTATTTAAGGACACGGTACATAATGCGAAATTGTATGTCTGGAGTTTTGGTGATGGAACGCCGGATACTACCACGACTGCATTCCAGGTTTTACATACTTATACAACCGTTGGAAATTTTATCGTGCGACTGATTGCCATCGATTCAACGACCTGCAATATCGCAGACACGGCTTACCTGAGAATCCGGGTCCGGACAGATAAAGCAATCCTGAGCTTTGACATTAATAAACTTCCTCCCTGTCAGTCACTCAACTATCTCTTCACGAATACTTCCACACCACCTGTGGGTGGCAAACCTTTTCAGCCCGGTTCTTTTACATGGAATTTCGGAGATGGATCCATTGTGCCAGGCACCAGCCCGGTTACGCATTCTTATGCAGCGTCGGGAGCTTATCTGGTACAATTGATTTTATCGGATACCAATTACTGTAATTATCCTGACACAGCCACTCAGACTTTGCGGGTGTCACCTGTTGTAAAAGCTCAGTTTGAAATATCAGACGGATGTGCGCCTTACAACGCCGTGTTCAATAATACATCACTCGCAGGACTGAGTTTCTTCTGGAATTTCGGAGGCGGTAATACATCGACCGATATCAATCCGGCCTTTACTTTCACAGATACGGGAACATACACCATTACGCTTGTGGCAATAGATTCGAATACATGTAATATCCGCGATTCAACCTCCCGGACCATCCATGTATATCCGAAACCCACAGCTGATTTCACAACCCAGCCCTCGCCGGCGGTATACAATACACCCACTATTTTTTCAAATAGTTCAAGTGGTGCAACGCATTATTTATGGTTGTTCGGGGATGGGGATTCAACTCATAAAAATTCAGCGGATACGGTTATTCACCAATACCAGGAAACTAATACGTTCAATGCATGTCTTGTTGCCATCAATCAGTTTGGATGTGCAGATACCATCTGTCATCCGGTGGAAAGCCTGATTAATCCGTTGCTGGATGTGCCCAATGCGTTTACACCGGGCAGGTTTGGACAAAACAGCGTCATCATGGTAAAGGGATTTGGAATTGCATCGATGGAATGGAGAATTTATAACCGGTGGGGGCAGGTTGTTTTTGAATCAAATAATCCGTTTATTGGATGGGATGGTACATTCAATGGAGCTACCCAACCCATTGGTGTATATGCCTATACGCTCGAAGCCACTTTCTTTGACGGAACGAAAACCCGGAAGAAGGGGGATATTACACTTATCCGTTAAACGGATAAGTGTAAGCCTAAAGCTCAAAGCGTAAAGCGTAAAGCTTTTGGAAAATAAAAAGCGGTTAATCCTAAACGGTAGATAAATTTTGAATTTGTTAAATAAAAATCAATTGATGAATATCAACTAAAAACTTTAACACTAAAAAACTCCCGGCTTTAAGCTTTACGCTTTACGCTTTGAGCATATAAAAGCATCTTTGCATTTCTAAAATATAAAAAACCAT
>Ga0080027_10001209_pt1 | contig 10478 bp, 12 predicted proteins | sample OrgsoiDNA2013046_FD_70962 | JGI IMG/M metagenome (GOLD analysis project Ga0080027, IMG submission 70962) | Permafrost soil microbial communities from the Arctic, to analyse light accelerated degradation of dissolved organic matter (DOM) -... | ecosystem: Environmental > Terrestrial > Soil >...
CGTTCCACCATGTGTCGCCGGTATGAAAGACGTCCGCCTCAACAAAGTAGGCCGAGATATCGCCATCAGTGTGACTGGGGCCGTAGTAAGCAAGCGCTATGTTAGTGCTATTATGATGTAGCGTCTTGTCCTTGTCGAAGACTTCGGTGGGAAGTGCACCCGCGGGCGACGGCGGAAATGTGAAGTCCCAATCCGCGACTCGCGTGCTTGTGGAAAGATGCTTTCGCGTATTTTCGTGGGCGAGGATTGTAGCGCCCTCGGCATGCATCCATTCGTTGCCGTCGGTGTGATCGAAATGCCAGTGTGTATTCACGAGATGTTTGATTGGCTCGGGACCCATCTTGGCCAGGACCTCGGTAATCTTGCTGCGGGAGGTGGAGTAACCGGAATCTATGATGACCTTGCCGTCCGGTCCGGGTAGGATGGCAATATTTCCGCCCGAGCCGATAAGAGCGATCATGTTTCTGCGTAGTGCCTGAACGGTGATGGTGGCTGTCTCGGCGCGTTTACGCGCGGCAAGCACGATGTTCTCCTTATCGGCCAAGAGTTGACCGGGAGACAGGTAGGCACCAGCGGTCAGGACGCTGGCGGAGGCGATGAAGCGCCGGCGTGAAACGTAATGAGCTTGCTCGGCAATTGGCTGTCTCTCATCCAAATCTGCACGATGAATTTCGATCTTGCCCAGATTCTCTTTTTTCGAAAGTACATGTCGCATTGTCATTTTCCTTACCCGTAATGGTGTGAATGCTCCGTCCTTTTGCAAGTCAGATGGTGACGATTCTGTTATTTTCCGCGTGCGACTCGCGAGCTAGCTAACTACGCGGGCTCGCGGGTCTCGGCTCGCTAACGCGCTTGGCGGGCTGTTTCTTCAGTTGCGGCAAGGTGCGCCGCCGAGTTGCGAGTGTCGCGGACAGGTTAAGAGATGATCGTTGACCATACCGGTCGCTTGCATCAGGGCGTAGCAAATTGTGGAGCCGACGAATTTGAATCCTCGAAGCAGCAGATCGCGGCTCATCGCGTCGGACTGGGTGGTGCGGGCGGGCACTTGTGCCATGGTCCGCCAGCGATTCTGCTTCGGCTTGCCGCCGACAAAACTCCACAAATAAGCATCGAAACTCGTCTCTTCGCGCAGGGCGATAAGCGCCTTCGCATTCTGGATCGTGGCCGCGATCTTGAGTCGGTTGCGCACGATCCCAGCGTCGGCGAGCAACCGCTTCACATCGCGTGCGCCGTAGCGGGCGATCTTTTCCGGACGAAATCCATCGAATGCCTTCCGGTAATTCTCCCGTTTCTTCAGAATGGTGATCCAGCTCAGCCCGGCCTGCGCGCCTTCGAGGATGAGAAACTCGAAGAGCATTCGATCATCGTGCACCGGCACGCCCCATTCCTCATCGTGATACCCGACGGCCGGTCCAATAGTAGCCCAAGGACAGCGCGGCACGCGCCCAACTTGCGCAATTCCACCGCACGTGAACAGCAAATTGCGCCGCGCGGCTAATCTGCCATTACCGACCCGCCTCTCGCCGAAACGGCTTTATCACGACGAGCGCGATTCCGCCCAAGATAGCGCCGGACGCGAACAGATAGCGCAGTGTGAGCGGTTCGCCTAACAAGAGAATCCCGCCACCGGCAGCAAGGATTGGCACACTGAGCTGCACGGTTGCGGCGCTCGCTGCTTTCAAATGAGGCAGCGCCATATACCAGATTACATAGCCAACTCCGGAAGCCATCGCTCCGGAAAGCACGGCATAGCCGACACCTAACGAGTCAAAAGGTTCCCTCGGCAGCATGACAATGCTGATAGCCGTAGCCAACGGGACGGCGCGCAGAAAGTTGCCAGCCGTGGCGGCCGCCGGATTCTTCTCTCCTTTGCCGCGCAGCGAATAAATGCCCCAAGCCACACCAGCTCCGAGCATCAAAATCGAACCATTGAACGGCGGAGCTGAAAGCCCGGGTAGCAGGAGCACGACAAGCCCGCCCAATGCCAGGGCAAGACCGACGAGGTGGATTGCATGTAACCACTCGCCTTTGCGCAAGCCCCAAAGAATCATTGTGGCCTGGACAGCGCCAAACAGGAGCAACGCTCCGGTTGCGGCGGTGAGACTCTTATAGGCAAACGAAAAAGCAGCGGCATAAATGAAGAGCGCGAGCGCGGACGGCCAGTTGCCTTCGCTCCGGCGGTCAGAGACCGCCGTTAGGGCTCTAAGATTGCGCATCTTCATGATGATCCAAAGCGCGGCGGTGCCAGAGAAAATGCGGATGAAGGTAAAGCTGGCGGCGTCGATGCTGGTTTGCTTCAGCGCCAATCGGCAGAGCAGAGAGTTACTCGCGAACGCAATCATCGCCAGCAGCGTTAGGAGGAAAAGTTGCGTCGGTTTCACCGCGTTGATCTGGCGAAGTGATAATCTACTTCGCCTGAACGGTTGCGTAACTGAGACGTGGAGCTAGCGATCCACCTGTGGCCGCATTTTGTGCCCGTAGCTGAGCACGCGCGAAATTTTCCACGAGTCACCGGTCTTGCGCCAGACCATCGCGAACTGGAATGTGCCGCACTCCTCTTTGCCGCCTTCCGTATGGCAAAACCGGTGCGCGCCAATCTCAATTGCGCCGTAATCCTTGATTGGATAGACCTCGAGAGTGTCTTTCACTAAATTTCTTTTGATGTCCGAAGCGCTTGCAAACATTTTCGTAAAGTCCTCTTTAACTTGCTGATATTTTTTCAGGCCATCGTTGTCCTGATAGAACTCGAGATCCTCGGTAAACATTGACATCAACGCCTCCGCATTGTGAGTGTTGAAGGCCTCGAAAATCTTCGCGTCCATCCGCTCGATCGTATCGCTCAGTTCGCGCGACTGAGCGGTCGGAGCGGGTTCGCTCGCTCTTTTCTGGTCCGGTGCTGGGGGAGATGCAGCCGCTGGCTTCGGCCCGAATGGTGGCTGGATGGTGCCGAGTTGAACAAGAAAGTGTGTGACGTCGAACATGTCGCGTTGTGCTGAGATCTTGTTCTCCCTGAAATGAAAGAAGGAAACGAACGGAACCCGCACCGTCTTTCCGCTGAATTGTCCGATCATGGTTCCTTCGACGATAAGATCATCGCCATTGGCGGTAGTATGAGCGATTTGAAAGTCGAGCGAATCGTATTTTGGAAAGACTTTGCTAAACAAATCGCGAATCTGATCAGGGCCTTTAAGATCGAGCTCAAAGCTGGGATCAAAGAATGTCGCGTCAGGTGTATAGAACTGCGCCATGCGGGCCGCGTCTTCCCCTTTGTAAGCGGCGTAGAAGTCCCAGACAAAAGTTTGCGAGTCAGCCGTATTCGCTGGCGTGGACGTGGCGACGCCGCTAACAAGAAAAGACAACAGGGCAAATTTCATTTTCATTGGCTGACGTTACCAATCGAGAGTCGAAAACCCGATCCTGTGGCGCAGCGCCAATCCATCTACGTCGGACGATAAGCAGAAGATAGAAGGCGATTGCCAGCGCAGCACAAAGGGCAGAAAAGCAATGCAGCCAAAACTTTGCCGGCGCTGTCCGATCATAGGAATACGAAGCCACCACAAATCCGCAGCCGACGATCAATATCGGCGTGATGCCTAACAGTCGCGGTACATGTTTTTCGGCCAACTTAGAGCGAGATTCAGCGCTGGGGACGTTAGGAAAGTCGAGATAGAGCAGGACGCGCGCAGCATACCAGCTGGATATTGACCAAAGGATCAACGCCGCGAAAAATCCGAATACTCGCGGCCAATACCACTGCCCGCCCGCCATGCCCTCCCCGACAGTGCGCAAAATTTCCGTGCCCTGGGCGACACAAAGAAAGACGGGACAAGCAATGAGGACGACGATAAGACTAAAACGACACGGTTTGAGTTGATGGTAAAGATCGCGAATGCCCCACCAGATTCGTTGAATCCAATTACCCCTTTGATTCTCGTCAGTATTCATAAGAGGGACTGCTAATGTGGCGGTTCATCAAACCATTTGAGTTAGGTCTTTCGATCGATGGCGAAGCGCGCGTAGCGGTGAAGCGATATTGGCCAAGCCGCGACAATGGCTGCCACCGCGACCTTTGACCACAACCTTCAGCATGGAATCTCTGAATTGCTCCACCCGGACCGTTTCGGCATTGGTCGCTCGCAACGAAAGAAGACGCATTCGTAGATGATCGATTCATAGTATTTCCTTTTGCTTTGGTTTTGGTGGGCGGACTATGGTTTGTCAAGCGCACAGTGGGCTAGCAAGCGAAATACCCCTGTGGTGGCATCTTTTTCCGACATGTGGCGCATGAGGACTTGAAAGCGATGGTCGAGGTGGTGAGCATTCGAGAAATTCTTGATAGTTTGAACCCGAAAAGCGGGGTTGACTCCGAAAACTTTCGCGAGGAGGAAGGTTCCCATGGCGAAGAATAATCTGCAGTCACTCGCTTTCCCGACCCTGAACGAAAGCCAGATCACGGAACTAGCTCGCTATGCCGACGCGACGCCGAAGAAATTCCGCGCCGGCGAGGCGCTTTTTCGCTGCGGCGATCGTGATTTTGAGTTTTTCACCGATTGGGAAGTGTTTGAGATCGCGACTGAGGAGTTGCGCAAGATCTTGAATCAAGTCCCGCAACTGAGGGATCTCATTCTGCGCCTTTATCGCGCGCCGTCAACTGCTGCGGGAGTCAGGTGCCTTTACGGGCTTGCCTGGCAGCAGTATGCGGATAGGGGACGGAGAAAGTATCGTCGCGATGTCGGTTCAATTCGTCCATGAGTATTTGAAGGCAATGTGACGCTATGTCTAACCGAATCAATCGACACGCGAATATTTATCAGCAGGGTTTCACTAGACGTTTTTGCAAGAGACAATCTGACGGTCTTAGGAACTCAGATCGCGCCTGGCCGTTGCTTTAAAGTGTTGGACACATTATCACTTGGCACACATCAACCCGTGCATATCCAGCTTTGCGACCATGGCTATGAAGGCTATCTCAATCCGGGCGATTATCTGAAGGACGTGCTTACTCCTGCAACATTCACGCCAAACCGACCCTTCAATCGGGAGGAAATTAGGAATGCTATTCCCGACGTACTCGCTTTTTTATTTGAAGCCATGCAAATGCCGAACAGATATTTGTGGGGTGGGACAATCGGACCAAACTTCGATTGCTCAGGGCTGGTGCAGGCCGCGTTTGCGAGTCAGCGGATTTGGCTTCCGCGCGACGCCAGGGAGCAGTTCGCCTTCCCCGGTAACAAAATGGTGACACCCGATAAGGTCGAGCCGGGCGATCTGCTGTTTTTCTCACGCCAAGAAGAAATCGATCATGTCGCGGTTCATTTGGGTAATGGCTTTTACATTCACAGCTCCGGGCCGGCTCTCGGACGTGATGGCATCGGCGTAGACCGCTTCTCGGAAAACGGCGGCCGGGCCGCGGCTAACTATTACGCGATCAATCGCGGATTTCGGCGAGTGTGCGAATCGCTGGTCAGCCATATGTAATCATGATGCGAAAGAAGCTTTATTTCCTTGGGATTTGCGGGTCGGCGGTCGGAAACGTCGCCATCGCGTTGAAGCAGTTGGGATACCCTGTGCGTGGCAGCGACAAGGCGGCGTTCCCTCCCATGGGAGAGCGACTGCGAGAGTCAGGAATCTCAATTGATCTAGGTTACGACAGATCACCGGTTCCGAACGATGTCGATCTCTTCATCATCGGAAATGTTATCTCGCGTGGCAATGAGCAGTTGGAGGAAATTCTGAATCGACATCTGCCTTATTGTTCGCTTCCGGAATTCTTGCGCTACGAGTTTCTCCGGAAGACCAAGAACCTCATAATCGGTGGAACTTACGGAAAGACGACGACGGCATCTCTTCTCGCGCACATTTTACGCGCAGCCGAGTTACGGCCTTCGTGGCTTGTCGGAGGAACATGCGACGATCTGCCTAACGGAGCAATGTTCGACAGCGGCGAATTCTTTGTTTTGGAAGGCGACGAATACGACACCTGTTTTTATGACAAGGGGCCCAAGTTTGCGCATTACCTCCCAAGCTTATCGGTCATCATGGATGTCGATGAAGATCAAAAAGATGTTTATGACTCGATCGAAGAAGTGAAGGTTGCTTTCGATCGGCTACTACGCGTCACCCCGTCGAATGCGCCTCTTTTCTACAGCGGAGACTGCGCTATCTCACGGGGGTTGGCAGAAAAAGGGCGGTCGAACAAGAAGATCTCGGTCGGTCTGGGCCGAGGAAATGACGTTGCGCTGAAGTCCGTCCAACAGGAAACCTCCGGGCTTGCCTTTACTCTATGGAACCGCCGTTTCGAAACGCAATTGTTTGGAGAGTTCAACATTAAGAACGCAGCTTTTGCCTGTGCCGTTGCGAAGGAGTTGGGTGTTCCGCTGGATGTTATCGCAAAGGCTACGGCGAGTTTTCGCGGCGTTCGAAGGCGGATGGAGGTTAGAGGGGAATATGCGGGTGTTACTGTCGTGGATGACTTTGGAAAACACCCGGAAAACATCGGCCAAACTCTGAAGGCGGCGAGATTACGATTTCCGAATCGACGAATCATCGCGGTCGTTGAACCCAAGACTGCAACCATGTGCCATAAGGACATGCAGCAGCGTCTGGTGGCCGCACTCACCACCGCAGATGTGACCGTTTTTTGTCCGCTGGAGCGTCCGGAGCGATTCGGGAAGGACACAATCGTACCGGAAGAGATTTGCGCAGAAATACGTGATGGAGGGCGAACCGCCATCGTGCCGCGGAGCCTGACGGATCTGGCAGAACGGGTCGCGAGCGAAGCGCAAACCGGAGATGTTATCATTGGCTTTAGCAGTGGAGATATTGGCGGATTCTACGAACTGATTGGCCCCGCGCTATTACAAGAATTCGCCAAGTGAGTTAGGTAATTGAGTCTAACAGAGGCTTGGTTTCAACCCCAAAGCTCTGGTGATGGTAGTCCTATTCTGCCATGTTGATAGGATAATCCGTGATGACGGTCGCCTGCCAGGAGCAAAGGTCCATCCAAATCCACGTAATCAGTGGCTCTGGCGAGGATGCGGGCCGGAGCAATTCCCAACGAGGTGCATACCATGCAACCGAGAAACAGCTTAAATCCGCTTTGGCGGGCGCTCTCCGCCAGGAGCAAGGCTTCCGTTAGTCCTCCAGTCTTGTCGAGTTTGAGGTTGATAACCTCATACAGTCCAGTGAGCTGAGGTAGGTCAGTCGTCGTGTGGCAACTTTCGTCGGCGCAGACCGGGACGGGATGAGGGAGGGTCTGGAGGATGCGGTCGTTCTGCGCAGGGAAAGGCTGCTCGATGAGTTCTACGCCTAAATTAGGCAAGGCGGGAGCAATGCTAAGATAGTGGGAAGGCGACCACGACTCATTGGCGTCAACGAGAAGCCGTGCCGCGGGGGCTGCTTGTCGTACTGCCTGGACTCGGGAAAGATCGAGGGTATCGCCTCCGAGTTTGAGTTTGAGCACGGGAGCAACTGAATGCCTCTTTGCGACAGCGCCCATTGCCGCAGGCGTATCCAGGCTCACTGTAAATGACGTTTCGATCTCTTTGATTACCGGGAGGGTTGCAAGTTCCCATGCTCGCTTGTCGGTGCTCTTCGCTTCGAAATCCCACAAAGCGCAGTCCAAGGCGTTTCGCGCGGCGCCAGCAGGCAATAGGTTTTGAATCCGCTGTCGATCGAAGCCTGCGGCGCTCTTGGAACGCAGGTCCTCCAGTTGGGCTAGAGTAGACGCGACGCTCTCGCCGTAATGTGCATAAGGCACGCCTTCGCCGCGACCCGTATGTTTGCCATCGCAGACAGTCACAACGATAACACGTGCTTCCGTCCGTACACCGCGGGCAATCCGAAATGGCTTGTCCAGCGGCCAACTTTGTTCGCATGCTTCTAGTTCGAAGGCCACACTCATGGTATTTTGGAATCCCAAACTTCACGGACCGAAGGAATCGCGGATTATCCGAGGAAATGACTTTTGTTATCCCTTGTTCTTTGCCAGGCCAAGTTTGTTCACGAGTGCATTGGTTGTTTTTTCCAGAAAAATACCCCATGCACTGAGCAGGGCCAGCGTTACAACGGTGATGAGCAAGAACATCCAGGCCGGTTGCTCGCGAATGCGCAGGCCCAACCAGATGACATAGGGTTGGTGCACGAGATATAACCCATAGGAGTAAGCGCCGACGAGTCCGAACACTTTCGCCGGGCCAGCGAAACGTGAAATGAGTCCCGCAACGCCGACTATTTCGAGGAAGCAACATGCACTAGTGGCAAAGTCGACGAAAACATAAGTGAGGCCATTGTGGTAAAGCCATAACGCGGCCGGATACAGCACTAATCCAGTAAGCAAGCCCGCGCCTCCAAGGAGGAATCGTTCTACGCGTGCCGGCGCTCGACTGTGCCACATTCCCAGGGCCATGCCCAAGGCGAATTCTGGCAGCCGACAGATCGCGAAGCCGCCAAGTGTCCAGAAGCCGTGCTGCGGATAGACGATAAGCATTACATAGCGGACGAAAAATCCGGCCGCGCACGCAATTAACAAGTAGGTCCACGGCCCGAATCGGCGCGCCCCGCAGAAGAGGAGAGGAAAGATCAAATAAAACTGGATGAGCATGGAAAAGTACCACCATGCCGCGTTCAGATACATAAAGTTCATGGTGATATCCACGAAGCGCAGGCCGAGCAGGCTCAGCACAATGCGGCTATCCACCCGCTCAAGGCGCGCGACGAAAGGCGAAACGAGGTAAACCAAATGCGCGACCCAGTACATTGGATAGAGACGCAGGAGCCGCGCGCGGTACCACTCGCCCCATGCCATCGCGCCCGACTCTGCGCGGCGCGCGGTTGATTGCATGAGGGCCCAGCCGCTGAGGATGATGAAAACACCTACCGCATGAAAGCCCAACCCGGTGATCTTAACCCAGACCAGTTTCAAGATCGCCGGCATGCTGGTGGCGAAGGCAGTCCAGTCGACAGGAGGAAGAGTCCTGTGCTCGAAGTAGGTCATGAAAAAGTGAAAGTAAACGACGGTCAGGATGGCCAATCCCTTCGAGACATCGAGCCAGAGGAGGCGCTTCATTATGCTTCGGCTTAACCGCGTGCGATCTGCGTAACGCCGGCGCGACCGAGAGTTCGCATCGTTACAGGTCAGTCTCTAGCGTCCGAAGCGATCCGCGCGGAGCTGGTCAGTCATCAATCGACTCGAACCCGGCAAACATGTCGCTGGCTTCCGGCAGGGTTTTGAGCGGGACGCAATCGCAAATGGCAAAGAATTTCTCCCACATCGCCAGCACTCTTGGGTTCTTATGCGCGGCGTCAATCGCGTCTCTCGATTTCCATTCTGAGACTTCGACGATCGTGCCGTCGCGTGAGCGCATGATAGTCGGAACGCGATCGGTGACCAGACCCTCTCTGTGCAAGGTCGGGACACGCATCCGCACGAGTTCTAGAAGTTCGCGCTCTTTTCCCGGCTTCGGCCGGTAACCTACCACCACGCAAATCCCTGGCATAACTTGAGCGGCATACACCACTGCGACCAGCGCGTCACGGCAAAAAGACAGAACATGAAGATGTGGACGTTGCACGTCTGACGTTGGACGTTCCCGCTTCTTCCAGATGCGCACTACCATCATCAACACCGGTACCGAGCTTCTTCTCGGTGACGTGCTCAACACGCACCTTTCCTTTATCGCGCGCGAAATTTTTGCACTGCGTTTGCGGGTCGATCGGCAGCTTGCCGTGCCCGACGGCGTCGCCATCCGCGACGCGCTCAAAGAGAGTTTTGAGAGTGCCGATATCATATTTGTGACCGGCGGCCTCGGCCCGACGACTGACGACATTACCCGAGAGATCACAGCCGAGCTGCTCGATTTGGAGTTACTGCCAAATGACATCTTGCAAACGAAGATCACGCAGCGACTGCGCAAGCATCGCATCCGGATGACCGATCGCATCCTGCGTCAGGCCAGTGTGCCGCGCGGCGCGGAGGTCTTGCCTAACGAGAGCGGAACCGCGTCAGGGTTGTATCTGGCTGCGAATCTGAACGAGCGAATTTCATCGCCGCATCTGTTTCTCCTGCCTGGTCCGCCGCGGGAACTGGAGCCGATGTTCGTGCAGTCGGTTCTGCCGATTCTACGGCGAGTCGTTAGGCATGACGAAACGTTCGACTGCCGCAGCTACCGCATCGTCGGGATGGGCGAATCCTACGTCGAGGAAGCTGTTGGCGCGGAATTGCTCGCAATCCCCGATCTTGAGCTCGGCTACTGCGCACGCATGGGCGAAGTCGATCTGCGGGTGATCGGTCCGCCCGCTGCGCTCGAAAAAGCGGACGTAATCATTCGCAGAAGAGTTCAATCCGCCATTTTTTCCACCAGCAACGAAAGCCTCGAAAGCGTGATCGTTAGGCGGTTGACCGAAAAGAAACTGACGCTCGCAGTCGCCGAATCATGCACCGGCGGATGTCTGGCGCATCGGCTGACGAACGTCCCGGG
>Ga0080027_10001211_pt1 | contig 10473 bp, 9 predicted proteins | sample OrgsoiDNA2013046_FD_70962 | JGI IMG/M metagenome (GOLD analysis project Ga0080027, IMG submission 70962) | Permafrost soil microbial communities from the Arctic, to analyse light accelerated degradation of dissolved organic matter (DOM) -... | ecosystem: Environmental > Terrestrial > Soil >...
GGAAGTGATGCCGGAAGTAATGGACGGCAGAAAACCAAAACTATTGATGAATATCCATGATGTGAGTGAAGTGAATCGTCCGAATATTGATTTGTCTGAAATCGAAGGGCCGGCTCATTCAACGGATTTTAAAACAGATCATGTTCATTTTAATCCCAAGGCCCGACCATGATCGTGAACAAGAAACTTTTTTGGCTGGACATGGTCATGCTGTCTCTTGTACTCATCCTGTTTTTTTTGGAACCCGGAAAACTGAATGATGTGCTGACGGGTTGTATTGCCGCTTTATTTGTTATTTCATTTGCGAATCATATCAGGCATTATATAACATTTAAGAAATTTTACTAGTTCAATGCATGTATTCCTTACGATAGACTGGTTTCTGATCATCGAAAAAGCGGTTCTCATTTCCATCATCATCGGTGTGTCCCTGCTCGTGGCCATGTACGAAACTTATGCGGAAAGAAAAGTAGCCGCCGTAATCCAGGACAGGCGCGGCCCCAATCGCGCGGGCCCCTTCGGAATATTACAACCGCTGGCGGACGGACTCAAGCTCTTCATGAAAGAAGAAATCGTACCCAGTCTTTCCAATAAATTTTTATTTATACTCGGTCCGGGTATCGCCATGCTGACCGCCATGATGACGAGCGCCGTCGTGCCCTGGGGTGGAACCATTCATGCATTTGGAAGAGATATTTCGCTGCAGATTGCGGACGTGAACATCGGAATCCTCTATATTTTCGGAGTGGTAAGTATGGGCGTATATGGAGTGATGATCGGGGGCTGGGCATCGAATAACAAATTTTCTCTGCTGGCTGCGATCCGTGGAGCTTCGCAGATTATTTCTTATGAACTGGCCATGGGCCTGGTCCTGATTGCTGTTTTGATGATCACTGGGTCGCTGAGTCTTCGCACCATTGTTGAACAGCAGCTGGATCATAAATATTATGTGTTTTATCAGCCGGTTGGCTTTATCATCTTCCTGATTTGCGCCTTTGCGGAATGTAATAGAACACCTTTTGATTTATCGGAAGCGGACAGTGAATTGAACATGGGATATCACCTGGAGTATTCTTCCATGAAGCTCGGGTTCTATTTATTTGCCGAATATGTCAACATGTTTATCAGTAGTGCCGTGATGGCCACGATTTTCTGGGGCGGATATGACATACCTTTTCTGAATGATGTGAATTTTGGTTTGCATCATGGACAGAATCTCCTGGCCGGACTTGAAGTGCTGAGTTTATTTTTGAAGGTTTGTATTTTTATTTTCTTTTTCATGTGGGTTCGCTGGACGATCCCCCGGTTTCGTTACGATCAGTTGATGAACCTGGGATGGAAAGCCCTGATCCCATTAGCGATATTGAATATGCTGGTGACAGGATTTGTGGTTTTGTATCGCCAGTATGGACTGTTTTAATTATCAATTATTAGTTATTAATTATTAATTAGTAGTCGAAGAATATAATTGGCAGGATGAAGCGATAAAAATAATTTTGCTTCGGCTTACGAAAACTGTCAACTGTCAACTGAATACTGTCAACTGAACAAGTATGCAAGCACTAACCAAAAAGGCTAAACAGGTAGAACGCAAGCCCATGACGTTCTGGGAAAAATTATATATCCCGGCGATTGCCAAGGGTATGTCCATCACATTCGGACATATTTTCAAAAAGAAACCGACGATCAATTACCCCGAGCAAACAAGACCCTTCAGTCCCGTATTCCGGGGCGTACAGGTTTTGAACCGGGATGAGGAAGGACGCGAGCGTTGCACGGCCTGCGGATTATGTGCCGTAGCCTGTCCCGCTGAGGCGATCACCATGGAAGCAGCGGAACGCTTGCCGGGTGAAGAACATTTATACAGGGAAGAAAAATATGCAGCCAGATATGAAATCAATATGCTACGCTGCATTTTCTGTGGATTGTGTGAAGAAGCCTGTCCCAAGGATGCTGTTTATTTGTCGGAGACCATGGTTCCCTCAAACTACAGCAGAAAGACATTTATTTATGGTAAACAGGAATTGCTGATACCCAATCCATTGACTGAACCCGAAGCCTTCGCAAAAGCCAGGGGACAAAGACCTGAAAAAAACGATTGATGACCGCCACCCAATTTCTATTTTGGTTTCTCAGTATACTGGCTATATTCAGCGCCATCCTGATGGTGGTAAGTAAAAATCCCGTGCACAGCGTGCTCTGGTTGATCGTTGTTTTCTTTGCGATCTCCGGACATTATGTTTTGCTCAATGCCCAGTTCCTGGCCATTGTAAACCTGATCGTGTATGCCGGGGCGATCATGGTGCTTTTCTTGTTTGTAATCATGCTCATGAATCTGAATGCGGAAACCGAACCGCAGAAAAATAAATGGCTGAAGATCGCAGGTGTGATCGGCGGCGGAGCTTTATTGCTCGTGCTGGTAGCGGCATTGAAAGATGCCGATATCCGCAACCGCATTGCCGAAACCGGCAAGGGTGATATCGGATTGATTCATAACCTGGGAATGGTATTGTTTAAGGAATATGTGATTCCTTTTGAAATAAGTTCTGTACTCTTTTTAAGTGCGATGGTCGGAGCGGTGGTGATAGGAAAGAAAGAGTAAAGCAAGTATGCCAATGGGCAGATGTGCAAATGGGCAAATAGGAATGTTTAATTATAAATTGACTAAAGCGAATATGAAACAAATTTCTTCATCTGCACATTTGCACATTTGCAAATTGGCACATTAGAAAAGCGCATGCCTATCAACTACTATATATTTCTGAGTGTAGCGCTTTTCTGTATAGGTGTCGCCGGTGTATTGACGCGCAGAAACGCCATCATCATTTTCATGTGTATCGAGCTGATGCTGAATGCAGTGAATTTATTGCTGATTGCTTTTTCGAAAATGCATCACGCGACGGCTGCGGTGACCGATCCGAATGCCGGGATCAACGGACAGATTTTTGTTTTTTTCATCATGGTCGTTGCCGCCGCGGAAGTGAGCGTCGGACTGGCCATCATCGCGATGCTGTACCGGAATACGCACTCTGTTGATATAAACTTTTTGAATCGACTAAAACACTAGAAGGCTTGAGGCGGGAGGCGCGAGGCTTGAGGAAAGCAGGAGGCTGGAGGCGTGAGGCGGGAAGCTTAATTGTAAATGAAATAATGAGATAGTTAACAACCAACAATAATAAAAAAGTCTTAAGCATTTGGCCTCAAGCCTCAAGCTTCACGCCTCAAGCGCGGAGCAAAAAGCCTCAAGCCTCACGCCTCAAGCCTCAAGCTTAAAATGAGCAAGTACGTATACTTAGTGCCTCTCTTCCCGCTAATCGGTTTTCTGATCAACGGTCTTTTCAGAAAATCGATCTCTAAATCTTTGTCCGGTTTGATCGGATCGCTGACGATCTTCGCGTCTTTTGTCGTAAGCGTCGCCATTTTCTTACAGGTGAAACAGGATGGATTTCAACCCGTAACAGTAAAACTCTTTGAATTCATCCACGCGGGGAAACTTAGCATTCCCTTTTCTTTCCTGGTCGATCCGTTGTCCACCTTATTCCTGCTCATCATCACGGGCGTTGGTTTCCTCATCCATGTATATTCCACTTCCTACATGCACGAAGAAGACGCGCCGGCCTATGCAAAATATTTCTGCTACCTGAACCTCTTTGTTTTTTCCATGCTGCTCCTGGTGCTGGGTGCGAATTTCGTGATCCTCTTTATCGGTTGGGAAGGGGTCGGACTCTGTTCCTATCTCTTAATAGGCTACTGGTTTAAAAACCTCGATTACGATAGCGCAGCAAAAAAAGCATTTGTTATGAACCGTATCGGGGACTTTGGTTTCCTGATCGCTCTATTTGCAATTATCGCTCAGTTCGGTTCTGTTTCTTTTGATGAAGTTTTTAAACAGGCGCCGACTGCATCCACCGGATTTATTACGATGGTTACGCTCCTCCTCTTCGTTGGTGCAACCGGAAAATCCGCGCAGATCCCTTTATATACCTGGCTTCCCGATGCGATGGCGGGTCCGACTCCTGTATCTGCCCTGATCCATGCGGCTACCATGGTTACCGCCGGTATCTATATGATTGCGCGCAGTCATGTCTTGTATAATTTGGCGCCGCTGAGCCAGACTGTTGTAGCCATTACCGGAGCTGCAACCATCATCCTCGCAGCGCTCATCGCGATGAAGCAAAACGATATTAAAAAAGTTCTGGCTTATTCTACGGTCAGCCAGTTGGGATACATGTTTCTCGGTCTGGGTGTTGGCGCTTATACCGAATCGGTGTTCCATGTTTTGACACATGCCTTCTTCAAGGCGCTCTTATTCCTCTGTGCGGGATCCGTTATTCATGCCATGAGCGGTGAACAGGATATGCGCAATATGGGCGGTCTCAAAAAATCTTTGCCCATCACACATATTACTTTCCTGATGGGCTGTCTGGCCATCTCGGGCATACCACCTTTTTCCGGTTTCTTTTCTAAGGATGAAATCCTCACGGCGGCCTATGCAAGAAATCCTATCTACTATATTATAGGTGTCGCGGGGGCTATGATGACGGCCTTTTATATGTTCCGCCTGTATGCCACTACCTTCCTCGGAAATTTCAGGGGAACGGAAAAGCAGCGGGAGCATCTGCATGAGAGTCCGTCGGCAATGACGATCCCTCTTGTGATCCTGGCTATACTGGCCGTGGTTGCGGGTTTCCTGGGTATCCCGGAAGTCATGGCAAACAATGCGAACTGGCTGAGTCATTTTCTTGATCCGGTTTTCGCGAATGGCCAAACAGGTTTTTCCGGTGTAGCTGGAGGAGTCGGAGGGGTCGGTGGAATCGGTACCGGAGGAATCGGTGGCGTCAGCGGATTATCCCACACTGCAGAAATCCCGCATTCGGTTGAATGGATGCTGATGGGCATATCAACCGTACTCGCATTGATCATGGTATTATTCGCCCTAAATAAATTCAGTAAGAAACCTGAGCTCGGCGAGCCGCATGGATTCGCGAAATGGATGGCGGATAAATTTTATGTGGATGAAATATATGATGCGCTGATCGTAAGACCGATCAACGCACTGGGCAGTTTCTTCAACCGCGTAATCGAAAGATCGGTGATTGATGGATTGGTAAATGGTACGGGGCGATTGGTTCAATACAGCAGCCGCCAGCTGCGGTATCTGCAGAGTGGACAGGTGGGTGGATATGTGTTGCTGATGGTGGTCGGCATGGTCATCTTATTCGTTGTGCAATTGTTTTTGCGAAAATAAAATCTATGGTTCCTGTTTTACTCATCGGGATTCCGCTGCTGGCGGGTCTGATCGGATTCCTGCTGAAGGATGCTGCTGCCAAAAGCTGGTCCTTGTTTGCTTCACTGCTGACGCTGATCGTGAGCCTGGCGGGTATTTCCCTGCGGCCCGACAGCAAACTACTCCTGTTCAATGTGCCCTGGCTGAAATCTCTCAACAGTCATTTTGCTGTCGGACTAGATGGAACCGGACAGATACTCTGTTTACTGACTGCTATCGCCTTCCCCATCATATTTGTATCCACCTGGAAAGAAGAATATAAAAGAGCAAATAATTTTTTCGGACTGATGTTATTATCGCAGGCCGGACTTATGGGCGTATTCCTCGCTGCCGATGCACTCTTATTTTATTTCTTCTGGGAACTCGCACTCATACCGGTTTATTTCCTGGCTTCCCAATGGGGTGGTGAAAAAAGAATCGCGGCGACTTTCAAATTCTTCATCTATACTTTCCTCGGATCGCTGATGATGCTGATCGGCATCATCTATATTTATTTTCATACAAAGGATCATTCCTTTGCCCTCTCGGCCTTCCAGGGTGCTCATAATTTTATTCCGGCCGATACGCAGGCCTGGTTATTCTGGTTCATCTTCATCGCCTTCGCCGTGAAGATGCCCATCTTTCCATTCCATACCTGGCAGCCGGATACCTATGAGCAATCGCCCACGGCGGTTACCATGGTGCTGAGCGGACTCATGGTGAAAATGGGAGTGTTCGGTTTGATCCGCTGGCTCGCGCCGGTTCTTCCCATGGGAACTTATATGTGGGGTGATACCGTGTCCACGCTTTGCATCATCGGGATGATCTATGCCTCCCTGATCGCAATGCAGCAGGACGATCTGAAAAGACTGGTTGCCTATTCTTCCATCGCGCATATCGGACTGATGTGCGTGGCCATATTTGCCACCACCGAAGCGGGCATCCAGGGTGTGATGATCCAGATGTTCAGTCACGGTATCAATATCATCGGATTGTGGATCGTGGTGTTCCTGATTGAAAAACAATTTAAGACGAGGAAGATCAGTGAGCTCGGTGGCATCGCAGGCAAAGCGCCTGTTCTCACCACCATGCTGGTCATCATTACACTGGCGAATATCGCGCTACCCCTGACTAATGCATTCATTGGGGAATTCTTAATGTTCAGCGGAATTTATTCATCGAAGGCAACGGGATATAATGTGGTGTTTACGGTAACGGCGCTGATCACGGTTATTTTATCAGCGGTCTATATGCTGAATATGGTGCAGAAAGTATTTTATGGACCGACCAATGCACTGACAGAAAAAGCGGTGGATATCAGGCCGGGTGAAAAGATGGTGCTCGCAATCATTGTGGTATTGATCCTGTTTGCGGGCGTTTATCCTGAACCATTTTTCAGGCTCACGCAATCGGCTGTGGATTCGCTGCTTTCGAAAATGTACGTTAAACCCTAAAAGAAGAACCAGTCAAATATGAATTCGATCATCACATCGACAAACCCTAAAAGAAGAACCAGTCAAATATGAATTCGATCATCACATCGGCGATTTTAGGAGTGATCATGATGTTCAGTGGACTCTTTTTAAAAAAGAATTCGTCCATTGCCACACTGGCCATCCTGGGTATTCTCGTATTGCTGGGGATGGCCATTCTGGATATGAGCGGGTTCCATTTCTTTCCGGTGGATACCCACAATATGTTGGACTATCAACCCTTCGGACTGCTGGTCGATTGTATCGCTTTTGCTTCAACCCTTGCCTATTTCCTGCTCAATGGCCGTGATATCGCCGCCATCGGAAATAATCCGGGGGAATATTTTGCACTCATCTTTTTCGTGCTCTGCGGAATTTCCATCGCCACTACCTTCAACAGCCTGCTGATGTTATTCCTCGCAATTGAAATCATTTCTATTCCGCTCTACATACTAACGGGCAGTGATAAACGAAATTTGAAAAGCAATGAAGCATCCCTGAAATATTTTCTCATGGGTGCATTTAGTACGGGACTCATGTTGCTCGGGATCGCTTTTTTATATGGCGCCAGCGAGAAGGGAAGTTTTTTCCTGGATGATATCGGCCCGTTGAAATCTGCCACCAATCCGATGATGATCACGGGCCTGATCCTGCTGATGACTTCCATGTCATTTAAAGTATCCGCGGCTCCCTTTCATTTCTGGACGCCCGATGTATATGATGGGGCACCGACAGTGGTCACTTCCTTTATGGCTACCGTTGTAAAAGCCGGAACATTCATCGCCTTCATCCGCCTCTTCGCGAATGCATTCGGGGATATCAAGAGTACCTGGCAGATTTTTATAGCCATCATCGCAGCAACTACTCTGTTTATTGGAAATATAACGGCGGTATTCCAGCAGAGTGTAAAAAGAATGTTGGCCTATTCGAGCATCGCCCAGGTGGGGTTTATGCTATTGGCCCTGCTCACGCTGAATACCATGGCCAGTGAAGGAATCATCCTCTATATAGCGGTTTACAGCCTTTCCACGATCGGGCTCTTCGCCATCCTGGTAAAAATGAAGGACTTCAGTTTCGAAGGTTTCAATGGGTTGGCCCGCCAGTATCCGGTCCTGGCATTTACGGCGACTATTTTCCTTTTATCGCTCGCCGGGATCCCCCTTACCGGGGGATTTCTTGCCAAATATTATATGATCGCCTCCGTCATGCAAACCGGTTCCTGGCTCTGGCTGGTGATATTCGCCCTGCTCTGCGCCACCGTGAGCGTTTACTACTATTTCCGGGTCATCCAGGCCATGTATTTCAAGGAAGGCAACGCACAGCAACTGGAAATCAGTCCGGGTTTTAACTTTATGCTGATCCTGCTCGCCATTATCGTAATTCTCCTCGGAATTCTCCCCCAACTACTTATAGATCGGTTATATATCATTTATGTCTGATCCCGGATTGGAAGGAGTAATATGGAATTGGCTGCTGGAATACGGGGGAACCAATACATTAACTACATCTAATTACATTATTTACATTTGATTTCATTGGTGGCTTAAATACTGATGAATCTGTACATTAATAGTTAATTTAGCCAAAGCATTCCCGGATAATGAAATTACGCGATATTCTTTCGCTCGCCTTTCGCACCATCAGGAGCAATAAACTCCGGACCGGGATTACTGTATCCATCATCGCTTTTGGTATCATGGCTCTGGTGGGAATCAATACGGCCATCGATGCGATGAAACAAAAATTTACGGAAAGCTTCGCCTCCATGGGCGCTACCGGGTTCACCATACATTATAAGGAAAGTAATTTTTTCCATAATGACCGGAGCGAAGTGACCAAGGAAAAAAAAGGAGCCAAGAGAAATAAAGTATCCAACGCCAAGATTCCCATCTCCAAGGACCAGGCAGAACTCTTCAAGGAAGGCTATAATTTTCCGGCTAAAGTATCCATCAGCATACGCGGTGGCAGCAATAATATCGTCTCCCTGGCCAGTTCAAAAACCAACCCGACCGTCCAGGTAAACGGGGGTGATGAACATTATGCCGAGCTCAATGGGTATAATCTGGATGGGGGGAGAAGCCTGAACGACCTGGATGTACAATCCGGCAGAAATGTATGTGTTCTTGGGAGTGACCTGGTAAACAAATTCTTTGCTGGCGTTCCTGAAAGGGCCCTGGAGAAAATTATTAAGATAAACGGCATTCCTTTCCGCGTGGTCGGAACCATGGAATCCAAGGGATCCAGTATCGGGCGCAGCTGGGACAATGTGGTCATCACTTCTTACAATACCGTGCGGCGGTTTTTCCTCAACGATCCCCCTGCACCTTGGAATCCGACTCCCTCGTTCATCGTGCAGGTAAAAGTGGCGAACGTAAATCAGATGGACCTTGCCATTGGTGAGGCGGAAGGTGTTTTCCGTACTGTACGAAGAGTAAATACGACAGATGCCAGTAATTTCGTAATCGATAAAAGCGACCGCTTCGTGGAAGAACTTCTCGCAAACCTTTCCCTGATAACCATGTGCGCCGTGATCATCGGTTGTATCACCCTGATCGGGGCGGCGGTCGGACTGATGAATATCATGCTGGTCTCCGTTACGGAAAGAACAAAAGAAATCGGTTTGGTGAAAGCCGTTGGCGGCAAAAAGAAAAGCATCCGCATGCAGTTTTTATACGAATCCATCATGATCAGTTTGCTGGGTGCGGTTTTTGGAAGCATACTCGGTATCCTCGTCGGCAATTCTTTTTCACTTGTTTTGAATACCGGATTTGTATTTCCATGGGTCTGGCTTTTCTGGGGTATGCTGATCTGCACGATCGTTGGCATACTGGCCGGGTTGTATCCTTCTTTAAAGGCTTCACGGATGAATCCCATACAGGCATTACGTTATGAATAAGCAGACGGCCTGTCAGAATGAATGCAGGCAAGGGTTTGCACCGCGTTTGAATTAATTTGAAAGAATATGTAATTTCCATTTGGCATTCGGGAAATTTACTATATTGTGTTCCCTACGAAAAAACAACTACGCCGAATTTCCTATTGAAATATTAAAACAAAAGCGTCCCGATCGCACAATGCATTATTAATTATATTTCAAATTTTTCTTAAACACTAAAAACAAACGATCATGGCTGAAACAAGACCGACTGCAACGGTAGCAGCGAAACCTTCTACGAGTGTACAGGCTGCTAAGAAGGGCAATTCTATTTCCTGGCTCGCCCCGCTTTTGTGTGTAATTATTGGTTTTCTTATCTGGAGGTTTTTGATTGGTGCGGATAGCAATTTCACCAAACCCGATCCATCTGGTGGATTCTGGCCCGCCCACGAAGGTGCAAAAACTGCACTGGCCCGTATGTACCTGGGAGGAATCATCGTACCGATTTTAATTGGTTGCCTGTTAACTGTATTAACTTTTGTTGTTGAAAGATTCCTGACCGTATCAAAAGCCACTGGTAGCGGAAATATTAATGAGTTCATCCGTAAGGTTCAATATCACCTTGCGAACAAAAATGTTGACAGCGCTATTGCAGAATGTGATCGTCAGAAAGGAAGTGTTGGAAATGTAATGAAAGCCGGTCTGCGTAAGTACAAAGAAATGATCACTACTGGTGACCTGGATACAGAACAGAAAGTGCTGGCCATTCAGAAGGAAGTGGAAGAAGCCACGGCGCTGGAATTGCCAATGCTGGAAAAAAACCTGGTATTCCTGTCAACCATCGCATCCGTAGCCACCCT
>Ga0080027_10001213_pt1 | contig 10468 bp, 5 predicted proteins | sample OrgsoiDNA2013046_FD_70962 | JGI IMG/M metagenome (GOLD analysis project Ga0080027, IMG submission 70962) | Permafrost soil microbial communities from the Arctic, to analyse light accelerated degradation of dissolved organic matter (DOM) -... | ecosystem: Environmental > Terrestrial > Soil >...
TGTCTATGGGTTCCTGTATTTGTCTAGTGTCTAGAGGGACGGCGGTGGGGTGGCCAAGAGGGACTTGCCTTTGCGCTCCAGCTCGACCGCTTTTTGCGCGTTTCCGAGTCGCGTGTAGTAGGACGCCAGGGCTAGATAGAGGGGGCCGCTTTGCGGCTTCAGGACGATGGCGGACTCGACTATGTCGGCGGCTTTCTTGGTGTTGCCGGTTTTATCGAAGCTGTCGGAGAGGCTGATGATGGTCTGGTCTTCCGTAGCGGGAGTCAAGGCGGGCTGGGAATAGAGCTCGATGACCTTGTCGTAGATCTGCTGGCTGAAATAAATGTCGACCAGTCGAGCGCGAGCGAGATCATTCTTGGGATTTTTCTTCAAAGCTTCCTGTAAAGCTTTGGCGGCTAGAGGCTTGTTGCCCTGAGCCAAGCAGGTGACGCCGAAGTCGTAGTCGGCCTCGCCTTTGTTGGCATAGTCGGCGAGCTTGTCGTCGTAGATGTCCCACGCATCCATCGGCGAAGGGGTGTCGCTCACGACGTGGAACGAGAGCGAGCCGAAGCGCTTTTCGTGGGTCTCCGGGTCTGTGATGGTGAGGGCCATCCGGTAGTTGCCAGGATCGAGGTCGAGCGTGCTGAGCTTCTTGCCGCTGATCATGGAGCCGCTCTCGTCGAACTGCTCCTTGGCAGCTTCATCGTGAATCGACTTTGCGGTTCCTGTAATTCCTGGACGTCCGTAGGCGTAATCGGCGAGAAGCTTCTTTCCGGCATTTGCGGCTGGGGCGACGGGCACGGACCAGATTTGGTAGAAGACCTTAAGGTCCTGACCGGGTACGAGAGCCAGCTCCTTGCCAGCATAAGGCGTGAACTTTACGCCGCCGGAACTGAAGGGGAGCACAGCTCCTTCCTTCGGATCGATTTGCGCTATGTCAGAAAATGGAACGACTTCGGTCAGTTCGAAGCCTTCGGCGGGAATGTTGGGCATCACTATGTCGCGCTCGGCGGTATAGGAGGTTTCGCCCAAGAGATTGGTCAGCGAGAACTCGATTTTGTATTTGCCTGGGGCCAGCGGCAGCCAGTCTTCGTAGCCGAACGGCTTTTCCTTGATCTCATCGAGTTGATCCTTGGTCATGTAACGGGCGATCTTTCGATCGCGCTGGAAAAGCGGTTTGTGATCCTCGGTGAAAACGTGCGTGACGACTTCGAGAGAGATGTAATAGCGGTTGTCTTCCTTGGCCACCGCAAAGTCGCTGGCGGAATTAAGGCGTAGCACGTAGTTGAGCCGGCTAACGCCTTGCCGGTCGCGGAGAGGGACGGTTAATACGTTAAGGAACTCGCCCGTCAGAACGACGCGATGAGACACGCTTTCCCTCATGGCGCGTTTCAGATTAAGAGCTTCGACGTTAAAGGGATGATTGGCGAGATCTTTGATCGTTCCCAACATGAGATCGGACTGCATGGTCGAATTGGCGTCGTTCATGCTCACGGGCTCGCCAGGGATCAGACTCAGCGTGGTCAGGGCAACTTCGCGGCCCAAAATGTGATCGACCTCCAACACAGACTGAACCCGTCCTAGTTCGGAGAAGTGGGAACTCACCAGTTTGTCGGGGCCATCCGCGTACGGGCTGTATAAGCGGAAGTCTCCGAAGTTCTTCTCCCAAAACACGATATTGAAACTGGGCGGCAAAGCCGGATTGGATATGGTGTAGAACCATATTTCCATGCCGCGAATTTCGGATTGGGTGACATAACGGGCCTTCTGTTGGGGCGCGCCGAGGGTGATATAGATTCGGCCCATATCAGTATTCCAGCCATCGTTGGAGCCGTTGGTGGAGAAGTGGTCGTTGGCGTATTCGATCCGTTTGTAGATTTCCTGCTTATAGGAATTGTCCGGTGCGCCTGGCGAGGGGTTGCGCAGCTCCCAGAAGCGTTCGATGAATTTGTCGCGCTCGTCGTCCGTCTTGAGCGCCAGGAATTCGTTTTTTTCCGCGCGCGTGATGACGTAGTTCACTTCCTGGTGAATCCAATGGCGGTAGATTGGCGTGAGGGTCTTTTCGGAAATAAAGGCGGAGGCCGAAATGGCGGTCAGTGAAACCACACAGAACGCTGCCAGACAGGAAGCTAAAAGGACACGCGTGCAGCCAGACACGCCACGGAAACTAGGGCTACGCAAAGTAACTTGGGCCTCAAGGGCTGGAGAGTTGGGGGCGCGGAGCATCTGAAAATCCCTTCAGCGGAACTCTCGGTAGAGTTTACCACCAAGTGAGATGCGGCTTTGTGGGACGGGGGGTGGGTTCTTGGGGAGCAAAAAGAAGGCCGGCCCGAGGACCGGCCCCTAAAGCATGGCTTGCTGGACCTAGAAATCCAAGCGTAGGGAGAATTGCATGACGCGGGGTGTGTTTGTAGTGGTGATGACGCCGAAAGTGTTCGAGTTTGTGGTGTCGGCGACGCTACCGGTGGGTAGGGAGAAGTTCGTGTGGTTGAAGACGTTGTAGGCTTCGGCGCGGAACTCGAGCCCCAGCCTCTCCTTGACATGGAAATGCTTATTGAGGGAGAGGTCGGTGTTGAAGTAGCGCGGTCCGCGCAGGTTATTACGCGTTGGCCCTTGCAGGCCGATCGGGCCGGTGAACGCGTTGATGGCTTTCGTTGGGTCGGCAAATAATTGAACCTGGCCGTTGGCATCAGTGTGGATGTTGACCTTGAGGTCGGAGCGCTGGCCGATAAACACCGAGGGACTGTTGGCATTGAAGCTGACCGGGAAGGCTTGCGAGATAGTGGTGAAAGCGAAGCCGGAGTTCCAGCTGGTGAGGCCGGCTAGTTGCCATCCGCCGACGATTTGATTGAGCCAGCTTGACATATTGCTTCCCAGTAGGCGTCCGCGGCCGACGGGCAGGTCGAAGACAGAGTCTCCGCTGATCAGGTGAGTCACGTCGAAGTCGGAGTTGCCGCGGCAAGAGCCGAGTTGGATGGCATCGCAGAGGAAGCCGCCGTAACCGCCAGTGGCGGCGGTGCCAGTGGCGTTGTTTGCGATGGTGGAACTATTGTCGATGGAATGGGAGTAGGTATAGTTGAAATCGAATTGCAGGCCGTGCGAGAGCTTCTTGTGAACCGAGGTGAGAAGGCCCTGGTAATTGGAGTAACTCTTGTTGCCGAAATAGAGTTGGCTGGAGAACTGCGGATCGAGGCCAACGTTGGCGGGAAATAGTCCATTGGCGTAGAGCGCGGCAACCGTATCTGCCATATCACCAAGAGGCACGAGCGTGCCGGCGACATTCGGATCGTTGACCAGGGCCGCGCAGTTGGGATAAAACGTCGTGGACGTTTGTGGAATTTGCTCGCAGGTCGGACCTCCTTGCGACTGCAAGAAGGGATTGATGACGTTCTCCCAGAAAGGGGCGCCCTCAATCGGCTGGCCGTTCCGGGCCTGCAACGAAAGATTCGCGAAGGACTGAACCAGCCCTTGCCCAGACGCAGGATCCTTGAAGTTCACCACTTGTCCCGCGTCCGACCGCGACAGCAGCCGGTGTCCCATACGGGCGAAATAGGTCGCTTCCACGAGGAAGTTCCCGGGGAGCTCGCGCTGCACCCCCAGGGTGAGCGTTTCGGAGTAGGGGGTCTTGTAATTAGGATCGACCGCAAGCTCGTTGTTGTTACTCAGCAAACCGCTGAACTGGTTGGTGGTCCCGTTCACAAGATAAGGCGTGAAGGGCGCTGAGGCGGGCTGGGGCGGCACAAGAGTTGGGAGCTTTCCTGCACCACCCACCTGAGAGAAACGCGGATCGTTGGCCAAATCCCCAGGCGCCACCGTGCCCACGGTCTGGCCGAAGACGAAGGAACTCTGATCGCCGAAGAAGTTGATGGCGGAGAGGATGGTGTGGTCATGCACGATGCCCGCGCCACCGCGAATGACGGTCTTACGATCACCAAGCAAGCGGCCAAGAAAGCCATCTCCCGCAGAGGGATTGTAGGCGAAAGCGAGGCGGGGAGCGAAGTCTTTCCAGCTCGGTTTGTACAGTCCCGGCGCGTGATTCGCTTTGCCGCCAAAGCTGTACTGGACGATTGGGGCCACGCCGTCGCCACTGATCCCGGCCTGCCCGGCCGCGACGCGGGCGCGGTACATGCTGGCAAAATCAATGTTCGGGGCGGTCTGGAAGCCGTTGACTTCGTAGGGCACGGAATACTTTTCCCAGCGAAGACCGTAGGTGAGCGTCAGATCGCTGCGGAGACGCCAGTTGTCCTGGGCATAGAGTTCGGTTTCGTAGTAACGATACTTGCGGGTGTGACCTGAGCCTTGGGGCAACGGCGCGAGATCGTGAGCGTTTTCGTAGCTGCTGTTGACCAGGGCGATCCTGCCCAGGGCAAAGACGTAAGCTTCGCTCCAGCGGCGGAGGGCGGTTGGGCTGAATTGTGTCGGGTCGAGAGCGGATCGAAGAAGGTCGGAGGGAAACTGGTTGTTCGCAGGATCTGAGTCCACACTCAGTAAAGTGCCCCCTAGGCCCAAGGTCACATTGTTGAAGTCGCTCACCAACGTGCTCGTGTCCGTGATGGGCTTGAAAGTCCCGCCCACCTGAATGGTGTGGGCTCCTCGTGAGTAGGTGAAATCGTCCTTATAAACGGGGATGGGTGTGGTTCGCCTCTGAGCGGCAGGACCGTTTACAGGAGATGTCAGATCCGAACCACCAAACGAGGTCCCCATCACGCTGGTGTACTGCGTTGTGCCTGTTGGATTAAACAAGACGGGGAACTCAAAAAGCCCGCGAGTCTGGCCATAGTTGAACTGGTTCACCTTGGTGTTGCTGATGGTCCAGGTATGGCCGATGACAAAAGCCCGCGTGCGGTCGACGACGGTATTACTCACCGGGTCCCCCGGAAACAGTTCCGCAGATGGAAAATTGATGTCGTCGCCCTCCACCTTGCGATAAACGCTGAGGCGGCCAAACAGTTTCATCTTGCTGGAGAGGTTGTAGTCGATGCGCGTGACGTAGTCGTTGCCGGTGAATTTCTTGGGCGCGTTCCAGGTGAAGCCGCCGGTATTGATGCCGTCGCCTTGGGTCAAGTCATTGGCGTGAGGATAACGGCTGCTGAGGTAGCCGAGGAGGCCTGCATCGGGGCCGATGCCGGCGGGATCGTGGCTGGTGTCGGTTGCGGGCACAAAGCTGATACAACTCGGGCTCGTATTTTGCCGGCTATGCGTGTTGCAGCCGCTTCCGTTGTTGATGTAACCGATGTTTCCGGCGCGCAGGTTGTCCAGCGGAACGAGGAAGTTCACGGTGTCAGCGCGCGCGTCGCGACGGCCCTGGTAGTTGAAGAAGAAAAAGAGCCGGTCTTTGATGGCCGGGCCACCCAAACTGACGCCAAATTGATTGCGGGTGAGGGGAGCTCGCGGAATGCCGTTACGGTTATTGAAGAAGGTGTTGGCCGTAGTGGCTGCGGTGCGGTTGTATTCATAGGCCGAGCCGTGCCAGGTGTTGGTGCCGCTTTTAGTTACGAGCTGCACCTGGGCTCCGCTGCCACGGCCCTCCGCCGCTAGCGGGTTGGCGGTCTCATTGCGAATTTCCTGAATGGAATCGACCGGCGCTTCGCCTGTTAGCGAGAAGGCCTGACCTGTTCCGAAATCGTTCACGTCCAAACCATCCAAAGTGTAGTTACTCTGGTCAGCGCGAGCACCGGTAACGGCTCCGTCGCGGCTGCCGAGGGTATTATCGTCTCCGGAAGTCGCCCGCGTGACTCCGGGGGAATACGCGAGGAGGCCGAGCGGGTTGTCGCGATTGGCGATGGGGATCTCATGCACCAGATTCATATCGAGCGTGGTGCTCACGGCAGTGTCCGTGGTGTTCAGAGTAGCGGCGGTGCTTTGAACCTCTACGATTTCGTTGGCTTGGCCGACCTGGAGCTGGGCGTTTTGGGTGTGAGTTGCCCCAACCTCCAAATTGATATTTTCAACGCTGAGGGTCTGGAAGCCGTCTTTGCTGATGTTGAGCAGGTAGCCGGTTCCCGGCGGAAGTTTGGTAAACGTATATGCTCCCGCTCCACTCGCGAGCGTGACGAAACTGGCGTTGGTCTTAGTATCAACAAGCTTGACGAGCGCCTGAGGGATGACGGCGCCGGTCTTGTCGGTGATAACTCCCGTCAGTGAAGCAACTTCCTGCGCTGCGGTGAGTTGTGAGAGCGCGAGCACGACAATGGACATAACGACGAACGCCAGTGTTCTTTTCATTCTGAGGATTCCCCTCTTTCATGTAGGCCAGGACGAGGCTCGACATCGACAGCCAGCGGCTCACGGGGGGCTTCTAGGCATTTCCATGGCCAATTTGCAGGGGTTGCTAGAGTATTGAAAAGACACGAGGTTTATACTAGACATATGTGCAGTGTTCTTATGAGAGAACATATTGACAGGCGCTGTCGGTGTGGGATTCCGTATCCCCTAAACTGCGATTGCGCGAATGTTAGAATCCCGACTTCGTGACTTCTCGAACGCAAAACGGCATTCCGCAATCCGAGCGACCCACGGTGCCGATGCTGGACCTTTCCCGGCAGTACGAAAAGATTCGGCCTGAGATTCTGGCCGCGATTGAGAAGGTGTGCGCGTCTTCGCATTACATCCTGGGCGAAGAGGTAACGGCGTTTGAAAGCGAGCTGGCGGCTTTCTCGGGGGCCACGTCGGCTGTGGGGTGCGCTTCCGGGACCGATGCCCTGTGGCTGGCGCTGGTGGCGGCGGGGGTAGGTCCCGGCGATTCGGTCCTGACTACGCCCTTCAGCTTTTTTGCCTCGGCTAGCGCAATTGTGCGGGCTGGGGGGAGACCGGTGTTTGTGGATATTGATCCGCGGACCTGGAATCTGGACGCGCCTGCCTTGGCGAAAACGTTGCATGGCGAGCGGAAAGCGAGGCTACGGGCTGTCTTGCCGGTTCACCTCTATGGTCAGTGCGCGGACATGGATGCGCTGGGAGGACTTGCTGAGGAGTTCAAGCTGGTGGTGATTGAAGACGCGGCGCAGGCGATTGGAGCAGAGTGGAGAGGGAAGAATCAGGGTAGATCCAAGGCTGGAGCTCTAGGAGCGGCGGCGGCTTTTAGTTTTTATCCGACAAAGAACCTGAGCGCTTACGGCGATGCCGGGGCCGTCACCACCATGGATGCGGATTGGGCGGAGCACATGCGGCGGCTGCGGAATCATGGCAGTCCTCGGCGTTACGTACACGAGGAGATGGGATGGAACTCGCGGCTGGACTCGATGCAGGCAGCTGTCTTGCGGGTGAAGATGCGTTACATCTCGGAATGGAATGAGGCGCGGCGAGAGCGGGCATTAGCGTACGACGAACTGCTCGTCGCAGCGGGATTGGCATCCGGCGGTGATGCTCTTGTGACTCTTCCCTGGCGCGATCCGCAGGCGCGGCATGTGTTCCATCAATATGTTATTCGAGTGCAGCGGCGGGATGAGTTGCGCGCGTTTCTAGCTGATCGGGGAGTAGGCAGTGAGGTTTATTATCCCATTCCTCTGCATTTGCAGAGTTGCTTTGCGTATCTGGGATATCGCGAGGGAGATTTTCCCGAGGCTGAGCGGGCCGCGAAGGAAGTGCTGGCGTTGCCGATGTTTCCGGAGTTGCGTGGGGATGAGCAGCAATATGTCGTGGCCTGCATGGCTGAGTTTTTTGGGTGAATTTCGATTGGGTGGCGTTAGGGTTAACCAGAGATAGGCTTTGATCACAGCCTAAGGAGGCTCTGATTAAAGGCGAGAGGCTTGTAGGGCAGGGGTCCCTTCGACAGGCTCAGGGCAGGCTTTTCGACTCCGCTCAAGATGACAATGAAAAACGACTTCGAAACTTAATCAGAGTTTCCCTAAGCATCAGCTAAGACCTCGCGGACAGGGTGCCCGGGCCACACGATCTAAGGCTTTACCAGGCGGACGATGGGGCCGTTGAGTTTGTATTTTCGCACGACGACGGCGCCTTCTTTATCGCGGACGTGCAAGGCGAAGGTGGGTAGCGTGCCCTCTTTGCCGAAGTCCTCGCGGCCGACGGAGGCGGGCAGAACGCCGTCCAGTTTGTGTTCGCGGTAGGCGGTTTCGTAGCGGCGATGCCGCGCGTTCCATGTGAAGACGCGAATCTGGTTGAAGTCGAAGGGTTGCCCGTCTTTCGGTTCCGAGAAAAGAACGAGGTACTCGGGGACCGGTTTCGGCAGGCCCTGGTCGTCTCTATCTGAAACTTCGGTTAACACAAAGAATGCGACCATGCGCTGGCCTTCGGAGTACTGCGCGATTTCGAGAGGGATGTCGAAGTCGACGAGGCGGGCGAGAACCCAACCGACGCGGCCTTGCGCGTCGCGGACGAGGAGCCAGTCTTCCAGGATGGGCTTGGGCCCGGACTTGGTGGACTCGGACTCGACCGGCTGGGTTGTTTCGGAGACGGAAGTATCGAGAGTGTCAGCATCCTGGTCCTTGTCTTTATGTTTATCCTTGTCAGCTTCTTTGTTGAGGGGCGATGGAGGCTTCGGTTTGGGGGCGGGTCCGGGAAGAACCTTCTGAGCAAAAGCGCGTTTGAGGACCGCGAGCTTGCCTCCCTGCGGAAGTTGGTAGAGATGGTCGGTGTCGCGACCGGGAGCCACGTGGAGGTTGGTTTCTGTGTGGGTTGTGCTTTGAGCCTGGACCGGAGCCTGGGCGTTGTCTTTGGCTAGTTTCTGGAACGCCTGAAAGACGTCGTCGCCAACGAGCGAACGCTGCTCCACCCAGCCATCGGCACCGTCGGCCAGACGAACGTGAACGAAGCGGCGATTGGTTGTGCGCTCGATGACGTCGAGACGCTCCCCGTTCTTGACCGTAGCAACTTTGTTGTAGACGGTGGCGACACGATCGCGCAGGAAGGTTTGGGGCGCGGAGACGTAGGCGACCTCGTGAGAACGGCCGCCGTGATTTTTGCAGGCGGTCAATCCGAGCACGAGCGCAAGGGCGCAAAAATGGGGGAGTGAGCGCGGCACGTATCGTTTCAGGTCCTCAGGTAATGATACCTGCGAGTCGGAGGCTGCGGGGGAAGGTCCTAGCGAACACGCTTTGAGGAACTGAAAGCTGTAAAAAACAAAGGGCGCCTTATCGGCGCCCAGTTGAAGATCACCAAGAAATCGCAAACTATGGAGTGATGGTTAGGTTCGTAGCACCCGGGACCGAGCCCGTTGCGGCGTTGGATGTAGCCGTGATCGTGATGGGGTTCAATGTAGGGACGCTCACAATCGTGGCGAGACCAGCGGTCGATGAGCTGAAATTCACGTCCGTAGTGCTGGCGGTCCAGGTCACGGAACTGGTGATGTCCAGGGTGGTCGTCGTGCCCCCGGAGAAGTGACCAGTCGCGGTAAATTGCTCCGAACCAGTCGCTGCGCTAACGCTGGCGTTTGCCGGCGTCACCGTGATACTCGTCAGCGTTCCAACTACGATCGTTATTGGGGGGGAAACAACGATGCCTGACTTGGCGGTGATCGTTGCTGAGCCTACCGCGACGCCCGTCACCAAGCCGCCCGCGCTGACCGTGACGGTGCCTGCGGCGGGGGTAGGTGTCCAAGTCACGGAACCTGTAATGTCTTTTTGGCTGTTGTCGTCGTAGGTGCCGACCGCCTGAAGTTGAACTGTACCTGCGACAGCGACGGAGGGCTGCGCGGAAGTCACGACAATGGAGGTGAGCTTCGGATCAGTGAAAAAGTCCTTGCATCCCGCCCCGATCAAAATGAGGGCAACTAATGCCAGCAGTGCTGGCCAAGCCTTGCGAGTCGGCAGAGAAATCATAAGGAAACCTCAGGAGGGGCGGCCTTACGAGCGACCGCGCCGGATTCGGTCGATTCTAGCAGAAATCAGGGCTTGGCTCCCCTACCCGAATGGGCCATCTGGTGCGGTTTTTGGTCCATCCCGGACGCCCAAGGTCCAGGTCCCAATCTGCCGATTCTCGACCTCTCAAGATCGCACTGGAGGGTGGAACTTGCAGGAAAATGTGAGTAATACCGATGCGGGTCAAGTCCTGGGCCTGGTTGGACCGACCGCAAGGTCCTTGTCGGCGAGGCGAAGTTCAAGGCTGTGTTACAAGGCTGGTTTTGTTCGAGCAAGAGCACGCGGGCGGGGGCGCCCGCGCCACAAAGGCCCTTTTAGTTGATTTTGTCTGGGCTGTCTTTGGTTGGGCGTTCCTTGGCTGGGCGTTCCTTCGGGCCCGTGATGCGCTCGTCGATCGGCTTGCGTGCGGCGAAGCCTTCGTCGGTGCCGTGCCAGTGGGTGATTTTCTTTTCGCCGAGCTTCCAGCAGAGGAGGACGGTTTCACCGTTTACCTGGCAAGGAAAATCCAGAAGACCGATATCGAGGTCTTTAATCTGAACGCCGATGGCGTCGATTTCGTGGACGGCGTCTTTCACCCGCTGCAGGGCTTTTTCACGCTCGGCGCGACGGCGGGCGTAGTGAGCGACGTTCACGAGAAGACCACCGGCCAAAAAAACACGGTGCGCGAGGGCCTGGAA
>Ga0080027_10001214_pt1 | contig 10456 bp, 10 predicted proteins | sample OrgsoiDNA2013046_FD_70962 | JGI IMG/M metagenome (GOLD analysis project Ga0080027, IMG submission 70962) | Permafrost soil microbial communities from the Arctic, to analyse light accelerated degradation of dissolved organic matter (DOM) -... | ecosystem: Environmental > Terrestrial > Soil >...
CGCAATCCGACATTTTCGAACCGAACCAAGCTCAGCTCCGTTCGATGTGGGGCGTGGCCGGAAACCCGAAACCGGAGCGCCGCCACTTCACCGGTCCGCTGCGGCTGCGAACCCGACAAAATGGTTGTGCTTCGGTTATGGTTTCCGTTTCGTTAACGGTCGCCTTGTAGCATTTCGGCAGCGTCATTGTGGCGATCGGCTCCATGCACATCATTTGCCCCCATTGTACAACGTCCTATGCCATTGATCTGGCTACATTGGGCGCATCCGGCCGCACCGTCCGCTGCTCCCGCTGCAAGGAGGTCTGGCTGGCGCGGCCCGAGGATGCAACCATTGCAGCGTCGGTGCCCGCGATGGCGGAAGCCGGGCAGACCCCGGCCATGGACGCCGCCGCGGAATGGGACGCGCTAGCGCGCGAAGACGACAGCCAGGAAACCCCGGTCATCGACAGCCCCTCGATCTCCGCCGACTGGCCGGCCGACGGCCACGGCGTCGCCCAGGATAGCGAAAACGACTGGCCGTCGATAGCCCGGCAAGACCCGTCCGACCCAGAGGTCGCCGGCCCGCGACCGCTGTCGTGGCTTCGCAGGATTGTGAAACCGCCGTTCCGCGCTTCGGGCAGCCCGCTGGTCGGCCTCCCCACGGTCTGCGCCGCCATGGGCGCGCTGGTGCTGGCGCTGATGATCTGGCGCGTCGACGTGGTGCGGTTGCTGCCACAGACCGCGACATTTTACAAAACGGTCGGCCTCGACGTGAATCTGCGCGGGCTGGTGTTCAAGGACATCAAGACCGCCACCGAAATGGTGGACGGTAAACCGGTGCTGGTGATCGAAGGCGCCATCGTCGGCGAAGCCCGCACGCCGGTCGAACTGCCGCGGCTGCGCTTTGGCGTTCGCGACGCCCAGGGCGCCGAGATCTATGCCTGGAACGCGGTACTGGACCAGCCGCTGCTGAAGCCGGGCGAAACAGCCTGGTTCAAGTCGCGACTGGCCTCGCCGCCGCCCGAAGGGCGCAATATCGATGTACGCTTCTTCGGCAAGCGGGATATCGCCGCCGGCAAAAGCTGAACCTGATATAGACTTGTTGATATGGACTTGGGCGGATAGATTTGGGCCACGCGGCCCGCTCGCGAAGGACGGTGCGGCCATGCCCCGCGTGCTGATCGCCGACGATGAAGACTCCATGCGCACGCTGGTGGCGCGTGCCGTCGCCATGGACGGCCACGACACCGTCACCGCGGAAGACGGCGCCGAAGCGCTCGAAATCCTGATCCGCGAACGGGGCGCGTTCGATCTCCTGCTCACCGATATCCAGATGCCGGTGATGGACGGGATCGCGCTGGCGCTGACGGCGGCGCGCGATTTCCCCGATCTGACCATTCTGTTGATGACGGGGTTCGCCGCCCAGCGCGAGCGCGCGCACGGCCTCAACGCCATCGTGCACGACGTCATCACCAAGCCGTTCTCGGTGGCCGATATCCGCACCGCCGTGGCCGACGCACTGGCCGCGGGGAAGAAAGGCTAGCGGAGGCGAAGCCCTAATAGTCCTTCAGCAGCCGCTCGATGTAATCGAGCTCGATCTGGGGCCGCTGCGGATCGGCGAGGCGGCGGCGCAGTTCTTCCAGAATCCGGCGCACCCGCTGGACATCGATCTCGCCGGGAATCTTCACCGTCAGATCGTCGCCATATTCGCGCCCGCGCAGCGGCCGGCCGAGCGGATCGTTGCTGTTGGCGCCGCTCTGTTGCCTCCCTGCGCGGTTGCCCGGGCTGTCACCCTGGCCTTCGCCGTCACCCTGCTGCATCGCCTCCGCCAGACTCTGGGCGCCCTTGCGCAGCGCTTCCAGCGCCCGCCCTTGCGAATCCACGGCGCCATCGGCATTGCCCTCCCCGAGCCTGCCGGTGGCATCGTCCATCGCCGAATCGGCTTCGCCGAGACCGTCCTCACCGTCGCCCTGGTCGCCGCCTTGCTGGCCTTCCTGACCCTGCTGGCCTTGCTCGCCGCGTTGGCCTTTCTCGCCGCGCTGGCCTTTGTCACCGCGCTGGCCCTGCCCCATGCCGCGCTTGGCCAGCTCTTCCTGCAATCTCTTGAGCCGGTCGCGCAGGCCCTGCTGGTCCTGCTGCAGATCGCTCATGCTCTGATCGCCCTGCTTGCCGCGCATGCGGTCGCGGCGCGAATCCTGGCCCTGCTTGAAGGTCTTGTCGCGCAGCTGCTGCTGCTTGCGGATCATGTCGCCGAGCTCGTTCAGCGCCTGTTCCATCTCGCTGTCGCCGGACTGGCCGGGCTGCGCCATTTGCAGGTTTTCCAGCATCTGCTGCAGCTGGTCGAGCAATTGCTTGGCCGCATCCTTGTCGCCGGAGCGCGACAGGCGCTCCATGCGGTCGATCATGTTCTTGAGGTCCTGCTGGCTCAACATCTTGGTATTGGGATCGAGCGGCCGCGCCAGTTGCTGCGGATTGTTGCGCTGCTGTTCGACCAGTTGGCGAACGAAATTATCCAGCGCCGCGCGCAAATTCTCGGTGAGCTTCTTGATCTCTTCGTCGCTGGCGCCGCGTTCCAGCGCCTGCTTCAGCGCGTCCTGCGCGGCACGCAACGCCTTGTCCACGTCGGTGATGTCGCCATCCTCGATGGTGACCGCGAGCGCCCACAGGCCGGCGACGACCTCGCGCATCGCATCGTCGGTGCGGGCGGCCTCCAGCTGCCTCGCGATGCTGTACAGCCCGAGATACTGGCCGGTTTCGGGCATGAACAATTCGGGTGCGATCATCAGCGCATCCAGCGCCGCATAGACCGGCGTGTTTTGATTGGCGTCGAGCGCCAGAATGCGGCGCTGCTCGATCAGCGCCCGCGCCAGCGGCTTGGTGAACAGCCGCTCCGGCAGCCGCATGTTGAACGGCTCACTGCGGCCCTCATTGCCGGCCTCGTCCTTGGCCGTCAGCGTCAAGGTGACGTCGGCGCCGGCGTAAGGATCCTCGCTGAGATCCTTGACGGTCTGCCCGACGCCATTGCGCGTCCGCGCATTCGGCAGCACCAGCGAGAATTGCGGCGCCTGGAACAGCGGCCGTGGCTCCGCACCGGCTTTCGGCGCGTCGCCGGGCCGCACGGCAAAACGCGCCTGCGCTTCGGTGACGCCGTAGTCATCCTCGATCTTGTAGGACATCTGCAGCGAGCCGCGGGCCTGACGCTCGGGATCTTTGGCCAGCGCAATGGTCGGAGCGCGGTCGGGAATGGCGCTGAACTTCCATTGCGGCTGCCCGGACGGCGCGCGGACATGCGCGGTGCCATCGCCTGATATGGTGAAATGCCGTTCGTTGGTGCCCTTGGGCGCCTGCTCGGTCGGCACCGCTTCGGTCACGTTGCCGGCGGCGACGACATCGAGTGTACCGCCGCTTGAGCGCACGATCAGCGTGCTCCCCGCCGGGACCGGCAACGGTGCAGCGGCCGGCATCGCCGCTTCCTTGTTGGCTGCCGACAGAATGATCGGCGGCTTGCCGGTGTAGAGCGGCGGCGTCACCCAGGCATCAACCCTGATATTGGCCGGCGACAGCACGCCGTTCCAGTCAAACGCCGCCTCGGTGCGCAGCCTGCGCTCGTCGCCCGCGGCAATATAGGCCGCAAGCATCAGCACCGCGACCAGCGCGCGCAACGCCCAGGGATCGTGCATCACAAGCCGCGGCGACGGCAAACCGGCGCGGATGCGCTTGATCGACGCCAAAGTGCGCTCGCGCTGCGCCTGCCACAACGCCAGCGCGACCGGATCCTGCGTTGCCAGCGTATCGGTGAGCGCGGTCGCCGGGCGATGGCGGATGCCGGTGCCGCGGTCCAGCCGGCTCAGCGCCGCTTCGCGGCTGGGCCAGCGGAACCGGACCAGCGGAAACAGCGCCCCGAGCGCCAAAAGCACGAACACCCCGAGGCCGATGGCGCGCGCGACAAACGGCAGTGCCAGCCACAACCCGGCCCAGGATACCGCCAGAAACAGCCCCGCGACCGTCAACAGGCGCGCAAAATGCGGCCAGCTTCGCTCCCACGCGATCGCGTATTTCGCCCGCTGCAAGGCCTGCACCAGCTGCAGCCTGGAGGCGGCATCAGCGTCGCGCGCTGGCACTGAGGGGTCGGGGGTGGCGCCGCTCAATCAACTCTCTCCAAGTTGCTCGGAAGACCACCCTAGCACAGCGGCGGCAATGAGGCACGTCCCGCAATGCACAACCCACACCTCAAATCGCGCATAACACGAAGGCGTGACGCCGGTCCCCCGACCTCGTAACGTCCGGTGTCATCACACCAAAAGGAAGCGCCATGGACAAGAAAACCCACGATAAGGGACTGGAAATACGCAAAGCGGTGCTCGGCGAGGCCTATGTTTCGAACGCCCTGAAGAATGCCGACGATTTCAACAAGCCGTTCCAGGAACTGGTCACCGAATATTGCTGGGGCGCGGTGTGGGGCCGGGAGGAACTGCCGCGCAAGACCCGCAGCATGCTCAATCTGGCGATGATCTCGATCCTCAACCGGCCGCATGAATTGCGGGTGCACATCAAGGGCGCGCTGGTCAACGGCGTGACCAAGGATGAGATCCGCGAAATCTTCATGCAGGTGGCGATCTATGCCGGCGTGCCCGCGGGCGTCGACAGTTTTCGGATTGCGCGCGAAGTGTTCGCTGAAATCGACAAGAGCTAAATCGACTTGGGCTAAAGGCGTATCATCATGGATATCGGATTCATCGGCCTAGGGAAAATGGGCTTTCCCATGGCCCGCCGCCTGATCGAGGCAAAGCATCAACTCGTGGTATTCGACCAGCGCCAGGAGGCGGTGGACAGACTGGTCGCGCTGGGCGCGCAGGCCGCATCGTCACCGAAAGACGTCGCCGACCGCGCCGAGACCGTGCTGGCGAGCCTGCCGTCGCTGGCCGCCTCGCTCGAGGTCGCAACCGCTGGCGGCGGCGTGATCGAGGGCAAGCGCGTCAGACGCTTCGTCGATCTCTCCACCGTCGGATCGCATATGGCGGTGCGGATTCACGATCTGCTGGCGAAACGCAACATCGTGCAGCTCGACAGTCCCGTCAGCGGCGGGGTCGGCGGCGCCGAAAAGGGTACGCTCGCCGTGATGGTGTCGGGCCCGAAAGCGGAATTCGAGGCGGTCAAGTCAGCGCTCGAGGCGATCGGCAAGGTGTTTTTCATCGGCGAAAAGCCCGGCTCGGCGCAGACCATGAAGCTCGCCAACAATCTGTTGTCGGCCACCGCCGTCGTCGCCACCTCCGAGGCCGTGGTGATGGGCGTCAAATCGGGCCTCGATCCCCATGTCATGATCGACGTCATCAATGCGGGATCCGGCATGAACACCGCGAGCCGCGACAAGTTTCCCCGCGCGATCCTGCCGCGCACCTTCGACTTCGGCTTTGCCACCGGGCTGATGGTGAAGGACGTCCGGCTCTGCCTCGAAGAAGCCAAGTCGCTGGGGCTATCGATGGAGGTCGCCGAAGCGGTCGGACGGCTATGGGAAGTCGTGATTCGCGAGATGGGCGCGGAGTCCGATTTCACCTCGGCGATCAAGCCGATCGAGAAGGCGGCGGGTGTCGTGGTGGGCGGAGGAACCGGCGCTCACGCCGCCAAGTAGAGGACGCGTACCCGGATGCTGCGTAGCGCCATCGCCGGGCGCGCTGCACCGCGTCCGGGACACGAAGTCATCACAGCCACGGCGCCGGCTTGTCCAGCGCGATCAGCGCATCGACCTCGATGCGGGGCCGCACCACCGCGTATTGATCGGCCTTGACCAGAACTTCCGGCACCAGCGCGCGGGTGTTGTAGCTTGAGGCTTGCACCGCGCCGTAGGCGCCGGCGGTCATGATCGCCAGGAGATCGCCGGATCTGGGCTCCGGCAGGGTGCGCCCGAGCGCGAGATAATCGCCGCTTTCGCACACCGGTCCGACCACGTCGGCGACGATGTTGGCGGCTTCCGGCTCGGCCAGCCGCACCGGCAGCAGGTCGTGATAGGCCTCGTACAGAGTGGGGCGGATCAGGTCGTTCATCGCCGCGTCGACGATCACGAAATTCTTCGCGTCGCCATGCTTCACATAGATCACGCGCGTCACCAGGATGCCGGCATTGCCGACGATCATCCGCCCGGGCTCGAACATCAGCATGCAATCGAGGCCGCGCATCGCCCGCTTGACGACGGTGGCATAGGCGGCCGGCTCGGGCGGCGTCGCCGTATCCGGATGATAGGGGATACCCAACCCGCCGCCGAAATCGATATGCGAAATGGTGTGGCCGTCGGCGCGCAACACCTGTGCGAACTCCACCAGCAGCTTGAAGGCGGCTTCCAGCGGACCGAGATCGGTGATCTGGCTGCCGATATGCATGTCGACGCCGGTGACCTTGATTCCCGGCAGTTTTGCCGCGCGGGCATACACCGCACGGGCGCGGTCGAGCGGCACGCCGAACTTGTTCTCGGACTTTCCGGTGGAAATCTTCGCATGCGACCCCGAATCGACATCGGGATTGACCCGAACCGAGATCCGCGCCGTCCGCCCGGTTTCCCCGGCCAGCCGCGAGAGCAGCTCGAGTTCGGGCTCGGATTCGACGTTGATGCAGAGAATGTCTTCGGCCAGCGCCGCGCGCAGCTCGGCCTCGGTCTTGCCGATCCCTGAGAACAGGATCTTGCCCGGCGGAATGCCGGCCGCCAGCGCGCGCTTCAGCTCGCCGCCCGACACCACGTCGGCGCCGGCGCCGAGTTTCGCCAGGGTTCGCAGCACCGATTGATTGGAGTTGGCCTTCATGGCGTAACACACCAGCGCCTTCTGATCGGCAAAGGCCTCGCTGAACACCCGGTAATGCCGCTCCAGGGTCGCGGTCGAATAGCAATAGAACGGCGTGCCGACCGCATCCGCCAGCTCGGACAGATCAACCGCTTCGGCGTGAAGCACGCCGTTACGATAGTCGAAGTGATTCATGGCAGACTCAGTCGTTCAGGAGCGGATCGAGAACGAACGGTTTCTTGCGGCCCTTGGGGGCGACCGGTCCCGTATTCATTCCGTAGGTCGGATTGAACACGCTCGGTTTGCTCGCGGCCCGATCGGCCTCGGCATCGGCCTGTTCGGCCGCAGTTGCCTGCGCCGATGCGGCGTTCGGCGGCAGGTCGAGCCCGCCTTTGCGTCCGCAGCCGCCAAGCGCGAGCACCGCCGCGCTGAGCAGGATGATGGCCCATCGCGAAGATGTCGAACAGTCAGTACGATTCACGGCAAAATCCCCAATGCGGCGGCACCATACAAAGATTGCCCTGTTCTGGCGAGACCCAGGCCAGCATGAATCGCAGCGAATTTCGTGAGCTCAGCCCAATTTTCGCTCTTTTTCCAGTCGTTTGAGCCACGCCTTCGCCTGCGCAAGGACATTCTTCGGCGCGGTCCCGCCATAGCTCGTCCGGCTTTTCACGGACGTCTCTACCGAGAGAACGCTCAGGGCCTCCGCCGTGATCTTCGGCTCGATCGCCTGCATGTCCTTCAAGGGCAGTTCGTGCAAGGGCACACCCGCGTTCGATGCCTCGGCGACGATGCGCCCGGTGACATGGTGGGCGTCGCGGAACGGCATCTTCAGCGTCCGCACCAGCCAGTCGGCGAGGTCGGTGGCGGTGGCGTAGCCCTCCCCGGCGGCGGCTTTCATCCGCGCCTCGTCCGGCACCATGTCGGCGACCATGCCGGTCATCGCCCGGATCGCCAGCGAGAGCGCGCCGAACGCCTCCATCGCGCCCTGCTTGTCCTCTTGCATGTCCTTTTGATAGGCCAGCGGAAGGCCCTTCATCACGATCAGCAAGCCGGTCAGCGCGCCGATCACCCGGCCGGTCTTGGCGCGAACCAGTTCGGCGGCGTCGGGATTGCGCTTCTGCGGCATGATCGAGGAGCCGGAAGTGAATTTGTCGGATAGTCGCACCAGCCCGACCAGCGGCGAGGTCCAGATCACGATTTCCTCGGCGAAACGCGACAGGTGCACCGAGGCGATCGCCGCCGCCGACAAGGTTTCGAGCACGAAGTCGCGGTCCGACACCGCGTCGAGCGAATTGGCCATCGGCCGGTCGAAGCCGAGCGTCCTGGCGGTCAAGTCGCGATCGATCGGGAACGAGGTGCCGGCCAGCGCCGCGGCACCGAGCGGGGATTCATTGAGGCGTTTGCGCGCGTCGGCAAAACGGCCGCGGTCGCGTGCCGCCATCTCGACATAGGCCAGGAGATGGTGCCCGAACGTCACCGGCTGCGCGGTCTGCAGATGGGTGAAACCCGGCATCACCGTGCCGGCGTGTTCCAGCGCCCGCTGCACCAGCGCGTGCTGAAAAGCCGAAAGCGCCGCATCGGTCTCGTCGATCGTGTCGCGGACATAGAGCCGGAAATCGGTTGCGACCTGATCGTTGCGCGACCGCGCGGTGTGCAGCCGCCCCGCCGCAGGCCCGATCAGTTCGCCAAGCCTGCTCTCGACATTCATGTGAATGTCCTCGAGCGCGCGCTTGAATTCGAACGATCCATTGCCGATTTCTGACAAAATCGTGTCTAGACCTTTGCCGATATTTTTCGCATCGGTTGCGGTAATGATGCCTTGCGCCGATAGCATCGCGGCGTGGGCCTTGGACGCGGCGATGTCCTGGGCGTACATGTGACGATCGACGTCGATGGAGACGTTGATTTCCTCCATGATCGCATCGGGGCGCTCGGTGAACCGGCCGCCCCACATCTTGTTGCTCATGACTTGTTGCTCACGACTTATTTATTCATGACCTGCCACTCATGGTCACGCCCGCGAAGCGAGCGCTCGGTGCCGTTGCCGGCGCCGCCAAAACTCTGCATAGCCGTATCTGATACAGGATGACAAACGATATGCCGGAACGACCCACACCTCATCCGGCTGCCACGCGCCGGATACCCTTGGCGATCGGGGCGGTGCTGATCGGGGCGGTGATCGGATTTGCCGCCGTATACGGGATCGGCGGGCTGAAACGCAATGCAGCGGGCGATTCGGCCTGCCGCGGGGCGGTCGAACTTGCCGGCAGGATCGCGCCGCTGGCGCATGGCGAGGTCGCCGCGCTGACGATGGCGACAACCCCCTTGCTGCTGCCCGACCTCGCTTTCGAGGACGCCGACGGCAAGCCGAAAAAGCTCTCCGACTGGCGTGGACGGACCGTGCTGGTGAACCTGTGGGCCACCTGGTGCGTGCCCTGCCGCAGGGAGATGCCGGCGCTGGAGGGCCTGCAAACCAGGCTCGGAGGACCCGACTTCGAGGTGGTCGCCGTCAACATCGACACCCGCGATCCCGAAAAACCGAAGAATTTCCTCAAAGACGCCAATTTGACCCGGCTCAACTATTTCAGCGACCAAAAAGCCAAGGTTTTTCAGGATCTTAAGGCAATCGGCCGGGCGCTGGGAATGCCGACCTCGGTGCTGGTGGATGGCAGGGGTTGCGAGATCGCCACCATCGCCGGACCCGCGGAATGGGCCAGCGACGACGCCGTCAAGCTGATCACGGCAGCGATGAAACCGGCTGCAGCCGGGTTTTAAGCTGAAATATCGAGATTGCCGCCGACGCCGGCGCCGACATTGGCCAGTGATGAGCCGCCCGCGCCCAGCAGGGTCAGAACCGTGGATTTCTCCGCATCCGCATTCGATTTCATGATCGTGGCTGCGATCTGCGACTGCGTGCCACTCGCCTTCATGGCGAGAAGGCTGCTGACCATACTCATCATATCCATACGCAACACTCCCAACGCCGGCACACTGCCCCGGCGGTAGTTAACGTTACGTGTCAATGGCGCCGATCGGCAGCGGACCGCTGACGCCTGCGCAGCATCCGGGGAACGCCGTCCATAATCAGCGCGTCGGGACCGGCTTGCTGCCGCGATAGTCGTAGAAGCCGCGCTGGGTCTTGCGGCCGAGCCAGCCGGCCTCGACGTACTTCACCAGCAGCGGGCACGGCCGATACTTCGAGTCTGCCAGCCCCTCATGCAGAACCTGCATGATCGAGAGGCACGTATCGAGGCCGATGAAATCGGCCAGTTCCAGCGGCCCCATCGGATGGTGGGCGCCGAGCTTCATCGCGGCATCGATCGCCTCGACGTTTCCGACCCCCTCATACAGCGTATAAATCGCCTCGTTGATCATCGGCAGCAGGATGCGGTTGACGATGAAGGCCGGAAAATCTTCCGAGACCGCGATGTGCTTGCCGAGCCTCGTCACGAATTCCTTCGACGCCTCGAAGGTCTGGTCATCGGTGGCAATGCCGCGGATCAGTTCGACCAGTTCCATCAGCGGCACCGGATTCATGAAGTGAATGCCGATGAAGCGCTCGGGCCGGTCGGTCGACGCGGCCAGCCGCGTGATCGAGATCGACGAGGTGTTGGAGGCGACGATGGCCTCCGGCTTCAGCACCGCGCAGACCTCGTGGAAAATCTTGCGCTTGACCTCTTCCTTCTCGACCGCGGTCTCGAT
>Ga0080027_10001215_pt1 | contig 10456 bp, 9 predicted proteins | sample OrgsoiDNA2013046_FD_70962 | JGI IMG/M metagenome (GOLD analysis project Ga0080027, IMG submission 70962) | Permafrost soil microbial communities from the Arctic, to analyse light accelerated degradation of dissolved organic matter (DOM) -... | ecosystem: Environmental > Terrestrial > Soil >...
AAAAGGCGCTGCAGAATTGGTGATTAAATCTTATTTCCATTCTTTTTTTAAAAGGCCGGGATCAAACATACGACTAACAACAATACGCGCCGGAAATGTGATAGGTGGCGGTGATTGGGCACTAAACCGTATTGTACCGGATTGTTTTCGTTCCTGGAATAAGGAATTGAAAGTGAAAATCAGAAACCCGGAATCTACCCGGCCATGGCAACATGTTTTAGAACCCTTGAGTGGATATCTTCGTGCAGGTCAGTTATTAGCAGAAAGCGGGACGTTAATAAACGGAGAACCATTTAATATTGGTCCGGCTTCTGATCAAACCCATACAGTTTTGGAATTGTTGCAGGCCGTCAGCATTTTTTGGAAATCCGGATCGGTGAAAGACCCATTTGAGATTGGAAACAACGGAAATTTTCATGAAGCCGGATTGCTCAAATTAAATTGTGATAAAGCATTGTATTTTTTACAATGGAGACCAGCATTGGATTTTCAATCTACGGCAAAGCTTACCGGGGAATGGTATAATCATTTTTACAACAATCACAAAAAGGACATAGGTCAATACACCTATAATCAGATTTTAGAGTACACAGAAGCTGCCAGGAAAAAATCTATTGCATGGGTATTATAAATGATGTCTGTGTTACGCCACTTAAAATTATCTATGGAAAATCTGGAGATATTTTGCATGCGCTGAAAAGCACAGAGAATTCATACAGCAGTTTTGGGGAAGCTTATTTTTCCACCGTAGATAAAATGGCAATCAAAGGCTGGAAAAATCACCGGAAGATGTTATTGAACATCATAGTGCCATCAGGAGCCATTCGTTTTGTGTTATATGATGATCGTAAGGAAAGTAAAACTTATGGAATCGTGCAGGAGGTCATCCTCTCAAAAGAGAATTATCAACGCTTAACTATTCCAGCCGGTATCTGGATGGCATTTCAGGGTTTATCTGATGATGTAAATATGTTATTGAATATTGCAAGTATAGTCCACGATCCTGAAGAAGCTGAAAATCTTCCGGTTCAAAATGACAGGATTCCCTATCAGTGGATCGCATGAGCAGAATATTAATTACAGGTGGATTTGGATATGTTGGTGGGCGACTTACAAGAAGATTGTCACAGGAACATGAAGTATGGGCATCTTCCAGGCAACAGGTTACTGAGGAAGTATTAAGGATTCATGGAAATCCGAGATGTATAGATCATGCATTGTTATTAATTCCGGAAACATTTCCGGCATTTATCGATACGGTTATCCATCTGGCTGCATTGAATGAGATAGATTCAGTAAAATTTCCTTCAGAGGCTATTCGGGTGAATATTGATGAAACGAGAATCATATTGGACAATGCAGCGTCTAGAGAAGTAAAGCATTTTATTTATTTTTCAACAGCACATATTTATGGTTCTCCACTAATCGGAACAATTAATGAAACCAGCCTCCCTGTTCCCACACATCCTTATTCAATCACACATCGGGCAGCAGAAGACTATATAGTAGCTGCAGCAAATAAAAAAATATTAAGGGCAACGATACTCCGTCTATCAAACGCATTTGGAGCACCGGTATGGTCAAATGTAAACCGCTGGACGCTTTTTGTAAATGACCTTTGCCGGCAGGCTGTTGAAAAAGAAACGATGGCATTAAAATCCAATGGCTGCCAGTTTCGCGATTTTATTTGTTTGTCTGATGTGGAAGAAGTGATACTGAGCATGTTAAAAAACAGGGAAGGGATAAAAAATATAATATATAATGTGGGTTCCGGAATAGGTATCCGTATCATTGAAATGGCTGAATTAATAAGACTGACTGCATCCAAAGTATTAAACAAGCGCATTAAACTGGAATTGCCTTTCGGTTCTAAACCTTCTGATGAACCAGCCTTAAATTTTACAATTGAAAGATTATTATCTGAGGGCATTCATATATCAAACAATGTGACGGAAGAGCTGGAAAATCTGATTCAATTTTGTGCCGACAATTTTAACGGAAAGTTGAAATAGCATCATGTTGCCTCTGAAAAAGTTAGCTATTGTTACTTCGCATCCTATACAATATAATGCTCCTTTATTTCAATTGCTTGCCAAACGGGGTCATATCAGGATCAAAGTCTTTTATTCCTGGGGTAAGCATGCTATAGAAAGTAAATTTGATCCAGGATTTGGTAAGGTGATAAAATGGGATATTCCTTTACTGGACGGGTATGAATATGAATTTCTTGAGAATGTATCCAGTGAAAAGGGCTCTCACCATTTTAAAGGGATCGTTAATCCGGATATTTTAAAGCAGATAGATTCTTTTGATCCTGATTCTATCCTTGTATTTGGATGGGCATTTCAAAGTCATTTAAAGGTCTTGCGCCATTACCATAACAAAAAACGCATATTGTTTAGGGGAGATTCAACACTCCTGCGCAGATCTTCTGCAATAAAAGAAAAAGCAAGAACCTTGTTTTTAACCTGGGTGTATAAGCATATTGATATCGCGCTTTATGTTGGTCAGCGTAATCTGTCCTATTTTAAAAAATATGGTTTAAAAAATAATCAACTCGTTTTTGCTCCTCATGCGATTGACAATGATCGGTTCTCTGATAATAAAGAGAAAAATGAAAGCGAAGCAATGGAGCTTAGGCGGCAAATGGGCATAAATCCTGGTTCAATAGTTTTCCTGTACGCGGGGAAATTGGAGAAAATAAAAGATATCAGGAATTTATTGCTTGCTTTCATAATATCCGGCGCTGATCATAAGTCTGAACTACTGATTGTGGGCAATGGAGATCTGGAGAAGGAATTAAAGGAAGAATTTGGGCATAATGCATCTATTTACTTTATGGATTTCCAAAATCAAATGAAAATGCCAACGGTATACCGGATGGCAGATATATTTATTTTGCCTTCCATTTCTGAGACATGGGGATTATCTGTTAACGAGGCAATGGCTTGTGGACTTCCAATTATTGTAAGTGAACGTGTAGGCTGTGCACCGGATTTAATCAGGGAGGGGAAAAATGGCGTTATTTTTAAAGCAGAAGATATACATGATCTGGGAGAGAAACTGGCCTGGATGTGCAAAGACAAAAGCACGTTAAAAAATATGGGAAATATTTCTCAGGAAATAATTTCAGATTTCACTTTCCAAAAAGTTTCCGAAGCGATTGAGCATTCGGTACTCATAAATTATTACTGAGCATGCGATTGTTAATTGTCGGATCAGATCAGGTATATGCCATTGAAAATTTTTACGTGAAATATTTGAAGGATTCAGGTGTTCATGTTTCATTGTTTACTGCGCAGAATTATTTTTACGCATATTATAATAAATCTATAATAAATAAGCTGCTTTATAAAATATCCTTTTCAGGTATTATTGGGAAAATCAATATTCTTTTCAGGAAGAAAATCAGGGAATTTAATCCTGATATTATCTGGATATTCAAAGGCATGGAGATTACGCCGTCCTCACTGAAATGGGCCAAGCGGCATAAGATTAAATTATTCAATTATAATCCGGACAACCCGTTTATATTTTCAGGAAATGGTAGTGGTAATATCAATGTGACCAAATCAATACCACTATTTGATATCCATTTTACATATAATCTGAGCGTAAAGGAGAGGCTGGAGAAGGAATTTAATTTAAAAACAGCGTGGCTTCCATTTGGTTTTGATTTGAATGAAGAAATATTCAATAAAAGTCTTGATCAGGAAGAAATAATCAGGGTTTGTTTTGTTGGAAATCCGGATGAGGAAAGGGTTGATTTTATAGAAAGAATGGCCGAGGAAGGAATTAAAATTGATGTATTTGGTCATAACTGGGATCGTTTTATCAAACATCCCTCCATTAAAATTTCAAAGCCAATTTACGGGGAAGATTTTTGGAAAACTTTAAGACGTTATAGGATTCAACTGAATCTGATGCGTGTGCATAACCTGGATTCGCATAATATGAGAAGTTTTGAATTACCGGCTGTCGGAGGCATTATGCTTGCACCTGATACTAAGGAACACAAATTATTTTTTAAAAACCGCGAAGAAGTTTTCCTGTTCGACAGCTTTGAAGAAAGTATCACCCTGACAAAAAAAATACTGGGAATGAAAAAGGAAGATGTAGATATCATCAGGGAAAGGGCCAGATCCAGATCCCTGCAAGAAGGGTATAGTTATAAGGACAGGGCAAAGGCTGCTCTGAAAGTCTTACAAAGCGTATTCACCTGAAGATAGCCATTGTACATTTTCAACCGATTGAATTATACCCACCGGTACTCAATTGGATAAATTATCTGAGTAGTCATTTGCCGCTGGATGCTAAGGTTCACGTATATACAAGGAATCCAATTCCTGGTACAGAAAAATATTTATCACCGGACCTAAAGATTTCGATAATAAGGAATGGTCGTTCTCATGAAAAAATCAGCTTTTTAAGATATTGGAATTACCTGACTTATTATTTGAAGGTAAGTTTTAAATTAATTTTTTGGAGGCCCGCTTCGGTCCTATATTATGAAACTTTGTCTGCTTTACCGGCATTACTTTATAAAATAGTATTTAAAAAATCAACGGATATTTTTATCCATTATCATGAATACACTTCCTTAAAGGAATATAGGGAAGGCATGATATTGAACAGATGGATCTATAGCCTGGAAAAGAAGGTATTTCCTATTGCAAAATGGATTTCTCACACGAATTCGGACAGGATGAGATTGTTTATAGAAGATAATGATCCCATAAAAATTCAAAATCCGCATATTCTTCCGAACTACCCACCTAAAAACTGGAAACCAGATTACTGGAAAGGAGATTTAAGTTCACCGATAATGTTTATTTATGTCGGGGCTTTGGGACTGAACACGATGTATTTACAGGAGTTTGCGGAATGGATAATTAAACAAAAGGGTGAGGCAATTTGGGATATATATTCTGGTAATATCACTGGAGATGCAATGAATTATTTAACATCTTTAAATACATCCTACATAAATTATAGAGGTTCTGTGAATTATTTTTTACTTCCTGAAACACTTAATAAATATGATGTTGGATTGATTTTATACAAAGGTCATATCCCAAATTATATTTACAATGCGCCAAATAAATTATTTGAGTACTGGGCCTGTGGACTGGATGTTTGGTTTCCTGAAACCATGGAAAGCAGTATACATTATAAGACGGAAGATTCATATCCAAAAATAATCCCGATTAATTTCAAGGACATAAGTAACCTGAACATAGCGTCGATGATTAATAGAAATGGCTTAATAAATAAGGATCCAGTATTTAATTGTGAAAATGAATTTGATTATTTATTGGGGGAGATATTTTCAAAATGAGTGCTTTTAAAGAACCCAATAGAAGAAATTGAGTATAATAGCTGGCATTTTCAGAGCGTTGCCTTTATTCAAAGGAAAAGAACGTCTGGCGAGAGTATTTTTTAAGGAAAGGGTAAAGCATGATAAGGATATTTTGATTCAGGGTAAATTCCATTGTAAATATCTGGTTCCAAATATTGTTGAAAATATAGGATTTGAAATTTTTATAAACGGAATATATGAAGAAGAAACATCTGACTTTATTGCAAAAAAACTTCCACCGGGTGGGGTATTCCTTGACCTGGGAGCAAATATTGGGGCTATAGCGATTCCTGTTTTTAAAAAAAGAAATGATATTCGAATTGTTTGCGTTGAAGCAGCGCCGTGGATATTTAATTATTTAAAACAAAATTTGTATCTGAATAAAATGGATAATGCAATAGCCTTAAATATGGCATTATTAGATCAGGATGAAACTAAGGTAAACTTTTATTCACCAATTGATAAATTCGGCAAGGGATCTTTGTCTCCCATATTTACGAATAATAAAGTTGAAATAAATTCTATTCAGGTTGATACACTGCTAAAAAACTACAATATTGAAAAGGTAGATTTTATAAAAATTGATGTTGAAGGATTTGAATTTAGTGTTTTCAAAGGGGCTAAAGAATTATTTACCCGTAACGATGCGCCGGATATTATTTTTGAATTTGTAGATTGGGCAGAATCGCAGGCAAGCGGAAATTATGTTGGATCTTCACAGAAAATATTGTTAGATTTTGGATATAAGATATATCTATTTAAAGCTAACGGAGAAATGGAAGAATTGAAAAGTATTTTGAAAAAGGGATTTTCTATGTTGTATGCTACAAAAAACGGGATGAAACATTGAGGGTAAAAATATTTATATTTTCAACAGCACTTTTTGTATTCTTAGGTTTTGTGGGAAATCTTTCAATACTTGAGAACCTTGCGGTTACTTTATTTATATATTTTCTATTGGATTTTTTAGAAAATCTGGGTAAGCGCATTGTAATTATGGATTTAACAATAATTATGGCTTCTCTTACTTGTTTACTAATGCCCGTTGTTTTCTATCATCAATATACAAAGGAATTTTATTTAGCGAGATTATGGGTTAAATATATGCCCATACCTTCTGATACATATTTTTCTTTTATGATACCAGCGGTTCTTGCCATGGTATTGGGTTTTAGAATTCCATTGAGAAAATCTAAAGTGAATAAAGACCCAAAGATTTATATGGATAACATGAGGGCTATTCTTGAAACCAAACCAACACTTGGATTAATATTAATAGCTATAGGGGTTATATCAGGTTTATTGGACTTTCTTTCACCCACTAGTTTAAACCAGTTTTTTTATTTTGTTAATCACTTAACTTTTGTAGGCGTTTTTTATGTTATTTATTCGCCCGGAAAATACAAAAAATATATAGTTCCCGGGGTAATTGTTTTAATGATTGGACAGTCTTTAATTACTGGCATGTTTGGAGATATGATTTTTATTTCTGCTTGTGCTTTAGTTTTAATTCTTTTAGGTAAAAGAATTCATTTTAAGTATAAAGTATTTGTTGCCATTGTAGGAATTTTCCTAATCATAATTATACAGTCGGTTAAAACTGATTATAGACAAAGGGCCTGGATGGAAATTGGTGGTGCGGATCCAGCTTATTATGTACAATTGGTATCGGAACGACTATTGGATCCATCTACTTTATTAGAACCCAATAGGTTATTTCTTGGAGCCGTTCGAATGAACCAGGGTTGGTTGGTGGCACAAACAATGTATAAAGTACCTGCAAAGTTTGATTTTGCCTATGGCGAGACAATCTGGCAATCCATTGCTGCAGCGATTGTTCCCCGATTTTTATGGCCGGATAAACCGGAATCTGGCGGTAAGGCGAATCTAAAAAGGTTTTGGGGTTTTGATCTGGTTGGATTTAGTATGAATATTGGACCCTTTGGCGAAGCCTATGCAAATTTTAAAGTATTTGGAGGCATTATTTATATGTTTTTTTATGGTCTTTTTTTCAACTATATACTGACTTCTTTATTAAAATATGCTGAAAAAAGTCCAACGATCATTCTATGGCTTCCATTTCTTTTCTTCTATGCCATCAGTGTGGAAACTGACTTACTTACTACCCTTGGTTCACTTCTAAAGGGTTTAATTTTTATCTGGCTTATGTTTAAATTTTTCCGCACGGCATTTCGTATTGATCTCTAATGAAATCACTGACTTTTTTTTTTAGGCATCCCCACCAGATATATTTCAGTATGGAAAAATTATTCCATGCCGTGGCGGATAAAATATCAGGACAGCAAAATCCCGAATTTTCAGTTAAAGAAATTAACCTGCCATTTACAAGCAGCCTTACAACAATCCGTAGAAATATTTCTTTCGTTGGACAATCTCAGAGTCTGATCAATCATATTACAGGTGATGTGCAATATGCCATCCTCGGATGCGACAAGAAAAATATCAATGTAATCACTGTACATGATTGTGTTTTACTTTATCACTATTCAAAATACAATCCACGTTTCTGGATCATCCGATGGCTCTGGTACCGGCTGCCAGTAAAAAAGGCAGACGCCGTTACCGTGATTTCGGAAAATACAAAAAGAGACCTCCTGCATTTTACCGATTGTGATGCGCGTAAAATTCATGTGATCCCTAATTTTATCGATCCGGCTTTCACTGAAAGTCATAAAGATTTCGCTCCCAATAATCCTTCTATATTATTTATTGGAACTGCGCCTAATAAAAACCTGGAAAGAACGATTGATGCCCTATCAGGACTTTCTATCCAACTGGTCATTGTGGGATATATTTCAGAAAAACAGAAAACACAATTGAAAAATAGCAATATTCAATATCGTGTTTTGAATAAATTGTCTGATCAGCAAATGCGGAGTGCATATGCGGAAGCGGATATCATTTTATTTCCTTCTACTTACGAAGGTTTCGGTTTGCCGATTATAGAAGCACAGGCAACGGGCCGGCCGGTCATCACGAGTCATTTGGAACCTATGCATTTTGTTGCAGGTGAAGCGGCATGTTTTGTTGATCCTTTTAAAGTGGCCTCAATAAGGGAAGGCGTAGAAAAATTAATAGCGAAGGCATCATACCGGGATGAGTTGATTCGAAAAGGATTTGAAAACATAAAACGTTTTCAGTTAGACAATGTAGCAAAACAATATTCCGACTTGTATCTGAAGCTGTTGAACGCAAGAAAAAATTAGCATGTGTGGTATAGCCTGCATATTAAATAGATCAGAACCCGCATCTCGGGAACAGATAAAACTAATGACGGATTCCATGCGCCATCGGGGTCCCGATTCTGAAGGATTCTACACGGATGGTCCACTGGCCTTTGGTCACCGGCGTCTTTCCATTATTGATTTATCCGATTCGGCCAACCAGCCTTTTATTGACAATTCAGGTCGCTATATTATCATCTTCAATGGAGAAATATATAATTATGCGGAAATAAAACCTCTTCTTACAGGATATACATTCCGTACACAAGGAGATACAGAAGTCATTTTAGCAGGATATATAAAATGGGGTACTGGATGTCTAAAATATCTGCGGGGCATGTTTACGATCCTGATCTGGGATAAGCATGAAAGATCCTTATTTGTTGCCCGTGACCGGTTAGGTGTAAAACCATTGTACTACTTTCAGCATACTGATCAGTTTATTTTTGCTTCTGAATTAAGGGCTATACTAACGGTAATCAAACCGGAACGAAAAATTAACCTCACGGGGATCACTGAATATTTCCGGTATCAGTCTGTCGGATTTCCATTTTCACCTGTTGAAGGAATTAAACAAATGGAAGCAGGCACCTGGATGCTTATTCAAAATGGGCATGCAAAAAAAGAAACCTACTGGGATCCGGTTTCATGCAGATTTAATTTTGAGTATACTGATAAAAAGGAAGTAGAACGAAAGATAAAGGACCTGATGCTTCAATCAGTGAAAAGGAGACTGGTCAGCGATGTTCCGGTTGGAGCGTTTTTATCTGGCGGTATTGACTCCAGTGCAGTTGTGGGTTTGATGGTTGAGGCTGGAGACAATTCCCCCAAAACATTTACTGTATCTTTTGATGAAAAAGATTTTGATGAATCGCAGTACGCCGAAATTGTTGCGAAAAAATTTCATACTGACCACACCCGAATTCATCTGAAACCTGAAGTGATGCTCGATGAATTATCCCATGCATTGGATGCGATGGATTCGCCAACGGGTGATGGGATCAATACATATGTTGTCTCTAAGGCCATTCATGATCAGGGTATAAGGGTTGCACTTTCCGGTGTTGGAGGTGATGAATTATTCGCCGGCTATCCCATCTTCCTAAATTATATTCGTCTCCAGCAAAAACGCTGGATCTGGAAAACACCGATGGTATTCAGAGATTTAGTGGGAAGCTGGATTGGGAAAGGCGTTAAAAAGGGCAGAATGCGTCAAATGCTCGCCCTGTCGTCACCTGGCATTGAAAATAGTTATCCGGTATTCAGACAATTATTATCTCCCGATTCGATAAAAGATTTAACTTCTTTAAATGGCTCCGACGCGACTATTTTTTCAGAACAACTACTTTCGAAAAAATCGGCGCTTTCCAAACTTCCTTTTTTTAGTCAGGTCACTGCAGCGGAATATCTGGGATATACACAGCAAACCCTGCTCAAGGATACAGATCAGATGAGCATGGCGCATTCACTTGAAATCAGGGAGCCATTTTTCGATCAGGATCTGATTGAATTTGTGATGTCAGTCCCCGACCATTTTAAAGTACCCATATATCCAAAAAGCCTGCTGGTGGAATCTATAAAACCATTGCTTCCGGATGAGATTGTTTTTAGAAAAAAACAGGGATTCACTTTCCCCTGGAGCTCATGGTTAAAAAATGAACTCAGGGGATTTTGCGAATTGCAGATTAACCGGATGGCCGACAGAGAATTTATTCAGGGAAACCATTTGAAATCCTATTGGAAACAGTTTTTGAACGGAGACCCGGATATCAACTGGCAACAGATCTGGTTATTTGTTGTATTGAATTACTGGATGGAGAAAAACAGTGTTCATTAATCCGGTGAAAAATAA
>Ga0080027_10001216_pt1 | contig 10452 bp, 9 predicted proteins | sample OrgsoiDNA2013046_FD_70962 | JGI IMG/M metagenome (GOLD analysis project Ga0080027, IMG submission 70962) | Permafrost soil microbial communities from the Arctic, to analyse light accelerated degradation of dissolved organic matter (DOM) -... | ecosystem: Environmental > Terrestrial > Soil >...
CTGTGATCAGGGTCTCCCGGTATGATGGCATGTTTGCCAGATTTTAGCGTGGCCAGCGCCTCATCACGAAACAGGAGACTGAATCCTCCCTTTTGCCTTACGCCACCGTGACAGGTGATGCAGTTCTTATTCAGAATGGGTTTTACCTGGCTGGTAAAATCGATGGGTTTGCGCCGGGTGCTGATTAGGAATATCAGCACAGCCAGAAACGGAATAGATATGGCAAGCAACACTTTTTTCATATACGGCCCTATAAAAGTATGAAAGAATGGAAGTATGGAAGTTCTGTGCAGTAGATACATAGTGTTGGGGTTGATAGCTCAACTTCAGACAACATCACGCTACGATTCTGATTGTACAATAAATCATAGATTTGGAGATGAGTGAATATGCAGATTCCCTCCTGGCCTTTAAAGCAGATATCGAGCATAAAGGGCTGATCGACTGGCTGGCAGCTCATACCTCCTTGATGCGGCCGCTTCACAGATACGTTGGAATATTGGTTGTCGACTTCAATTCAGTTTCCTTTTCAGGCGAGGATGAAAAAGCAGGGTCACGTTTTAATCTGAAAATCCCAAGATCAGAGATTACAGGCCTGAACCTTGGATTTGATTCCGTATTCAGAAGAATTGATGACCGCGCGCTCGGCATCTTCCATTTTGTTCCGCTCCGAATAGATTTTACCCAGAATAAAAGAAAGGAAAGCATTTACATTTTTGCAAACTATTCGAGGCTTCTTCGGCAGTCTGATAACCGGCAGGTCTATGAAGAGCTGGGAGGAAAATAATTTTTTCCGTCCGAAGCCCTTTTTAACCACCGAAGTTTTTTTCAACCACCGAAGCTTTAGCGAAGGTGGTAGCGGAGGATGTCAAAATATTGTTCGAATGAAAGCAGATGAACGCAACATAAAGCAACATGAAGCAAGATGACGCAACGATAAAATAATTTATACAATCCGATGTTTATATGACCAAGGCGTCATTCTGCATGCCGATTCTGGATGAGGAATGCAGGAGCCCGGCGCCTGAAGAGAAAGAAAACACAAACATGGTTTGAACCGACCGGCGGGGTCCGGACGATCTTCAGACGAATTACAGACGAACTACAGACGAACTACAGACGATGTTTAACTGGGAGATGGTCAAATCGTGTGTTATTCATCATTAATAAGAATAAGTTACCCGGTCTTTTGTTGTACTGCATGCCATTCATGCTCAATATGCGTCATCAAAAGAGCATTGTCAAATTGAACCGACCCTTTGGGAAAAACAGTTTCATTCTCAAAAAAACTGGATTGAACTTTCGAAACAGTCAGCGGTTCAACCGCCCACCGATAAGCCCTCAATTCCAGACCTTCAAATTTTCTTCCACTCGGAGAATACCCGACAGCGCCTCCCTGAAAGAATTCCGAGGCTGTTTCTAAGTTTCGAAAAATGGAATGGGGATCAAACGCAGAAGTTTTACTTGCATCGATTGCTATTGTGGTTCCATCAGAGCTATTAAAAGCAATATGATAATTTCCGTCAGCCTCCTGTACATCAAATTCCGCATGAAAATGCTTCCCGGGGAAAATCCGGCCTCCTACGAAACTGTTTATTCTGGAAGAAGTATCTCGTCGCGGAATAAAAACACCTTCCTTTATCAGCCCATTTTCTTCCCATTCCACTGCTATTCGGTGAGCGCCGTTTTCTGATGAAAGACTAATCAAATCCGGAAAACCTTTCGGTCTGATTTTTTTAAGCCTGATCAGGCAAATTCCTACAATCGCTTTTTCCCGATAGATCTTCGGACGGAAGGGAGCCGGTATTATCCGGGATATAATATCAGGATCGACGGTAAAGTTGATTAAGATCCGCCTGTCGATTATGCCTTTGATGGCGGGTATATTCACGTTTTCTCCATTTTGTTATAAAGTTACTCCGAACGAAGACTACTCACAGGATTTGCGATAGCTGCGCGGAATATTCCATGATTACCCGGAAGATTCGGTCGCCTTTTGCCTGAAAACGATCATAGTTGAGTTCGTTCCGGATATACATGCCGATCAGAATGCAGGAACATAGACCAATGGTCATTCCCAATATGTTTATGACCGATGCAGATTTATTCCTGAGGAGATTCCGCAAGGCCGTCCGGATATAATTTCTGATCATGGGAATTTGTTTCTGGATATCTCAAAGTTAGTATTTCTGAAAACTTTCTGAGCAAGAGGATGTATAATCAAAGCTTTTAAGGTCTATACCCTTAAAATGGTAGGCTATAAATACAAGTTTAAGTGTATTGTATTGCCTCTCCGATTAGTACATATTTGCTCTTGGTTTTCTGAACATGATATGTATTGTAATGGATATCAATATGCCAGTGATGAATGGATTAGAAACTACTAGAATTATTAAAAAAGAAAGTCCGGAGATTAAAGTTATTGTGGTCAGCATGCAATGCGATGTGACCATTGTAAGCAAAATGCTTAAAGCTGGTGCAGATGCATTTATCAATAAAGACACCGGTAAAACTGAACTCCTGATTGCCATAAATAAGGTAATGCGTGGCGAAAAATATATCAGCCCGGACATATCTCAGAATTTATTCTCATTTATGTCTGCGCGAAAATCAAATTCCTCCGATATTGAAAAGCATCTTACTGCAAGAGAATTACAGATTATCCGGTTTATAGGCGATGGTCTAACAAATCATGAAATTGCAGCCCAACTTTTTCTTAGTACCGTAACTGTGGACACTCACAGAAAAAACATACTTGCTAAACTTCAGCTTAGAAATACAGCTGCGCTGGTAAAATATGCTGCTGAAAACAAGTTGTTGTAGTCAAATTGTAAATTGCATAATCAAATATTTGAAGGTGGGCACAGTGAGGGATTCCCTAACTTTATTTCACCAATGAAATATTTTCTATTCTTATTGCTGTTTACGTCACAGTTTATCCTGGCGGACGCCCAGGATTCCACCGCACCCAAGACAAAAAAGCAGGCAGCCGTTTCCGATACCATCCGAACTGGTCGTCCCCCGAAAAGAGGTGTTGGAAATATGGCTCTCCCCGAGAGAAAAAAGCTGGAATATTTCCGGGATACGGTGCATCGCGCGCGGAGAAAATTTGATTCCACTCTTTTTACAACGGTCAGTGTACCGTCCACGAGTGACTATGCCGAAGACCTGGGGAAAATTTATGAGTTGCTGAACAAGGAATCCGGAATTATGGAATCTTTCGTCAGGCTGCCGGCAATCCGCGATTATCTGAATCAGGGAGATTCAGCTTTGGATATATTAAGAGAACGGTTATTTCAGACGGACCGGTCCTTCAATATCCGCAATCTTCAAATGTTCAATTCGCTACTGGATGTGCTGGATAGAAATACCGGTTATTATTCCCAATATCTGGAGCGCTATGATACTGCCCTTGACCTTGTCCGTAGTGATATTGCAGCCTTGCAAAAAGATACGCTCATGATGCAGATCTTCCGGGATACTGCACTAAAGAATGAGTTTCAGCCGCAATTACAACAACTGAAAGTAAAATGGAGGGATGTAGATAGTTTGATTGCGGAAAATGGCAGGGATATCAATACTCTAAAATCCCAGGCATCGGCCCATGCGATCACCATCGGAGAGCTCTTATATAAAGTGGATGCGTCATTAAAATCGGTGGGCTCGGAAGCTTTTGGAAAAGAAAGGCGCTATTTATGGGAGCCTGGCATTGCCATGATAGATTATTCCGGGGACAGTTTTACGGGTTCCATGCAAGGTGAACTTCAAATGGCGGGTATCTATTTTTACAATACTTCCAACAGGCGCGTCTGGTTAGTAGCCATTGGCCTGTTATTCTTTTTTTGGGTATGGTCGAACTTTCGCACGCTGAAGCGTTTGGACAAACTGCAGGTCATCGAACCCTTTCATATCATTTTTATTAACTCATTCCCGGTCATTGGTTCGCTGATCTTTACGCTGAGCCTGGCTCCCCTGTTCGATCTGCAGGCGCCCAGTATTTATCTGGAGTCGGTACAGTTATTTTTAATGATACTACTGACGTCCTTATTCTGGAAGCATATCGAACGACGGTATTTTTATGGATGGTGTGTTTTTATAATCTTATTTCTTTTATTACTGATTACTCGCGTCGTGGGATTATCGTTGAATTTTCAGCGATGGGCGAATTTTATATTGGATACTGCTTCTGCTGTTTTAGGTCTTTATTTTCTATTGCGTTACGTGAGGAAAGGTTCGAAATGGATCTTGTTTGCCATTGGTTTATATGTATTGTTCAATGCGCTGGCATCCATATCCAATTTGCTGGGAAGGGTCACTTTTACCCAGATTTTCGGCTATACAGCGGTTTATTCTTTCGCGCAAACCATCAGCTTGGGTGTCTTTGTGCGAATTCTGCAGGAAGCGTTCCTGTTACAAATTCAGACAAGCAGGACAAAAAAGAAATATCCGCGGGAGTTCAATTATGCAACCATCTCTAAATCAATCCGACGGTTTTCCATGTTCCTGGCCGTACCTTTGTGGATGATCGTATTTACGACCAATCTGAATCTGTTTGATGCCCTGAATGACTGGTTGATTGACTTTTTCTCCAGCAACCGCGAGGTAGGCAGTTTTAGTTTTACGGTGGGTGGGATCCTGCTTTTTCTGGGTATCATCTGGCTATCCAATTTTCTGCAAAAATATATCGGTTATTTCTTCGGTGATACCGGAGATGATGCCGCTTTTGACGACAAAGGTCAGCGATCAAGGCTCATGGTTACCAGATTGATTTTACTGACTGCAGGATTTTTGCTCGCGGTAGCAGCCTCCGGATTTGCTGTTGACAGGATAACCGTTATTCTCGGAGCGTTGGGCGTTGGCATCGGCCTGGGCCTGCAAAGCATTGTAAACAATTTTGTTTCAGGTGTAATACTCATCTTCGACCGGCCGCTCAGAATCGGCGATACGGTTGATATTGGTGATAAAAGAGGCCGGGTAAAGGAAATCGGTATTCGCAGCAGCACCCTGTTAACTGAAGAGGGTGCGGAAGTGATCATCCCCAATGGCGATGTACTGTCTCATAATATCATTAACTGGACGCTTAGCAACAATCATGTTCGACAGGTCATTTCATTTACTCTTGATAAGCCCGCCAGTAAAGAAACCATCGGAGAAGATGCGATCAAAGAGATTGTATTAAAGAATTCCAACGTGATGGATCAGAGACAACCTGAAATTATGATGAACACCCTGAATTCGAAAAATACTGAGCTGAAGATATTTTTCTGGATAAAAGATTTCAATCAGGGTCCTTCGATTTCAGCAGAAGTAAAAGCAGAAATCTATCAATATCTTGAAAAGAAAGGATTAACGATCATATGAGTATCGAAATATGACCGGTAATTGTTCATACTATTAACAATACTGATGATCGATCATTTTCCTTTTTATTTAAGCCTGATCCTGGCCATTGTATTGCTGATCATGCTGGCCGATAAAATAAAAGTGGCCTATCCTGTGCTGCTGGTACTGGCCGGACTGGCCATTAGCTTTATTCCGGGCATACCGGTTCTGCATGTTGACCCTGATCTTATTTTCTTTATATTTTTACCTCCCTTATTATATGAAGCGGCCTGGACGGTTTCCTGGAAAGAAATGTGGCGGTGGCGGCGCATTATTCTCAGCTTTGCCTTTGTGGTGGTGTTTCTGACAGCCATGTCGGTTGCCTTTGTCGCCAATCATTTTATACCCGGGTTTTCAATGGCCCTGGGCTTTTTATTGGGTGGTATCGTTTCACCGCCGGATGCAGTCAGTGCGGGTGCAATTTTGAAATTTGTAAAAGTGCCCAAACGGATGCAGTCCGTCCTGGAAGGCGAAAGTTTGCTGAATGATGCATCCTCGCTGATCATTTTTCGTTTTGCTTTGATAGCCGTGGCGACGGGCCAGTTTATCTGGTACGATGCTGCGATAAATTTTACCTGGATGCTGGCCGGGGGTGTGTTCATAGGTCTTTTCATTGGATTTATTTTTATGAAGGCCCATAAGTACCTGCCGACTGATGCCAATACAGATATTATTTTGACTCTGGTAACACCTTACATAATGTACCTGGCTGCAGAAGGAGCGCATAGTTCCGGTGTATTGGCCGTGGTCAGCGGCGGTTTGCTGTTATCTTATAACAGGCATCTTTTTCTAAGCAGTACTTCACGTGTACGCGGGATAAACGTTTGGGAGAGTTTTAGTTTTATTTTGAATGGGGTGGTCTTTATGCTCATCGGTTTGGACCTGCCGGAAATTACGTCAGGGCTTGAAGGGGTTAGCATCATGTCAGCCATCGGATATGGAGCACTGATCACGGCTGTACTAATTGTAGGGAGAATTTTATCAGCCTACGGCGCCATCATTGTTACGCTGATTGCCAGGAATTTCATAACGGTTGCTGACAGTCGGTTCCCCGGTTACAAAGTTCCGTTCCTGCTGGGCTGGACCGGGATGCGTGGCGTGGTATCTCTTGCCGCAGCTCTTTCCATTCCCGTGCAACTGAGTGATGGCAGGGCTTTCCCCCAACGTAACCTCATCCTGTTCATCACGTTTATCGTTATCCTTTTAACCTTGCTGATACAGGGGCTGACCCTGCCGTATCTCATCAGGAATATGACAATCCCCGATTTTGGCGATAACATGCCGGAAGAAGCAGCAGAAAGCCTGATACGAAAACAATTGGCCGAACAGGCACTGTTGCATTTGGGAAACAACTATAGTGAACAATTAAAAAATCAACCGAAACTTCAACAGATGGCCGGCAAATGGGAGGCCGGTAGCCACTTGGCCAATGATGAACAAATGGCGCAAGAAAGCATTGCCGTATATCGTGATATTCTGAATCACCAACGGCAATGGCTGATCAATAAAAATAAGGAAGACGAAAGGATGGATGAAGATATCATCCGTAAACATTTACGTCTGCTTGATCTGGAAGAAGAGAAATTACTTTTTTTATAGCGGGCTATTGAATTCATGTTGGCGTGCTTTCGGCGTTGAAAATAATAAGGCTGCCTGAATAATTAAAACGAATAAAATCAGCCAGCTTTTTTTGATGGCCCGATTCGAATCATCCTCAAAATTCCGGAACATCTGATCAATCTGTGATTTTGCCCTGGCTTTTACTGAATCAATATTATTTGAATTGTCAATACTCTGTTTTTCCAAATTGATGAGATATCTGTTTTTCGTTGCTAAAACAGTAATTTGCGATGAGGAACTAACCAGCAGCCATACTAAAATGGTAAAAGAAATCAGATGTAAAATAAGTTTAAATGACATGGTGTGTTAATACTTTAATCTTTGCTGAAAATACATAATGATCAGCAGGAACTAAATAGGGGTATACCCTTAGTATTTCCAAATGATTATTCGATTAGATTTAACAATGAATTTGAAATCTTTGTTTCGCGCACCTGATTTGAAAGGACTCTTTACTTTTTTAGTTGCATACTTTTTGGTTATTTCCGGCTTTGCCCAGAGCACTGAGGAGAGAAATCATGGTTGCGTAAAAAACCATAATTACAGTTTTGCGGCCCGGCTAAAAAACTACCCCTTTAATCTATCCTCGGGAATCCAGCTTGTTTCGTTCAATGAAAATGAAGCGATTGATAAGGACAGCTTACCCAGGCAGAATGATACTATTTGTTACTCAAGACTAAACGAAATAAAAACTGTGACATTTTCACAAGTGGATAAACTGACAGATATTTTATATAATTATGGATTTCGCGGAAATACACACATAATGACTATAATGGATTGTTATAACCCGAGAAACGCAATTATATTCCTGGACAAAAATGGTAAAGCCTTTGAATATATCGAAATCTGCTTTGAATGCAGACAAACCAGGGAAAGTTCACCAAGGATTTCACTTGGTGAACTCTGTGATCAAAAGCTAAATATGCTGAAAGATCTCTTTAATAAAGCCGGAATTGAATATGGGATTAAATAAGAGAAATGGTATCAGAATACCATTTATTCTATCATCTTATCGTTTTTGAGTTCTGAGATATAAAACGGCTTTACATATCATCTGCCCTCAGATCTCTGATTTCGTAATGCCAGAAAACCTGATTTCATTCATCAATCCAAAAAATTTGTTTTCAGCGTTTCCCATACTTCGGCGCCATCGCCAAGCAGGGTTTGTCTGATCATATAAATTCCAAATCCTTTTGCTTCCTCAAAGTTTATTTTAGGCGGCATCGCCAGTTCGGTAGGATTCGTTAATACATCCATCAAAACCGGGCCATCGTGGGCCAGTGCTTTTTCTACCGCTGCGGGCACATCTTCCGAATTTTCCACACGAATACCCATAATACCAATGGCTTCGGCCATTTTTGCAAAATTTGGATTCTTTAAATCGGTGCCAAAGGGTGGCATCCCAATTACCTTCATTTCCATGGCCACAAAACCAAGGGAACGATTGTTATATACGATCAGTTTTACGGGCAAATTATATTGATAAATGGTGAGGATATCGCCCATCATCATTGCAAAACCTCCGTCGCCGGATAGTGAAATAACCTGTCTCCCGGGGAACGCTAATTGTGCCCCGATGGCCTGCGGCATAGCACTTGCCATCGAGCCATGATTGAATGAGCCGATCAGTCTTCTTCCTGCTTTCATGTCCAGATACCTAGCGGCCCAGACCGTCGGAGTTCCCACATCAGTCGTAAATATGGCATCGGCCCTGGCCATATCACCGACAACTTTTGTAAGATATTCGGGGTGGATCAGTCTGCCGGTTTCCCCTTTCGCATGGGAATCTAGATTCTTTCTGTTTTCTTTATATCGTTCCTGGCATTGCTTTAAAAAACTATTGTCCGACTTTTGATTCAATAAAGGCAGTAAAACTTGAATCGTTTCCTTCACATCTCCTATAAGCCCCAGGTCGAGTTTACACCTTCTTCCCAAACGCTCGGGACGAATATCTATCTGAACAATTTTTGAGTCCGCTGGATACCACTCTTTGTAAGGGAAATCCGTGCCGAGCATCAATAATAGATTGCAGTTTATAACTGCATGATTGCCTGAAGCAATACCAATTAGTCCGGTCATACCCACATCATAGGAATTGTCATATTGCACATGTTCTTTCCCCCTGAGTGCATGAACCGTTGGCGACAAAATTTTTCCGGCAAGTGATATTAATTCATCGTGCGCACCGGCACAACCAGCTCCGCAAAGCAGGGTTATCTTTTTTGATTGGTTAATCAATGAAGCCAGCTGCTGCAGGTCGGCATCGGAGGGTCGTATGCTCGGGCGATTTAAAAATAATGGATGTTCCAGTTCATCATCCGGAATGTTTTCCATGGCCACATCTCCGGATAAACTGATAACGGCGACGCCATTTAATCCAATGGCATTTTGAATGGCAATTTGTAACACACGGGGCATCTGACGTGCGGAGGCGATGGTCTCGCAATAATAACTGCACTCCCTGAACAAAGCTTCCGGGCGGGTTTCCTGGAAATAACTGCTGCCTATTTGTACGCTGGGTATCTGCGCGGCGATAGCCAGTACGGGAGCATTGCTGCGGTGAGCATCATACAATCCGTTCATGAGGTGCATATTACCGGGTCCGCAACTGCCGGCACATACCGCCAGTTTTCCGGTTAACTGTGCCTCGGCTCCGGCGGCAAATGCCGCTGCTTCTTCATGGCGGTAATGTATCCATTTAATTTTTGTGGATTTACGTAATTGATCCGTGATTCCGTTGAGCGAATCGCCAACCACACCGTGAATATGTTTTACACCCGCATGCTCCAGTATTTCCACCAGCTTTACCGCCACTGTTTTAGACATGATATTGCAAATTTGAATGGTATAAAATTAAAAGAAAAATCAAATGCCATTCCATTAAGAGTAAAAGGTCATCCTGGACTGTCTTTTTCTTTTGTTTCTTTTTGTTATCAAAAAGATTGCGGATAAAATGAGTAAAAGGGCTGCCGGTATCCACAAATAAAAAAATCCTGGTTTTTTTTGATTTATATGATAGATTGTCAAGCCCTTCCAATGGTAAACCCTGGCAATGCTGTTCACGATTTCCGGGATGATGTCGCCGTTGTCGGAATTAACCATGATCACCAGACCATCCCCGCCGCTTAGACTTCCCATGTACTGGCATCGGAAACCTTCATTCGCGCCGCCATGCTGGAAATAAACCGCGCCGCCTGGGTTATCGATAAATACACCCAACGCTGCATGTACGTCCCCGTTAGGTGTCAGACGGAGTCGTGTCATAGTCTGGTTCAGCACTTTCGCAGAATTGCCTTCGTATGCCAGTTGTGTCTCTATAATATATTTTGAAAGATCTGTCGGGTTTGTCCACAATCCCGCCGCCGCCTGTTCGGGATAAACATGATATTTGAATGGAACTTCGTCGCCGTTAGCACGGTAGCCCGTGGCCAGTAAAGTTGAGTCGAT
>Ga0080027_10001218_pt1 | contig 10451 bp, 8 predicted proteins | sample OrgsoiDNA2013046_FD_70962 | JGI IMG/M metagenome (GOLD analysis project Ga0080027, IMG submission 70962) | Permafrost soil microbial communities from the Arctic, to analyse light accelerated degradation of dissolved organic matter (DOM) -... | ecosystem: Environmental > Terrestrial > Soil >...
GTCGACGCCGGGAAAATGAAAGCCGCCGATGCCGCGGGTCTGATGGCAGCCGCCGCAGGTGATGTCGTTGAGCCGGCGCTCAAGGCCGGCGGCCGAACGGATGTTTTGCAAGGCCACGCCGGCGTCCGCCGCCTGCTTCAAGGCCGCGACCACGTCAGCCTGCCTGAACACGGGGTCAGGCGTTGCATCGTCGCCCTCGACCAACCCAAAGGCCGGCTGCAGGTCCGAGGTCCCAAATCCGACCGGCGTCGGCGCGATCGCGCGGCGGGCGAGGAATTTCTCGGGGATCAAAATCGTGCCGCGATCCAGTTCGCTGAAATGGGTGGAATCGAGCAGCCACGCCTTGAAGTCGCGCTTAAGCCCCTGATCGCCAAGAATTCGCTCGCGATCGATCTGGTTCTCGAGCGGCGCTTCCTCGAAAGTCCCGGACTGTGATTTGTAGTCAAACACCTTCATGAGGTAGTCGGTGCGAAAATCGCGGACCGCGGATTTCGGTGCGTGCGCGATCTGAAGATTGGTTTCAATGCGGTCAATGCGGTCGATGATTTCAGGCCATACCGGAGCCAGCGGGCCATCCTTCGACGTCAGTTTTTCCACAAGCGCCGCGCCGGTGAGCTCCGAATCACCTGCGGCGAGCCACCGCCGCGCGATCCCCGAACAGGTGACCGCCGCGCCGTTTTCGTCGATCGCATTGTCGCCCTTGGCCTTCAGCACGATGTTGAGCGTCATCGGCAGCCGCGGCGACACCTCATTTTCGCCGATCGCTGGCGCCCCCGTCCGCACCAGACGATAGATCAGCCGGATCTCACCGCAATTCGCAGCCGAAAGATAGGCGCGGTCCATCCGGTTGACGATACCCGCCAGCACGAAGCGTGAATCGCGGGAGTAAAGCTGTGTGCGGTCGAACAGCTGAAAATCGAACGCCGTGCCGACGCCGATGGTCTCGTTCGGAAGACTGGCCTTGTGACGGGCGATGTAACGATCGAACTCGTCGTCGAGCGCCTTGCGCACCGGCGCCATCGACGGCAACGCGAACAGCTGGCTGTTGGTAAGCGGTGCGTTGGACGATCGCATTGGCAGGATGACGCGGCTCAGGCCAAGCCTTCCGCGATCGAGTTCGCGCAAGCCCTGGGGATCGATGATCGCGGTGCCGCGCTCAAGCGCGCCCTGCCCGGCGCGCGCCGTCAAGACGCCGCACAGCAAGACAAGGGTGGTGACGAGGATTCGCATGCGCGGCCCATATCAAGACGAACGCCGCGCATCAAGAGCGCCTGCTCAGGGCGTCTTGCGGGCAACGTGTTCCTAGTCAGGAAATTAGCCGAAAAGCAGACGGGCTGTCGTGCAAATCCGGACATGGTCCGGCGATCGCTTCACGTCGTGGTGAAGCGATCGGGGTAGCGAAGCGATCATGCGCTAACGCGCGACAATCAGGCCTTTGCCGGTGACGACCACCCAGTGGCCGTCCTGACGCCGGATGGCGTCGACCCGGCCGAGGCCCGGTATCGGATCGCCGGCATACACTTCGTACATCCCCCGGCGGCCTTCGATCAGGGCAGCGCCATGGGTGACGTCACGCAGCACCCAGCCCTCGACCGTCGGCATTCTCGCCACCTCGGGTTTGGGCGCGGTCGCAGGCGTTGTCGCCGGCGCTGAAATCGAGCCGGTGACTTCCTTCGCGGCGGCGGGTGTTGCAGCGGCGGACGCAGCAACCGGCGTACCGCGGAGCTTATCGACGGCCTCGCTGAGCCTGGCGAGCTTGGCAGCCGGTTCGGCTTGGGCCCTCTCGACCTTGTCAAGACGATCGCTGGTCTTGTTGAACTGGGCCGCGCCGGTTTTGGAGATATTTTCGAGGTTGCCCATCAGCGTCAGGATGTCGGCATCGATCCGCGCAACCGACGCTTCGAGCGTGGGACTGGCTGACGCCGTGGCACCATCGCCGAGAAAATGCCCGGCACCCGCGGTCGCCAGTGCGCCGCCGAGCGCGCCTGCTATCGCTGCCAGCGCCACCACGGCCGCCACTGCTGCGAGCCGGCGCTTGCCGAACATCCCGGGGCCCTGCTCTGCCGCCGGCGCGGAACCGGCGCGGCCGTCGGCTGACATGATCGTGATCGTGCCCGGCATGCGCCGCGCGTCGGCCTTCGGGGCGTCTGGCTTGCGAGCCTCAGCCTTGGGAACATCGGCCTTGGGAACATCGGCCTTGGGAGCCTCAGCCTTGGGAGCCTCAGCCTTGGGAGCATCGGCCTTTGCCGTGTCCACCTTCCGGGTTTCGCCGGGTCCGCCCTGCTCGGGCGATAGCTTCGGAGAATCGACATTGGTTGTTTCCGGCACCGATTCCATCGCCGACACCGCGAACGGCGTGCTCGGCGTCTCCAGGGAACTGAGCGCGGCCTTGAGGGAACCCGATTCACCGCTGGTTTGATCGGCCATTTGCTCGCTCATGTTCAAAACCTCCAGTAAAGGTTGACCATTCGGTAACCTTTAATTTCTTGCCAAATCGTTACCGGGGCCCGACTTACCAAAATTTTAGGGAATTACCCGGCCCGCTTTTCGATCCCGTCAGGGTGGCCGCAGCGCTTCTACTCGGCCCATGCTGCCCCGCAGAAATGGCTGGGGGGATCCGATACGGCGTTTGCGCGGCCCTGTTTCCCGACTAACATGGCGACGCGGACCAGCCAGAAGGCAGGGGGCTCCATGACCATCGAGAAGTGCATCACCGAATATGGCGTGGACGATGTCATTTTCGAGGAAGGCTCGACCGGACGCGAACTATTCGTGGTGCTCGACGGTATAATCGACATCGTCAGGATCAACGGCACCAGCAAGACGTTGATCGTGACCCTGGGCAAGGGTGAATTCTTCGGCGAGATGGCGGTGATCGACGGCTCGTCCCGCTCGGCCACCGCGATCGCCTCAGCACCCAACACCCGCGTGATGCGGATCAATCATGCCCGGTTCGTCTATCTGGTCAGTCAGCAGCCGGCGTTCGCGCTGATGATCATGGATGCGCTCAGCAAGCGACTGCGCGCGTCCAACGACGTCATCTTCGGAGCAGCCAACCCATGAGCGAGCGCAAACCGAGCCCGTTTCCGGTTCTTCTGAACAACGACGTCTGCTCGCTGATCCAGGCGGCCGAGGACGTCTATCAGATCCGTTTCAAGAACCGCGCCGCGAATGCCTATCTGGTGCGCGGAAAATCCCGAACCATCATGATCGACGTCGGCCTGTCCTCCAATTACCCGGCTCTGCTGGAATGCCTCGATCATGTCGGCTGCTCGCCGGACAAGATCGACATATTGGTTCTGAGCCACGAGCATCTCGATCACATCGGCGCGGCGTATCATTTCGGCGGACGCACCATCATTGCCGCGCATCGGCTCGCCGCCAACAAGATCATGCTGCGCGACGACTTCTCGATGCTGCGCAAGATGTTCAACGAGCCGAACGTGCCGATCAATGTCGATATCTGGCTGGAAGAAGGAAACCTGATCGACCTCGGCAACTTCCGTCTCAACGTGATGTACACGCCGGGCCATACCTCGGCCTGCATCAGCCTGTTCGATCAGGACCAGGGACTGCTGTTTGCCGCCGACACCCTGATGCCGGGCGGGGTGATGGGCGGCGTGTTCGGCTCGGGCAGCATCAGTGACTACATCCAGTCGCTGGAGCGGCTGAAGGGCTTGAACTCCAGGATCCTGTTGTCGGGACATGGCCGGCTATCCGACACGCCACAGGACGATGTCCGGATCGCGATCCAGCGCTCGCACATGCTGTTGTCGGACACCGCCCAGCTGTTCGACGCGCTCGACGCGCGGTCGAATTTCGAGCCGATCATGCAGTCGGTGCGCGACCTCAACAAGCTCGACGACGGCTGAGCGGCTTTCGTGCGTTCGACAAATGGCGCGGCGGTTGGATCAAAGGCGCCAATGAAGGCGTGAGGGCTCCTTGTCCCGGACGCGGTGCAGCGCCTCTTGCGCTGCTCCGCAGAGCCGGGACCCATTTGTCGTCAAGCAAGATGGACCCCGGATCAGCTGCGCACCACGCCGCAGAAGAGCGGCGCGCTGCGCAGCATCCGGGGAACCGCAGGCAGGATGATGGCTGCCTCTAAATCACCACCGGCGCATCCGGCAGTTCGTTCCGCCCCGCGCCCTGCCTCGGATAATGCGCCGCCAGTTGTTTCGACACCGCGTCGATTCCCCTGATCACACCGCGCTCGAAATTCCCCGCTTCGAATTCGGTCTCCATGTCCGTGCAGATTTTCTCCCAGCCGACAGCGCCAACCTTCGCGTCGATGCCGCGATCGGCGACAATCTCGACATCGCGGTCGGCCAGCAGCAGATAGATCAGCACGCCGTTGTTGTGGGCGGTGTCCCAGATCCGCAATTGCGAGAAAATATCCAGCGCACGCTCCCGCGCCGGCTGATCCCGAAATAGCGGCGCACCGTCCAGCGCGCCTTCCACGACAAAGCGGACCTGGCCGGAATGCGTCGCCTCGCCGCCCTTGATCGCCTGTTCGATTGCCGCCAGCACCCCTGGCGGAAAAATCCGCCGCACCCGCCAGCGGTGTTCGAGAAGGTGCTTGCCGATGCGCCCGATGCCCATATCCATCCGCTCCCGATCACCAGCTCCCGGACGCGCCGCCGCCGCCGAAACTGCCGCCACCGCCGCCGCTGTCGCTCGAACCGCTGCTACTGCCGCCGCCGCCCCAGGACCCTCCGCCGCCGGACCAGCCTCTTCCGCCCGAGCGGCCGGAAGAAGTGGGGGTCTCCACAAACATGGTGCTCACAAAAGCAATCGCGGCCAGGATGACGGACACCGCCAGAGAACCGGCAACAAACCATCCCAGCAGTCCGGCAATGGCGCCGGTCGCGGCCGCGCCGATCAGCCTGCCCAGCGTAGCGCGCAGGAAGGCGCCGGCGATAAAGATTCCGAAGATGGTGAAGGGACTATTGAGCAGATCGAATTGGCCCTGCCAGTCGGCATTTTGCTGCCGCGGCGGCTCCGGCGCGGGCAACTTCTCGCCGTCGACCACCCGGATGATCCGATCGACACCGGCTGAAATCCCGGCGGCGAAATTGCCGCTTCGAAAGCTCGGCGTAATGATCTCGTCGATGATGCGTTTCGAGGTGACGTCGGTCAGCGCGCCTTCGAGCCCGTAGCCGACCTCGATGCGAAGCCGGCGGTCATCCTTGGCGACGACCAGCAGCGCGCCGTCGTCGATCTTCTTGCGTCCGATCTTCCAGGTTTCCGCGGCCCGCAACGCGTATTGCTCGATGGTCTCGGGCGCGGTGGTCGGCACGATCAGCACCGCGACCTGACTGCCTTTCCGCGCCTCGAAATTCCTCAGCGTCTGGTTCAGCGAGGCGATTTCGTCGCTGGAAAGCGTCCCGGTCTGATCGACAACCCGCCCGACCAGCGGCGGCACCGCGACGTCGGCAAAGGCCGCAAAAGCCCAGCACAGCAGCAGCGCCAGAATGCAGGCTCTCGCGGCGTTCATCGCGGGCCAGCCCATGGATAACGTCCGAGAATGTCTGCCGTGCATGCTCATGTCTACCAGCTTCCAGACGCGCCGCCGCCACCGGAACTGCCGCCCCCGCCGCCGCTGTCGCTCTCGCTGTCGCTTGGACTGCTGCTACCGCTCGAACTGCTTCCCGAATACGAGCCGTCGCCCCCCGACCAGCCGCTATCGCTGAGTCCCGGCGTTGTGGCCTCGGCGAGCAACATCACCAGGAACGCAAAGATGGCGGCGATCACCGACAGCAACCAGATGCCGACCACAAACCATGCGATCAGCGCGACGAGCCCCGCCATCACGACCGCGGCGGCAAGCCGGCTGAGAGCGGCACGCAGTATGGCGCCGACCATGAGCAGTCCAATCAGGACAAGGGGAATGTAAAAAAGATCAAAGTTGGCGCTGTTAAACCGTGGCTGCGGCTCCAGCGGCGCGGGCGGCGGCGGCAACGTCTCACCTTCGATTACCCGGATGATCCGGGCGACGCCCGCGAAAATCCCGCCGGCAAAATTGCCGCTTCGAAAGCTCGGCGTGATGATCTCGTCGATGATGCGTTTCGAGGCGGCGTCGGTCAGCGCGCCTTCGAGCCCGTAGCCGACCTCGATGCGAAGCTTGCGGTCGTCCTTGGCGACGACAAGCAGCGCGCCGTCGTCGATCTTCTTGCGACCGATCTTCCAGGTTTCCGCGACCCGCAACGAATATTGCTCGATGGTCTCGGGCTCGGTGGTCGGCACGATCAGCACCGCGACCTGGCTGCCTTTCCTCGCCTCGAAATTCCGCAGCGTCTGGTTCAGCGAGGCGATTTCGTCGCTGGAAAGCGTCCCGGTCCGATCGACGACCCGCCCGACCAGAGGCGGCACCGCGACGTCGGCAAAGGCCGCAAAGGCCCAGCACAGCATCAGTGCAAGAAGGGAAGCTCTTGCAGCGTTCATCGCCGCGGCCAATCCAGTGCACCTGCTCCGAAGTTCGCAAACATTCGCGGCATCCTCAAAGACGAACTTCGACATCGGAGCACGGGTTGTCGAACTATTTTGCCGGCGCAGGGGCCTGTGGATTGAAGTCCACCTTCGGCGCGGTCGAGATTTCCTTTTCGTTCTCGACCGAGAAATTCGGCTTCTCCTTGTACCCGAACGCCATCGCCGTCAGGTTGGTCGGAAACGAGCGAATCGTGACGTTGTAGTCCTGCACGGTCTTGATGTAGCGGTTGCGCGCCACCGTGATGCGGTTCTCGGTGCCCTCCAGTTGCGCCATCAGGTCGTGAAACAGCGCATCGGATTTGAGCTGCGGATAATTCTCTGTCACGACCAGCAATCTCGAAAGCGCGCTTGAGAGCTCGCCCTGCGCCGCCTGGAATTTCTGGAACGCCGCGGGATCGTTGAGAACCTCCGGCGTGGCCTGGATGCTGCCGACCTTGGCGCGGGCGTTGGTCACCCCCAGCAGCACATCCTTTTCCTGCTGCGCAAAGCCTTTCACCGAATTGACGAGGTTGGGCACCAGATCGGCGCGGCGCTGGTACTGGTTGACGACCTCCGACCAGCCCGACTTGACCTGTTCGTCCTGCGACTGAATCGCGTTGTAGCCGCAATTGGTGAGGCTCAATGTCGCCAGCGCCGCCAGCACGGTCCAAAATCTGCGCATCGAATCCTCCTGTTACACTTTTCTGCAAATATCAGAACAAGCCCGCAACGCAGGCAGCGAAAGGCCGCTTCCCTGGTCCGTTATGCGGCTGATAGCTCTTGCCTATCATTTGCCGAAATAGTCAACATGGCTGATGTTAGTGTCCCCGGCTGTGGTTTTAGTTCACAGGTTCCCTTTGGGCCGACCGGCACGCGAAACCCAAAAGAACTTCTGAACCGGCATACTTGGTGATGCGATGGGGAATCTCGAGATTCCGGGTTCGCGCTACCGCGCCAGGAATGACGGTGGGGCGTTCACACCCGCGCCGCCTTGGCCTCCTGGATCGCCTGCCAGACTTTCAGCGGCGACAGCGGGGTGTTGAGATTCCTGATGCCGAGCTCGCTGAGCGCGTCCATGACGCCATTGGTGATGCAGGGCGGCCCGCCGATCGCGCCGGATTCGCCGCAACCCTTGGCGCCCAGCGGATTGGTGCGGCAGGGTGCTGAATCATCCAGCGTCACCTCGATCGGCGGAATGTCGTCGGCGCGCGGCACGCAGTAATCCTGATAGCTCGCAGTCAGCAACTGCCCTTCGGGGTCGTAGGAGACGCCCTCGTACAGCGCCTGGCCGATGCCCTGCGCGACGCCGCCGTGAACCTGCCCCGTCACCAGCATCGGATTGACGGCAACGCCGACATCGTCGACCGTGGTGTAGCGAACGACCTTGCTGACGCCGGTCTCCGGATCGATTTCGACTTCGCAGATATGGGCGCCGTTGGGCCAACTCGGCCCGTCGACCTCACCTTCGCTGTCGACGCTCAGCCGCGCGCCCTTTTCGTCCCTGGCGATATCGAACAGGCCGATCCGCTTGTCGGTGCCGACCACGGTGAGCATGCCATCGCGATATTCGATGTCCTCGACCGAGGCCTCCAGCAGATGCGACGCCTTTTCGCGCGCCTTGGCGATCAGGTCGTTGCTCGATACCGCCACCGCGGTGCCGCCGACGAACAGCGAGCGCGAGCCGACGCTGCCGAATCCGGTGGCGAGATCGGTGTCGCCCTGGACGATTTCGATCTTGTCCATGGCAATGCCGAGCGACTCGGCGATCATCTGCGAATAGGTGGTCTGCAACCCCTGCCCCATTGCCTGCGTGCCGGAATGCAGGATGATGCGCCCTTCGGCTGTCGCGTGCAGGCTGACCTTTTCGGTATGCGCGCGCCCGCCGGTCCATTCGATATAGCTGGTCAGGCCGCGGCCGTAGAGCAGGCCTTTCTTCTTGGCCGCCTTCTTGCGGGCGGCGAAGCCATCCCAGTCGGCGAGTTTTGACGCGCGCTCCAGCATGTGGGCGAAGGCGCCGCTGTCGTAGACCTGGCCGACGGCGTTGGTGTAGGGCAGTTGCGCGGGCTTGACGTAATTTATCTTGCGAATGGCGCGCGGGTCCATCCCGATCTGCCGCGCCGCGGCGTCCATCAGCCGTTCGACGATGAACACGCCTTCCGGCCGCCCCGCGCCGCGATAGGCGCCGACCGGTGCGGTGTTTGTCATCACGGCCTTGACCTCGTAATGAACCAGCGGCAGGTCGTACACGCCGGACTGCACGAACGGGCCGAGCACCAGGGGAATGATGGTGCCGGTGCCGGTGAGATAGGCGCCGGTGCCACCGAGCGAGCGCACCCGATAGGCCAGCACGCGGCCTTTGGCGTCGAGCGCGAATTCGCCGGTTGAAGTGAGGTCGCGGCCATGGGTGCCGCCGACGAACTCGTCGGTGCGGTCGCCGCGCCAGCGCACCTTGCGGTTAAGCTTCACCGCGGCGTAGGCCACCATGCCGTCTTCCGGATAAAGGCTGGTCTTCTGGCCAAAACCGCCGCCGATATCGCCGACCAGCACGCGAACGCTTTCCTTCGGCCGCTTCAGCACGGCTTCGGCAAGAAGGTCGCGGGTCGAGCCCGGCGTCTGCGATTGGACGTGCAGGATCAGCCGTCCGGTCTTTTTCTCGATCTCGGCGATGGTGCTGCGCGGCTCCATCGCGGAAGGGATCAATTTCTGGCTGATGAGATCGAGCGAGACCACATGCGCGGCGCCGGCGAACGCCGCTTCGACCGCGGCCGCATCGCCATAGCTCATGGCGGCGACGATGTTGTCGGGCGCTTCCGCCCATACCGCCGGCGCGCCGGGCCTGGTGGCGGCGACCGGATCGACCACCGACGGCAGCACGTCATATTCAACCACGATCGCTTCCGCGGCGGTCTGCGCCGCGAACCGCGATGTCGCCACCACGGCAGCGACCGGCTCGCCGGCAAAACGCACGATTTCGTGGGCCAGCAGCCGGCGCGGCGGCGCCGTCATCGACGAGCCGTCGGGCCGCTTGAAAACCAGCAGCGTCGGAAGCGTGCCGATGTCGTCGGCGACCAGATCGGCTCCGGTATAGACCGCCTCGACGCCGGGCATCTCCGCAGCCGCTTTGGTGTCGACAGAGACTATCCTGGCGTGTGCATGCGGGGAGCGCAGCACATGCAGCCACAGCGCGCCGTCTTCCGGCTTGTCGTCGATGAACAGGCCCTTCCCGGTGAGAAGTCGCTGATCTTCGAGCCGCTTGACGGGCTGGCCCGCGCCGAAACGCATATTGCCGGGAAGAATATTCATCAGTTTGTCCTTCGAGTCTTTTGTTCGATTGGGCGGGTTTTAGTCGATCTGCTTAGTCGATCTGCAAGGTACAGGCCAACCCCTGTCATGGCCGGGCTTGTCCCTAGCTCCGTCATTCCGGGATGCGCCGTTAGGCGCAGACCCGGAATCTCGAGCTGATCATCTCTGGATTCCGGGTTCGCGCTGCGCGCGCCCCGGAATGACGGACGGCAGGCGCACGGTCACCCAATCTCCCGTAACACGGCTTCGACCGCCTCGCGCTCGTCCGCGCTCAATGCGGCCTGCGGCGGAACGGGATCGCCGACGTCGTAGCCCTGGATCGCAAGCCCGGCCTTGATGCAGGCCGCCAGATTGTAGCGCGCGAAGGCTTCGTTGATGCGCCACAGCCGCCGCTGCAACGTCAACGCCTCGTCCCAGCGCGCGGCCTTGCAGAGATTGTAAAGCTCCACGCTCTGGCGCGGAATGATGCAGGCCGGGCCCGCCATCCAGCCCACCCCGCCGATCAGCATCACCGCCGCCGGGATATGCGCGGAGGCCGAGAACACGCGGATGGCGTCGCCGCAGCGGTTCATGATCGACAGCAGCCGCCCGGTATTGGTGGAGGCATCCTTGATGTAGCCGATCCGCGGATGGGCGGCGAGCCGCGCGATCACGTCGAGCGTCAGGTCGGAGCGCTGAAACTG
>Ga0080027_10001219_pt1 | contig 10448 bp, 8 predicted proteins | sample OrgsoiDNA2013046_FD_70962 | JGI IMG/M metagenome (GOLD analysis project Ga0080027, IMG submission 70962) | Permafrost soil microbial communities from the Arctic, to analyse light accelerated degradation of dissolved organic matter (DOM) -... | ecosystem: Environmental > Terrestrial > Soil >...
CGCGACCAGATGAATTTCGACGACGGCGACTTCCCCAACTTCTTCGGGCAAACCTACAACTTCGACGATCATCTGGAGCAGGCGTTCCCCGCGGGAGCCAGCCTGAAAGTGATTAACACGCGTGGCGCGGTGAGCGTGCATGCCGCCGACGACGACAAGATCACCATCGTCGTCCGCAAGCGCGTGGGCGCGGATAACCAGGATGACGCCGACAAGTACAACAAAGAGACCAAGCCCACGATAACGGCCATCGGCGGCCTCGTCACGGTTGACGCCGTGGCCGAGGGCGCGGGGGATCATTCGGTAGAGAGCGATCTCGATATTTCCGTTCCGCGCAAAGTTGCGGTCACTATCAATTCCCGCCGTGGCGATGTGAACGTCGTGGGCCGCGAAGGCGGCGTCGAAGTCTCCGCGCAACATTCCGATACGTCAATCGAAGATGTAACCGGCAGCGTGAAAGTCAGCCAGGAAAAAGGCTCGGTGAAAATTGAGCAGGTCACCGGCGATGTGCACGTGCAAGGCCGGGTCAACGAAGTCTCGGTTTCCGACGTGAAGGGCGGCGTGCAACTCGACGGCGAATTTCAAGAGAGCGTGAAGCTGGCGCGCATCGACAAGTCCGTGACGTTCAAGTCTTCGCGCACCGACATGGAGTTTTCACGCATCGAAGGCTCGCTCGACCTCGACTCCGACGATCTGCACGCGGAGGAAATCACGGGCCCGCTGCACCTGACGACGCGCTCGAAAAATATTCGTCTCGATAGCGTCAGCGGCGACGTGCGCTTGCAGGATGACAACGGCACCATCGAACTGGGCATGCGCACGGTTGGCAATGTTCAGATCGACAACCACAACGGCGATGTCCAACTCAGCCTGCCCGAAAAGGCCGGCTTCCGCGTGGACGCCCGCACTCGCGACGGTGAGATCCAATCCGACTTCGCCGAACTGCAGGTCAACAATGGCGAGCACGAGGGTAAAGCCAGCGGCAGCGTCGGCAGCGGCAGCTCGCACATCGTGATCAACAACGAGCATGACGGCATCGAGATTCGCCGAGCCAGCGCGATACCACCGAAACCGCCGGAGCCGCCGGCTACCAAGACAGGCAAGGCTCTGCCTGCGCCGAAAGTGAAAGTAGAACCGACAGAAAACTGAAAAATCCAGATTGAGAACGGCCGGTCGAGGACCCGCCTCGGCGCGCTTGACCGGCCGTTTTTCATTGGTGGGGCGAGTAGTGCGGCTTTCGTCGCCCAGGGTAGAGATTTGCGATCGCCCAGGTCGCTCCCGCAAACGCGTGCCGGTGCGGCCCGCCCGAAGTGAGTCCCGCTTCAAAACCACCGTCGATCACCAGTCGCGGAATAACGGTGTAGGTCAGCGCCCACAGCGAAGACGCGAAGCCCGGTGTGGATCGGTTTAGTGCGGTGTCGCCGTAGAACTCTCCAGTGAATTGAAGCCCGCCGTGGATTTCATGGGAAAATGCCAGATTCAACTGCTGGTTCTTATCGAAGCCGGAAGCACTTGGCCGCCCGATCAGAAATTGAGTGAGGTTGAAATCGAAATGAAATTTTGCGATGTCCTTACTTGCGAGAAACGTAAATGCGTGATCCACCTGACCTGATCCCAAACCATCCTCTGTGCTGGCCGAGGGTATCTTGACGGCGTAGCTGAAGGCCAGCGCCGGAACCCGTTTCGTCTGCCGGTAGACGCGTACCTGCGGACCCAGCCAGTTGTCTCCGAAACTTCGGTGCCTGCCACTCGCGTCGGTCTGCGACAGGAAGGAGGTAGTGTTCCAACGCAGCTCAACGTCGCAAAGAATGCCAAACTTCAGCAGGCCACCCGCAGACGCCTGCTGCACGCCCACGCCGGGCCAAAACCGATCCCAGCCATATTCCAGTTCTAAAACGCCGTATTGGGTGATGTCGGCGGGGTTGGCGACCGTGGGCCGGTTCGGATTGGCGGCGAGGGAATCCGCATAGCAGCCAATCTGCTTTCCCATCCACTGTCCAACGGCGGCATGGCTCATTGCGAGGCACGCCCCTAAAATCGCGAGCACAAAGCGCAGTATCTCACCGCGACGGCGCGCCCTCTGGCAGGTCAGCGATTGCACTTTTCCTGCACGAGTTGTTCGACTCGCCCCAGCACTTCATCTTCGCTCATCGAACTGGAGTTGATCAACACAGCATCGTTGGCAGCTTCCAGTGGAGAGGCCGCGCGCGTGCGGTCGCGCCGGTCTCGTTCGCGCAACTCTGCCGCAACGCCGGCGGCCACGTCGCCCTTAATCTTTTGTTGCTCCATGCGCCGCTGTTCGCGCACGACCGGATCGGCGTCGAGAAAAATCTTCAGGTCGGCATCGGGAAAAACCTTCGTCCCAATGTCGCGGCCTTCCATCACCACGCCGCCACCCGCGCCCATTTCGCGCTGATGAGCCACCATCCACTCCCGAACTTTGGGATGCACCGAGACGCGCGACGCTCCTTCACTCACGTCACGCTCGCGAATGCGGGACGACACATCGCGCCCGTCCATCAACGTGCGATTCCCGCCAATGGTCGGCTCCAGTTGAATGCGCAGATTCTCCGCCAGCTTCACCAAGGCTGCCTCGTCGTCAAACGAAGCATCGCGCTCAATCGCTTTGAGCGCGAGAGCGCGATACATCGCGCCGCTCTCCAGGTTCACATACCCCAGTTTCCGCGCCAGCCGGGATGCGATGGTGCTCTTCCCCGCTCCTGCCGGGCCGTCAATGGCGATGATCAATTTACGTGAAGCGGGAGCGTCGCTGGAATGGTCGGTCATCGTAGAAGGAAAGATTGTACACGGACGGCCACCCGACTCATGTGGAGACAGCCGCCCGGCTGTCCCGCGATGGCGAGGCCGAGCGGCCCCGCGGCAAACCCGATGTAGACGCGGTAGAACACGATACATATCTCACCCCGCGCCGGCATCCCCCGCCCGCACCTGCTCCGGAGTCCATCCCAACTCTCGCAGCCTGCGAATGCTCAGCGCATCATGCCGCTTCGCCAGCCGCACTCCTACGTCATCGCGCACAAGATCGCAGTGATAGTAAGCTGGCGCCTCCAGCCCCAGCGCTCGGAACAAAAGAATCTGCCGCGCCGTAGACTTCAGCAAATCGGCCCCACGCACGACTTCAGAGATGCGCATGGCGGCATCGTCGACAACGACGGCCAACTGGTAGGCCGGCACATCGTCGCGCCGCCAAACGATAAAATCGCCGAAGTCACGCCCTACCACAAACCGCTGTGGGCCTAAATGCCGATCGGTGAAACAGATCTCCTCGCCATCCGGAACACGAAAGCGCCAGTTCACTCCGCTCGGCACGCACCATGGAGCGGCGGACGCCTCGTCCGCCCCGCGATGCCGGATGGTAGCAGCGTGGGAAGGATCTCCGCTGTTCAGCCGGCACGTCCCCGGATACAACGGCTCATCGTCGCCTTCATTCGGCGCTCCCGCCGACAGCGTTACGTCTTTCCGCGAACAAATGCACGGATAAATGAATCCCCGGTCGAGCAAACTCTTCCAGGCCTCGAGGTAGAATCGCCGCCGCTCGCTCTGCGCGTAAGGGCCGTACGGGCCGCCAGTCCGGCCCCTCGCTCCACTCAATCCCGAGCCAGCGCAAATCCTCGAACATTGCCGACACGAATTCGGCGCGGCAACGTTGCGAATCCAGGTCTTCGTTGCGAAAAATCAGCTGTCCATGATTTCGCTTCGCACACTCCGCGGCAATCGAAAACGTGCGCGCATGGCCTAGATGCAGGAGGCCGGTTGGCGAAGGGGCGATGCGACCGCGGTATGAATTGGAATCAGAATCAGCGGGCATTGATGGCTACGACAAGATGTTCACGACAAGAGGGTAACTCAGCCGCGTGCACCACCGTGGAAGAGCGGCGCTTCAGCGCCGCGTAAAGCGGGGATTGACACGGGGCTTCAGCCCCCGTGGTCGCCGTTCCGTTCGCGCTGGAGTTTCCTTGCGAACGACCTCTGGCCTCGGCGCTGGCACGAACGCGACTTTCTCCGGCGTGACTTGCAACATCGACCGCCCGCTTACGTGAACAAAGCTCAACTCCCGCGCGGCCAGCAAAGCGTTCACGGCATCCTTCACCTTCGAGCGCGCGACGAAGTTTCCAAAAAACGTCTCGAGGTCCGCTTGTTCCACCGCGATTACACAGTCCAGATACTTCGACAGTAGCGCGGTGAGTGCCTCCTGCACGGAAAGGTTCACGCCCTCTTTCACCGCATCCGGCGCCCAGCGATAGAGCACGTCCCAGACCGAACCTTCGCTCGCGTTGTAATCGACGCGCGTGATGCGCAGCCGCGACCACAATTCGCCGAGCGCGCCGTCGAGCGCGGGAAACGATACGCTGCCGCCGAGCACTTCCTGCATCTTCTGTTTTGAAATCGGACCGTCGCGAACGATTAACTCAAAGGCATCGCACGCCAGCGCGGAATAAGCCGACCGCGACCCTGCCTTCGGGGCAAGCCTGGGATTGCGCTCGCCGACCAGCGCATAGAAATAAGGGAAGGCCGACGCCGTAACGAGAAATCCGTTGTTCTCCTCGAACAGATTTGCCTCAAACGCCGCTCGCTCGCGCAGCAGCCGAACCATCAACTCCGTCGCCTCGGCTGCCCGCGGATCCTTGAACGCATGCTGCCACCCCGGCAGGCGATCGTCTGCGCCGACGAACGCGCCAATGAATGTCGGCGCCAGCAGCGCCGGGCGTTTGGGATACATCAGGCAGAATCCCACCTCCTCCAAAAAAGCGCGCGCCTGCTCGATCGTCCGGATGGGATTGCCATCGAGACGCCACTTCTCGCGGCGCAATTGTTGAAGTTCGAGATCAGTCATACGGAGTTGCAAGCCGCGAGTCCCGAGTTGCGAGCCAAGAACAGCCTGATCGTATGGTTCTCGCGACTCAGGACTCGCCGCTCAGGACTAGATTCTCTTGAACGCTTTCTGAATGTCCTTTACAGAATACCTTAGAACCACCGGCCTGCCATGCGGACACGACATTGGATGGTCCGTCTTGGCCAGTTCCGTCAGAAGCCACTCCATTTTATTTTGCTCCAGCGGCATGTTCACTTTGATGGCGGCGTGGCAGGCAATGGACGCCGCAATCCGCGATCGAATCTTCTCCAGGTTCAGCGATTGTTCTTCCCGCGAGAATTGATCGAGCAATTCATGCAACATATGTTCGACAGCAGCCGCCTCTACCCCTGCGGGCGCGACTTTTACAGCGACGCTGCGTGCGCCGAATGGCTCGGCCTCGAATCCGTTGCGCTGAAGTTCGTCGGCAATCTCGGAAAATACCGCCTGCTGCGCCGGAGACAGTTCGAGCACAATCGGCATCAGCAGGCGCTGGCTCTCGACTTTCTGTTCCGCCCGCTGCTTGAGCACGCGCTCGAATAGAACCCGCTCATGCGCCACGTGCTGGTCGACGATCCACAGTCCGTCTTCATTCACCGCGAGGATGAAGGAATTGCGAATCTGCCCGAGAGGTCTCAGCGTTCCGAGCGCCGACAATGTCGGCTCTTCTTCGCGAACATCGAGCGCAGGGGCGCATCCGCTATCCGGAATCGTGTCTACGTCACGCGCCAAAGAAATCGCGGCATTGGCTTCGACCGCTATCCCGCCTTCAAATTGAAATCGCCCAGAAATCGGCGGCGGCGCGGGGGCCTGCAATGCAAATCCGCCGCCGAACTGAGAACCGGGTGCCCCATTTCTCGCATTCTCTGCGAGAAGTGGGGCTTCGGTCACAGAAGCTGTGCCGGGCACGGGATCCCACGGCTGGGCACCTGGACTTAACTCCGGCGTCATCGCTCCGGGTGTCAACGCCTGGCTCGCCGTGGCATGCGCCCGCATCTCGGTCACAAACTGCGGCACCGGACGCGCCTTCATCAATGCCGCTCGCACCGAGTCGCGCACAAAATCGTGCATCACGCTCTGCTGCCGGAAGCGAACTTCGGTCTTTGAAGGATGCACATACACATCGACCTCGCCCGCCGGCAACTCCAGAAACAGCAGCACGACGGGAGACACCGTGGGCGGAATGATGTTGCGGTAGGCCTCCGTCAGCGCGTGCTGGAGCAAGCGGTCGCGAATCGTACGTCCGTTCACGAAGACGAAAATCGAATTGCGGTTGAGCTTTTGAATCTCGGGTTTCGAAACGAAGCCGTGAATCCGCATCTCGCCTGGATCTTGCGCCGCGACGGGCTCGCCATCTTCGTCAACTTCCTTCCGTCTCCACGGCGGAGGCTGCGGCAAGCCCACGTGATCCAGCGGTTGCACGGCGGCCACGGCAATCAACTGGTCCAGAGTCTCTTTGCCAAAGACTTGGTAGACGCGCTCGCTGTACCCCGCCACCGGAGGCGCGACCAGCATGGCGTTCGTGGCCGAGTGCAACTCGAAATGTTTCTCCGGATGGGCCAGCGCGTAATGCGTGACCAGCGACGCGATGTGCGACAGTTCGGTCGACTCCGCCTTCAGAAATTTCTTTCGCGCCGGGACGTTAAAGAAAAGATCGCGCACCGTAATCGAAGTTCCAAGCGGGAGGCCGGCTTCTTCCACCCGAGCAATCTTCCCGCCATTGATCTCAACCACGGTGCCCGCCGCTTCCTCTTCCGCCCGCGTTTCCAGTCGCAGCCGCGATACCGACGCAATCGAGGGCAGCGCCTCGCCGCGAAACCCCAGCGTGGCGATGCTTAGCAGATCCTCCGTGTTCTTGATCTTCGACGTGGCATGCCGCTCAAACGCCAGCATGGCGTCGTCGCGCACCATGCCGCACCCGTTGTCGGTGATCTGAATCAGCTTCTTGCCCCCCGCCTCGACGCTGATCTTGATGCGCGTCGCCCCAGCGTCGAGGGAGTTCTCCAGCATCTCCTTCACCACCGACGCAGGGCGCTCCACCACCTCGCCGGCGGCGATCTGGTTGGCAACAGTCTCGGAGAGTACGTGGATGCGGCCCATGGAGGCAGTGGACAGTTCCCGGTGGCTAGTGGCCAGTTTCGCAGATGGGAGGAGGAAGCGGCAAACAACGAAGATCTTTACATAGAACTTCTAGTGGTGTAAGCTTTTTTTTCATAGAGGTTCGAGTGGAGGATTCTGCTTTTGCGCAAAAAGAACGAGCCGAACGCGGAGATGTTGAAGGGCACTCTCGACATGATGGTACTGCGCACGCTCGTGAGCGGTGACGCGCACGGACACACCATCGCTAAAGTGATCGAGCACAGTTCCGAAGACGTGCTGGAAGTGGAGCAAGGTTCGCTCTATCCCGCGCTGCACCGGCTGGAGGATCGCGGCTGGGTGTCATCTTATTGGGGTGCAAGTGAGAATAATCGCAAGGCTAAGTTCTACCGTCTGACTGCGGCGGGCAGGAAGCAGCTTGCGCACGAGAAGGATCGCTGGCGGTTGATGGCCCGGGCCATCGCCATGGTGATGGGCGAGGAGTTGCCCGCTAACGGAGGTAAGCTGTGAGCTTGCTCCGATTCTTTCGCCGACGCCGCGCCGATTCCGATTTGGCGCAGGAGATCGATCTCTACCTGGCCGAAGAGACCAAGGAAAATGTTGCGCGTGGATTGTCGCCGGAGGAAGCGCGGCGGCAGGCGCGTCTCAAGTTGGGCAATGCAGAGAGTGTGCACGACCGTCTGTGGCGGCAAAATACTCTCGCCGCGCTGGATCATGTCCTGCACGATTTGAAATATACCGTGCGAACGCTGAGCCGGTCACCGGGATTTGCTTCGATTGCGATTCTGGTGATGGCGCTGGGCATCGGCGCGAACCTGGCATTGTTTACCGTAGTGCGCAGCGTGCTGCTGAACCCTCTTCCTTATCGCGACCCTTCGCGTCTCTACGCCATTTTTGAAACTGAGAAAGGAGCCGAGGGCAACCGGGCCTTTATGCCGGTGGCGGGCGGCAGTTTTGGCCAGTGGAAACAATCCGCTCAATCGGTCGCGGAGATGGCTTTGGTCTCGCCGTGGCGTCAATACAATGTTTCGGCCGACGGAGGAAAGCTTCCCGAGCAGATCGACGCCGCGTGGTGTTCGGCGAATTTCCTTTCCACACTCGGCACAGCCCCGGCGATCGGCCGCAGCTTCACTGACGCCGACGACCGCCCCGACGCCGAAGCCACGGCAATTCTTTCGGATGCCTTCTGGAGGCGCCGCTACAACGGCGACCCCGCGATCCTCGGCGGAAAAATCTGGCTCAATGCCCAGATCTACACGGTTATCGGAATCCTGCCTTCGACATTCTCGTACTCGAGTTCGATGTCCGGCAACACGATCCAGGTCTGGACGGCCGCGGGCCATGAGGCGCCGGACAATGTGCTGCACACCTTTGACGATCATGAGTTCCTGGTCATCGCGCGCCTGCTGCCCGGCGCCACCATCTCCGGCCTCCTGAGCCAGCTGAATACGGTGCAAAAGCAGATCAAGGCCGACCATCCGGGCGGGGCCGTGCACGACCTTGTCTCCGGCCGCTCCATGCTCGACGACGCCGTGCAGAACTACAAGACTCCTCTCTATACGCTGCTGGCCGCGACGGGATGTGTGCTGCTGATCGCCTGCCTCAATGTGGCCAGTCTTCTCATAGCGCGCACGGCTGCGAGAAGCAAGGAACTGGCCATCCGCGTCGCGTTGGGCGGCGGGCGACTGCGATTGCTGAGCGAGCGGTTGACAGAGAGCTTTGTACTCTCAGCCTGTGGTGGAGTTCTCGGCCTGCTGCTGGCGCGGATCGCGCTCGACTGGCTGGTGCGCGCGCGACCTGATATGAATCGCGTGGAAGCGATTCACTTCGATGGCATGGTTGCGATCTTCGCCGTGGGTGCGATTTTCGCATGCGCTGTTTTCTCCGGGGTGATGTCGGCATTGACTGCCGATGGAAAGCAAATTCTCGTCTCGTTGCAAGAGTCGTCTCGCAGCCACAGCGCCAGCCGTTCGCACGCGGGCCTACGCCGAGGTCTGTTGGCGCTGGAGGTGGGTCTCACCGTTGTCCTGCTGGTTGGTGCGGGACTGCTCTTGAAAAGCTATCAACGCCTGCGGACCACAGATCTCGGCGTGCCCGTCGACAACGTCCTCACCATACATCTGACGCTGCCGGACGCGCGTTACAAAGAGCCGGTGCAACAGGTCGCGTTCTTCGAGCGTCTGATTGAACGCGTGCGCGCCCTGCCCGGCGTTAAGGCCGCGGGCCTGGTGAGCACCGCTCCCGGACAGGGCTGGGGCGGAGATCAACTGATGACCGTGGCAGAACATCCTCCGCTGTCGCCGGGCGAGGGACTGGACCTGATGGTGCGCGGGGCCGAGCCAGGATATTTTTCCGCCATCCAGATCCCTCTGCTGCGCGGCCGATTCTTTAAGCCGGAAGAGCGCCTGCAACGCGCGCACGTTGCCATCCTCAATCGGTCGGCCGCACAACTCTGCTTTCCCGGCGAAGATCCCATCGGCAGGCATGTGAAGTCCCACATCATGGAGGAAGTCTACGAAGTCGTCGGTGTCGTTGGCGATACGCGCTGGCACATTGCGCAGCCCGTGCATCCCACTTTGTACTGGCCGATTTACGGGAACGACTACACCGTCGCCACGATCGTGATTCGTTCTTCCCAAAACGTGGAGGCATTCGCTCTGCCGGTGCAGAAAGTCATCGGGGAAATGGATCCGGATCTGCCGGTCTCCAATGTGATGACGCTGCGGCAGACCATCGGCAAGTCCACCATCGGCGAACAATTCGATTCGCTTTTGGTAATGGCCTTCGGAATCATTGCGCTTGTGCTGGCCGCTGCGGGACTCTACGGCGTTCTGGCTTATCTGGTGGCCCAGCGCACTGGCGAGATTGGAATTCGAATCGCTCTCGGAGCGCAGCGCGAGCAGGTTCTGCGCCTGGTGCTGATCGACGGACTTCGCCCTGCGCTCTTCGGACTCGCCTTCGGACTGGGCGCCAGCGCTCTGATCGTTCGTCTGATCCGGAGTATGCTCTACGAAACGGAGCCGTTCGATCCCATGGTCTTTCTTTCTGTCTCGGTGATTCTGTTGCTGGTGGCCGGATTCGCGTGCCTGGCGCCGGCATGGCGCGCATCGCGGCTGAATCCGATGCAGGCGCTACGAACCGAGTAGACCGTAGTCCTCGATCCCTCGTTCTTTATTTGTAATTTTCCATTCTCGGGTAATTCCCCGACCACCCCACTATTTAAGATTCTTTCCACACCCAATGATCCCGGCCGCGCGCGCCATCTAAGGCTTGCACTGCCCCTGCCGGTCATCCATGTGCGCCAGCAATTGCCGCGCCTTCCCGAAATCCGGGTTGAACTCCAGCACCCGCTCCACATACCGCCGTGCTTCATCCTTTTGCCCTGCCACGCAAAACGCCATCGCCAGGTCCATTCCAATCGCGCTGCGGTACGGCACCCGCTCAAAAGCCGGTTGCCACAACTCCACCGCCCGCCGCA
>Ga0080027_10001220_pt1 | contig 10448 bp, 6 predicted proteins | sample OrgsoiDNA2013046_FD_70962 | JGI IMG/M metagenome (GOLD analysis project Ga0080027, IMG submission 70962) | Permafrost soil microbial communities from the Arctic, to analyse light accelerated degradation of dissolved organic matter (DOM) -... | ecosystem: Environmental > Terrestrial > Soil >...
TATCAATGATAAAATTAAACTAACCCTGGTTACTAATAATTAATAATTGATCGGGGTTCCTAATAAACAATAATCTTATGTAAATACTTTTTATCTCCGATCACCAATTGCAATACATACATACCCTTGCTCACTGCGCCGAGGTTGATTGATCTGTTAAATGATCCTTTAAAATTCGGATCATTTGATTCATAAATTTTCCTGCCGTTCATATCCATTATACGCAAGGCTGTATTCGCAGCTTCCGCCTGATAGAACTCTAATGTGAACTGACCATGATTCGGATTAGGTAAAACCGCAAGGCCGATATCATTTCCGGGCGCATAAATATATTCGTTGGAAATAAGTACACAGCCTACACTGTCGGTAACCACATCCTTATAATTACCTGTTCCCCGGAGGTTGAATGTTTGTGCTGTACTTCCGGCTTGTAAGGTATCATCAAAATACCACTGATTGCCTGAAGCATAGTTGCTGGATAAATTATTTCCGATTTTTGAAATAATAACCGGTAAGGGTGTATTAGCTACTACAGCTACCCGGGGGGAGGCACATTTTTCCAATGTTACTTTTATGTCGTAAAAGAAATAATAATATTTCTGGTAAAATCCTGTGTCCTTACAATTGGTTGTATTGATTGCACTATTACTCAGTATAGTGAAAATTCCAGGTATACCCATTGGATAAATCGGGGTGGTAATATTATTATTCCGGAATATAAAAGTGCTGTCTTCTGCGGTTACAATTAATATATGATCACCCGCAGTAGGTACAAGCAGGTTTAATAAAAATACGGCTCCGGTATCCGAAGCTGTATTTACAGAAGTTGCACCCTTAAAAGGTGTTGGCGTGGTCGGATATACATCAATGTCTGTGCTTGTGGAAGGCAGATAACTATAGGAACCTGTACAGGAATCGTAATTGAAAATGTCTGCAAGCAAAACATTAATCTTATGACCGTAACCGATATAAAGACGTGCAGTAGAAATGGTTAACGGAACATCATTATGAAACTTTATGAAGTTCCCCTGGAAAAAATTGTATCCTCCGCTTGGATAGGCAAGTTTTGTTTTTGGTCCGATTGTACTGCTTATTTCATTGAGACCCAGATAATAGGTCTTATTCGCCGGAATTGTAGTTGTTGTTGCCTGATAACCTGAAGCAATCGGTACTGTGGCTGTAGGGCTCGCATACCAAAGCACCGCATCTGTGCTGTCGTGTATATTTGCCTTCAGACCAGCCTGGGCAGGGTTTGAACCGCAGATCTCCGCGTTTCCGGTTACTGTTTCATTTCCAGCACTCACACTGATTGTATCTGTAAAAGTATCGTTGGTGGTATCCTGGTCGCCGGAAAGTGCGGTACTGGAAATGACGGTATATTTCTGACCCGCAACCGCATTAAAAGCTGGTTGGAATGTAAAAGTCAGATTACCTCCTACGGCCAGGGTATCCGGACAAAATGTTGTTGTGTTAATGAGTGTGTTATTTCCAGAGCTGACTTTCAGTTGAATTGGGAAATTTGACTGGGCCGAGGTTCCATTATTTTGAATATTTATAGAAATACGCTGAGAATCGGAAGCGCAAATCTCAGATAATGGATCAATAATACCTCTGACGCCGATATCATTTGCCGGAGCGATAAACTGTAATGTAAAATCTTCTGTTTCACCGTTCGGATATGAACCGCAGGGCTTCACCAGTGAAGTGTCGGTCGTTTCTTCGGCAACGATGCGCATAAGGGTGATCGTACCTACTTTTATTCCAAGGGGAATATTCAAATTCCCGCTGTAGGTAAGGATACCACCAGCTAAAACCGGGCTTACGGAAACCATTTCTCCGGAATCTGTAAATGTGCCGTTGTTATTATAATCAATAAAGATTTTTACCACCCTGGAAGCATTTGAAGCATCGCAGGTATTCAGGTTAATAGAAAAAGGAATTGCCTGGTTTGATTTAATATTTAATGTATGGCTGGTATTATCTGTATAAGTCGTACATGTTCCCGGAGGGTTGTTAACCTGCTGACTATTTATAGTTACCTGATCGATCCGGGTACCCGCACTGCTTGTTGCAGCTGAAAGGCAATAAGCAGCACTTCCTCCTCCGCTGACCAGCAGGGAATATGCCTGAGATCCGTATCTTAAATTGCCCTTATGCGTTACGGTAATCGTGTAAGTTCTGCCGGGAACAGGATTTGGAATTTCAATTTTCTCTACATTATTTACCGTATCGTCTCCGTGAGTTGCAGGATTCCAGGGAATTAAGCGGTTGAGGATCCAGGGGGTGTAGGTATTTCCGTTTCCGGTTACTCGAAGATCCAGGTCATTGACCAGTCTTGGTTTTGGATCATTTAATGTGATCACCGAATCCACGTCACCCGGAGGATCCGTCCAGCAGATCGTTGCCTTAACAGGTGATTTTCCTGAAGCTATAATGGAGAAAGTATAGGTGCCTGCTGCATTGGTGAGCAGATTTTCCTGTATAAACTGATCCGTATTATTTGAAGAAATCACAGAAGCCGCTTTGGGAATATCCACGAGACCATATCCATATTGATAATCTGGTCCATCGGCGGGTCCGGCTTCGTCCGTGGTATGTATCAGAATACCCTTTAAAGTGGCCGAACGCATAAAACTATTATGCATTTTATAATATAACTCCTGCAATAGAAAAGCCGAGCCGGAAACTGCCGGAGTAGCTTGTGAAGTACCGCTGAATATGGCATATGCAGAATTCGAAGTGCTGACACTGGATAAAACACTGACCCCGTCAGAAACGACTTCTGGTTTTATCCGGCCGTCATCGGTAGGCCCCCAGCTGCTGAAATCTGCTAAAACCACACTTGCCGGGTTTGTATATCCCCCGGGTATCGGATTCACCGCACCTACAGAAATGACGTTCTTAGCGGTTGCAGGAGGAGTTATGACGTCAAATCCATCATTGCTGCTTATTCCCGCAGGACGATTTCCCCTGCTTACAATGACTCCCAATGAATTAAAACCATAATAGGGCTGACCTACGGCAGGTCCTGAAAACTGGTGAATATTACCTGCTGCGATCACCATCAGATAGTCAGGTGCCAGATAAGCAATAGAATCATAGTTTTTGGCGTAATAATCATCATAGTAACCAAGCTTATAATCGGCCGTATCCCCGTTTACTCCATACCATACCCACCTGTTGTTGTCAAAATCATATTCCCAGGCTGCGGTCCAGCCATAAGAATGATTTGAAACCAGCAGTCCGGGCGCTGCAGAGTACATTTCAGATACGTCATTTTCAAAATCATAGGCTTGTAGTTGTTGGGCGCCAAAAGACATTCCCTTCGCCAGTGGATTAACACCTGAGGCGATCATTGTGCCTGACACATGTGTTGCGTGATCGATCACGTCAGTTGCATTGTCTTTCTGAATGACTCTTCCGGTAAGTTCCTGATGGGTGCCCAGCACTTTTCCGCCGTCCCAAATAGCGATTTTTCCTTTAAGGGCAGCAGTGGAGCCATTTAAATTCAAGCCCGTCGTTCCGCCCGGCCATAACTGGTTGGTGCCAATTGTAGCAGCTGATATCGTATTGTTATTCGTGGAGAGGTAGATCGGTAAACCTTTTCTGTCGAGACCCACTAATAAAGACCTGCCACCATTGCGCAGCTTTAAGGAAAGTGGCCAATTGTTATGTCTTGCTAAAGTAAGCAGACGCTTGTTCAATTCAAGGTATCTGTTGTTCGTCCTGAGGGACGCTTCCTGTAATGCTGTTCTATTGGTGGTAACCTGCGACTTAAGCGTCGAAAATAAACACAGAAAGGCAAGCATCAGGGGTACAAATTTCTTACGTATCATGAATTTCCTTAAATGATAAATAGCCGATAAAAATACACTTTTTTACCTAGCGGAGTCTTTTTTAGACTAACTTACTAGGGGTAAGATTTTACTAAAATGAGTTTAAAAAGAACGATCTGGCTGCTTTCAGTTTCTTCTCTGATTTTTGTGGCCTCAGCCTTTAATCAGGAAAAGAGAACAGGACTGGAAGGTTATATCTTCAGAATTTCAGGAAACCGCATGCCGTCTCCAACTACAAAACTAAGTCAGCCAAAAGGAGTAAGTGCAGTTTTATATATCTATGAACTTACTAATCTCAGCCAGGTAACCAGGCAGGGTGAATCTGCTTTTTATTCGGCTATCCACACGAAACTTCTTCAACAGGTTGAATCAGATTCTACCGGATATTTTCATCTGACACTTCCCCCTGGAGAATACTCACTTTTCACCAAAAAGGATGCTTTATACTATGCGAATAATTTCGATGGGAAGAATAATATTGCTCCTGTAAAGGTTATTGCCCATAAAGTGACCCAGATAAACGTAAATATTGACTACGATGCGGTCTATTAGCGTATGGAAGTGAGAATCAATTTTCTACTTCCATACTTTCACCTTTCCACAGTTCCACGCTATCTTCGCCCCTGAATGGGTAATGAGGGGTTATTGCGTTTATATGAGCATTCATCCCGTCTTTTTCAGCTGGCGGACAGGCTAACTATGTCCCAATTCCAAAGAATTTCCCTTAAAAATCTCCAGGGATCTTCACCGGCTTTTATTGTAGCTTCTATTTTTCAACAGCCGCTTACCAGCCATCTTAATCATCTGGTGGTATGCGATGATGCGGAAACAGCCGCTTATTTCCACAATTCACTTGAAAATCTCACCAAAGGACTGGACGTTTTTTATTTTCCTTCCTCTTTTAAGAATAACAAGACTTACCAGGAATTGAACAGCAGTCATGTGATGTTACGTACCGAAGCGTTGACGCGATGGAGCGGCGGATGGAATAAAAAGATAATGGTTAGTTATCCGGAAGCGATTTTTGAGAAAGTGGTGCTTTCAGAAACGCTGGCTCAAAATATGATCAGGCTGAAATCCGGTGAAAGTATCCGGCCTGAGGAATTAATGGAGCGCCTTGTCGGTTATGGATTTGAAAGGACAGATTTTGTATATGAACCAGGCCAGTTTGCATTACGCGGAGGCATCCTGGATATTTATTCTTTCGGAAATGAAAAACCCTACAGGATTGAATTGTTTGGGAATGATGTGGACTCCATCCGCATCTTTGATCCGGAATCCCAGTTGAGTGAAAGACGTTTGATGCAGGTAAATATTATTCCAAATATTGAAACCCATTTTTCATCGGAAATAAAAGTTTCTCTCTTCGATTTTCTTCCTGAAAATACGGTGTGCTGGATGTACAATCAGGGATTCGTAAGGGATAAAATGGAAATACTCGAAAAAGAACTGGCAGAATTCCTTTCTTCGACTGCAAATAAAGAAATTGAATCAGGCGCTGAATCCATGTATAAGGCTGTTAAGCGAAGTGATTTTATTGAATCAAAGGATATAGAAGAGGTCCCGGATAAAAGGCATTTTATTGAATTCGGAGGCGCTCAGCAGGAGAATGCTTTTACCATAACTTTTAATACAAGGGTCCAGCCTGCATTCAACAGGCGTTTTGAACGACTCATCGCTGATCTGGAAAGCTGGGAGGCAAAGAAATTTGAAATCTACCTTTTTGCAGAAAATCCAAAGCAGCTTGAAAGACTTCATACCATATTTGAAGACCTGAAATCGAAGATCCGGTTTTCTCCGGTGGCCACATCCATTCATGAGGGATTTATTGATGAGGATTTGAAATTGGTCTGCTATACTGACCATGAAATTTTTCAGCGTTATCATAAATACAAAGTCAAACAGGCGTATAATAAAAGCAAGGCAATTACCCTGCGTATGCTAAGGGAATTGCAGTCTGGAGATTATGTGACGCATATTGATCATGGCGTCGGCGTGTTCAGCGGTCTGCAAAAAATAGAAGTCAATGGCCGGTTGCAGGAAGCCGTCCGCATTTTTTATAAAGACAGTGATATTCTATATGTTAATATTAATTCACTGCATAAGATCTCAAAATTCACGGGCAAGGAGGGAAGCATACCCAAAGTGAGTAAGCTTGGAAGTGATGCATGGCAGAAGCTGAAAGAAAAAACAAAGACCCGGGTTAAAGAAATCGCCTTTGACCTGATAAAACTTTATGCAGCAAGAAAAGCACAGACCGGCTTTGCTTTTTCTCCTGATAATTATATGCAAACGGAACTGGAAGCTTCTTTTATTTATGAAGACACACCTGACCAGAGTAAGGCAACTGCCGATGTAAAAAAAGATATGGAATCTCCTTCACCCATGGATCGATTGGTTTGCGGTGATGTGGGATTTGGAAAAACAGAAGTGGCCATTCGCGCGGCATTTAAAGCCTGTCTGGATGGAAAACAGGCCGCAGTACTTGTACCGACAACCATTCTGGCGTTTCAACATTTCAAAACCTTTGGTGAAAGACTGAAAGATTTTCCTGTAACGGTTGATTATGTTAACCGGTTTAAATCTGCCAAAGAGAAAAAGGAAACCTATAAAAATCTTGAAGAAGGGAAAGTGGATATTATTATCGGAACCCATTCTATTCTTGCGAAAGATGTAAAATTTAAAGACCTGGGATTACTCGTGATAGACGAAGAACAAAAATTCGGCGTAGCACATAAAGAGAAAATTAAAACACTGCGCACCAATGTGGATTGTCTGACCCTTACGGCAACACCCATCCCGCGGACGCTGCAATTTAGTTTGATGGGCGCAAGGGATCTGAGTATTATGAATACCCCCCCGCCTAACCGGCAGCCCATTCAGACAGAATTACAGGTATTCAATGAAGATTTTATCAGGGATGCTATTTATTATGAAGTGGAGCGCGGTGGACAGGTATTTTATATTTATAACCGCATACAGGGACTTCGGGAGATGACCGTTCTGTTGCAGGAACTTTGTCCGGATTTAACCATTGGCTATGCACATGGGCAAATGGAAGGTCATGAACTGGAAGAACGGATCATGCATTTCATTGACAAAAAATATGATGTGCTGGTTTGCACCAATATTGTAGAAAGTGGTGTGGATATTCCGAATGTAAATACGATAATCGTTCAAAATGCACATCAGTTTGGTCTTAGCGACCTGCATCAGCTGCGCGGACGGGTGGGGAGGAGCAATAAGAAGGCATTTTGTTACTTGCTGGCCCCTTCACTTGCCACACTGCCTTCTGATGCACGTAAAAGACTGCAGACCCTGGAACAGCATAGTGACCTGGGCAGTGGATTTCAGATTGCGATGCGTGATCTGGATATCAGGGGTGCGGGCAATATGCTGGGCGGTGAACAAAGCGGTTTCATGGTGGAAATGGGTTTTGAAATGTATCAGAAAATCCTGGATGAAGCGATTCGCGAACTCAAGCGCACTTCATTTAAAGATTTGTTCAAAGATGAAATTGCCAAACAGGAACAGGAGGCCATTGATTGTACCATTGATACAGATCTGGAAATACTGATACCTGATGCCTATGTTGAAAGTATTACAGAAAGATTGTCATTATATACCCGGCTTGACAACTGCGAAACGGAAGAGGAATTGATTGCCTTTTATAAAGAAATGGAAGATCGTTTTGGTCCGGTACCCAATGAGGTAATTGATTTATTTGATACGGTAAGGATCAGAAGGATGGCCGTGGAGCTTGGGTTTGAAAAGCTGATATTTAAAAACGGGCAGGTAAAATTTTATTTTATCAGCAGGCCGGATGCAAAATATTTCGAATCTGATATTTTTAAAAACATACTGGAATATATTCAGAAGCAAACACGTTTGGCCAGACTGAAACAGAATGGAAAACTTTTTACGCTGGTGATCAGTGAAATGGATTCGATGAAAAAACTGCTCGAATTCATGCAGCGTTTATTCGGGACCGTTATAGCAGTTTCTTCTCCATAATCACGTGCGGGATAGTGACTTCTATAAACTGGCCGTCTTTTATCTCATAGCCCAGTTTTTCGTAAAAACCGGTTGCTGTAACTCGGGAATGCATCATCAGGACCGAAAACCCCATGTCCCTGGCTATATTTTCTGCAAAAACCATCAAAGCACGACCAATTCCCTTTCCCTGGAGATTATCAGGAACCGCCATCTGACGGAGCCGGAGGGTTTTGGCGTCTAACTCGGTAAGGAGGCAGCACCCCAGCAACCTGTCGTCTTCAAAGGCACCCATAAGCACATCTGCCTTCTCTTTTTCGATTTCCTCAGGGCTGAAACTCAGTCCCAGCGGCTTTCTCAGCAGGTCATTCCGCAATCGAAGCATTTGTTCATATTCCGGTGAACCATGATCTATCAGCTTAAGTGCCATGACTTTGGGGGTTGAATTGGTGAAAATGGAGCGGAAATCGCAAATTCCGGTTAATAATCCAAATCAAAAAATAAAATTGGAAGAAGCTTGTTGGCTCCGTTTAATTCAAAAATTATATTTTTGCAGCCGTAACTAAACTTTACAAAAATGTCAGACATCGCAACACGAGTCAAAAAAATTATAGTGGATAAGTTAGGAGTTGAAGAAGCCGAAGTAACGAATGAGGCATCTTTTACGAATGATCTAGGCGCCGATTCACTTGACACGGTTGAATTGATTATGGAATTCGAAAAGGAATTCAATATATCGATTCCCGATGAGCAGGCAGAGACCATCACGACGGTCGGTCAGGCCATCGGATACCTGGAAGAACACGCCAAATAAGGGGTTTCTTGTGCTGCGCAAATCTCGTTGATCCGCTTTTCGAAGCCTCTTAGGCCTAGGAAGCGGATTTATCACATTATTTATTATCCGCGCAATTGCTAATATGGAACTGAAAAGAGTTGTTGTAACTGGAATCGGTGCGCTTACACCTATAGGAAATAATCTCGGTGATTATTGGACCAATCTGCTGAAAGGTGTATCCGGAGCTGCAATGATTACACTTTTCGATGCAACAAAATTCAAGACCCGGTTTGCCTGCGAATTAAAAAATTATGATCCGCTCAGTTTTCTGGATAAGAAGGAAGCCCGTAAACTGGATCGTTTTGCGCAAACAGCAGTTTGTGTGAGTGATCAGGCTGTAGCAGATGCAGGTATTAATAAAGACAATGTAGACGGAGATCGCGTAGGCGTCGTGTTTGCCAGCGGAATTGGTGGAATAAATACTTTCCAGGAAGAAGTTGCCAATTTTGCTGTAGGAGAAGGTGTACCCAGGTACAATCCATTCTTTATTCCTAAAATGATCCTTGACATTGCTGCAGGTCATATTTCCATACGGCATGGATTTCGTGGTCCGAATTTCGCGGTCGTTAGTGCCTGCGCTTCTTCCACGAATGCTTTAATGGAATCTTTTAATCTGGTCAGGCTGGGCATTGCAGATATTATTCTCACGGGTGGATCTGAAAGTGTGATTACGGAAGCCGGTGTAGGCGGATTCAATGCCATGAAAGCAATGAGCGAAAGAAATGATAGTCCCCAAACTGCAAGCCGCCCCTACGATAAAGGGAGGGATGGCTTTGTAATCGGCGAAGGTGCGGGTGCAGTTATACTGGAAGAACTGGAGCATGCAAAAGCAAGGGGTGCAAAAATATATTGTGAGATAGCCGGTGCAGGCGCAACAGGAGATGCGCATCATATTACAGCGCCACATCCCGAAGGAAGGGGCGCAAAAAATGTTATGAATGCGGCATTGCGTGATGCACAGTTAACCTCCGCTGATATCGATTACATCAATACCCATGGCACATCTACTCCACTCGGTGATGTCTCTGAAGTGAAAGCGATCATGGATGTGTTCGGAGAAAATGCATTTAAATTAAATATCAGTTCTTCTAAATCCATGACCGGACATTGCCTTGGCGCTGCAGGGGTAATCGAAGCCATCGCATGCATCATGAGTGTAGTGCATGATATTGTTCCTCCAACAATTAATCATTTTGAAGATGATCCTGAGCTTGACCCCCGGCTTAATTTTACTTTCCATAAACCACAAAAGCGCATTGTCCAGGCCGCCCTCAGCAACACATTTGGTTTTGGCGGTCACAATGCCTGTGTTATTGTGAAGAAGTACAAAGCCTGATTTTCCAAATTTTCAAATTAACTTGTGTTGTGGGCATTTTAGACAAGATTTTCAAAAGTGATTCTTCTATTGTTTCATTCCGTAAGCAATTGCGGAATGTGTTGGGTTTTGTACCCGGAAATGCAGTTCTGTATAAAACCGCATTGACCCATCGGTCTGTTAAGGAAAGTTCTGATCAGAATAATGAACGGTTGGAATATCTCGGCGATGCGATACTCAGCGCCATCATTGCAGATTTTCTTTTTAAAAAATATCCATATAAAGAGGAAGGTTTTCTTACAGAAATGAGGAGTAAGATGGTAAACCGCGTTCAACTCAATGATATTGCGGTTAAAATGGGCCTTCGTAAAATATCTTATTTCAACAAGTTTGACGGGTCTCTTAAAATGAGTCAGATCTTTGGAAACACGCTGGAAGCGGTGGTAGGCGCCATCTATCTGGATAAGGG
>Ga0080027_10001221_pt1 | contig 10447 bp, 7 predicted proteins | sample OrgsoiDNA2013046_FD_70962 | JGI IMG/M metagenome (GOLD analysis project Ga0080027, IMG submission 70962) | Permafrost soil microbial communities from the Arctic, to analyse light accelerated degradation of dissolved organic matter (DOM) -... | ecosystem: Environmental > Terrestrial > Soil >...
CGCGCCGGTGGTCTACACCGACGACACCGGCTGGCCGATTCACGGGGAAGGCGCGCAGTTGATGGCTTTCGACACCGACCAGGCGACGGTGTTTCAGATTCGCAGCCAGCATCGCAATGAAGAGGTACGGGAACTGATTCCAGCCGACTACGCGGGAGTGATGGTGACCGATCGGGGCCGAAGTTACGAGGCCGAAGAGTTGTTGGGGGTGAAACAGCAGAAATGCTTGGACCATCTCAATCGCAATATCAACGAAGTGCTGGAAACCAAGACTGGACGAGCCCGCGGCTTTGGACTGAAACTGAAGGAGTCGCTGAAGCAAGCCCGCCAACTGTGGCGCGACCAGCGTGCCGGCAAGGTCCGCAACTTCCAAGCCCGCGCCGAGCGCATCGAGGAGAAAATCACCGATCACCTGCGGCCCCGGCGATTGCAGGACGAGGACAACCAGCGACTGCTGGATGGCATCGGCCTCCAACATGACCGCGGGAACCTGCTGCGCTTCCTGCATGAACCGGACGTGGAGCCCACCAACAACCGGGGGGAACGGACATTACGTCCGGCAGTGATTGTTCGCGGACTCTCTCATGGATCGAAGAACGAGCGCGGCGCGGAGGCGTTCTCCGCTTTTAGCAGCGTCATTCAGACTGCCGTAAAGAAGCGAGTCTCCTCCACTATCGACACTCTACACAATCTGTTTCGGTCCAAACCCCGAGACGGCCCCGGCGCTTCGGCGCTCGGCAAGAATGACCCATTTGTGCTCACTTAAATCGACCCACACGAAGAACAGGGTTTGGGCATATTTGCCCGCGGGCAAAAAGCCAAGCCCTGCCGCCCGTGTTTCTCATCCGCTCGTAACCCCTTCATTTTTCCCTAACCAGTTCGTCTTCGGCGGCGGCCCAGGTGCTCTGGGCCTGCACTTGCCCGCTGGCAACCAATACCTGTTTACAAGTGGTGCTGGGTCACTTTTGGCGAGCAAAAGTAGGGTCATTTCTCGCGAGTGCCGAAGCCCCGGCCACCGGTAACCGCACATATTCCGCCACCTGAAATCGCGCCGCACAGCATGCCTGCCCAGCCGAACGCTGCACCAGGCATGCTGGGCCGCTAATCAATTACAGCAGAACCTCCATGAGCCGGATCATGCGCGTGTCGTGGATCTTGATGCCGGGAAACTTCGCGGTTCCCACCGTGATGGGTAACGCGAGCCGCTGCCGCTGGAGAGAAAACGCACATGACACAAGAAGAGATCCGGCTGGAAGAGACGCGGCAAAAGCGCATTGGCAGCGTTGGGGTCCTTACCTGAGCGAACGCGCCTGGGGCACGGATCACAGCCGGTCACGCGCTTACCGCTGGAACGAGGATGGCATCGCCGACGGGAGGCCAGCACAGAGTCAGGGCCCCCGGCCCAAGGGAGTCATAAACTGCAACGCATTGCCATAGCGGGTACTCGGCTGCATCGGCGGGACGCTCGCGCCGCAATTGCTTGCTTCCGGCTATGTCCGGCGCTGCCTCGTACGCTTTCCAGCAATGGTGGAGGGAGTGCTTGCGTCCGCGGAAAAACTGAGGTTCTGCCGATCCGAAATCCTATTCCGATTTATTAATTCACTGTGCTATGGTAACGGTTCTCGGAGGAAGTTTGTCAATGAAGCATCTCTGGCTGCTGGCCGCCATTATTCCACTGGCTGAAGCCGAGCACGTCATTGTCCGGCCCATCGAAACTCATGACGTTCTCGCTAACCCGGGCATGGGAATCACTACGTTTCAACGCTATAACGGTGAGCCGCTGTATCCGGGTCTCCGATGGTCCGAAGCCGGTCCGACCGAGCCGCTCGCCGCGGTGGCGGCGAAGCCCGTTTTTCCCGAGACTACCATCGCATACTGCCGCTGGCATTGGATCACGCTCGAGCCCGAAAGGGGAAAGGTCCGCTGGGAGATTCTGGACACCGCGCTCGAACAGGCGCGCTTGCATGGCCAGACGCTGGCGATCCGCCTGATGCCGTACGACCAGCAACATCCACTGCCCGAGTGGTATCGCAATTCCGGAGCGAGGCGCGTCAATGCCGCCCCCGCGGCAATCTGGGAGCCGGATTTCAGCGATCCGTTGTACTTAAAGGATTGGAACACTCTGATCGCAGCCGCCGGCACGCGTTACGACGGACACCCGGATCTGGAGAGCGTCGACATTTCCTCGATCGGCTATTGGGGCGAGGGTTGGAGCAACTACATGCCTGCGTTCGAGCATCAGAAGGCGCTCATTGACATCTACTTCAAGGCGTTCCACCGGACTCCTCTGCTGATGAACTTCGACGAGCCCGATGCGCTGGCTTACGGCACGAGCCACGGCGCGGGGTGGCGGTTCGACTGCCTGGGCGACATGCGGCCGAAATTCTCGCACATGCTCGATTTCTATCCCCAACAAATTGCACGAACAGGCATCCAGGATGTTTGGCGGCGCGGCCCGGTGGTGATGGAAACCTGCGGGGTGCCGGCCGGGTGGAAACAGAACAATTGGGATGTGCAATACATTTTGTCGGAGGCGTTGCGCTGGCACGTGAGTTCTCTGAACGTCAAGTCGACCGCAATCCCGCCCGAGTGGAAACAGGCGTTCGACGAGTTCCAAAGCAAGATGGGATACCGGTTCGCGCTGCGCCGGATGGAATACGAGGACCGCGTGAGGGCCGGCGCCATGCTGCCGCTCAAGTCCTGGTGGGTAAATGAGGGTGTCGCGCCGGTGTATCGCGAGTATCAACTGGCGTTCGAGCTGACGTCGCCCGGACACAGCGCGCGGATACGGACCGCCGCCGATGTCCGTAAATGGCTGCCTGGGGACACCGTGTTCGAGGACTCGCTTTACATCCCGGCAGACTTGCCGGAGGGCGTCTATCGATTCCGCACCGCGATGATCGAGCCAGGCACCGGTAAACCCGCGATCCGTCTGGCGATTGCGGGCCGTGAGCCGGACGGTTGGTATCCGCTCGGCGCCATCAACGTAGTCCGGTGAAGCAATGGCTCGCAATCTCCCGGATGCGACTGTTGCGTTCCTCCGAGCTGGGATTCCGAACGAGCATCGCGGATGCCCTGGAGCGAGAAGGAAAAAAGGCTAGGATATCGCGAGGATTCGCATAGACAGTTGAAGGCCCGCGGTTATTCCTTGAATGGCTCGCGATGGCCCAACTGCCGCCATTTTGTGCGGACTTCGAGAGACGCGAAATGCCAGCCGGGTGGTACGATTAGCACGAAAAGATTAATTATACATACCGTAGTGTCTCCATGACGGCACGCCTCTACTACACCGACTCCTACCTCCACGATTTCCGCGCGCGTGTCACGGACCTTTCCGAGGACGCCCGGACCGTGTACCTCGACCGCACGGCCTTCTACCCAAGCTCCGGCGGACAACCGTTCGACACCGGCTCCATCGGCGGAGTGGCCGTGCTCGACGTGGTGGATGAGGAGGCGCGCATCGCACACCGCCTGGCCGGGCCGCTGACCGAAGGCGAAGTGGAGTGCGCCGTCAACTGGAACCGCCGTTTCGACCACATGCAGCAGCATACCGGCCAGCACCTGCTTTCGGCCGTCTTCGAGGAGATGTTCGCGCTGCATACTGTCAGCTTCCACCTGGGCGCCGACAGCGCGACCATCGATCTCCAGGGCGATCTCCGGGGCGATCTGGAAGGCGGGGCGATGGAGCCGCGGACGGTGCTGGCAGCCGAGCGGCGCGCCAACGAAATCGTCTTCGAGAACCGGCCGGTCACGATGCATTTCGAAGACGCGGGGGCGGCGCAAGGGCTCCGCAAGGCGTCCGAACGCGAAGGCACGCTGCGCATCGTCGCCATTGATGGCCTGGACCGCAGCGCCTGCGGCGGCACCCACGTGCGGTCAACGGGCGAGATCGGGCTGATCCTGCTGCGCAAGCTCGAAAAGATCCGGCAGAGCGTTCGCGTGGAGTTCGTGTGCGGTGGACGCGCGGCCAGGCGGGCGCGCGCCGATTACGAGGGGCTCAACAAAGTCGCGCAACTCTTTTCGGCTTCGCTCGACGATACCCCGGCGATGGTGGCCGCGCAACTGGAGACCGCGCGCACAAACGAGAAAGCGCGCCGCAAGCTGGAAATGGATCTGGCGGCCTACCAGGGCAAGGAGTTGTACCAGGCCACCGAACCGGGGCCCGATGGCGTGCGGCGGGTATCGCGGCGTGTGGCTTCAGGTAACCGGGGCGGCAGTCTGGAGGAGCTGCGCGCGATCGCGCAGAGTTTCACGGCGCAGCCCAGGGCCATTTTTACGGCGGCGTTGAGCGACCCGCCGTCCGTGCTGCTGGCAGCGTCGGCCGATGCGGGCATCGACGCGGGCAAACTGCTGAAGGCGGCCCTGGCCGAAGCCGGGGGACGCGGTGGGGGCAATGCGCGGATTGCGCAGGGCAGCCTGCCGGAAGCCGCCATGCTGGAGCGGGTGCTGGAAAAGCTGGGCTAGCCCCAGCCACGGTGAGAGTTAATTGCTCTGCTTCTTCGCGGTGGCTGCGGCGCCCTTATTCTTGGTGACTGTCTTCTTGCCCGGCGTGGCTGGTTTCAGCAGTTCTTCGATTTTGTCGCGCAGGTTTCTCTCCTGCACGCCCTCGCTCAGAAACGGGTCGTTGCCCTCGTATTGCGCGCGGACCACGCCGTCCTTGTCGATGAAGGCGATCATCGGCATGTACGAAGTCATCATAGGCACGTGTTGCATGAAGCCCATGGCTTCTTCATTGGTGTTGAAACCGACGGGAAACGGCGGATTGAACTGCAGGATGAACCCCGGCACGGCGGTAGGCGCGTCAATCGCCGACGCCAGCACCTGCAGGCCGCGTGGGCCGAACTCCTGCTGATCCTTCGTCAGGAATCCGATCGACTTCTGGCAATGCGAGCAGTACGTCAGGATGAACGCCACCACCACGGTCTTGCCCTTGTACTGGCTGAGCTTGATTGACTTGCCGGGCGCCAGGTTAATGACGAATTCGGGCGCGGGGCGCGGTAGATTGGCGGCCTGGACGATTGGCGCCGTCAAGAAAAGCAGTGCGAGGGCCGTAGCCGGCAGACCGGGCTTGCGCATGACCTTTAGTGTACCTCAGGGGCTTGACCCGACCGCGGGACCTACCGCGAGACCACTATCCGAGCCGTCTGCCGGGCATGGGAGAATGAACGAGGCGGACGTTTATGCAAACCACGGTGAATCTTCCCGATTCCCTCTACCAGAAGAGTGAAGCACTGGCGGCCTTCGCGCGGAGCTACGGTGGAGCAGTTTATCGTTGAAGCCGTTAAGAAAGAAGTCCAGGGCAACCTTGGGTCGGGCACTTCCGGCTCCTACGGCGATCGCGAGGTAGAGCTGCCGGTAATCCACTCAAGGCGGCCGGGATCGCTAGACCTGTCTCATTTCGACCTTGATGACCTACTTGCTTGACGTCAACGTCTGGATTGCCCTGGCCGCGGAACGACACACCCATCATCGAGTGGCACGGTACTGGTTCAGCAATCTTCAGGACGAAAAACTCGCGTTCTGCCGCCTTACGCAGTTGGGCTTTCTGAGGCTGTTGACGAACATCCATCTGTGAACACCTGCCACGTTTCGGGGAGTTCGTTCGGCTCTGCCGAGTAGCCGATTCGCGCCCGTTGAGTTCGCCGAACCGGTGGACCGACGCGTGCCTCCGCGCCTTCGCCCATGCTGCCGGATTGACCTTGGTTACGTTCGACGCGAAGATCCGCCAGGCATTGCAGCGACACTCTTCAAAACCGATCGCTCCTGCCCGACTTCCCGCGCTGTTAACCGAATGGTAAGAATATAGTTAACTCATCAGGATTGCCATGATAAAGTACTTGTATGAGCAAAGAGCCAGCCACCCTGATCGAAGCGGTTACCTACTTCCAGGACCCCGATAACTGCCTGAATTTCTTGGCAGCGCATCGCTGGTCTGACGGCGTTGCCGTTTGCCCGCGTTGCGGTTCTGCAAACGTCGGCTTCATTGCTTCTCGCCGCATGTGGCAGTGCAGAACTCGCCATCCGTTGGCTCAATTCAGCATCAAGGTAGGGACAATTTTCGAAGACTCTCCGCTTGGTCTGGACAAGTGGCTTCCGGCAATGTGGATGATTGGCAGCGACAGAAACGGCATAGCTCTTGGGAGCTTCACCGCGCAATTGGAGTCACTCAGAAAACTGCATGGTTCATGCTTCACCGAATCCGGCTTGCGATGCAAGACACCAGGATGGGTGGCAAGTTGGGCGGCGACGTTGAAGTTGACGAAACCTTCATCGGCGGCAAGGCGCGGAACATGCACAAGAACAAACGTGCCGAAAAGATCCACGGGCGCGGGTTGGAAGGCAAGACCATCGTCGCGGCAGTTCTTGAGCGCGGGGGCAAGGTTCATGCCACCTGTTCCGCTACGTTGACGAACAGGCGTTCCGCTACAATAACCGCCTGCCTATGAGCGATGCTGACCGCTTCAGCTTTCTGGTGCGCAAGATTGTGGGCAAGCGCCTCACGTTCGACCAACTGACCGGCAAGGCGATGGAAGAGTTGTTCTAGCAAGCACCAGGGCCGGGGGAGGCGGAAGGTTTGACCTTTCGCTTCGGCCCACGCCGCTTGGGGTTTGCTTCCACTTGTTTGCGGTATGCCGCTTCTCGACGCTGGATCTCGTCGTGGGAGACAGAAAGGACCTTGCCAACCAGCGCGGCGAATGCAGTGAACTCTTTGGAATGCGCCATGTTGTACCCCCAAGTTTATCACTCGCCCCTCGCGTCTTGCGTCGGTGCCACTTCGCGCCGCAATTTATCGTTCATTTCGGACCTCCACGCAATGAGATCTGGATGGTCAATGGTCTCTAGGATCTTTGCAGCGGGAACAACTATCCCAATGCTTAAATTCACGCCACGGCGCGGATCGGCAGCATAGCGATACGAATTAAGTTCAGACTCATTTATGTCCCAATGTCCATGGATTAATCCCAGCAGATAAAACTCCGCGCAGCCCTGGAGGAATTCTTCTTCCCCGGTAGATTTAGAAACAGTTGGGAGCGTTATCGTTCTTTTTGCAAATAGTTGACACTACCCGGTTGACGCTACCCGGTTTGACTTCGCCCTTGGAAAAGCGTTAAATTGGCCAACATCGCGAGGGGGGCGCATCCAGTCGGCAGGATCCATCCAGAAGAAGTTCACCGAGGCGCTCGACGCACTCGTCGCGCAGGTGAGGGAGGACCGCTCCATCCTGGCCGCCATTCTCTGCGGCAGCCTCTCGCACGATACCGTCTGGGCGAAGTCCGATATCGACCTGGCCCTGGTGACCATCGACGACAAGAAAGTCGAAAGGGCGAGCCTGGCGCTCTATGCGGGCGGGGTGAACGTCCACGCGTTCCTGATGCCGCGGGCGGAGTTCCGCAAGACAGTGGAAGGCTCGGTTCGCAACTCGTTCACGCATTCGCTGCTGGCCAAAGGGCGGCTGCTCTACACCCATGACGAGACCATCGCCGCACTCTGCGCCCGGCTGCACGAGATCGGCGAGCGCGACACCCAGGTGCAGCTTCTGGCCGCGGCAACGCAGGCGCTGCCCTCCATCGACAAGGCCCACAAATGGTTCGTCACCCGCGGCGACCTGGATTACTCCGCGCTGTGGATTCTCTACGCGGCGACGTCGCTGGCGCGGATCGAGGTGATCGGCGCGCGCCTGCTGGCGGACCGTGAGGTGCTCCCGCAAGCCATGAAGCTGAACCCGGGATTCTTCGCAACGGTCTATACCGCCATGCTCAATACGAAGAAGACGCGCAAGAGCGTGCAGGAGGCGCTGGATGCGATCGACGGTTACCTGGCGCAGCGCGCGCCCGAGCTGTTCGGTGGGGTGCTCGATCACCTGCGGGAAGTGGGCGAGGCGCGGTCGTCCACCGAAATCGAGAACCACTTCAAACGGAACTTCAACGTGGAGGGTGTGACCACAGCGTGCGAGTACCTGGCCGACCAGGGCCTCATCGGCAAGGTTTCGACCCCCGTCCAACTCACCAGGAAGAGCAACGTCCTGGTTCAGGAGTTGGCGTTCGTCTACATGGGGGAATCGCCGGATGAGTTCTAGGACTGCCAGGATGCCTGTCCCACAGGCGGCGCGTACCACCATCGCCGTGCATGGCGCGCGCGTCCACAACCTTAAGAACATATCGGTGGAGATCCCACGCGACAAGCTCATCGTGGTCACTGGTCTCTCGGGCTCGGGCAAGTCGAGCCTGGCCTTCGACACCATCTACGCCGAGGGCCAGCGCCGCTACATGGAATCGCTGTCCAGCTACGCCAAGCGGTTCGTCGCCCAGGTGGCCAAGCCCGATGTCGACTTCATATACGGCCTGTCTCCCGTGATCTCAATCGAGCAGAAGACCATCGCCAATAACCCGCGTTCCACCGTCGGCACCATGACCGACATCGCCAGCTACCTCAACCTGCTCTACGCCACCATCGGCCAGCCGCACTGCCCGCGCTCGGGCGAGTTCGCGCCCACCCGCACGGCGAGCCAGATTCTGGAGGCGATCCTGGCGTTGCCCGAAGGCGCGGAGATCGAACTGCGGGCGCCCGTATTCAAGCAGTACGGCGAGGAGTTGGACTTCGTCCTGACCGAGGTTCGCAAGAAGGGCTGCCGGCTATTGATCATCGACGGCAAGCCGGTGGACATATCCGCCGAAGTGGAGCTCGACGAATCGAAGATCAAGGACATGGACGCCGTGGTGGACCGGTTCGTGGTGGGCCGCAAACACGAAAAGGCGATCAAGGCGGGGATCGCCGCCACCCTGCTGGTGGGCGATGGGCTGCTCCAGGCCCACATCGTCAAAGGAGCCGGCAAGGCCGATGCCGAGCGCTTCTACCGCGGTCTGTGCAGCCAGACGCACCACTTCGTCTACGGCGGCATCCAGCCCGAGTACTTCATGTTCAACAACCCGGAGAGCGCCTGCCGCACGTGCGGAGGCCTCGGCGTCCACAAGCTCACGCATCCGGAGTTGCTGGTTCCCGATCCGCGGCGCAGCATCGTGGGCGGCTGCTTCGTGCGCGAGGCGTTCAAGTACAACCCAGACACCTGGGATGGCCGGGTGATGTACAGCCTGTCCAAGGAGCTTGGTTTCGCGCTCGATGCGCCGTGGGAGAAGCTGTCCGAGACAGTGCGGCAGGCGATCCTGAACGGGATCGAGCACCGGAAAATCTCGCTGAGGGTGCCGCCGGAGTCCAAGGTCAAGCGCGAAGAACCGGAAGGCAAACAGATCGGCTTCGGCGGAATCGCGCGCCGCATCGAGCGCCATTACCGCCGCTACCGGCAGCGCGGCGAAGCCAGCTCCGGCATGGAAGCATGGCTCGACAAGGTGATGGTGGAGCACACCTGCCCCGACTGCAACGGCGCGCGCGTCCGCGCCACCAGGCTGCTGTTCACCATCGAAGGCAAGACCGTCCACGACGTTGGCCAGCTCCACTTCGACGAGCTGCACGCGTTCCTGGGCACGGTCAAGCCAGCGGGACGCGGCGCCGATGCCGGCCGGCAGGTGCTGGGTGAGGTTCGCGCCCGGGTGGAACTGCTGCTCGGCATCGGGCTCGACTATCTGAGTTTCAACCGCCGCTCGGGCACGCTTTCGGGCGGCGAGTCGCAGCGCATCCGCTTGTCCACGCAGATCGGCTCGGGCCTGATGGGCATGCTCTACGTGCTCGACGAGCCGAGCATCGGCCTGCACCCGAAGGACAACGTGAAGATGATCGCGACCCTGGAGAGCCTGCGCGACATCGGCAATACGGTGATCGTGGTGGAGCATGACGAGGACACCATCCGCGCCGCCGACCACATCGTGGAGATGGGCCCCGGGCCGGGCGTCCACGGCGGCCAGGTGGTAGTGCAGGGGACTATCGGCGACGTGCTGGCGTGCAAGGCGTCGCCGACGGGCCAGTTCCTCTCGGGCAAGCGTGGGATCGCCACGCCCAAGCGCCGCCGCCAAGGCAACGGCAAGACGCTCACAGTGCGTGGGGCGCGTGAGAACAACCTCAAAGCGGTGGACGTGACATTCCCGCTGGGCACGATGGTGGCGATCACCGGCGCTTCCGGCTCGGGCAAAAGCACCCTCATCAACGAGATCCTCTACAAGGCGTTATGGAAGCGGCTGGTGGACACGCGCACGCTGCCGGGCGAGCACGATGGCGTGGACGGCATGGAGCATGTGCACAAAGTGGTCAGCATCGACCAATCGGCGATCGGGCGCAACAGCCGGTCGAACCCCGCCACCTACATCGGCTTCTACGACAACATTCGCGACCTGTTCACGCAGGCGCCACTCTCGGTGGAGCGCGGCTACAAGGCGGGCCGGTTCAGTTTCAACGTCAAGGGCGGCCGCTGCGAGGAGTGCCAGGGGGAGGGCGCGATCACCACGCAGCTCTACTTCATGCCCGACGTGGAGGTGACCTGCGGCGCGTGCAAGGGGGC
>Ga0080027_10001222_pt1 | contig 10436 bp, 9 predicted proteins | sample OrgsoiDNA2013046_FD_70962 | JGI IMG/M metagenome (GOLD analysis project Ga0080027, IMG submission 70962) | Permafrost soil microbial communities from the Arctic, to analyse light accelerated degradation of dissolved organic matter (DOM) -... | ecosystem: Environmental > Terrestrial > Soil >...
GGGCAAGCGCGAGGTCACCTGCTTCTCTTGCCATCGCGGCGCCGCCGAACCCATTGGCACGCCCATCGTCGCAACCGAAGAGCTAGCTGCCATTGCGGGAGCCGAGAAAAAACCCGCCGCGGCGCCTGCGGCACTTCCGACATCCGATCAAGTCTTCGACAAATATCTAGCGGCATCCGGCGGCGCCGAAGCCGTCCAGAAAATCACCAGCCGGGTCGCGAAGGGCACGCTTACCGGGTTCGGCGGCCAACACTTCCCCGTCGATGTTTACGGCAAAGCCCCCGACAAACGCATCTCCGTCATGCACCTGCCCGGCGGCGATAGCATCACCGCGTTCGACGGCCACTCCGGCTGGCTGAGCGTCCCCGGCCGCCCGCCGCACATCATGAACGCCGAGGAAAACTCCGCTGCGCGCATGGACGCTAATCTACATTTTCCCATCGACGTAAAATCTCAGAATCGCATGTGGGTCGTGAGCTCGGGCGAAAAAATCGATGGCCACGAGACCACTCAGGTGGTCGGCCGCACCGAAGGCCAGCCGCCGCTGCGCCTCTATTTCGACCCGCAAAATGGCTTGCTCCTGCGCCTCATCCGCTACAGCGAGACACCGCTGGGCAGCTTGCCAACCCAAATCGACTACAGCGACTACCGCGAAGCCGACGGCGTAAAGCTACCGTACCGCTGGTCGCTCGCGCGTCCCGGCAACCGCTTTACCATCCAGGTTGACGAGCTGCACCAAAACGTGCCGGTGGATGACGCCAAGTTCACGCCGCCTCCGCCACCTCCAGACCAAAAGCCTCCGGCGCATTAAGTTGTGTGGAGCATTTCCGTACCCGACGAATATGCCCTGGCAGCTCACGTCTGCAGAGCGGCTGCAAATTCGACGATTGTGTCCTTCGACGTGCAAGGAACATCCTGACGGTAAATCTGGGTGCTGCCCCTTGCCGTTCGAGCGCATTCCCCTGACCCTCGGTGGAATTCACTAGCCCAATACTCCCTGCAGGGCCGGTTTTTCCATTTCGAAAGGCACCACCCGCGTGAGTTCATCCATGGTTGTGAGGCCTTCCTGCACACGTTCCAGCGCGTATTCGTGCATGAGTTTCATACCGCCGCGGCGTGCGAGCGCGCGGATCTCGTCGTCGCCACCGCCGGCTTCGCGTACTGCGTTGCGGATAGGCTCATTAGCAACCAACAGCTCGTAAATCCCAATGCGGCCCTGATAGCCGGTGAGATCACACGCGTCGCATCCGGTAGGGATCGCTTGCATCTGGGGTGGTTTGGAAACGCCCATGAGCATGAGCTGAGCTATGAATTCCGGAGTCGCGCGGACCGTTCTGTGGCACGAACATAGCCGGCGGATGAGTCGCTGAGCGACGATGCCGGTAACCGCGGCGGCAATCTGATAGCCGGGGACGCCGATATCCAATAAACGCGTGATAGCGCCGACGCTGTCGTTGGTGTGGAGCGTGGAGAGCACGAGGTGGCCGGTCTGCGCGGCCTTGATCGATATTTCGGCCGTTTCCTTGTCGCGGATTTCCCCGACCATGATGACGTCGGGGTCCTGGCGCAGGATGGACCGCAAACTGGAAGCGAAGGTCAGCCCAGCCTTCACGTTCACTTGAACCTGGTTCAAGCCGGGCACGCGGTATTCCACGGGATCCTCCACGGTAACGATGTTGATGGCCGGCTTGCGCACATGATTCAGAGCCGCATACAGGGTGGTGCTCTTGCCGGCGCCGGTGGGTCCGGTCACCAGGATCATTCCCTGCGGCAGACTCAGCATTTTCTTCAGTGCTTGGGACATTGCCTGTGGCAATCCAAGCATTCCGAGATCCTTCAAGGGAGCGTCTGGTTCGAGTAGACGCATGACCACTTTTTCGCCGTATTGCGTGGGCAATGTGGAGACTCGCAGGTCGATCCGGCGGCCGCCCATTTTTACCAGGAAGCGTCCGTCTTGCGGCGCACGGCGGTCCGAGATATCCATCTCCGACAGGATTTTCACACGAGACGCCACCGAACCGTGCAGCGCTTTGGGAATGCGCCGGAACTCTCGAAGGATGCCGTCCACACGCAATCGGATGGAAGTCTCGCCCGATTGCGGCTCGATGTGGATGTCGCTGGCGCCGCGCTGGACAGCTCCCCGAATGGTGGAGGCGACAATCTGCACCGCCGGGGTGGTCTTAGATTTTTGCAGAAGCTCGGCCTGTATTTCTCGCATGGCTTCGATATTCCGCTGTTGCTCGCTGGAGGAAATAAACTCCATGCTCTCGGGATCATGAGCGGGAAGAGCGGCTCGCGTACCGGCTCTGGCAGCTCGTTCGTCCCAACCATAGTGCTGGCCGATCGCGCAGCGGAGTTCCCCTTGAAATCCCAGGCGCGGCACAATTTCCTTGGCCGTTTTGAATCTCAGCTGATCTAATACCTGCAGATTCTGAGGCTCGGCCATGGCGACGGTGAGTTTGTTGCCCTCCAGTTTTATTGGGAGTACATAGTATCGGCGAGCCATGGCGACGGGAATGATTTTGAGGATTTCTGCGGGCACTTCCATGGTTGTGCAGTCGATGTAGGGCACCTTCGTCACATCGTCCAGCGCCGCGACCAAGTCTTTCTTCAACACCGCGCCTCTTTGCAAAAGGAGTTCTCCCAGATGCACCGTTTTCCCCCGCTGGTCCTGCAGCGCTTTGTTCAAGTCGTCCGCGCACACATGTCCGCGCGCGTGCAGAACTTCGCCTAGCCGCTTTTTCTTCATTACCGCTCGCTCTCGTGGTGAAAATTGGCGACGCTACCGAAGGGTTGATACGAAGGGGGAACCGCAAATTCAAAATATCACAGGAATCCGAACCATTTCGAAGTCTTTTCCCGCGTGTACTGCTTTGGTTAGATTCGCGAGTTTGAAGAACTTCTAAACATGCCCGCGTGCGGCTGGGTGCCGAGGCCTGCGGCTATCCCAACTCATCCTTGCGTTTGGACACCGCCGCTTGGCGCCCTGCACTTGCGTAGGGGACGTGGGACAGCCGGGTCAAAACAAGATGGACGGTAACCACGCCCCGGCGGGCTCATTGTAAAACCCGATACTCATCAACGTCATCGGCTGCACCACATGCAGACCATTCCCGAGGCACCAGCGCAGCAGTTCATTGTTCCGCGACGGCAGCAGGATTCCGGACCCGCCGAACGATTCCACCGAAGCGATCAGCGCTTGCAGGTCCAGGTTGCTCTCCGCCGTTGCATGGCCGAAAAATGCCAACGCGCTCGCGTAGCCGGTAACTCGGCCTGCGCGCTCCACCACAATGGCAGTGTTCTGCTGGATGGCTTGCGCCAATTCCGTGCCTCGATCGAATCCATGCACTCGCAGCGATAGCGCGTTGCAGGCGTCCACATCCGCACCTTGTGCCGGCCTTACCGCGCATCCAGGGACATTCCGTTCGCGCGGCCGTCCTTGAATACATGAGAGCGGTTCCCGGACGTCGAAACCTAAGTTGTTGTAAAGCGCGAGCGATCGATTGTGATACGCAGCCTGCACCAGCCGCATTCCCGCGGGACACCGCTCATTCGCGCGATCCATCACCGCCTGCATCAGCTTGCGCCCGACACCCAGGTTCTGCGCGCCGGGATCAATGGTAATCGGGCCAATGCCCGCGATCATCGACCGTTCGTCGAGACAATTGCTGCCCACGACCCGGCCGGCGCTTTCCGCCACCACACAATAGAAGCCAGAACTGGAAAACAGCATCGAAAGTATGCCGGCGGCGACCTCCGGTCCGGGAAAATCGCAAGGAAAACCGTGATCCGCACTCAGTTTCGCGAAGGCGTCGTAACAAATTTGGCCGCAGACGGCGCTGTCTCCCGGCGTAGCGGCACGAACTACCACCTGCTCTGATTTCGAAGGCACTGTTGCACTCCAAAGTCCGCGAGAGTATACCAGCCTGGCACCGATATCCAGACTCCGCCTATGATTTGCTGCGAGCCGAGCCGAGAATGACTGGCTGCACCGCGCACAACTCTCGTCGGTTTGTTCTAAGGCCGCAACCCGGCCATTTCCAACCTAATCTATGTCTCGGAGCTTGAACCTCTGAATTTTCCCCGTGGCTGTTTTTGGCAGTTCGCGAACGAACTCCACCCATCGCGGCCGCTTGTACGCCGGCAAGCGTTTCGCCACATACTCCTGCAAAGCGCTCGCCAGTTCCGGATCCCCGATGATGCCGTCGCGCAGCACGATCCATGCGAATGGCTTTACCAAATCGTCTCCATCCTTGTGCGCGACGACGGCTGCTTCGAAGACCGCGTCATGTTCCGCGAGAACCGCTTCGAGTTCGGCGGGACTCACCCAAACCCCGCTGACTTTCAGCATGTCGTCGGCTCTGCCGGAGTACCAGAAATAGCCATCGTCGTCCTCGCGGTATTTGTCTCCCGTGCAGATCCACTGCCCCTGAATCGTGATCTTACTTTTTTCGTGCTGATTCCAATACTGAGAGCAGACCGCATCGTACTTCACCCACAGCGTTCCCAATTCCCCGCGCCGGACGCGCTGCCCGTCGTCGTCCAGCACTTTGCAATCGCAACCCGGAACGACTTGTCCGCTGGAACCAGGGCGGATCGCTCCCGGCCGGTTGGAAATGAAAATGTGCAAAGCCTCGGTAGAGCCAATTCCATCCAGAATCTCGACTCCAAAGCGGTCTTTGAATTTGTGAAACAGCGTTGCCGGCAAGGGTTCGCCCGCCGACACCGCGCAACGAACGCTGGAGAGATCAAACTCGGCGCCCTCTCGCCGGACATGCAGCAGCGCCGCAAAGTTGGACGGCGTAGAAAAGAATAAGCTGGGCTTGTGCTTCTCAATCGCAGCGTAAACATTCTGAGGCGAGGATGAATGCGGCGTCAGAATGGTGGTGGCGCCAACCGCTAGCGGGAAGTACAGCGCATTCCCCAGACCATAAGCGAAAAACAATTTGGCCGCGCTGAAACAGCGATCATCCCGGTTGATTTTTAGAACGCCTCGCGCGTAAAGGTCGGTGGCAACCACCATGTCGTGCTGCAGGTGCACGCACCCTTTCGGTGTCCCGGTGCTCCCCGAAGAATACAGCCAGAAAGCGGCGTCATCTTTGCGAGTCGGAGCGGGGTCAAGCTCAGAGCTTTCCGCGGAGACCATGTTGCTGAAAGCAATGACCCCGGCATCGCCACCACCGCACACCACGACATGTCGCAAAAACGGAAGTTTCTCGCGGGGAATTTGGCGGAGCGTCGGAAGCAACGAAGCGCTTACGATCGCCACGCGCGCGCGGCAATCCTTCAGCAAGTATTCGTAATCATCCGGTTTCAGCAGCGTGTTGACCGGCACCGGCACCGCGCCAATCTTGATCGCGCCAAAAAAGCTGTACGCAAATTCGGGAACATCTTGCAGCAGCAGAACCACCCGCTCCTCCAGGCGAACATCCAGCTGGTGTCGCAGCGCGTTCCCCACCTGATTGACCATCTTCCGCAGGTGCTCGTAAGTAATGCGCTCCTCTGCGCACTCTATCGCAACGCGATCTGCGCCTCCGTTCAAAATCTGCCGGTCCACGAAATACGTGGCGGCATTAAATTCATCGCCCATCATCACGCGGTCCTGTCCCGTAAAATCCGGATTTGCACCAACAGCGAAGTGTGAGGCCACCTCACCCGACAACTGAGAACCATCGCTTCACTTTTCCGGTTACTGCAGTAAATCCGACATTTGGTAGAGAGTTTCTGGGTTCTGTGATCCACCCCTAGTGGCGGTGCGGCGCAGCCGAAGGTCTCACCCGTCGCGCCTGGAAATCCGAGTCCCACATCACGTAGTGAATTCCGGCGACTTTACCACTTCGATCGCGTACGAACTGTTCAACCGTTCCGTCATACCGAGCGAAGAACGTGTCGAACCCCCCTGGAAGAATCTCGTCGCCTTGCTGCTGCCTCGGCCCCCACGTCTCGAAGAGCTTATCTCCGTTTCGGAATACGTGGACATCGCCCTTGTCGCCGTTCTGATAGAACTCGTAGTGACCTACGTATTCGTCCAAGTGTGCCAGGGTCGCGGAGTCGCGAACGCGATTCGCGTTGGGAATCTGGACTTCAGAACGGAAGATGATCTTCCACTGTCCGCCCCGGCAGCCGAACACAAAACTCTCGCGAAACGTGCCGAACATAGTCATGCCCGTCCTGAGATCAATATTCCTCATTCCATCCACAAAATTCAGAATCGCAACTCCATCTTCAAACGCAAGGACGACATCTTTGATCGGGCCGTCCGACATAGTCTTATTCTCGTTTAGCTGTCCTTTGAAAACGCCGAGGGCTTCCTGCTTCGACAGTCGCTTGCCATTGTCACTGCTGTATATGAGATGGTCGTCCAGCAGCCGATCCAACGCCGCGAGGTCATTGCGTTCAAACGCATCGCGTTCCGCACGCTGGACATCAAGAATCGCCTTCTCCGTGGCAGGACAACCAACTGCAGGGCCCGTCTGCGGTTGCGCTTGTACGGAAGCAGCCGCGAGTAGGATTGTGAAAGCCGTGGTCAGCATCTTTCCCTCCACCGCGCGATCCTATGCCAGTCAAGTCAAGTATCGCCGACAATCTTGGGACCAAATTGTTACACGAGCGATTTTGCGGCAAAGTATAATTCGTACCCTAATGCCCACCATTGGAGACAAATACTTACTTGGGTCGGGACGAAGCGACCACGACCGTTTGCGCGTTATCAGTGCCATTCACGACGGCCGCACTCGCGAATTGCTGCGGAGGGCCGGATTCCGTTCGGGGCACCGTTTCGTGGAGTTTGGCTGTGGCCTGGGCTACGTCACGCGATGGGCCGCCAGCGAAGGCGCGCATGCCACCGGGATCGACTTGAACGAAGATAACTTGGCAGTCGCAACGGACATGGCGCGCCAAGCTGGACTGAAGACTGCGGAGTTTCGTTCCGCTAACATTTACGAACCTGGCCTGGAACCGGAGAGCGTAGATGTATCGTACTCCCGCTGGCTGATGGTTCATCTGAACCGGCCCGTGGATGCGATGCGCGCCATCCATGCGGCCTTAAAGCCGGGCGGAGTGATGGTGTGCGAAGAAGCGGATGTGAGCGCGGTGTATGCGGAACCCCCGTCGGCCGCTTATAACGAACTGCGCGACATTTGCATGGAAGGCGCCCGGCAGCGGGGAGTGGACTATGCAGGCGGACGCCGCGCCCATTTGTGGGCCAAGGAAGCGGGCTTCGAGATCGTCCATGTAGACGCCTATCACCCGCACTACGTCACCGGCGAACACAAGGGCTTCTGGAACTGGACGCTGCGCGCCGTCGCCCTCGGGATGGTGGCAGAGGGAACCTTGACAGCAGCGCGCCTCGAAGAGCTGGTTGCCGGAATGAACGAAGCCGATGCTTCACCCGACACCCTGGTCGCGCACTGCCGGATGCATCAGTTGATCGCCAAGAAGCCTGCGTGAAGGTTTAAAATCCCGAGTCTCCCGCCCACTAGCGCAATTTAGCCGAAGGGCTCCCTGTAGCCGCCCTCGCCGCGAGGGCGGGGTTTAGATTCGCGCCAGCCCAAATTCAACACCATCTCGCATCAACCCTCGGTTCAGTACTGATTGAACAAACATGCCCTTTCGTACAAGGGGCGTCGCCGGGCGATTCCTTCGACACTGGTGATACACAGGAGGCCTCGAAATGGCTCAAAGAAGGAGCTTCGCAGAAATAAAAGCTGAGCAGGCCAGAATGACCGAAAGTTGGAAAGCGGAAGGTCGAACCAGCGAAGCGTGGGCGGTCGCAGACCCAGAAGTTGTCGAAATCTTTGCCGCTGGAGTCGTGTTCGGCCTGAAATCAGGACGCAGTAATCGCCGCGACCCCGCATATACACCGGACGAATGGCGCAGAGCACTCCGTGAGGCCATGGAAAAAGCAGCGGCCCTCGAAGTCAAACTTGAAAACGCCACAGTAGCAGATGCTACGAAATTGAAAGGTTAAGCCTCGTGAGCAGCACGGCTTAGGTCCTGATAAATCGCATAAACCGGACATGTAGTTCTGGTCGGGCGACTTGTGGGGTTAGCGGGTTAATCGGGACTTAATTTTACGAACCTGGATTTGGCGAGCACTAATGAATTGGGCGGGCGGTCGGATGTTCCGCTACTCTTGACCTCCGAAGTCGCCGTCGAAGGCTGCGATCACCGGCACCCGAATGGCGGTCGCATCTGGTCCCGATGTACAATCCGCGCAGGTTCCCCTTTTCGGTCGAGGCGTTCGGCCCCACAATTTCGGAGGCATCATGACCAGTCGCACGGTGAAACTCTCTTTGTGTTTCGTCGCGCTTTTGCTCTGTCCTGCGATCGCATCCACGCAAACGATGACCAACATGGCCTCCAAGACCGGCGGCGCCTCGCCCCAAACCTCGCCCGGTCGCACGCGCACCTACTACATCGCCGCCGACGATGTGACCTGGGACTACGTTCCCGGTGGCGTCGACGTCATCACCGGTCAGCCGTTTAGATCCTTGGGCTCGTTCCACGTTGCCGGCAAACGCGTCGACCGGCTCGTCCCCACTACCTACCTAAAGACTCTCTACCGCGAATACACGGACGCCACGTTCAAGACTCTGAAGCCGCTCACGCCAGAATGGGAGCATCTTGGCTTCCTCGGCCCGCTCATCCGCGCGGAAGTCGGCGACACCATTCACGTCATCTTTCGCAACAACTCCAAGCGCCCCTACTCCATGCATCCACACGGCGTCTTCTACAACAAAGACTCCGAAGGAGCGCCCTACGAAGACGGAACCTCCGGCGCCGACAAAGCCGACGACGGCGTCCCTCCCGGTGGCACCCACAAATACACGTGGCAAGTCCCGGAGCGCGCTGGCCCTGCCTCCGGCGACGTCAATTCCGTGCTGTGGATGTATCACTCCCATGTCGACGAGCACCGCGATCCCAACACAGGCTTGGTCGGACCGATGATCATCACGGCGCGCGGCCAAGCCAAGCCCGACGGCACTCCGCAAGGCGTGGATCGCGAATTCATCGTAATGTTCGTCCAGGATCACGAGGAAGATAGCTGGCACGCTGAAGAAAATCTCCCCGCGAACATGGCGACCGAACCGGCCTTGCCCGTGTTAATGAAGCCATTCAGCGCAACCGGCACGTACCCTTATTTCGTCACGTTTTCTCTAAACGGCTACGAGCACGGCACCATGCCTCTGCGCGCGCTCACCATGCATAAAGGCGAGCGCGTCCGCTGGTATGTATTCGCCGGCACCAACGACTTCGACGCCCACTCGCCGCATTGGCACGGCAACACCGTCGTCATCAATCAGATGCGCACCGACGTCACCTCGCTGGCACCTATGCAGATGGTCATGGCAGACATGGTGCCCGACGACGCCGGCATCTGGCTCTTCCACTGCCACATTTCCTTCCACAGCGCCGGCGGCATGGTCGGCCGCTACGCCGTCACCCCTTAGCCCCGTTTGACGATCTGCCTTTCATGGTCGTGGCTTTCCTTTGAATCAACGCTCGCGAACGAACTTCGCCTTTGAAACTCCCGCCAAATAAAACTTCGAACTGGTGTTGCATCTACCTATAAGAATCCACCCGGGTTACCGAGCAAGTGGAGTGCAACCCAGCCAGTTCGATTCGGGGCTCGGTTGCACCGCCGCCTGAACGAGCTAACTGCCTACTCCGAGACTGCGGGCCCATTGCCGACCGGACACATGCTGCGTTCTGTCCACCTTCAGGGCGGGTATTGACTGTCTTCCTCGGCGGGAGTACGTTGTGCGCGGTGAATTTTCCCGGTGGGCCCGAGAGCATCGATTGGAGGAGCCATGGAAAAGCTGATCGCCAATGGGAGCTACTGGCTAGGCATGGCGTGCTTGCTCATCGGCGTGCTTTGGAAGGCGGCAATCGCCTTCCGGTTGTTGGTGCCCTCGAGCAACGCCGCAATCGGGCATTCAACGTTCGTCCACGCCAGCATTGCGTTTTTTGTCACAACGATCGCCACGGCATCCTACGCATGGCTCAATTCAAATAAGCCTTGATGGAAAAGTCATCTTAGCTCGAGGTGCTTCTGCAAATACTCGGCAAGATTGTTCTCGTCGTTATGTCCGGCTATGCTGGATTCCTGATCGCGTTTTTCCTCGGAGGTGCGCTCAGTGGATTGATCGGTGTCGCACTCAACCTGGACTTTCAGGCCGTTCGAACGCTCATGCATGTCCTGCCATTCATCATCTTTCCTATCGAGGTTGGCATAGCCTACGTTTGGTGGAAGCGTAAGCAACGCAAAAAAAACGCCACCGCAGCAATGAATTGATGTGACTAGCTTTGTATTCATTCGTCCCCTGATTTTAAGACGCTGAATCCCCTGTATTTATGTGCGTATTTGCCGGGTGCCCGGAACAATAAACTCGCTGCCTCAATCGTCTGTTTCGATCGGCACAAGAAATTTTTCG
>Ga0080027_10001224_pt1 | contig 10430 bp, 11 predicted proteins | sample OrgsoiDNA2013046_FD_70962 | JGI IMG/M metagenome (GOLD analysis project Ga0080027, IMG submission 70962) | Permafrost soil microbial communities from the Arctic, to analyse light accelerated degradation of dissolved organic matter (DOM) -... | ecosystem: Environmental > Terrestrial > Soil >...
AAGCACGTCGCCGCCGTCGCCGAACATGGCATTGCACCGATCGATATGGTGGTTGTGAATCTCTACGCCTTCGAGAAAACGGCGGCCAAGCCCGGAGTCGCGTTCGAGGAATTGATCGAGAACATCGACATCGGCGGTCCCTCGATGATCCGCTCCGCCGCCAAGAATTTTCACGACGTCGCCATCGTGACTTCGCCGTCGGATTACGATTCCATCGCGGACGAACTGGCCCGGTCCAGCGGCGCCCTCTCGTATGAAACGAAATGGCGGCTTGCGCAGAAAGCCTTCGCCACCACGGCAGCCTACGACTCCGCGATCGCTTCAACCCTGGAGCAGTTCGACGCCAGCGGCTCGCGATCCAGCGTAGACACTTTCCCTCCGACCCTGCGCTTCACCTTCCACAAGAATCTCGACCTGCGCTACGGCGAAAATCCGCATCAGAAGGCCGCCATGTACTCCGACGGCTCCGGCCTCGGAGTGGCCAACGCCCGCCAGCTTCAGGGCAAGGAACTTTCCTTCAACAACCTCGTGGACCTGCAAGCCGCGTGGGATCTCGCACAGGAATTCGACGACCCGGTCTGCGCCATCATCAAGCACACCAACCCGTGCGGCACTGCGACGGGCAAGACTCTTGCGGAAGCCTATAAGCGCGCGCTCGAGTGCGATCCAGTCTCAGCCTTCGGCGGCGTGATCGGCGTCAATCGGCCCATCGATGCCGAGGCGGCCGAAGAAATGCACAAGCTATTCCTCGAAGTGATCGGGGCCCCATCGTTCGACGAAGCCGCCAAGGCAAAGTTCGCCACCAAGAAAAATCTCCGCCTCGTGGAAGTGATCGATTCATGGAGCCCCGGACGCCCTCGTCCGGGGGGTAGCCCCGAAAACGGCGAGCGGACGAAGGCGTCCGCCGCTCCACGAGCATGGGTACAAAAAAACATCTCCGGCGGCATCCTCGTGCAGGACGCCGACATCCGCCCCCTGCAAGACGCCGACCTGAGAGTCGTCACCAAGCGCCCTCCTACGCCGGAGGAAACCCGCGCCCTGCTCTTCGCCTGGAAGGTCTGCAAACACGTGAAGTCGAACGCCATCGTCTACGCGCGCGACGGGCAAACCGTAGGCGTTGGCGCCGGCCAGATGTCCCGCGTGGACGCGGCCAAGATTGGCGCGATGAAAGCACAACTCCCGCTTCACGGAACCGTCGCCGCCTCTGACGCCTTCTTCCCGTTCCCTGACGGAGTGGAAGAAATCGCCAAGGCCGGAGCGACCGCGATTATCCAGCCCGGAGGCTCGCAGCGCGACCCAGAAGTGATCGAAGCCGCCGACCGGCTGGGGCTGGCGATGCTGTTTACCGGCGTGCGCCACTTCCGCCATTAGACATTCGTCGCTAGAGATTATTGTTGATTGCTGGTTTTTGATTGTCGATTGTAAAGATATGTGCGGTAAGCCTAGGTTTTCAATCAACAATCGCAAATCAACAATCAACAATTTCTTCCACCAGTCCCTGACCTTCCGGTTTTGCCAGCTTTCGCTCCCGGGGCCCTGTTTTTTTCCATCCTGTCGGCGCTCAGGGTAGAATAAGAAGCACCTTTTCCCCGGCGGCTTTGCATCCAAGTAGCTGAGGTTTTGAGAATCCGCGGGAGCGCGGTCAGGTCCAGCATGAATAGAATTTTCCGCCTTTTTCTAATGATTTCTATGGCCGCAGCGGCGGCAATGGCGCAGTCCAACTCATCGCCGGCCAATCCGTCGTCGCTTGATTCAAAGACGTCCGATCCCAAGACGTCCGATTCCAAGCCTTTTCCGCGCAAAGCCGACCGCGCCGCCGCCTACTATCACTACTCCGTCGCGCACATGTACGAGGAGCAGGTGACGGTGTACGGCCGCAGCGACCTGGCCAACAAAGCCATCGAGGAATACCGCCTCGCCATCGAAGCCGACCCGTCGTCGGAATTTTTGACCTCCGGCCTGGCCGAACTCTACGTCAAGACCGGGCGCATCCGCGACGCCGTCCTCGAGGCGCAGGACATCATCAAGCGCGATCCCAAGAATCTGGAAGCGCACAAGCTACTCGGCCGCATTTATCTTCGTTCCCTCGGCGACATGCCCGGCGGCAACGGCTCTGACAACGTGCTCAAGCTGGCGATCGAACAATACGAGCAGATCGTGAAGATCGAGCCCGATGGCGTCGACGATCACCTTCTACTCGGCCGCTTGTACCGCCTGAACAGCGACCTGCAGAAAGCCGAGAACGAACTCAAGATCGCGGTCAAACTCGATCCCAGTTCCGAAGAAGCGGTCACCACGCTGGCCATGCTCTACACCGACGAGGGCGACACCGCGCACGCGCTGAAAGTCCTCAGTTCGGTGCCGGACACGGCTCGTTCGGCCAAGCTCTACTCCGCACTCGGCGCAGCCTACGAACAGCGCAAAGATTACAAGAACGCGATCGATGCCTACCGCCGCGCCATTGTTCTCGACCGCGACAATCTCGACGCGATTCGCGGCCTGGCCGAGAACCTGATGAATGACGGCCAGTCCGATGCCGCGCTCGAACAATACAAAGTTATTGCCGACGCGAATCCCGAAGATGCGCAGACTTATGTCCGCATCGCCGAGATTTACCGCCGCCAGGGCAAGTACGATCTGGCTCTCGAAAGCCTGAAGAAGGCCGACACGCTGGTACCGGACACCATGGACGTCCCCTACAGCATGGCCGCCGTCTACCAGGCGCAGGGACGTTACGACGACGCGATCAAGCTGCTGCAGGATTTGCTCAAGCGAACTGAGAAGAGCGAGTCTGGCTCGGGCAGCCAGGCCGACCGCAACAATCGCGCTATTTTTGTCGAGCGCCTCGGGATGGTCTATCGCGAGCAGGAAAATTACACCGCTGCAGTCGAGACCTTCCGCAAAATGCTTCCGCTGGGCGAAGACAATGCCCGCAGCGGATACCAGGAAATCATCGACACCTACCGCGAAGCCAAGCAATGGCCGCAAGCCACCGCCGCCGCAAAAGAGGCGGTTCAGAAGTTGCCCAATGACCGCGACTTGCGCATGGTGCTCGACGCCCAACTAGCCGACACCGGTGAGACTGACCACGCCATCGCCGATGTGCGCACCATGCTCAAGGGTGGACCCGAAGATCGAGAAGTATATGTCCGCCTCGGCATCATGTACACGCGCGCCAAGCAATGGAAGGAAACCGAAGAGGCTTTGAACAAGGCCGAGCAGTTGTCGCTGAAAGCCGACGACAAAGCCTACGTCTGGTTCCTGCTTGGCGATGCCTATCAGCGCCAAAAGAATTTCGACCAGGCCGAAGTAGAGTTCCGCAAAGTGCTGGCCGCAGTAGCTCCGACCGATCCGCAGAGCGCCGCCACACTCAACTATCTCGGCTACATGAACGCCGACCGCGGCGTGAAGCTCGACGAATCTCTCAACCTGATCAAGCAGGCGCTCACTCTAGACCCCAACAACGGCGCCTATCTCGACTCCCTCGGCTGGGCTTATTTCAAGCTCGGCAAATACGATCTGGCGGAAGAGAGCCTGACCAAGGCTTCCATCCACATGGGCAGCGACGCCACCGTGCAGGAGCACCTTGGCGACCTCTATCAGAAGACCGGACGCCTGAAACTAGCCGCCGCCCACTGGGAACGCTCGGTGCAGGAATGGAACAAGACCGTCCCCGCCGAACAGGACAGCGAAGCCTTCGCCAAAGTTCAGCAAAAGCTGGACGCGGCGAAAGTAAAGCTGGCCAAGGAAGAATCCGGAAAGTAGAGTTTTCAGCCAAGCGCATCGAAAGCGCCCCGGAGGGGCGTGTGAAAGTAGCCCGCCGCTTTGCAGCGGCGGGAACGCTGACAAATACCCGCCCCATCCCGTAGGGATGGCTGAGCCCCACCGGCGATTCTCGCTCCTTCCAAACTCTTCTCGCACGAACCGCTCCCTTGCTACACTCCCTCCATGCTTGGCCACTTCGCGAACTCATCCTCCGACGTCACCATCCGCGAAGCCACGCTCGCCGACATCCCCGAAATCCTGCGCCAACGTCGCGGCATGTATATCGACATGAACTACAAGGACAATGCCTCCCTCGAAGCCATGGTGAAGTGTACGGCACCCTATCTGGAGAAGGCGATAGCCGACGGCTCATTCCGCGCTTGGCTCGCCTGCAAAGAAGACCGACCTGTCGCCGGGGGCGCTGTGGTCATCTCCCCCTGGCCGGCACATCCCTACGATCTGGAATGCCGCCGCGCCACCATCCTGAACATCTACACCGATCCTGCATATCGCCGACGCGGTCTGGCCCGCGCCCTGATGCAGACAATGATCGACCGGTGCCGCCGCGAAGGCTTTGCACGCGTTACCTTACACGCCAGTGACGACGGCCGCCACCTCTACGAATCTCTGGGATTCGAGGCCAGCAATGAAATGCGCCTGAACTTGCGGTAACGCCCCGACAAAGCGCACGGCAAAGCGCCGACAGATAAAGAGCAACTAAGCCCCATGATTCTCCGCATCGGCTACGACATCGAGTTTGAGTTTCCCATTCCCGCGGCGGTTGTTGCGTTGCTCCACCTTCATCCCACGCGGGTTGTCGACCTGCGCGCCCCCGACCACCTGACGACCGGTCCGGCGATCGCGACCGACCCTTATATCGACGGCTTCGGCAACGGCTGCACCCGCCTCCTCGCGCCGAAAGGCCTGCTGCGCCTGACCAGTTCGACCTCAATTTACGATTCCGGCCTGCCCGACCCCGTCAGCCCCAGCGCGCCCGCCACAATTGCCCGCGCGTCGGGCGCGTCCTGATGGCGACGGGCCGCGACGCCTCCGACGTAGCAATCACCACTTCGTTCGGCGCCGCCAACCTGTGCCACTTCTTTGTCGTGACCGAAGAAGTACCTGAAGATACCGCCAAGTCCGGAATCACAAACGTTTGATGTTATCTCCAAAGTTTGTCGCATCCTGCCTGCTTCGACGAAGTGGACAACGATTGATCCCACGGCCATACTATTCACGGCGGTCGGATAAATCTGGAGGTCGAGCATGCGGTCGACGGAGCGTGCGAGTGTGTTGCCATTCGCCATACTTTTGCTGAGCGCCCTGTCCGCAGCCCAGGCTGGCAACGCAGGGGAGCAGTTCAAGAATATTCGGGCCAAGATGCGGGCAGCCCGTACCGCCGGTGATTGGCGTGCGAATCTGACCGCAGCCCAGGAACATAAAGCGTTCCTGAACGAATCTGCCAACTCGCTGCTTGAAGTTTCCCGCGCGCAGGTGCACCTCGGCGACTTCCACGGGGCGCTCAAGGAAATCGAACATTTCGCTCAAATGGGTCAGTCCATCGACCTGCTGGCAGCTTCCTCCGATTTTGCGCCACTGGTGAAGAGCCCCAACTTCGCAAAAGTCCAGACGCTGTTGAATGAAAATCAGAAGCCGGTTTCCCGTGCATCCACAGCGTTCCAGTTAGCCGATAGCAACCTGTTGTCCGAAGACATCGACTACGATCCCGGTTCCCATCGATTTTTCGTCACCAGCGTGCGCGAGAAAAAAATCATTACCGTAGTGGCAGGTGGAACCGCCGCTGACTTTGCCAAGGCGCCCGACAACTGGCCCATGCTAGCCGTCAAGGTCGACCGCCAGCATGGACGACTTTGGGCCACCGAGGTCGCGATGCAAGGTTTCGAAATCGTCGACAAATCGGATTGGGGCAAGTCCGCCGTTCTTTGCTACGACCTGCACAGCGGCAAGCTGCTGCGCCGCGTCGAGGGCCCGCATGGCAGTGCGTTGGGCGATATGACTCTGATGCAGAACGGCGATGTCATCGTCAGTGATGGCTCTGGAGGAGGCGTCTATCGCCTGACGGCAACCGGTGGCGAACTGGAACGAATCGACAACGGAGATTTCATCTCTCCGCAAACCGCTGCCATGCATCCGGACGGAAAACATATTTTCGTGCCCGACTATTTGCGCGGCATTGGAGTGCTGGACCCGGCGACGAAACAGGTGCGGTGGCTCTCCACGGAGCAAAAGTTTGCACTGAGCGGCATCGACGGACTTTCCTTCGATCGCGGGAAGTTAATCGCAGTGCAGAATGGGACGTCCCCTGAGCGCGTCGTTATTTTCACATTGGACGCCACGCTGTCGAAGATCGACTCCGAAACCGTCATCGAACGGTCGACGGAGTCGCTTGGCGACCCAACTCATGGCGTGGTCATCGGAAGCGACTTCTTCTACATCGCCAACTCAGGCTGGGATATTACCGAGGACAACGGAAATCTGAAAGCCGGGGCCAAGGCGTCCTCGCCTCGCATCATGAAGGCGCCTCTGGTCAGCGCTCAACATGATTAAATTCAATCCTGACGATCGTGGTTCGCACGACGCAGCACTAATCCAGCCGTACCAGGAACACGGCCCCTTCGCTGGTCGTTGTCTCCGCTGCGAGTTTCTGGGCGCGTTCGTGGTCGTCGTCGAGTACGCGAACACGGATCCACCAATCTCCTGCCGGGCTGGCAAAGCGGAGCACTTTGGCGGTTTGGTAGCGGCGGGTCAGGCGATCGGCCAGTTTGTTGGCGACACTCTCATCTGGGAATCCGCCAATCTGTACTGCCCACTTCCCGCCTGATTCCGCCGACGCACCCGACTGAAGCAACTCAACTTTCACCTGGGCAACGCCGGGTTGCCATACGTCCACCTTCCGGGCGGCGGCAAGCGAAAGATCGAGCACGCGCCCCGGAATAAACGGCCCGCGGTCGGTGATGCGCACCAGCGCTCTGCTGCCCGTCTTGACGTTGGTGACGCGCACGATCGAGCCCAGTGGATAGGTACGGTGCGCCGCCGTCATGGCATGCATGTTGTAGACCTCGCCGTTCGATCCGCGCCGGTTGTGATAAGGCGGCCCATACCAACTGGCGAGCCCGGTTTCAGTTGCGATGGGCTCCGTGCCCGCAGGGACGATAGGCTCCCCCAAATCGGCCCCGGTATCCTCCTCCGGTTCGGGTCTGGCAGACTTTGGCGGAAGCGATTTTTCTTTGTGCGGCGGCAGATTCGCCGCGGGTGGCAATTCGGTAGGCGGTTCAGCGGTAACAGTCACTGGCGGGGGCGGTGGAGGAGGAACATCCACGCGCGCCTGCTTGGGATGTCCGCAGGAACTCACCAGCAGGATGGTGAGCAGGACGACGAGGATCATGGCGGTCCTGACGAAGGGACCGCGAAGGGCGGCAACCTTTGTTCCCGAAGCCAGCTTCACTTGGGCGGGTGCTGCTGCTCCATATAGTTGGCGAATTCGGCCAGCTTCGCCGAGGCCACGCGCAGCGCCTTGGTCGAATGCGTGCGCACCGCCGGGACCACCTCGTCGTTCAAATACTTGATGAATTCCGGAATCTCTTTTTCCAGGCGCTCGGCGGCCTCGTTGATCGTATGACCCACGCGCGCCGAAGCGTCTTCCACCTTGCGGTTGAAGTCGTTCATGATGCTCCTCGCGAAACTGTGGCGTGAATGGCTCCACGCGATACTGCGGATTGCCAGGCTCAGCCATTATTTCGCGGGCCGATGGGCAGGGTCAATGGCTCGGGATATTCGACAAGGAGCTTAAGGCGCGCCAAGGGCGGCCAGCAAAACAAGGATTGAACAAGGACTCAATCCTTGCTATCATAATGCATGGCGAAGGTGACCTCAAAATTGCAATTGACTGTCCCGAAGGCTATCGCCGATCAATACGGCATTAAGCCAGGGGATGAGTTGGAGTGGGTGCCCGCGGGTGAGAGCATTCGTATCGAATTAGTTCGCGACAAAGCAAAAGCGGCCCACCAGTTGACCACCGAAGAGCGTCTGGCGATTTTTGACGAAGGCACTCGGCGTATCGATGCGCTTCAGGCCGAGGAGTTGAAGAAGAACCAAGGCAATCGAGTGACTCGCGAAACCAGAGGTTGGACACGCGAGGATCTCTATAACGACGACCGGGGACTACCTCGTGGCTTCCCTCGTTGATACGAATATCTTGGTTTATCGCTGCGATAGCACCGATCCCGCGAAGCGGGAGGGCGCCCGCCAACTCTTGCGTACGGGAGGACAAGACGGGTCGCTGCGTCTTCCGCATCAGGTGCTAGTCGAGTTCGTAAACGCCGTAACTCGCGGGCGAGCCGGAGGCCAATCCATCCTGCCCCATGACGAAGCTTGGCGCCAGGCGGAAGATTTGCTCAACGAGTTCCCCATTCTCTACCCTAACGAATCGATATTCCGCACAGCAATGCTAGGAATGGCCGCATATCGATTCGCCTGGTACGACGCCCACCTCTGGGCTTACGCTGAGCACTACGGCATTTCAGAAATTCTCTCGGAAGACTTTCAGCACGGGCGCCGGTACGGTACAGTGCGGGTCCGCAATCCTTTTATCGAAATGGGATTGGCATAGAAACGCCGGTCTGGGACCTATCGGGAATCCATCTTGAAGTCATCGCGCAAAGCCCAACCATTTTCGGACCCGCAAAGGTCCGCGTTTCAAGCGTCCCTGCTGGCGTGGTATGACGCCCATGCGCGCGATCTGCCGTGGCGCGAGGACCGCGACCCCTACCGGGTCTGGCTCTCGGAAATCATGCTGCAGCAGACGCGCGTGGCGGCCGTGATCGCGCACTTTCACGAATTCCTGTGGCGCTTTCCCACGGTTCAGAAGCTGGCGGCAGCGCGCGAGGCCAGCGTGCTGGCCGCGTGGAGCGGCCTGGGATACTACCGCCGCGCCCGCATGCTGCATACGACAGCGAAGGTGATCGTCCGGGAGCATGGCGGGAAGTTTCCCTCAACCGCGTCGGAACTGCTGGACTTGCCGGGCGTGGGACGCTACACGTCGGCGGCCATCGCCAGCATCGCGTTCCGCGAGCCAGTCGCGGTTGTCGATGGTAACGTCGAACGAGTGCTGCAGCGCGTTTCAGGCCGGCGGTTGGCGGGAGAAAAATTGTGGGGCGCAGCGGAACAGTTGCTGGATCGCGACCGTCCCGGCGACTTCAATCAAGCGATGATGGAATTGGGAGCCACGGTGTGCACACCGAGCGCGCCTGCGTGCCTGACATGCCCGGTAGTCGAGATGTGTGCGGCGCGAGGGGAGATGGCGAGCTCGGCAAAAGCATCGCCCCAGAAGAAGCGCGAGATTCACTACGCACTCGATCTACGTGACGAACAAGGCAGCGACCGTCGAGTGTTCCTAACGCAGCGCCCGCGGAATGCGTCTCTAATGGGAGGCATGTGGGAGTTGCCGGAGATCACCCGTCCGGCGGGGCGTCCGAAAAAACAGCAGGTTCCTCCGGCTGGTTTCGCCAGCCCACGGAATGACAAGATCAAAGGAAACGGCGGCGTTAGTCGCGCTCATCCAGAACCTTACCTTACTCTCCGGCACTCCATCACCGTGACCAATTACACGGTGCGAGTTTGGCGCACGAAAGCGTCAGCTCGCGTTCGCGGAGAGTGGTTCCCGGTCGAGCGCCTGCGAGGGGTTGCACTTACGGGATTGGCCCGGAAAATCTTGCGGAAAGCGGAAATCATTACCGATCACCAAGCATCCCGCATCATCTAAAATTGGATCTACCGCACGATTACTGCCCTGCGCACATTCTTGGAGGAACTAATGGCTGCACTGGCCACTGGAACGAAGGCGCCAGATTTTGATTTGAAAGCTCTAGACGACAAACCATTCTCTCTCGCCGATGAGCTGACTCGCAGCCCGGTCGTGCTCGCCTTCTTCAAGGTATCCTGCCCCACCTGCCAGTACGCCTTCCCGTTCCTGGAGCGCCTGCACAAGGCCTATGGCGCGAACGGCGTTTCCCTGGTCGGAATCTCGCAGAACGGAGCTAAGGACACCGCCGCATTCAACAAGGAATTCGGCGTTACCTTCCCCGTGCTGCTCGATGACGTCGACTCCTACCCCGTGTCGAACGCCTATGGGCTGACCAATGTACCTACGATTCTCTGGATCGCGCAGGATGGCGAGGTCGAAGTCTCCAGCGTGGGCTGGGTCAAGGCGGACTTTGAACAGATCAACCGCAAGATGGCAGAGGCGGGGAAGATCGCCCCTGCCGTGGTGTTCGAGCCCGGTGAAGACGTCCGCGACTTCCGGGCTGGTTGAGGGTCCAAGAACTAGTCCGCCGGTCGGCGGGCTGAGGCTCCATCGAATGCTCCCCGGACGAGGCGTCCGGGGCTCCACGAGTCTGGCTCCGCGAATGATCTTGTGGAGGGGCGGACGCCCTCGTCCGTCCCTGCCGTCAGCGCCTCACTCGCGGCCCCGACCTGCGGTGCCGGGAGTGTCTGACCTCTCGTACTCGCGGCCTCTCCACTTCTGCCACAATCTGGAATCCAGCCTCCGTTACAATCGTCCCCAGACCTTCAAATATAGCCTTCCCAGAGTGGCGCCGCTTTGTTGGGGGAGAGACCTGAATTTATGCAAGGAAAGCCAAGAATCA
>Ga0080027_10001225_pt1 | contig 10428 bp, 11 predicted proteins | sample OrgsoiDNA2013046_FD_70962 | JGI IMG/M metagenome (GOLD analysis project Ga0080027, IMG submission 70962) | Permafrost soil microbial communities from the Arctic, to analyse light accelerated degradation of dissolved organic matter (DOM) -... | ecosystem: Environmental > Terrestrial > Soil >...
AAAACGTCCCACCAGCACATCCACTTCGCTGTCCGAAATCTTTGCCACGATCCGATACATTCCGCTTTGCCGGGCGAGCGTCGCCCTCAGCGTGGTTGGAACCAGCCGGTTCGCTTCCCATGCCGCCAATGTCGCCAGCCGACCCGGATAAAAAAGGTCCAGGGCAAGCCGCAAGACCGCCAAATCAACCAACTCAAGGCGCCAGCCGTGCCGCAGGTTCGGCGCCGTCTTCAGCGGCCGGTAAACCCCCGCGTCATCGAATCTCGCAATCTCTGCGGCATCGTTAGGCGAGCCGTAGAGCTGTAGCTCGCTCCCTTTTTTGCCCTCACCACGATGACAGAGCGCAAACGTGCCGCCGTTCCGCGCGATCAGGATTTCTCCGATGCTCCACGCGCCCGATTCGAGGCAGGCCGCCAGGACCTGCTCAACGAGCAGTGGCATCCTTCTTCTTCGAATTGCAAATTGCGCGGCCCATCAGTGCGGCCGAATGCTCGAGAAAATCCCGATCGTCGTCGGCGAACGCATTCAGTTTATCGCTCTCCACATCGATGATTCCGGTTACGCGCCTGGTCGATTCGCTGATCACCGGCACCACGATCTCGGACCGGGTCGTCCAGAATGTTGGCAGATAGCGTGGGTCCTTCTTCACGTCACCGACCACCAGTGTCTCGCGTGATTCCACCACTGCGCCGCAAAGGCCCTGCGTCGTCGGAAAGCGCGGGTAAGTCGGCGGTTTATTTCCGGTGCCTGCAACAATCACGCATTCACCGCGGGTCACCTTGTAAATTCCAACCCATCGATAACCGCGCGCCGCTCGAATCATCTCAGCCGCCTTCTTCACGCACTCCGGGCTGCGGGCGCCGGCGAGAACAAAAGCCCCGAGATCTTGCAATAACTTGGTGGAATCTTTCCTCAAAGTCGCATCCTACCCAGGAACAGTCTGCGGACTCGCGCACAGATCAAGCGCGTCATCGTCGAATTTCGCTGTCTGCCCAACGATGATCTCGGCAAACTTCGGTGCGGTGCCGATCGCGCCCGCATAATAAAGATCGCGCCCGTGGAGCCGATACGGGTTGCGCCGGAGAACCTTGCGCTGGTCCACCGCGGCGGCAGGCCCCGGCTCGATCCCGAGTAGCATCGGGATGTCCTGATAACTGTGCAGTCCGTCGGAAATGAAAAACGGCACGACGACCACGTTAGGCGTTTTCGTTAGGCGCAGCCAATCTGCAACCAGCGGTGGCTCCTCCATGTAGGCACTTTGCACGGATGCGTAACGCCTCAGCGCTGCGATTTTCTCCACCTGGCGTTTCGCCGCAACCGCGCTGTTGTCGTTCAAAGCCGTGCCGTGACCGACCACGAGCAAACTGGTTTCCGCTTCCGGAACGTCGGGCGCGACTTCGCGCGCTCGCTGCAAGATTAGCTCAGTTACCGCCGGATGATTCCCGACCGGCTCGCAATATTTCCAAAGCTGTCCGTTAGACCGGTTCGTTAGGCGGCTATCCAACTCCAGCTCACGCGGAATGATCGTCTGCGTGAAATAACCTTCGCTGATGAAGTTCGGCACCACATAAACTTCGCGAATCTCCAATTCGTCGAAAAAGAGCAGCGAGTCGCGCAAGCTCGGTTCTTCCTTCCAAAAACAGCACGCCACCTCGCGAAAAATTCCGTGCTCCCGAATCGCTTGCGCATGCGCCAGGCTCGGTGCGCTCGAATCTGGATTCACGGTCGAGCCATGCCCGACAATCAGCAGTGCGGCATCAGAACGCGAAGGAATCATCGGCGTCACCGTATCCCACGCACCCGCGTGAGGAAAGCCGGCGGCAAATCGCCTTTCGTTGCCGCAGCGGCTCTTGCATCGAGCCACGACCCTACTGGCAGCTCTGAGCGGACATGCTCGTTCATCGCATTCATCTGCGCGCCCTCGAGCGGAACTTTGACTGGCCGGAGGATGCGCGGAGATTGGCGAAAGGCTAGACGATGAAATTTCGCACTTACAAAAACACCGATCTAAGAGTGAGTGAAGTCGGCTTTGGACTGTGGACGATCTCGACAGGCTGGTGGGGAAATTTCACCGAAGGCGAGGCGATTTCCCTCATGCACAAAGCGCTTGATCTTGGGATTACGCTTTTCGATGCGGCTGACACTTACGGCAACGGCTTGAGTGAGGAATTGATCGCGAAGGCGTTCCCAACGCAGCGCGATGAAATCACGGTTGCCACCAAGATCGGTTACGATTTCGTCACGCATGGAGAAACGCGCGGACGCGGACAACGCGAGATCCCGCAGGATTTTTCGCCGGAAGCACTCGTTAGGGCGACGGACGCGGCGTTACGGCGATTAAAGACCGATCGGATTGATCTGTTGCAACTGCACAACATTCGGATGGAGCAGGTTTACGACGATGCCGTCTGGCGCGCGCTCGACGGGCTAAAACGAGAGGGAAAAATCCGCTACTACGGCATCGCCCTCGGGCCGGCGATCGGCTGGCTCTATGAGGGCGTTAATTGCATCCGCGAACGCGCCGTTACGAGCGTGCAGCATATCTACAACATGCTCGAGCAGCATCCCGGTCGCGCCATGCAGGAGGCCGCGACTGAGGCTGGCAAGGACACGATGTTCCTCATCCGGGTGACGCATTCCTCGGGGATGCTCGAAGGACATTACACGCCCGAGACGGTCTTCCCGCCTAACGACCACCGGAATCATCGCCCGCGGAGCTGGCTGCTGAATGGCGTCAAGAAGATTGATCGACTTCGTTTCCTCGAAAGTTCGGAGCGGACGTTAGGCCAGGCGGCGTTGCAATGGCTCCTCGCCGACGAGCAGGTCGCCTCGACCTTGCCGAATATCTACAACGAAGAGCAATTGGTGGAATTTGCGAAAGCGCCGGAGTCCCCAAGCCTAACGAATGATGACCTTAAGAAGATCGCGGAACTTTACGCGGACAACTTCGGCGTCGAACGCGAAGAGCCGAAGTTCAAAGGAACGATGGAACCAGTCGAGCGGCGCGAAAACGCGGTCGCGTAGCATAGAGCGCCGCCTAATCCGACGTGTCATCACTTTCCTCCGGTTCCTCCCGCTGCTTTTGCTCCGACCCATTTTTCCCCTCATAAAGCTGGCGCAAAATCTTTCCGATCATCGGCGCCGCCGCGGAACCGCCGTGCACCGTGCTTCCTACCTCGCTCTCATAAAGCGCTGCGAAGGCATACTGCGGATGCTCCGCCGGCACGAAGCCCGCAAACCATGCGGCCGTTCGCTCTTTTTCCTTCGGTCCCCATTGCGCAGTGCCGGTTTTGCCCGCCACGCTGACGTCGTCCAAGCTCGCCTGATGAGCGGTTCCAGTCGGACCATTCACCGCGTCTACCAAACCGGTGTGAACGTTTTGCATCGTTAGGGCAGAGGCATTGATCGTCTTTTTCGCGCGCACGGAGTAGGCGGCGACAATTTGATTGTCGACAGTTTGCACCTGTTGGACGAGTCGCGTTTGGTAAAAGGTTCCTCCATTTGCCACGATTGCCATTGATTGCGCCATTTGCAGCGGCGTCACGAGGACGTCGCCCTGTCCAATCGAGAGATTCGCGATGTCGCCGTTGAGAATCTTTCTCCCGTGTGTCGCCTTCATGTAATCGTCGTTAGGCACGCGTCCTTCGACTTCGCCCTTCAAGGGAATCCCGCACTTTGCGCCGAAGCCGAGCTTGGTCGCCCAGTCCAGGATTGGTCCGGCGCCAGTCTTGATTCCGACCTGGTAAAACCAAGTATCGCACGACTCAGTCAATGCCTGGATGAAATTGAGCGAGCCTCGGTCCGTATGCTTCCAGTTGTGGAAAGTGACATTGCCGACATCGATCGACGGCACGCATTCATATTGGTCCTGTGGAGTGACAGTCCCGCTTTCGAGCGCGGCGATCCCGACCGCGACTTTGAAGGTCGAACCTGGCGGATAAGCCGACCGGTAGGCCCGCGGTAGAAGCGGAATGTTCGGGTCGCCCTGCAACTCTTTGAACTTCGCGGCCGATATCGAAGGAATGAATTCGTTCGGGTCATACGTCGGCCACGAAGCCAACGCGAGGATGTCGCCGGTGTTCGGATCGAGGATCACGATCGCGCCGCGTTTCGCTTTGGCCGCGAGCGCCTTTTCCGCCAGTTCCTGCAAGCGCAGATCCAGCGTTGTGATCACGTTGTAGCCGGGCACTGGCGGCTCAACGATGCGCGCGGAAGTTTCCCGGCCATCGCGATCGAAGGTCACTTTGTAATGTCCGTGCCTGCCGCTCAGCATGCTGTTGAAGGTTTGCTCCAGCCCTTCCCGACCCTCCGTTTCCGGCCAAAGCAGTTGCCCGTTCTGAATGATGCTATCCACGTTGCGACTCGTCCTGCCGGTGTAACCGATGATCTGGCCGGCGAGCTTTTCGTTAGGGTAAACGCGCACGTAAATCGGCCTGAGTGAAAGCGCGGGCGGCAGGCGGCCCTTCAATTCATTTCGTTCCGACTCCTTTAGATCCTGCGCGATCTCGAACGGCAGAAAGCCGCGATTGTGATAATGGCGCAGGATCGCGGCGTCGGAAATTGGCAGCGAACGATCGAGCAACTTCTCCGCGGCTCTGATTTTCTGCCGCGCGAAGACCACCACTTGTGCGTCGGAAAAGTCGAGTGGGGTCGGGAAATCAATCGCGAGATTGTAGCTCAGCTTGTTTTGGGCGAGCGGTACGCCATTGCGGTCGGTGATTTGCCCCCGCGGCGCCGGGATGTCGAGGACGTAGGTGCGCGCCTGTTTTTGCGTCTCGAAGGTCGGTTTGATCGTCTCCTCGAATGGCGTTGGCGCGACTTCCAAAGGCGGTTCCGTTTCCTGGCCTAACGACGCCGAGGCGACGAGGCTGCAAAAGGCGATGACGCAAGAGGCGCGAACGATCATTCGGCGAAGATTTGGATCAGTGCCTTTGCAAAAAACGGTGCACTTCTTCCGCCAACTTCTGGCCTATCCCTTCGGTCGAGGCAATTTCTTCAACGCTCGCTTTGCGCAGTCGCTGGACCGATCCGAATTCTCGCAGGAGCAAATTCTTGCGATTCTGACTCACCCCCGGACAGTCGTCGAGGATGCTTTCGCCGATGCGTTTCTTCATCAGGAGCTGATGATACGTGTTGGCGAAACGGTGCGCTTCATCGCGGATGCGTTGGAGTAATCGAAGCGCGCCGGAATCAGGTGGCAGCTGGAATGGCATCGCGCGGCCCGGCCGGTAAATTTCTTCAAACTCCTTGGCCAGACCGATGATGGGCAGATCGTGAAGCCCGAGCCGCTGCAGCTCATGGCAGGCGGAGGAAAGCTGACCCTTGCCGCCATCGACGATGATAAGGTCGGGCAAACGAATCGAGACAAACCTCTCGTCATTTTGAGCGGAGCGAAGCGGAATTGAGGAAGCCGGGTGCGGTACCTGTGTCTTCCCCAACGCGAGCCCTTGACTCCGCTCCGGATAACTGAGGCGCTGCAACGCTTCCGATGCAATTTCCTGTGAGAACTGTGCCACGTCTGGATTCGCCTCGCGCGCGGCGAGCAGCACGCGCGAGTAACGTCGCCTAACGACTTCAGCCATGCTCGCAAAATCGTCCTGCCCCGCCACCGTACGAATGCGGTAGCGCCGGTAATTGTCCTTGTCCGGCACGCCGTTGCGGAAGCAAACCATCGACGCAACGACATGCGTCGCGGAGATGTTCGAAATGTCGAAACACTCCATCACCATCGGTGATTGCGTGAGTTGAAGCGCTTCGCCGAGCGCCTGCACATCGGCCTCCGGATCAATCGCGCTCGGCAAACTATGCCGCGTAAAACGCCGCGTCGGTTTGGTCGTACGTCGCAAATCTTCCAGCATATTGCGCAGCTCCGCGGCCTTTTCGAAGTCGAGTTTTTCCGCGGCCTTTTGCATCTCTCCCTCGATCGCGGCGATCATTTCGCGCGAGTGACCTTCGAGGAATTCCGCCGCCTGCCCGACGCGTTCGCGATAAATTTCCGCGTTGATCTCACTCAGCCGCATCGGCACCTGGTAAGTCGACGATTTCAGTTCGCGCTCGGTCGGCGCGCCGCGGCCGAAGGTGAGCACCCCAAATTTCTTGCGCATGAAATTGAGCGTCTGCCGCAGCGCGCCCGCATGTGCATAAGGCCCGAAGTAACGCGCGCCATCATCTTTCTTGAAGCGCGCCAAACGAAAACGCGGCCATTCCTCCCTCGGATCGACTTTCACGACGAGAAAACGCTTATCGTCACGGAAAGAAACATTGTAGCGCGGCCGATAATCCTTGATCAGCTTGCCCTCGAGGAGGAGCGACTCCGCTTCGCTCTGGACGGTGTGCGTTTCGAAATCCCAGACGGCGTCGAGCATCGCACGCGTCTTTAGATCGGCGACCGCCATTTTCGACGGCATGAAATAAGAACCAACACGCTTGCGCAGATCGCGTGCTTTGCCGACATAAATGACGCGGCCGAAGCGATCGCGCATCAGATAGACGCCTGGTTTGTGCGGCACTTCATGCACTTTCTTGTTCAAGTCTGGCTTTTCCTTCGACAGCGACACGGTCGTGGCAGAGTAAGCGAAAATGTGGGACGTGGCCATTGTGGGGAGCGGTCCGGCCGGCGCAACCTGCGCGGCCTTCTGCGCCGCGGCTGGCCTGCGAACGCTTGTTATCGAGCGCGAGAAATTCCCGCGCGAAAAAGTTTGCGGCGATTGTTTGAATCCCGCTTGCTGGCCGGTACTGGAACGGCTCGGCGTCGCCGAAGAAGTGCGGCGCGCTCCGCACGGGGAGTTGACGAGCGTGGAATTTATCGCCGTCGATGGCCGCGTTCTTACTGCGCCTTTACCCGCTGGCCAGAACGCTGAGATCGCGCTCAAGCGAAGCTTGTTCGACGAGATCTTAATGCGCCGCGCGCGCTCGTTAGGCGCGGAGGTGCGCGAGGGCGAGGCGCTCCTCACGATCACGCGGAACGGGAGCTGGGTCATCGCGACGACCCGCTCGCAAGAGGCCGCGCGATTCCTTGTTGGGGCGGACGGACGGAACTCGACGGTCGCTCGACTCTGCAGTCTGCCCTCCCGTAAGGTGCGCGAGCGAGTCGCGCTCCAAACGCACCTGCCGCTGCCGCGAGATTTTGGCGCGCGGATTGTGTTGCAACTTCGCCCGGAAGGTTACTCGGGACAGGCGCCAATTGGTGCCGGCTTGCTCAATCTCTGCCTGGTCAGCCGGCCTAACGATTTATCGGCGATTAAGCGTTGGGCGGAAAATACCTTCGCGATCCCGGTCGATCAGCCTTGGCGAACGATCGCGCCTCTGGCGCGCGCAAGTTTCCCGGCAGCCTCGCCCGGTTTGTTCCTGGCGGGCGACGCAGCGCGCGTCGTCGAGCCGTTCACCGGAGAAGGTATTTATTACGCTCTTCGCTCGGGCGAACTTGCGGCGGAAGCGATTGCTCGGAAGAACCCGCAGCACTACATCGCCGCGCACCGAGCTCTCTACGCCGGACGACTTTGGGTTAACTGGCTGGCACGGGTCGCGGTTCGGCATCCACGCCTAACGACAAAGGTTGTGCGGATTGTGCCTAACGAATCCCAGGTTCTCCGGCGGCTGACCAGGAAAGTCGTGCAGCTTTGACCGTATTCGACATCAACATCGCGATCGTCATCGGACCGACACCACCGGGGACAGGCGTGATGGCTGCCGTCTTGGGCGCGACTTCATCGAAGGCGACATCGCCGACAAGGCGGTAGCCACGTTCGCTGGTCGCGTCCTCGATGCGGTTGATCCCGACATCGATCACCACGGCGCCGTCGCGGACATGCTCCGCCCTAACGAACGCGGGCTGGCCGATCGCCGCGACGAGTACATCGGCTGAGCGCGTCATTGCCGCAAGATTGCGCGTGCGGGAATGTGCGACCGTGACCGTCGCATCGACGCCTTTTTGCATGAGCAAAAGCGCGAGTGGTTTGCCGACGATCATGCTGCGGCCAAGCACGACGATGTGCGCGCCGCTGATTTCAACGCCGCTTTCCACAAGCAAACGATGGCAGCCAAGCGGGGTGCAAGGGATGAAACCGCTGGCGTCGCCGAGCGCCAGCTTCGCGATGTTGAGCGGATGAAAACCATCGACATCTTTCGCCGGATCGAGCGCGCGAATGATCGCCGCCTCGTCAATCTGCTTGGGGGGGGGCGACTGGACGAGAATCCCGTTAATCGCCGGGTCGCGATTCAGTTTTTCGACTTGCGCGAGCAACTCCGCCCGCGTCGTTTCGGCGGGCAGTTCGAGTTTCACTGAATGCAATCCCAGGTCGCGGCACATCCGGTCTTTCGAGCGGACGTAAGCGCGTGACGCGGGATTGTCGCCGACGAGAATGACGGCCAGTCCCGGCGTGATGGCGCGTGATTTCAAGTCGGCGATTTCGCCGCGCAGTTCCGCATAAATTTTTTCCGCAACCGCGCGGCCGTTGATCAACTTCATCTCCGTTCCACTAGCCGCATCATCGCCTCCTGCAACCGAAGCCGCTCGCGCTCGAATTCTTCCTCGCCTGAAGTTTGCGCGACGCGATGCGGCGCGCCGAAAGTCACGCGCACGGTCGAAAAGGGTTTCGGAAGAATGAATCGGTCCCAGCTCTTTACCCGCCAGCAGCTCGAATACTCCATGTTAATCGGGACAACTTCGGCCCCGGATTGCTGCGCGAGAAAGACAATTCCCTGGCCGAGCTCATAAGCTGGACCGCGCGGACCGTCCGGTGTGATCACGACATCTTTTCCGCTCGCGATCACGTCCGCGAGTTGGCGAATAGCACTTGCTCCCTGGCGGGAACTCGATCCCCTAACGACTTCGAAATCGAACCGCTCGACCAGGTCCGCGAGAAGCGCGCCGTCGCGACTGGCGCTGATCAGCGCGGCGCCTTGGCGATTCGGCAAATAGCGTTTGATCACAAAAGGCAAGAGCAAAAGGCGGTTGTGCCAGAGCGCGCCGATGTAGCGTTCGTTAGGCGGGGAACCAATTACGTTGGCCCGATCGTCAATTTCGAAGTGCAGCGTCCGCGTCCAGAGTTGCAAGAGTCGATGACCGAATGCGATCAGCCATCGCGCGCGCCAGCCCTCGATCTTCAATGCGCGGGATTTTCAGCGCTCTCTTCCTTCCAGCGATAAGCGCGCGGATTCGGCAGGCCAATCTGATCGAGAATTCTCCAGACCACGGTGTCGACGACGGCGGCAACAGATTGCGGCCGGCTGTAAAACGACGGGATCGCCGGAAGCACGATCGCACCGGCTTCGAGCAACGTCACAACGTTGCGGGCGTGGATTAGACTCCAAGGCGTCTCACGCGGAACGAGGATCAGTTTGCGCCGCTCCTTTAAGAAAACATCGGCTGCACGCAACAGCGCGCTATCACTCGTGCCGGCGGCAATCCGGCCTAACGTTGCCATCGAGCAGGGCACGATCACCATCGCGTCGAAGCGAGCGGAGCCGCTCACGAATGGGACGTTGAGATCGTTCTCCGCATGTTGCGTCACGCCAGCAGGGACTTCGAGTCGCTCGATTTCCTGCGCTTCCACCTGCTGCGCGTGCTTGCTCATCACGAGGTGCACTTCATGCTCGGACGCGTCGATCTGTGTGAGCAAACGCTGGAGATAAATAGTGCCGCTGGCGCCAGTGGCCGCGATGACGAGCTTCATTTGCCTAACGTTTCACAAAATCGCTGTGAACTCTAGAAATGATCCGACAACGCTCAATATGAAAAAATGAGGGGTGCAACGAACTTCACAGATACCCCCGGTTTTCAGTTTTCTCGTCAGATCGATCTGGCGCAGGAGAAGCTCGCGATAAAATTGCTGGGTTTCTTTCCGCGGCTCGGCGCGCTTTGTTTTGTCGACCAAGACCAGGTCGTCCACCAGTCTCTCCAGATCCAGCGGCTTTCCCTTTACCTGGCAATAAGTCCATGCCGCCTGAATGGCCGCGCCTAACGCCGCGCCTTCCGTCACGCTCAGAGCAACCGCTGGCAGGCCGAGAACATCCGCGGCGATTTGCCGCCAGACTTCGCTTTTGCTCCCGCCACCCGTTAGGCGGATTTCCTCCGGTACAATCCCGAGGTCCTTGAAGCGGCGCATCCCATAGGCCAGCCCGAGCGTTACGCCTTCAACGACAGCGCGCGCCATGAAATCCGGCGTCATGTTTTCCGTCGTTAGGCCGTGAAAAACGCCGCCGGCTTCGGTAAATTCGGCGTTCGCTCGCCTTGTAGATATGGCAAGAAAAGAATCCCGCCCGCTCCCGCTGCGACGGCCGCGACACGTTTTTCCATCGTCGGGATGTCCCAATCAAAAAGCTCGCGCACCTGCTCGGTCGCGACCGCGACGTTCATCGTGCAAGTGAGCGACAGCCAGTGATCGGTGCTGTCGCAGAAGGCAGCCACTTCGCCCTTTGGATCGATCA
>Ga0080027_10001232_pt1 | contig 10406 bp, 10 predicted proteins | sample OrgsoiDNA2013046_FD_70962 | JGI IMG/M metagenome (GOLD analysis project Ga0080027, IMG submission 70962) | Permafrost soil microbial communities from the Arctic, to analyse light accelerated degradation of dissolved organic matter (DOM) -... | ecosystem: Environmental > Terrestrial > Soil >...
AAATTGGTATCAGCGTGCAGGTAAAGCGGCAGCAGCTCGTTTTGCTAACAACGAAGCGTTGGCTTATCTCACATATTCCCTAGAGCTTCTACCTATAATGAACCAAGCTGAGCGATACAGTCTGCTCGCAATTCGCGAACGGGTATACGATGCCCTCGGTATGCGTAATGAGCAGGGTACGGATTTGAGCATGATGTTTGAACTCACGAAGTCTCTGGAAGACATATATCTCCAGGTGGAGGTAATCGTCCGGCAAACGAATCATGCATATCTAGTCGGCAATAGTATAGGCGTTGCGCAGTTAGCTAAAGAGGCGATTCGGCTGGCGCAATCCATCGGTGCTCATAGGTACGAGGCTTCGAGTTATGTGATGCTTGGCAACGTTTTATGGGATAAGGGGGATGAATCAACTGCACGCGAGTGTTATGAAAATGCTCTGCACCTTACCTATGAAACTGACTCTAATGAGGTATAGATGCGCGCAATTTCAGCCTCTATTATCACAATGCGTATAGCAATTGAGGTAATTATTGAAATTTTGTTGCGGTACGTACCCGAAGATTAATACAGTGATGAATAATAATGGCGCTTGTTAAACGCTTGGTGATCGGGTTGTTTTTCACCTTATTGATGCTGGTCACAATCGCCACGTTAATAGGCCGTGTCTTGTATGACCCGAATCCGTTGCAAACTTTGGGATTTGAATTATGCGCAGGGATACCCTGTTATAGGGGGTTGACCCCAGGAGTCACCCTTTGGTTTCCAGCGAAGCAGTTCATGACCGATCATGGCGCTGTGGATGACCCCGCCAAAGACTTCATGGACTTTTCCCTTGCAGATGAACACATCTCGGCTGGCACACCTTTCGGCGCGAAGTATTTGATGTATATCGCAGTTCGCAATATTCGCAATGCGAAGGCAAGCACAACGTTAAAGGATGCAATAGTGTTGTTTGGCGTGCCCTGCGGAGTCGGCAGTGAGTACTTCCCCGGTACTGCCACGGTTTACTACCCAACTGCGACACTCAATGTGCTTCCGGTGGATCATAGTTTGACACCCGACTCGCCGCTTATCTACCTCGAATTGATGGATGCAAAACAAACCAAGCGTAAGGATATAAATGGAAATGATAGTCTATGCAATGGTCCGGGTCAGGCACCCTGGCTGGGCTTTACTACATTGACCCGTTATCGGGCCTCTGGCGCGGTGTTTCTAGAACTGGATTGACGTTAATTAGGTGTATAACGTGGGAGTTCAGCCTCGAATGTCACTATGCTCTTCACAAGTGAGGCAATTTTTGAAATAACTCGACCGAAAACAAGCTTCCTTCGGCGCTTGTCTTAACAAGAACGAGGTTACCATTCATTACCCGCGCGAGTGACCGTGCCAGGGGTAATCCAAGTCCACAGCCAGAGGTTGAAACTTGCGGGCGGTCTTTTCCTCGCCAAAACGCTTCAAAGATATGCTCTTCATCTTCCTTGGATATACCCGTACCTGTATCCTGGATATTGATTATCCAGCCTTTTTCTGCTGACCATTCTGATGAAATCGTTATTGAACCGTGGTGGGTGGCTGCAATTGCATTCCAAAGCAAGGCCAACAAAATACGCTGCACAGCAGATTTGTCACCGATAATCTTGTCTGGAAGATTATCGGGTGTCATAATTTGAATTGGAATTGTGCTTTTTTTTGCCTCGTTCCCAATCTGACTAATTACGCCCGCAATTAGTTTACGAGGCTCAAATTCCTCATCTATCAGAGGGTAGTCCATTGATTCTGCTTTGACATAACTGACAAAATCTTCCAATATTGTCAATACGCGATGGCTGGTGCGCTGCACGCGGTCTGCAGCTTTCTGCTGCTTTTCAGTGAGTTTGCCATACATACCGCCAGCAAAAAGATCGCCGGTATTGATTAAGGCAGCCAGCGGCGTGCGCATTTCATGGCTCATTTGGCGCAAGAGCAGGACGGAAGTTGAAAGGCTGGGGGATTGTTCACTCATTAGATTAGCTCCCGCTGTCCAAATTATGCAAACGTTCTGTTTGCTCTCTAAGCAATCCTTCTATACTTGAAATAAGCAGCTTTGCGGTAATTGGCTTGGCAAGAAACATATCTGCTCCCCATTCGCGTGCTCTCATTCCCATATCGACAAAGCCGCTCGCGATAATCACTTTGGTAGCAGCTAACCGGGGATATTTCCGAATAAACGATAATACTACGGTACCAGATTCACCGTTGAGCTGCATATCTAGAATTACCAGATCTGGTTTTAATTTGATAAGGCTGTCAATAGCATCAGCACTAGAACCAACACCATGTACCGAATAACCTTCAAATTCCAGAATTTCCGCATAAGTGTCGCGGAGATCACTGTCGTCTTCGACGACAAGTATGTTTGACATTGAGTTTTGCCTGATTTCTTAGGTGAGTTTACAAATCACTTGTGGTCTCGGACGACAACTTTCAAATCCTCAATGAAAGACGCGGCATCAATAGGTTTAGCAAAGTAAGCATCGAAGCCAGCTTCAAGTGCCTTATGAGCGAGTTCCGCTGAATGGTAGGCCGTCATTGCTACACGTGGAACGCTAGATAAACTGGAAATTTTCTTGATGGATGCTAAAACTTTCCAGCCGTCTATTCCCGGAAGCGCCAAGTCGATGAGAATCAACGTAGGAACTGTATCCTTCAAGACATCGAGTGCTTCTTCTCCTGTATGCGCTTCAATGGACCCAATACCCTCATGGTCTAGCAAGCCACTGACAAGTTCCATGCTGTCGGATTCGTCTTCGACAACTAGAAATTTCCATGAGGTCATGTCAATCATTTTGCCTTTTCATTAGATGCCAAGTTCTCGTCCAGTAAAGTACCATCCCGCAAACGCTAAGGCCAATCCATTGAAATTTCACGTGACACTTTGTTCTGCAAAGAGCGGTCCACGCTCAACTTTGTGTTTCGAGTCGCAGCGTCGCTTTGCGCTCGCTGCATCAAGCCCCGAGAGTGAGTCTGCAGTTGCAGTATAACATTTCAAGCATTGGAACTCACATTGCTAGAAGTCTCTTCGAGCGCTGCACGGAGGTCCTGGATTAACGTTTTTGCGTTGATCGGTTTGGTTTGATAGCCATCAAAGCCCGCTTCAAGCGCCCGATCCTTATCGCCGACCATTGCATGAGCCGATAGGGCGATAATGGGAATGCTAATCCATTTGAGATTAGCTCTGACGTTTGCCCTGAATGTCCACCCATCCATGAGCGGCATCGCTAGATCGGTGATGATAAGCGTCGGTGTGTAATCTGCGAGCATTGCAAGGGCTTCAACGCCATTTGATGCCGTCTTTGAACTTATGCCATAAAATTCCAGTGTTTCGGCCATGACTTCCTGATTGTCGATCTCGTCTTCAACGAGTAGAACTGACCAGTTCGCGAGATTATTCCAGTCCAACATAGTGCTGTCCTATGCCTTCTCTAATGTAGGAGGCGTCTGTTCTAGTTCTTCTTTAATTGGGAAACTTACGATGAATTTGCTACCAACTTCGAGTTCACTTTGTACTTGAATCTGTCCATCCATAATTCGGACTAGATTGCGTGTAATTGCTAGTCCTAATCCACTTCCCTTGAACGCTCTGGAAGAGCTACCATCTACTTGTCTGAACTCTTCAAATATGATTTCTAGCGCATGCGGGGGGATACCCATACCGGTATCCGACACAACGATGTTCCATTCATGCTGAGGTAAGTTCAAGCTAACTTCGAGCGTGACGGTACCCTTTTCCGTGAACTTGAATGCGTTTGAAAGCAGATTGACGATTACCTGTTCAATACGATCTTCGTCACCTACCAGTGTTTTAGGCAACGCTGGATCAATGTATGTAATAAAATTCAGATTGCGGCGCTCTGCGAGAACTTGCATTTGCGCGGTAAGCCGTTCAGCAAGAGTGGTTGGTGAAAATGGCTTGGAGGCAATCTCAATACGACGTGCTTCAATACGAGTGAGGTCCAGAACGTGATTGATCAGGGTCAGCAGGCGTTTGCCATTTTCCTCCAACCGTTCAATTTTGTGACGCTGTTTGTCGTTAAGTTCGCCGCTCATGCCCATCAATAACATATCGCTGAAGCCAATGATCGCGTTAAGGGGGGTGCGCAGTTCGTGGGATACGTTTGCCAGAAACTCACCTTTCACACGGGAAGCTTCCGTAGCTTTTGCGGTAGCAACGCGCAGTTCATCTGCTTGCTGGCGTAAATCTGTCTCGCGCTTTTGTATCGCAACAACCATGTCATTAAAGGCTTGGGCCAACTGACCTAGTTCGTCCACTCCCACTACCTGCGTTTGTTTGGAAAAGTCGCCGTGTTGAATGGCCTGAGCAGAAACGGCAAGTGATTGAATCGGTTTTACAAGGCGGCGCACCACGAATAACCCAATAATAATTGCGATCACCAGAGCGACTGCAATCAATATCGCGGTGATTTCAACAGTATTGAGGGCCAACGCCAGCGCCACACTCACCGGGGTTTCCGCGATGACGACAAAAGTTTGTTTACCTAATCTAATCGTCTGCGTCGCAATTACTGAGCTGCCGCCACTTAATCCGTTGTAAATGCCGTTTGCGATCGGCGGAACGAAATGAACACCCCGGAGCGTAATGGAAGGGTCTTTATGTACCACCACTTGATTTTGCGAATCTACTACATAAATGAGGCCTTGTGAAGGAATTTCAATATTCGCGACCAAATCTTGAACGCTTTTGAAACGTAAGTCTGCGACAAGGACATTTTCGACAGTATCGCTTTGTAAATCCACGATTGGCACTGCGACTGTAATCAATGGCTGACCTGTGTCCGGAGCGATATGGACGGGGCTGTAGTAAACCTGGCGATCAGCCATCGGAGCCACAAACTCGTCATTCTGAGCACGGCTCACGAGGTCCGAAGCCATGATAGTCTTGTCACGAGCAACGCCAACCACTTCCTGGCCCTGGTTATCGAGCAAGTAAATTTTGTCGAGAGCGTTCTGATCAACCAAGAGTTCCGATAGAACCAACTTTTGCTTGTCTTGTTTCAAACCTTTGAAATCTTGAATTCGGACGGCGAGTTGTAGTTCATTTGCCGTCCCTTTGAGTAAGTCAGTTATTTGGATAGATGCGCGCAGTGCGATCTGGTCTTGCACAGCAAGCACCTGATTTTGCTGCGTGGAAAAACCTTGCCATGCCAAAATAATTCCTACCACCAATAAAGGAACAACCGCCAAACCTATAAGGGTAACGATCAAACGACTTCGAATACTGGTGCGCAACAGATAGCTCCTAGTCTGGTTTGGTGGTGATGATTAACATTATCAGGCAAACATCAGACCATACGATTGAACTCGGCCCACGACACATGTGTAAAGTGAAATTCCTTGAGCGTCACTTATTACGACCTTGGTTTTTGTACGGGTAACTGTGAGCCGACAATTAGCTAAGAACGATCTTACAATTCAAGGGTGCTAAAGACAAGAACTTTTGGTCTGAATTCATAGAAAGTTAGGTTCAATGGTCGATATTTGCCCCACAATTGGTTGAAATCTCAATATTTCCAGCATTTCTCGTCCCATTAGCGAAATTTGTCTGGAAACGAAAATTACGATGTACCAAAACTTCCAATGATAAGCTTTAGCTAAATCATCCTGGAAACCGCGGCAAACTATTTCTAAACCAGCTTCGATTGTATTGGGAAGTAAAGGTTGAGTCTCAGAATCACCCAGAATCAGTAACTTCTATAAAGAGCTTGATAAACTGGATGCAGTTAGATCGAAAATCAATTCAATACGCATGTTACAAACTTCACTTGCTCGCAGACAGGCGAAGCACCAAATTACTTCGCCCGTCCAATGCAAACGTTTTAACGTATGATACTATTCGCCTGCTGCAAAAGGTTGCCGGGAATAGTTAGGCCGAGTGTCTGAGCCGTTTTGAGATTGATGGCCAGATAGGTCTCGGCGGTTTCTATAGGAATATCGCCCGGGTTGCCGCCTTGGAGAATCTTGTCCACCAAGCCAGCTGCTTGTTTCCCGAGGGCAGTGAAGTCACTATCAAAGTACAGTAACGCACCAGCCTGAGCGTAGCTTTGGGCAGAGGACGAGCCAAGCATGATGCCTTGGGCAATAGCTGCTTGGAGAATGGCATCTTTGCCAGCATTCAGCGACGGGACACCAACCAACAGTATAGCCGTGTCTTTGGACAAGGACTTGATGGCAGTCACGACCTCATCCGGAGTTTTTACCTCGGCTAAACTGAGATCGAGGTTAAGCGTTTTGGCGATGTCAACAAGGCCTTGGACCTGCGTTACGGAAACAGCATCCGCAGGGTTGTAGGGCACATAGATTTTCGTGATCTTGGGGTTAATGGACTGAAACATTTCCAGCGTTTGGGAGACTGTTGTACCTCTCTGGATACCTGTCATATTCCCACCGGGATGACTCACGCTTTGCACTAGGCCTCGCGTCACTGGATCACTAAATGCGGTAAAAACCACTGCAGTTTTGGTCCCTTTAACAGCTGTGTTTGCAGCTAGAGTGGTTGGTTCGCCAATCGTTAAGATTACACTTACCTTGGCGGCGAGCAACTTATTTACTTCCATCTGAATAGACTGCGGATCGTTTGCCACCTGACCGTCATCAACATAAGTAACATTTTTACCGTCAATATAATGCAGATCCGCCATACCTGTTTTGAATCCATCTAATATTGGAGCCAGAGCGGTGTTGTAATGAAGGATACCAACGAGATTTGAAGGTTGGCTGGGAGATGCGCTCGTACATGCGGCTAAGACGATGGAAATGAACACCATGGCACTCATGCGCCGAATCTGTGTTTTTATAAGGGCAAACATATTAGACCTTTCGACTGAGTAGTGATCCGGGAAGAGTGGGTCAACTGTGGCTCGCTACGTGCAAGAAACCTTTGAGGCGTCCTGATCTAGTCGGGTCCCGGCAGCTACCGAGATTTAACTATTCAAATGCATGTTAATTGTGAACCAAACTAAGCGACCAGAATGAAATTAGATGCCAAATACCCCACGCATTATAGATTGTTTTGAAGCAGGTTTGTGGGGTGTTGTGACACAATCTCATAACGCTTATCAGCTGTGGATGGGGGCGGCTAGAAATAGCCCACACAGGGCAAAACGAACTCTTGCGTCTTGAAAAGATATTTGCCGTTGCTTATACCAGGGCCGCATTGCTAAAGCTATTATGACCATATTCATTTGCCCTTCGGGTCCGAGAAAGGTCAAAGGCGGAGTCTATCGACACGCACCTGTTTCTCGAGAAATGGTGTTACAAGGTCGTCAGGCGCCCGTGTAGTTGTGATAATATGTCGTATGGAATCCGGGGTGAACACCGTATAAGGGGCTAGTCTGCCCCACTTCGTGCTATCCGCAATTACAACGGTTTCTATACAGCGTGCGATCATTGCTCGCTTGATGGCGACTTCATCAGGATCGATATCGCCGACACCAGCCACGGCGGTTATTCCAACAGCGCCTATAAACCCGATATTTAGGTTAATATCGGGAAGAAGCTCAGGGCGTCCCACTAGAGAAATGGAATCGCGCCGCATGCGCCCCCCTGGCATCAAGACTTCAACGTGTGGGCTATCAAGAAAACTTTGTGCAATTGACAAACTGTTCGTTACCACGGTTAGAGTGCTTAACGCTTTGAGATAGGGCACCATAGCATAAGCGGTCGTGCTCGCATCCAGCGCGATGCTGAAGTCTTCTTTGACTAATTCTGCAGCTGCCCGAGCAATTACATCTTTCTCGGCAGTGTTTTGTTCCTGGCGGATATGGAATGAGAGCTCCGAAATGGCCTGGTCTGGGAGTCGTCGGATGGCACCGCCATAGGTTCGCTTAAGCAAGCCAAGTTGTTCAAGTGCGCGCAAGTCTTGCCTAATGGTGACGGTGCTGACGCGCATCTCGTCACTCAGCGTATTGACTGAAACCCGACCAACCTGCTGGAGACGTTCCAGAATTGCTTTTCTACGTTCTTCCAGGAACTGCATATCGGACATATACGTTCTAGACCCAATTTCCCTGGCGATCAGATTTGCTTTAATCTAAATGGAAGATTTCGGTCAATTCTAACATTCCTTCGTCGGGTTGTAATCCATTCAATGAATCGAAGTAGGGTGCCATAAGTGCCTGCCACTTTGCATTAACCTCCTGCTGCGCCATGCCTGCTTGAGAGACCTCAAGACTTTCCGCTGCTTCAAAATACCCAAATAACATTCCATCGTCCCGCAGGAACAATGAGTAGTTGTGCCAGCCTGTTTTGCTCAGTGCAGCTTGCATTTCGGGCCACACTGCTTTGTGGTGTGCCTTATATTCATCGATTTTGTCAGAGTGTACTTTTAATAGAAACCCGACTCGTTTCACCTGAAACTCCTAACCGAAAGGGTATCAGACTTCGTCAGCCTGATACCCTTTCATTAGCTAAGCGGAGTGTATACTACTTTGCTGCTGTAGCAGCCATCGTGGCGGCAGGCAGCGGAGCATACTTATCGATGTTATCTTTGTTGAAGACCGTGAATGGTCCCAGGAGGACATACAGGCCACCAGATTTGTCCGTCTGAATGGTGTAATTGCCTAGGCGTCCGGCGGTGAAATTCTCGCCCGCCACACCCTTGATCGCACCAGTAGAAAGCAAGTAGCCGGTGTAGTACGTCAAGTAGCCAAGGTCCTGGAAGCTCCACAGAGCGAATTCGGGAGCGCAACCATTCCTGGCGTAGCTCGCCATCTCATTGGCAAGGCCCAACCCGCTGGTCTTGACCTTGTCGCACATATTGGCATCTTGCATCGCCTTAGCGGCGGCAGCAATACCAACAGTGGTGGGGGCCATGATTAGTTGCAGGTCTGGATACTTATCGATCAAACCCTGCGCTTCAGTGTAGCTCTTCGCAGCATCATCGTTACCGTAGACGGTATCAACGAGGTTGAGCTTGGCGTACTTAGGATTGTTCTTTAGATCGTCTTTCAGGTTTGCGATCCAGGCATTCTGATTTGCTGCGTCAGCCGTTGCGGACAGAATAGCAAACTTGCCGCCATTCGCACCCAGAATATCGAGTGCCATGTCAGCCATGACCTGCCCGGCAGTTGAGAAATCGACCTGGCTGATGAAGAGGTCACGACCATCCTTAGAAGGCGGTGAATCGAAACCAACAACCTTGATACCCTTGGCGCGGGCATCCTTGAGGGCTGGTACCACTGCGTCGGCATCATTCGCAGAGATTCCGATGACGTTCACGCCCTGTGTGGTCTGGCTCTTGATGAACTCGATTTGGCCCTGTACGTCCGCCGAAGGCGGGGCAACCATCTGGTACGTGCCGGTTGACCCCAGCTCTTTTGCGGCTTCCTGGGCGCCGTCACTGGCTTCATCAAACACAGCATTGCCGAGCTGCTTGGGCAGTAGTGCGAAACTTACTTTCTGACCAGGTTTGGCAGTGGCGATTGGCCCGGACATAGTCGCGGCGGGAGTGCCACTCTGAGCAAGTGTGCCACTGGGCGAGGAAATGCTTAGCGCAACGAGCGCTACCATTACCAGACCTGCGGCGGCGAACCGAATAGTTTTTGCAGTCATGATAAACAAGTTCTCCTTCATTCGAAAATTAGACTCGGTCGTTAGGTCGTTAGGTCACTGGTGTGTTTAGTCTCGGCTTCTTTCTCCTTTCCAGCCTGGGGCTGCTGTGTCGAATATTGCCGTCGACGCCAACGTGCTTGGATCTCTTGAAAAAAGTTCGGCAAAAGCACCGAAAGTATAAGCAAGAGACCAATCACACTGGTTTGAACGCTACCGTTAATGTTGGCGAGTGTCATGCCATTTCGTAGGCTCAACACAGTGAGCATTGATAGGCCAACCCCAATCATCGTGCCTGACCCGCCAAAAATTGAAACGCCGCCAAGCAACACGATCGTGATGATGTCGAGTTCAAGGCCATTAGCGACGTTAGGGCGAACTGTTCCTACGCGCGCTGCGTAAACAATTGCAGCGAGCGCTGACATGAAACCTGATACTGTAAACAGGATCATTTTGACGCGGCGCACGTTGACGCCAGCGAATCGGGCGGCTGTCGTGTTATTGCCTACCGCATAGACATACCGTCCGAAGGCGGAATAGTGCAAGACGATGAAGAAGACGATGAATAAGAAAACGAACAAAATAAGAGTCGCGGGAACAGGCAAGCCCGGCAGGTTATGTTGTCCTAAACCAGTGAATTCATCCGGGAAATTTGTGACGGATTTGTCCTCCAGGAGGACATAGGCGAGGCCGCGATAGCCTACCAGACCGGCTAGCGTAACCACAAGCGAGGGTAGGCCAAAATAGGCAACCCACAGCCCATTAAACGCGCCACACACGACTCCCAGACCCAATGTCAGGAT
>Ga0080027_10001234_pt1 | contig 10399 bp, 8 predicted proteins | sample OrgsoiDNA2013046_FD_70962 | JGI IMG/M metagenome (GOLD analysis project Ga0080027, IMG submission 70962) | Permafrost soil microbial communities from the Arctic, to analyse light accelerated degradation of dissolved organic matter (DOM) -... | ecosystem: Environmental > Terrestrial > Soil >...
ATGACTACTGCAACCAGTATGCCCATTAAAGGGTCTATCCAATACCATTTTGTATAGAAAATAATAATCCCGCCAACGACAAGCGCAGCGGATACTACGGCATCTGACATCAGGTGGAGAAATGCTCCTTTTATATTCAGATCGTTTTCTTTATCACGGAAAAAAAGGAGTGCCGTGACCGTATTTATTATAATACCGATCGCCGCTACAATTGAAATTGTTTTACCGGGCAGTGGTTCTGGTAAAATCAACCGGTGTATGGATTCATACAGTATGGCTCCAATCGAAACAAGCAGTATACCTCCGTTTAACAGAGCAACCAGAACCGTGGTTTTTTTATATCCATAAGTATACGTCGTATTCGATTTAACCTTCATCATTCGAAATGCAAAAAGAGAAAGTCCGAGACTGGCTACATCAGCAAGATTATGTCCTGCATCAGATAAAAGAGAAAGTGAATGGATAATCAGTCCGGTTACCGCTTCAATAATAACAAAGGCAAGATTTAATATAATGCCCACAATAAATGCGGTGTTCACATGCTTCAGTTCGATGACCTGACCATGTGCGTGTCCATGATGGCTATGGTCATGGCCTGCGTGATCTGAATGGTTATGCGCATGTTCCATGGTTAATTGTAAAAAATATTCGTGGACATTTCCGCCAGATCCATGTTCTTATAATTTTTTATTTCTCTATAGAGTGTATCCCGTTCAACAGGTTCACGTTTTACCTGTTTTATAAGAGATACCAGTTCCGTTGTTGTCAATGAGGGATGTTGTTCTTCAGAACCAGCCATAGAATATATTTTTGTAGAGTCATCAATTGTACCGTCGAGATCATTGACTCCAAACGAAAGGGACAATTGTGCACTCTGTCTGCCCAGCATGGGCCAATAAGCTTTAATATGCGGAAAATTATCCATGAATATCCGGCTGACTGCATAAAGTTTCATGTCTTCTATTACTGTGGATTCCTGCACATGATGCATATCATTCCCCTTATTGCGAAATTTTAAAGGGATGAAAGTATTAAATCCACCGGTTTCATCCTGAAGGGTTCTGAGTCTTTGCATATGATCGATCCGATGGCCGTAATTTTCAATATGTCCGTATAGCATGGTTGCATTGGAGTGCATACCCAGGAGATGCGCCTGCCTGTGTATATTCAACCAGCCGTCGGCATCTACTTTATCATCGCAAATCTGACTGCGTATTTCAGGATCAAATATTTCTGCACCGCCTCCGGGTAACGAATCCAGTCCGGAATCATGCAGGAGTTGCATGCCTTCTACAACGGATAATTTTGCTTTACGGAACATATAATCAAGCTCAACGGCAGTAAATCCCTTGATGTGAAGATCCGGCCGGTGCACTTTAATTTTTTGCAAAAGTTCTGTAAAAAAATAAAGATTCATTTTTGGATGAACTCCTCCAACGATATGTACTTCAGTGACCGGTTTGCCATCATATTTTCTAACCATTTCCAACATTTGATCCTGGCTGAGTTCCCATCCTTCTTCCCGGTGTGCATACAGCCTGGAATAGGAACAAAATGCGCAGGAGAAAACACAAACATTGGTGGGTTCAATATGAAAGTTTCTGTTGAAATAGGTCTTATCACCATGCATTGATTCGCGAATAAAATTCGCCAGTGTTCCAGTATAGGCCAGACTTGCTTTTTCAAAAAGCATAATGCCCTCATCAAATAATATTCTTTCTTTATTCAATATTTTTTCACCGATACGGCGAAGGGATTGTTCCGGCTGTATTTCGATGAGCTGTTTGATTTGAGCAAGGCTGCCTGGCGCTGCTGATATATTTGGCATCTGCGAAATTACGAAGGAAATCCCAGTCCCATATTCTCCTGTCCCTGCAAATCATTTCTAGGTTAATTCCATTAACTTCCGTGAATAAACCCAATGCATGCAAAGATTTCAGGGACTGATTGGTATACTGCTCATTCTCGGATTGGCTTTTTTATTCTCAAATAACAGAAGCAGGATTAACGCCCGTCTGGTCATAACAGGACTTATACTACAATTGGGTATTGCCATACTGACGCTTAAATTTCCTCCCGTCATCAGGTTTTTTCAATTTCTTGGCAGCGTGATGGGTAAATTAGAAATTTTTGCGTTCCAGGGTGCCGCTTTTGTTTATGATGGAATAGCCGTCCCGGCAAAAGGAGGAGGTTTTATGAATTATGCAATGGGCGGCTTCGTATTTGCTTTCAATGTTACGGCCACGATCATACTCGTATGTGCATTGATTGCCATTTTTTATTACCTGGGTATTATGCAGCGGATTGTTGCAGCCATCGCCAGGTTTATGCACCTGTTCATGCGCGTGAGCGGCGCTGAGGCGCTGAGTAATGTGGCCAGTGCATTTGTAGGGCAGATTGAAGCGCAAATGATGATCCAACCCTATCTGAAAGGAATGACAAAAAGTGAATTGCTTTCCAGTATGTCTGGTAGTCTGGCTTGTATAGCAGGTGGCATTCTTATTGTTTATTCAAATATGGGCGCCCAGGCGGGCCTCAATCTGGCACCTAAACTGATTATGGCCAGTCTCATGGCGGCCCCGGGTGCGCTCGTCATTTCAAAAATTGTATGGCCGGAAACAGAAAGCAGCGAGACGATGGGGACAGTAAAATTAAAAGTTACAAGCAGATATGCGAATATGCTGGATGCTATTTCACACGGAGCGGGAGATGGATTTAAAATTGCAATGAATGTCATTACCATGCTGATCGGTTTTATCGCAATGATTGCACTTGTAGATTATCTATTGTTAAAAACTGGCCATCTTTTTAATCCTTCCTTCAATTTAAGTCTGAACTGGATTTTCGGGAAAATATTTTATCCATTTGCCTGGTCGATGGGTATTCCAAAAGAAGATATCGGAAATGCAGCAACCCTGCTTGGTCAAAAACTTACCGTGAATGAGTTTGTCGCATTTAAAAGCCTTACTTCGAAAACAGTACCCATCATTACGCAAAAAGGATTGATGATTGTAAGTATCGCTTTATGTGGTTTTGCAAACTTCGCCAGTGTGGGTATGCAGATTGGTGGAATAGGTGCAATAGCACCTGAAAGAAGGGCCGACCTTGCCAGGCTGGGAATGAAAGCCTTATTCTGTGGTACCCTGGCTTCTTATCTGTCAGCAACTATTGCAGGAATACTTATTTAAGTTTATTGATAATTGGAAATTGTCAGCGATTATCCCATCATTTCAGCCACTTTTTTACCCAATTGCGGGGCAAGTGCTACACCCATGCCATTCATACGGACTGCACAAAAAATCCGCTCGCTGATTTTCTGAACAATCGGCTTCTTTTCTTTTCCCACTGCCATTGTTCCACTCCAGCGATGACTGATTTTAAAAGGTGTTTCAGGCAGTATGATTTCTTTCAAAAACCTTTCGAGTTCCTGTTGGACAGGTTCGGAAATATCTTCAGAAAAAGTTTCTTCTTCCGCTAAAAATTTATTTCTTGCACCACCCAGTAATACGCGGTTGCCCAGATTGCGGAAATAGTAGAAGCCTTCATCAAAGTGGAATGTGCCTTTCAATTTTAAATCGACGATGGGTTCAGTTACTAAAATCTGACCACGAGCCGGCAGGATGTCCAGATCCGGGAGCAGGATTTTTGCAAATGCATTGGTGCAAACCAAAACCTGACCGGATCTTAAAGTAACGGGCAGATTGGTATTCAGCTGAATAAAATCAGGATAGGTCTCCATTTTTTGCACTTCAACCTGGGTTAATATGGTCACGCCCATCGATTGTACAAGAGCGGAAAGCGCTTGCAATAATTTGCCTGAATGCAACTGGCCTTCTAATTTATTTTCGATAAGGTGATGTGCGCCGCCAAGTCCGAAAGTTTTAATTTTTGTATCATTAAGCTGAAAGGTCTTTTGCTTGCCGGTTATTTTATGCAGAAGATTATTTAATTCATCCAAATGTGTTCGTAATGCATCGATATCGGGAAACTTTTTTGGAGAAATCAGTTCATAGCCGCCCAGATTTTCATAATCGATCAGGTCTTCACTAAAATGTTTTTTAATTTTTTCAAGCCCTTTATAACGCGAAATGACCAGCGACAGCATTTCGTCCTGACCATGCTCTTTTATATCAGATAATAATTCTGTAAAGCTCCCAAAGCAGGCAAAGCCTGCATTCCTGCTGCTGGCTCCGCTTGGAATCAATCCCCTTTCCAGTATGAGTACTGATTTTTTCGGGTTATTTTTTTTTAAATAAAAGGCAGCCCATAATCCGGTAAAGCCACTGCCGATTATAATAAAGTCTTTCGGCGAGAAAAAACTTTCTGATTCCCAGATTGAAACAGGCAGCATCGTATTCATATTGTATTATCAATTTTCAATTGACAATCAACAATTATAAATGTATCGCTTCACCGTAAGCAACTTCAATGGCATCTTTTACACTCTCACTGATTGTTGGATGTGGATGTATACTATTGAGTACTTCCTGATAAGTGGTCTCCAGTTTACGACCAACAACCGTTTCAATGATGATTTCTGTAACATTGTACCCTATCATATGCGTACCCAGCCACTCTCCGTATTTTGCATCAAAGATCACCTTGATAAATCCTTCGGTATGGCCGGCTGCAGAAGCTTTCCCGGAAGCACTCAACGGGAATTTCCCGACCTTGATTTCATAACCGGCATCTTTTGCCTGTTTTTCCGTGTACCCGACGGAAGCAATTTCCGGCGTACAATAAGTACATCCCGGCACATTATTGTAGTCGATGGGTTCAGGCGCATGAGCCCATTTTTTTTCGAGGAAGGCTATATTTTCAATACATATAATTCCCTCTTTGGATGCCACATGGGCCAATGCCTGACCGGGTGCACAATCTCCTATTGAATAGACTCCGGCGACGCTGGAATTGTAAAATTTATCAACAACCACTTTGCCTTTTTCCGTTTTTACACCTGCTGTTTCCAATCCGATACCTTCAATATTAGCTGAAATACCTATTGCACTTAACAATACGTCTGCTTCCAGTACCTGTTCTCCACCAGCGGATTTAATTTTTGCTTTTATTCCATCCCCACCTGTATCCACACTGGTCACTTCGCTATTTAATAAAATATCGATCCCTGATTTCTTATATGACTTTTCGAGTTCTTTAGAAATATCCTCATCCTCCACGGGTACGATGCGCGGCAGGAACTCTACGATGGTCACTTTAGTGCCCATGCTATGGTAGAAATAGGCAAATTCAACCCCAATGGCGCCGCTTCCCACGATGATGATACTTTTAGGCTGAACCGGTAAGGACATTGCCTCGCGGTATCCAATTACTTTTTTACCATCCTGTTTAAGATTTGGCAGTTCCCTGCTACGCGCGCCTGTTGCGATGATTATATGACGCCCTTCAACAACCTGGGTTTTTCCATCCGCAGCAGTCACTTCTATCTGGGACTTGGATTTTAATTTACCAAACCCCATAACAACATCAATTTTATTTTTCTTCATCAGAAATTGAACCCCACGGCTCATTTTATCTGCAACACCGCGACTGCGTTTAATCACAGCAGGGAAGTCTGGTGTTCCGCTGGCTTCAATACCAAAATCTTTTGCATGCTTGATGTCTTCATAAACCTGTGCACTTTTTAAAAGGGCCTTGGTTGGAATACAGCCCCAGTTGAGACATATACCACCCAGACTTTCTTTTTCAATAATAGCTGTTTTAAATCCCAATTGTGATGCGCGGATTGCCGCAACATACCCACCGGGTCCGCTACCCAGCACAACTACATCATAGGCCATAGAAAATTTTTTTTGTTGAAAATGAATAGATAATTCGGACTGCAAAGCTAGGGTAAAATTGTATAATCGGCAGCTGGTATCAGGCACCATGTACTATGGGCAACTTATTCTAATTTGCAGCATGAAAAAAATTCAGGTACTCGCAGTGGCCGTGCATCCTGACGATGTTGAACTATGTTGTGCCGGCACCTTAATGACGGAGAAAAATCTGGGAAAAACCACCGGAGTTATCGACCTGACCCAGGGAGAACTTGGAACCCGGGGCAGCGCTCCCCTGCGTTTAAAGGAAGCTGAAGCTGCTGGCCTTGTGATGAATCTTGACATTCGTGAAAACCTGGGTATGGCAGACGGTTTTTTTCAGAATAATGAGGAAAACCAGCGCCTCCTTATTGCTGCCATCAGGAAATATCAACCGGACATTGTGCTGGCAAGTGCATTGGCTGACCGTCATCCGGATCATGGAAGGGCAGGTAAACTAATTTCTGACAGTTGTTTCCTGAGCGGTTTGCGAAAAATCACTACTAAAGACAGTCAGGGAAATCAACAGGCGCACTGGAGGCCAAAATATATATTTCACTTTATTCAGGACCGCTTTTATCAGCCTTCATTTGTATACGATATATCAAAGGTTTACGACCGCAAACTGGAAGCAATCCGTTGTTATGGTTCTCAGTTTCATTCCACAACCTATAATAAGGATGAACCTCAGACCTATATCTCAGGACCTGAATTTCTGGATTCCATTATCGGGCGGGACCAGATGTATGGGAAAATGATTGGTGTTAAATATGCAGAAGGGTTTATTTCAGAGAAAATGATCGGTATCGGCAGTATGGATGCCTTTGCACAATTTGACACTTAAATGTGCATAAATGGCAGCATTCCATCGTTATTTAACAGATTAAATCCTAAAAAAGGAATAACTTTGCGTCGTTAAAAATATAAAGTGATTTTACATGCAGTTGCCTAAATTTTCAGCCAGTCCGCATAATTTTCATACAGACCTCAAAAAAAGAATAAGCACTTATTTTGATCAGAAAGGGAAATCAATGACCGGCAATTTTTCACTTTATCTCAAAGCCGGGATTCTGGCAGTATCCTTTATTGGACTTTATATACATCTGGTCTTTTTTACTCCTCCAGTTTTTTTAGCCATTGCTGAATGTATTTTGCTGGGATGTGTCATTTCAGCGATTGGTTTTAATATTATGCACGATGGCGGTCATGGAAGTTTCAGTAAAAATAAATGGATAAATCAGGCGGCGGCACTTTCTCTGAATGTTTTGGGTGGAAACAGTTTTCTCTGGCATAATAAACATAACCTGATTCATCATTCTTATACGAATGTAGATGGAGTGGATGACGATATCGATATCCAGCCTTTCATGCGTATGAGCGGTAACCAGAAGCGTTTAAAAATGCATAAATACCAGCATATTTATTTCTGGGGATTGTATGCCATGCTTTATATATTATGGATTTTCATTCTGGATTACAATAAATATTTCCGGAAACAGGTTGGTGAAGTGCCATTGAAGAAAATGAGCTTTATGGATCATTTTAATTTTTGGTTCTTCAAAGTTATCCATGCTTTAATTTTTATAGTTATTCCAATTTATATGACAAGTGTTTTAGCATGGGCGATCGGGTTCTCTGTAACGGCCATTGTAACTGGTTTGCTGATCAGCATCGTTTTCCAGCTGGCACATACGGTTGAACATACTACTTTCCCTTTGGCAAATGCAGATACCAACAAAATTGAAAACGAGTGGGCCATACATCAGGTAAATACGACTGCGAATTTTGCAACACATAATCGCCTGGTTTCTTGGTTAGTGGGTGGTTTGAATTTTCAGATTGAGCATCATTTGTTTCCTAAAATATCCCATGTTCATTACCCGGCACTGAGCAAGATCATTAAACAAGCCTGTGCGGATCATGGTATTCAATATATAGAATACCCGCGCGTTCACCTGGCCATTGCTTCACATGTTACTTTCCTGAAACAACTGGGCCAGGCCTCCTGATTTTGCGTTTACTGAAAAGGTAAAAGTATCAAGCTTTATACTGAAGACTTAACTTTGCATATAACCAAGTATTCAATCTATGAGCAAAGTCAGGGTAGGCATTGTGCAGATGACCTGCGTTAAAGACAAGTCTGAGAATCTTCAAAAAGCAATTTCAAAAATTCAGGAAGCAGTTCAGAAAGGCGCACAGATGGTTTGTCTGCAAGAACTTTTTACTTCCTTATATTTTTGCGACGTTGAAAATTATGATCATTTCCTGCTCGCGGAATCCGTACCCGGACCTACAACCGAAGCCTTACAGAAATTAGCACGCGAAAATAAAATTGTTATTATTGCTTCTCTTTTTGAGAAGAGAACTCAGGGGATTTATCATAATACAACAGCCGTAATTGATGCAGATGGCACTTATATGGGTAAATACCGGAAAATGCATATTCCGGATGATCCTGCTTTTTATGAGAAATTTTATTTTACTCCCGGAGACCTCGGTTACCGTGTTTTTAAAACAGCCTACGCCAATATTGGAATCCTTATTTGCTGGGATCAATGGTATCCTGAAGCCGCAAGAATCACTTCTTTGATGGGAGCGGAGATTCTATTTTATCCAACAGCCATCGGCTGGTCCACGGCCCAGGATCTGCCTACTAATGAAGAGCAGTTCAATGCATGGCAAACGATTCAGCGAAGCCATGCTGTTGCCAATGGAGTGCATGTTGTAAGTGTAAACCGAGTAGGAATGGAACAGGATGGCGCAATGAAATTCTGGGGAGGATCTTTTGTTTCCAACCCATTCGGAAAGATTCTTTATCAGGCGGGTCATGAGGATGAAGAAACTTCCGTGATTGAAATTGATACATCAAAAACAGACAGCTACCGCACACACTGGCCATTTATGCGCGACCGGCGGATCGATTCTTATCTTCCAATTACCAAAAGATTCATAGATGAAGATTAGCCGGCCGACACCAAAAGAATTGGGTTACCGCTTCCCCGCAGAATTTGAACAGCATGCAGCTACCTGGCTGAGCTGGCCACATAAAGAAGCATCCTGGCCCGGAAAAATCGACAGTATTTTTCCTTCCTATTGCCGTTTTATCAAGGCTGTTTCTGAACATGAACCCGTGCATATCAATGTGGTGAATGACGAAATGAAAAATTTAGCATTGGAAAAGCTGCAGGAATATGCAGTTCATTCAGATCAGGTTCGCTTTTATACGCATCCAACCAACGATGCCTGGTGCAGAGACCATGGACCTGCTTTCCTGATTAACCCTGCTGCCGCCCAGCCCAAAATTATTATTGACTGGAATTATAATGCCTGGGGTAATAAATATCCGCCATATGATTTGGATGACCGTATACCTACCCTGATTGCCACGGCTTATGAAATTCCCGTGCTATATCCGGATATTATCATGGAAGGGGGTTCCGTTGATTTTAATGGAAAAGGAACTTTGATTACATCTGAATCCTGTTTACTGAATCCAAACAGAAATCCACTTTTGAGCCGGTCAGGTATTGAAGCTTTTCTGGAAGCTTATTATGGAGTGGACCAGATTTTATGGGTTAAAGATGGCATAGTGGGAGACGATACGGACGGACATATTGATGATACAGTACGTTTCATTAATGAAGACACGGTGCTTTGCGCAGTGGAAGAAAATAAATCAGATGAAAATTATGAAATTCTTCAAAGGAATCTGACTGATTTGAAAACAATGCGGCTGTTGAATGGAAAGCAAATTAACGTTATAGAACTTCCTATGCCGGACAAACTTTTTCATGAAGGTCAGCGTCTGCCTGCATCCTATGCTAACTTCTATATTGCAAATGGGTTGGTAGTCGTTCCAACATTTAAGAGCAAACAGGATGACCGTGCATTACAAATTATACAGGATGCATTCAGGGACCGGACCATTGTTGGCATCGACTCAACCGATATTATATGGGGGCTCGGAAGTTTTCATTGCCTGAGCCAACAGGAACCTGCTGTTTAAAAAGTCCCGGTTCAGGCTTAACGCTTAAGGTACAAAGCGTAACGACATCATTCAGATGTAAGTTTTATTTCAATTTAAAAAGTTCGGCGATTTAAAAATTCAGCACAACAAACTTTTGCATAAGGCATTCGTGATTTTTCCATTTTCCTTTTTACTTTATCCCTAAGTTTGTAACACTTAAAAATTCGTTTAAATGATTCGCATGAAAAGAACTGTGATTTTTTCGGTGCTTTCGATTTCCATCCTGCTGGTATCCGGACAAAAAAAGGAAACAAATATTTCTATTATTCCTGAGCCGGTACAAATTAAACAAATACCCGGATCATTCACTTTGCCTGAACGCATTACCTACAACATACCTGAAATTCCTGAACTGAAAGAGACGATTGAATCCTTAAAGAAAAAAATTGCGGTAACAGGCAGTACATTGGTGGTCTCAGAGAAAAATGAAAAAGCGACGATTCGATTTTTCCTGAATAAAATACCCTCTGCAGCATTGGGCGATGAAGGGTATAGGTTAACTGTAAAAAAAAACGGAATCGAAATTTATGCAAACAAATCAGCCGGACTTTTTTAT
>Ga0080027_10001236_pt1 | contig 10395 bp, 10 predicted proteins | sample OrgsoiDNA2013046_FD_70962 | JGI IMG/M metagenome (GOLD analysis project Ga0080027, IMG submission 70962) | Permafrost soil microbial communities from the Arctic, to analyse light accelerated degradation of dissolved organic matter (DOM) -... | ecosystem: Environmental > Terrestrial > Soil >...
TCCTGAGCTGGCACGTCAGCGGTCCGCCGCAGATCCTCCCCGGGGTCTGGCAGTTCATGGAGGACCACCCCTTCAAGGTGAAGACGCAGCCACTAGAAGGAGATTGGCCGCAGGCTGCGCCTCTGCGGCCAATCTCGCTCGAGCGCCGCGGGCGAGCGCTAGAACGTCATCCGGACGTCGAGGCTTCCGGCGTGGGCTCCGAGCGAGGGGAGGAGATCGAACTTGGGCTTGGTGGGCGCGGCGGCGGTCTCGGTCGACGCCTCTCCGCTGTGGTCACCGACCACGAGAAAGATGCCGGTACCCGCAAGGACCGCGCCGATCCCTGCGAAGACCCAACCGAGCGTGGCCGCGCTCGACGCGTCTTTGCTCTTCTGACAGGCATCCGCGGCGGCCGCGTTGACGGGGGTCGCGCACACGTCGGTCACCGTGGTCGGGACGCTGCTTCGGTCCTGGTCGCTGTCGCTCTTGTCCGAGAGCCAGCCGGCGCCCTCGATCCCGCTGGCGACGAGAAAGCCTGCTCCGATGACGACGACCGTGTAGCCGATCACCTTGCGGGTGGGAAAGGGCTTGCCCGGCCCTGGCGGCTGCTCGGGCGCGGGCTCCGCGACCGGCGCCTCCACGGCCGGCGAGAGCGCGAAGCTCACGTCTGCGTCGCCGCCGTCGGTGAGCGAGATCGTCTGCGACGGCGCGGTGAACCCGTCGACGCGAAGGAGCACCGTGTGCGACCCCTCGGGGACCGAGAGCCGCGCGATGCCATCTTTGAGCCGACCCTTCGCCGCGCCGTCGATCAGCACCGAGCCATTCGCGTTCCCCGCGTGCACGAGGAGCGTGCCCGTGATCCCGTTGCTCGTGAGCTTCGCGATCAGCCGGCCCGCCACCGCGCGAAGCGCGTCGTCGCTCGGGTCCTTCAGGTTCTCGTTATAGGACTCGTTCGCTTCGATCTGGGGCTTGCCGCGCGTCCACAGACGGAGCTCGGCGGTCACTTCGCCGGGACGCTCCTTCGACATCGTGCCCCAGATGTAGTGGTCCGCATGGATCTGATCGGCGATTCGGTCGAGGCACGCCTGGTTGGGCGTCGGTGGACAGCGGAGCGCGATCGAGAGCGTCTCGAACGACTGGTTCGACTCCGTCAGCGACCAGCCCGGCGCCAGGCGTACGCGCGACCGCAGCGCTTGCGTCAGCGCGTCGGCCTGATCGTCGACGTCGTTCGTCCAGACCGAGAGAACGTAGACGGGCGTGGCCTTGCCGTTCGCAGGCTCCGCCCAGGCCGGCTTCGACCGAACTACGAAGCTTGCCGCGAGGGCCAGGAGCGCGAGCGCGAAGACGCGGACCATACCGCCAGAATAACGCCTGAGCGCGCCTCCCCGCAAAGACGCAATGTCCCGCGCGGGCCTTCGACCCTGCGATTTGCGTACGCGACATGTAGTCTGCGGCGCCATGCGTATCACCGGGGGCACGTACCGCTCGAGGTCCCTTCGCGCGCCCAGCGGGCGCGCCACCCGGCCCACCACGGACAGGGTCCGCGAGGCGCTCTTCGGCATCTTGACCTCGACGGGAGGCGTCGAGGGCGCCCGCGTCCTCGATCTCTATGCCGGCACTGGAGCGCTCGCCCTCGAGGCCCTGTCGCGCGGAGCCGCGAGCGCCGTTCTGGTCGAGTCTTCGCGCGAGGCCCTGGTGGCCCTCCGGGCGAATATCGCGGCGCTGAAGCTTGACGACCGCGCGCGGGTCATCGCCGGCGATGTGTCCCAGGCCGCCCGCCGGCTCGTGCGCCGCGGCCACGAGCCGCTCCACGGCCAGCGCGAAGAGCCGCAGGCCTTCGACCTCGTTTTCGCAGACCCGCCGTGGGTCCTTCTCGACGCCGGCCAAGGCGGTCAGCCGGTCGCCGCCCTGTCGGAGCTGGCTCGCGAAAATGGCATCGCCCCCGAGGGCCGCGTGGTCCTCGAGCACTCGTCTCGGAAGATTCCGCTCGACGTCGACGGACTGCTCCGGCTTGATACGCGTCGCTATGGCGACACTGCCCTTACATTCTACAAACCCGCTATACTCGGCCCGCTTCGCCAGTAAGAGAGCGCAGGCCATCTCAGAATGAGTTCCCCCTCTTCGAGCCCTCCGTCCAATCGCCCCGCGGGCGTTCCCGATTCGGGCAACGCGAAGTATGCGCTTGTCGCACTCCTCATGGTGGGCGCGGCCGGCGCGCTTTTCGCGTGGCGCAGCTGCTCGAGCCACGGCGATGTGGCGACCCCCATGCCGTCGGTCACGGCGACCGAGACGGCCACCGCGTCGACCAACTCGAAGCTCGACGACATCCCGCTCCCGCCCCCGGTCGAACAGAAGCCCGAGGCCGGGCCGCCGCCGAAGCTGGTCTACATGCCTGCCAACGGCGGGTGCGACGGCAAGTGCAACGGTACGCTGACGAACGAGCTCGAGCAGGCCCTGCAGATCCGCGGGGCACAGACGCGCCGCTGCTATAACCAGGCCCTCGCGCTCGACTCACAGCTCAAAGGCCGCGTGCAAATCACGGTCCGCGTCGGCTCCGGTGGCAATCTCTGCGCGGCCAACGTCACGTCGAACGACATGGGCTCGCCCGGCGTCGCCAATTGCGCTGCCAACATCTTCCGCGCGAACCAGTCGTATCCGCAGCCCAAGGGTGGCTGCGTCGAGCTGGCCGTCCCCCTCTCGTTCGTTCCGCAGGGGCAGTGATGCCGGCGCGGCCGTCGAACCGCGCGGCTTTCGTTCCTCTCCTCGCGCCTCTCCTGGCACCCGCGCTGGCCTCGTTGGGCGCCGTCACCCTCGTTTCCGCCGTCGTTTTCGCCCTCGTTTGTGCCCTCGCTTTCGCGGCCACGGCTTGCACCGACGGAACCACCCCCGACTGTGCCGACGCGCAGTGCCAGGTGGTCGTCGAGGCCACAGAGGCGGGCAAAGACGGCGCGAACGGAGATGACGCGGCCGACGCCTCGGGGGCCGACGAAGACGGCAGCGCCGACGCGAGCGGCGGAAGCGCCGATGCCAACGCGAACGCGAGCGCGAGCGCGAGCCTCGATGCGGTCGCGAGCCCCGACGCAGACGCAGACGCAAGGCCCGACGGCGCGCCAGAATAAAAGACCGTATCCCCCGAGGGTGATACCTTGGAAGTATGGTGCGTAATACGGACGGGCGCGCGCGCGCCGTCCCCCGGATCGTCGCGTTGATCGCCCCGGCGTTGGTAGGGCTTGCGCTCGCGAGCGCGTGTACAGAGCAGCGCAGCGCGATCGGCGGCGCCTGCTTGAAGGACCAGGACTGCATCTCCGGCGTGTGCGCCCAGCTTCTCTGCGCGTCCACGCCGCCGCTGCTCGCCACTCCCTACACGCCAATCGTCGAAGCGGCCGCCGACGCCCCCACCGAGGCCGCGGCCAGTGACGGATCGGTGGTCGTGCCGCCAGACGCGACGACGCCGACAGACGACGGCCCTGTCGAGGCCAGCGAACCCGAACCGGACGCCATGACCGTTGGGCCCGGCGACGCGAGCGAAGACGTTGTAGACGCAGGTCACTCCGATGCACCGACCGACGGACCCTCCGACGCCATCGCCGACGCCGGAGAAGCCGGCTGAGACCACCCGCGACGGCATCAGCGACAGCGCGCGCGACGGTGTGAACGACCGCGTCGCCGCGCAGCCGGGCGACCCCGGGACGGGCGCCGGCGCGGCCGGCGTCCTTCGACATGGCGTGCTACTCGAGGTGGCTTATGACGGCACCGCGTATCACGGCTGGGCCGCGCAGAAGAACGCCCGCGCCGTCGAAGAAACGCTGCTCGGAGCCGTGACCGCCCTCGATCCCCGCGTTCGCTCGCTGCGTGGCGCGAGCCGCACCGACGCCGGCGTGCATGCCGAGGGACAGCTCGTCGCCTTCGACACGAGCCGCGCGATCCCCCCGCGCGGCTGGGTGCTCGGCCTGAACCAGCACTTGCCTGACGACGTGGCCGTCCGCGCTTCCCGCCCGGTCGCCGTCGGGTACTCGCCGCGCTTCGCGGCCCGGGGCAAGCGCTATCGCTATCGCGTGCTGGTCGACGCCGTTCGCGATCCGATCTGGCGGACGCGCGCGTGGCGCGTCTCCGAAGTCGACGTCGCGGCGATGGCTCGCGAAGCCGAGGACGCGAAGGGCACCCACGACTTCGTCGCCTTTCGCTCGTCGGGCGACGAACGGGACTATACCGTGCGCACGCTGTCGCGGATCGACGTCGAGCAAGACGCGAACTCGCGGCTCGTGTCGGTGATCGTCGAGGGCAACGCGTTCCTCTACAACATGGTCCGCATCCTCGTCGGCACGATGATCGACGTCGGTCGCGGCCGCCTCGAACCGGGGGCCGTGGGTCGCGCGCTCGAGTCGCGCGACCGTCGCCGTGCGGGCACGACGGCGCCCGCGCATGGTCTCGTTCTCGAGCGCGTCGAGGTGGACTTGCCGGGCGGAGAGGCCGACCGATGGCCGCCCTGACGCGCCCGATGGCCGCGCGCGTGCGCGCTGCGATTCCCGGCGAGGGGTTCGCCATCGCCGCGCTCTGGCACGAGCTCTGGGACGCCCACCAGGACTGGGGCGGCTACGCCGGCTCGAGCGACGAGGCCGTTTATGCCCAGCTCGCGGTCCGCCTCGACGACGACGCCCGCGTCCGCGGCGGCCGCCCGTTGCTCGGCAGCCACGTCCACCTCGTCGCCGAGCGCGGCGGCGTTCCATGCGGACAGGTCGAGGGCTGGCTCGAACGGCACGGCCTCGGAGCGGCCGCGCCCCTCACGTGCGAAGTGCGCTCCCTCATCGTTGGAGCCCGCGCGCGCGGGTCCGGCCTCGGGCGCGCGCTCCTCGACACCCTGGCGCAGGCCGCCCGGTCCTCCGCGCCGGGCGTCCGCTGCGTGCTCGCCGCGGAGGTGCTCGAGCCGAATCCGGCGCACGCCTTTTACGCCCGAACCGGCTTCGCGCCTGTCGCGTGGAGCGTTCGCCTCGACCCGAACGCTGGAGCGCAGGCGCGCACCGGATCGTACGTCGCGCGCGCCGCCCTCGCGGCCGACGCGGCCGCTGTAGCGCGCCTCGAGACCGTGCTCTCGGCGCGCCGGCGCGAGCGGGGCGACGTTCGGTTCGACCCGCCGCGCGCGCTCGACACGACGCTCCTGGCCGTCATCGGCGCTCATCTGGCGGCCGAGGCTCGCGAGCAAGGCGACTCGGGCACCCTCGTCGTCGTCGACAAGACCGGCGCTGTCCGCGGGGCTGCGAGCGTCATCGTGCAGACCCTCGAGCCGCCGTTCGTTCCGGTGCGGCGGGCGCTGGTGGGGCGCTTCGCCCTGGACCCGGCTTGCCCCACGGCCGCGCTCGTCGGTCCTCTCGTCAGGTCCGGCTGCCGTTTTGCCGTCGCGCGTGGGGCCGCGCGCGTCGAACTGACGGATCTCTCGGCGCCGGCCTCGGCCCTTTACGACGCGGCGCTCTCGCTGGGCGCGACGCCCTGGTCGCGCGTCGTGATCCGAGAAGTGCCGGTTCCTTGCCCGCCCTAGCCACACGATTAGGCTTCGCGGCATGAGTCAATTGCCTCGTGCCGCTCGTGCCGCCGCCGTCCGGATCACGTTCGTCTCTCTCGGCGCCTTCACCCTCGCGTTCGGCAGCGCGCTCGGCCCGCTCGCTTCGCCTGCTTTCGCGCAGGCCGCGGCCCCCGCGGCGCCGGTCACGCCTTCGCCGCCACCGCCAAAAGCCCCCCCCGAGCCGCCGATTCCCACGCCCGCCCAGGTGCAGGCGTCGACCGCCGAGGCCAAGCGCCTGTCCGAGGGCTTCGTGGCGGTCGCCGAGCGGGCGAGCCCCAGCGTCGTCCAGATCGACGTGACCGCACGCGACGAGAAGGCCGACCTGCTCTCGCACTTCCTCGGTCACGCCGGGCGCGACGAGCCGATCGCGCGAGGCATGGGCTCGGGGGTGGTCTTCACGGCCGACGGGGCCATTCTCACGAACAACCACGTCGTCGAAGAGGCGCTGACGATCAACGTGCGCCTGCGTGACGGGCGCTATCTGCCGGCGAAGCTCGTCGGCCGCGACCCGGCCACCGACCTGGCGGTTGTGAAGATCGAGGCCACGGGCCTCACACCTGCGAAGTTCGCCGACTCCGACGCGGCGCGCGTCGGCGAGTGGGTCGTTGCGATCGGGTCGCCCTTCGGCCTGGGCTACACGGTGACGGCCGGCGTTCTATCGGCCAAGGGCCGCGGCGGCCTCGGGATGAACGCGATCGAGGACTACCTCCAGACCGATGCCAGCATCAACCCGGGCAACTCGGGCGGTCCGCTCTGCAATCTGCAGGGCGACGTGCTCGGCGTGAACACCATGATCGTCGGCCGCGGCCAGGGCATCGGCTTCGCGGTCCCGAGCAACCTGGCGCAGCGCGTCGCGGGCCAGCTCTTGAAGACCGGGCACGTCTCGCGGGCGTGGCTCGGGGTGTCGGTGCAGGACCTGAGTCCCGAGATCGCCGCGGCGCTCAAGCTCACGCCTGGCTCGGGCGCGCTCGTGAACAACGTGGCCGCCGACGGCCCGGCCTTCAAGGCGAACCTGCGCGCGGGCGACGTCATTGCCGTCGTGGCCGGTCACCCCCTCAAAGAGGCGCACGATCTCATTCGCGAGACGATCGCGCGCGAGGTCGGGCAGTCGATCGCACTCGAGATCATCCGCGGGGGCCAGCACTACGGAGCGAGCGTCACGCTCTCCGAGCGGCCCGAAGCCGCGGTCGAAGCCACGCCCGCGCAGCAGGCGGCCGTACCCCAGAAGGGCATGGGCCTCATCGTCCGCGACCTCTCGCCCGATCAAGCGGTCCAGATGGGACTCCCGGCGAAGCCGCTCCCGGTCCTCACGCAGGTGGCCCCCGGCTCCACGGCCGATCGCTCGGGGCTGCGCATCGGCGACGTGATCATCGAAGCCAACGGGACCCCCGATCCGAACTCGGCCCAGGTCGCCGAGTTCGCAAAGGGCGGCTCGCTGCTCCTCCGGGTCAAACGAGCCGACTCGTACTTTTACGCCGCCTTGAAGAAGTAAACTCGAGCGCGAGCCGCTCCCCCAAAGAACCGGGGCGTGGTACCGCTCTCCCGGCCATGGTGGACATCCGGCAGACTCCGATGGGGGGGCGCGTCAACGACTTCTTGAACGTCGTTGACGACATTTATCGCGGCGACCCGAACTACGTGCGCCCGCTCGACCTGGAGCTCAAAGAGCGCCTGAACCCGAAGAAGAATCCGTTCTTCGACCACGGTGAGGGCGCCATCTTCTGCGCATACCGGAATGGGCAGTGCGTCGGCCGCGTGACGGCCCAGATCGACCGGGTTCACCTGGACCGCTTCAACGACGCGACCGGGTTCTTCGGCTTCCTCGACACGATCGACGACGAAGAGGTCGCGCGTGAGCTCCTCCGGCGGGCCGAGAGCTGGCTTCGCGGCAAGGGGATGAAGCACGCGCGCGGGCCGTTCTCGCTCAACATCAACGAAGAGACGGGCTGCCTCGTCGAAGGGTTCGACACGCCCCCCTACCTCATGATGCCGCACCACCGAGCGTACCAGGGCGGTCTCATCGAGAAGGCCGGCTACGCGAAGACGAAGGACTTCTTCGCCTGGAAGTACAAGGTCGGCGAACCGAACGCGCGCGTGAAGAAGGCGCACGCCGAGATCGCGGCGATGCCCGAGGTCACGTCGCGAGAGATCTCGCTCAAGAACATCGCCTCTGACGTGGAGCTCTTCGTCGACATCTACAAAGACGCCTGGAGCGACAACTGGGGATTTCTGCCGATCACGCAGCGGGAGCTCGCGAAGATGGCGTCCGACTTTCGCCTGCTCCTCATGCCCGAGATCACGCGTATCGTCTCGATCGACGGCGAACCGGCTGCGGTGGCTGTCGCCCTGCCGAACCTGAACGAGTTGATCGGAGACCTCGACGGAAAGCTCTTTCCGTCCGGCCTCCCCAAGCTCCTCTGGCGCCTGAAGGTTCGCGGGCCCACGACCGCGCGTCTCATCGTCCTCGGCATCCGCAAGAAGTGGCGCCACAACCGCAAGTACGCGGGCGTCAGCGCGTTCATGTATGCCGAGATGAACGAGGGCGGCCGCAAGATCGGCATCCGCGAGGGCGAGCTCGGCTGGACGCTCGAAGACAACGGTCGCGTCAACGCGGGCATCCAACTCATGGGCGCGAAGAAGTACAAGACGTACCGCGTTTACGAGAAACCCCTCACGAACGGCGCACCCTCGACATGAAGGTCCTCGTCACGGGCGCAAGCGGCTTTCTCGGCGGCCACGTCGCCGAGCTTCTCTCGGCGCGCGGCGACAGCGTACGAGCGCTCGTGCGCAAGACGTCGAACAAGAAGCACCTCGAGAAGCTCGCGAACGTCGAGCTCTTCGAGGGCGGCGTCGAGGACGTCGAGCGCGTGCGGGAAGCGGTCGACGGGGTCGACGCGATCGTCCATGCCGCGGGCCTCACGAAGGCCCGCAGCACCGACGAGTTCTTCGCCGTCAACGTCGGCGGCACGTCGAACCTCGTGCAGGCGGCGCGGAGCGGCTCGCGCGGCCGCGCGAGCACCGTGAAGCGCTTCGTCTTCGTCTCGAGCCTCGAGGCGTGTGGCCCCTCGGCCGACGGGCTGCCCGTGCATCCCGACCAGGAGAACCCCGTTACCGCGTACGGCCGCAGCAAGCTCGCCGCCGAGAAGGTCGTGCTCTCCGCCAAAGACGAGCTGCCCGTCGTCATCTTGCGGCCGGGCGCGATCTACGGCCCGCGCGACGGCGAGATCCTCGAGGTCTTCAAGACCATCCAGCGCGGCCTCCTGCCCCTGGTCGGCGGCGGCGAAGCCAAGGGCGTCTGGATCTATGCAACCGACTGCGCCGAGGCGTGCCTCCGCGCGATCGACTCCGACGTGCCGAGCGGGAGCGTCTACTTCGTCGACGACGGGTGCGGAGCCATCGATCAGAACAGGCTCTTCGCCGACGCCGAGCGCGCCCTGGGGCGGAAAGCGCGCTTCCGCGCGAGCCTCCCCGTTCCGGTGCTCATGACCGTGGCGCGGGGCATCGAAGTGTTCGGCCGCATCACCAACCGCGCCGTCATGCTCACGCGCGACAAGGCCAACATGCTCCTCCAGCACTGGATCTGCTCGTCCGAGGCTACGCGCAAAGATCTGGGCTGGGAGCCCAAGGTCCCCTGGCTCGAGGGGATCGAGCGCTCGGTGGCCTGGTACCGCGCCAACGGCTGGCTTTAGAGCGAGCGGAGGCGTCGCGGAACGGGTCCGTCTCGACGCTCGCCGTGCTCAACGCACAGGAAGTGCGTTTCCGCGCGGCGAGCGCCGATACGGGCCCGTTCGGCTTAGCCTCCGCTCGCTCTAGCTGAACGGCCTGGAGAGAGGTCCTAGAGTGGTTTGAGCTCTTGGCGATCTCGTTCGGCTTGGCCTCCGCTCGCTCTAGCTGAACGGCCTGGCGAGAGGTCCTAGGGACGACGATTTTTGAGTCGTCGTGGTCGATTTCGGGTCGGAACCTCGAAATCAGCGGATTTCTGGGCCAGTCACCTGGCCCGGCAGGCGAGGAAAGCGAGGCCGTCGACGACGGCGGTCGTGGTTCGCGCGTGATCGGCGCCTGCGCGGCGGAGAGCGCGACCTGCCCGGCCGAGATCGGGAGTCGTTCCGCCGAGATCGTTGCCTGGGTGGGCAAGAGCGGACGATCTTCGGCCGAGAGCGCTCCCTGCGCCGCCCGAGGCGTCAACGGGGACGCGGTGCGAAGTGATCGTTCGGCCCAAGGCGCTCTCGGCGCGGGCGAGACGTGTGGCGCGTCGCGCCGCGCAGGCACTTGGGTCGAGCGCGCCGCGACTCCTTCGCGCGAGCGCGCGACCTGCGCCGGCGGCGCAACGAGACGGCTCGCTCGCGCGAGCGGTGCCCTCGTCGGCGCGAGCGCTTTGCTCGAGTGAACCACGACCGCGCTGGGCGAGACGGCCGACGCATCCGGCCGGGGCACGACCGCCGTGGCTCGAAGGGGTCGCACGTGCGGGCGTTCCTCTCGTTGCGTCGGGTCCGGGCGCACGCCTACGCTCGGGACCCTACTATGCAGACCATGACGGACGAAGCGAAGCTGGCCGACACGCTGCGAGGGAAGGTCGCGCTCGTGACCGGCGCGAACACCGGGATCGGTCTCGTGACGGCGCGCGAGCTCGCCCGCCGCGGGGCGCACGTGTTCATCGCATGCCGCTCGGCCGAACGCGCCGCGGCGGCTCTTCAGGCCGCGAAGACGCCGAACGGAGGGCCGATCGAGCTCCTCTCGCTCGACCTCGGCGACCTCGCTTCGGTGCGCGCGTGCGCCGCGGCGTTCCTCGGGCGCGACCTGCCGCTGCACCTCCTCGTGAACAACGCCGGCCTGGCGGGCACGCGCGGGTTCACGGCGTC
>Ga0080027_10001238_pt1 | contig 10393 bp, 10 predicted proteins | sample OrgsoiDNA2013046_FD_70962 | JGI IMG/M metagenome (GOLD analysis project Ga0080027, IMG submission 70962) | Permafrost soil microbial communities from the Arctic, to analyse light accelerated degradation of dissolved organic matter (DOM) -... | ecosystem: Environmental > Terrestrial > Soil >...
AAAAGAAATGGTTTGGGACTGGGCCTGGCCACCACCCTCAATATAATTCAGTCGCATAAAGCTTCTATCGACGTTCAAACCGGCATCAATCAGGGCTCCAACTTTATTTTGAAGTTCGAGCGCGCATAGGCAAGTATGGAAGAATGGAAGTATGGAAGAATGGAAGTGGTAGTGGGTTAGTTATTAGTGAGATTTTTTTTACCGGTAACTATTATTTTCGAGAGAATTAACTTGATTTCTTTTAATTGGCTTAATATTTCTTCTTGAACGGACACACCATTTATTTTTTCGCATAAAGAGAGCCAGTAAAATGTTTCGTTCGCTTCTTTCAGAGCGATTTTCATCTTGTGGACGAAATCCATCCTGCTTTCCGAATCCTGTGCTTCAAAAACATTTGCTCCTATCGAAGTGCCGGATTTTAATAGCTGATTTGCGATTATAAATTTTCTTTTACTATCAAGATATTCGCAATAAGATAAGATCGAAATGGAAAATGCGAATGATTTCTTCACGATAGGCCCTTCTTTCATGATCTCAGATTTAGTGCTAATCTGACTCATTTAAATAAATTGGCAAAGAGGAAATCACCCAGATAATTGCCGAAAATCACCCCACTATTAACTAAACCACTACTCTTCCATACTTCCATTCTTCCATACTTCCATACTGAGTTAGTGCTGGAGTGGAGTTAACTTTCTTTAAGAATCTTCAACAGCACTTTTTCCGAGGGAGTCAGCCCGGACCTTTCTTCCGTGATTTCTATCTGATCCAGGCAACGGGAATATTTCGAAAAATTATCTTCCTCATATAAACGGATCAGTCCGGGATGAACATAATATTTTTTGCAGATGGAACGGGAGTTGCCCAACTTTTTACTGACCGAATCCAACACGGCGACAATATTTTTCTTTCTCTCCGCTTCAGTAATTACATCCGACAAACTACACAAGGTCTCCAATGCGTGCACTGAACCGGCCCAGGTTCTGAAGTCCTTGGCACTAAAATCTCTTCCGGTTGACTTTTTAATATATTCATTCACCATACCGGATTCGATAATCCTGGGAGTTCCTGATTCATCATAATATTGAAACAATTCTTTCCCGGGAATATCCCTGCATTGTTCCACCGTTCTGGCCAGTTTTTTATTTTTTAAGGTAATATCATGCTGAATACCTTTTTTGCCGCGGAAGGCAAAACGCATTTTATCTCCATCGATTGAAACATGTTTGTCTTTCAGTGTAGTCAGTCCATAGGAGCCATATAATCTTTCGTAATTGCTGTTGCCGATACGTATGTAAGTTCTTTCCATGAGGCTAATAACGGTAGCGAGCACCTTGTCCTGGTTCAATTCCCGGATCTTCAGGTCGGATTCCAGTTGTTCCCGCAGGCGGGGCAATAATTTACCAAATTCGTAGAGCCGGTGAAATTTCGTTTCACTGCGTACATGGGCCCAGAGGTTATGATAACGGTACTGCTTTCTTTTTCGCATATCCAGGCCAGTTGCCTGGATATGGCCATTATCCGCCGGGCAGATCCAGACTTCTGTCCAGGCCGGCGGAATAGCCAGTTTTTTGATCCTTTTCAGTTTATGGCGGTCTTTAAGGGTCTGATCCTCGATAATATAGGTAAACCCCTTTCCCTTTTTGAAACGGTGGATCCCGGGCATATTATCCCTTACATAGATCAGATTGACGGCATTGGCTGCCTTCTCATAGTCCTTGTCAGCCTTGAGCAGCTCTTTATGGGAAAGGGTAAGAACCGGCTCGTCCATTTTGTTTTTTTAATGATTTCGAATATTATGCCCGGTTTTTCGCAATATCGGTATATGATTTGAATAATATTCCTTAAAACCGGTACTACAACGCATAAAACCTCTTTATGGATATAAGGGATTTCAATTTTATGGACGGTATGGCCAAAACTGAAGTGCTGGCTAACGACGGTGTTTACCTGGCAGAGCGAAACGACGGCTGTTTCCGCATTAGCCTGTACCAGGTAAATAATTTCTATGTGGAGATATATTATCATAAGACCCGATATTTTTATATCTGTATCCGCAGTTTTGATGATTCCTCGGAGTTGTACCCTTATTTGCAGGATATAGACATCTCGGAAGTTTATAAAGTGATTTATAGTTTTAAATAAACCTGAGGAAACAAGGTCTACAAAAAAGTTGTTTTGGGAATTTTATTCCACATCCGTTCTTTTTAAATCTAAAAACCCGTCTGAAATTAATTGGCAAATAAATTGAACTACAATATAAAGTCGCATGCATTAGTCTTAGGATAGGGAAACATACAAAGTCCTGAATTGAATTCAGGACTTTCGTATTTTTAGCATTCATCGCCCAAAAAATTTGAAGCAAGATCATGATTCTGATTGTGGACGATTCACCGGAGAACATTTTTACACTCAAGACATTGCTGGAATTACACGCCTTCCCGACAGATTCTGCATCGGGCGGAGAAGAAGCGCTCAGAAAAACCCTGAAAAATTCCTATGCGCTGATCATCCTGGATGTACAAATGCCGGGCATGGATGGGTTCGAAGTGGCGGAAGCCCTGTCGGGCAATAGTGCAACGAAAGACATCCCCATTATTTTTCTTTCCGCCATCAACGTGGAAAAAAAATATATTACCAAGGGCTATTCTTCCGGCGGGATTGATTATGTAACCAAGCCAATCGATCCGGATATTCTGTTATTGAGAGTAAAAACTTTTTATAGGTTATACGAGCAAAACCGGGTATTGAATGAAATGCAGGACAGCCTTAAAAAGGAAATCGAATTCCGTAAAGTTGCCCAGCTGGAGGCCCAGGATGCATCCAGGCGGAAGGACGAATTTATGAGTATAGCAAGCCATGAATTAAAAACACCCCTGGCCAGCATGAAAGCCTACGTACAATTACTCGGCCGGTCAATCGGGAAAGATGAGAAAGTAAAAGGTTACGTTGACCGTACCCTCGCACAAATCAACAAATTGAACAACCTGATCGTGGATCTGCTGGATACTTCCCGGATAGAAAACGGAAAACTGAAATTCAATGAGTCGCTATTTAACTTTAGTAAATTATTAAAAGAATCGGTTGAAATAATCGGACAGACCTACCCGGACTATAATATTCATGTAAGCGGTGAAAGTAACGCGCTGGTTTTAGGAGATGAAATGCGACTGGAACAGGTCATCCTCAATTATATGACCAACGCGATTAAATATTCTCCCGACCGGAGGGAACTGGAAATTTATTCCTCCCTGGAAAATAATTTCCTTGTGGTTGCCGTAAAAGATTATGGAATCGGAATTCCAAAGGAAAACCAGGCTGATGTATTCCGGAAATTTTATCGGGCAGAAGGAGTGGCCAAGCACTTTCAGGGTTTGGGCATCGGTCTTTATATATGTTTTGAAATTATCCGGCGGCACAATGGAAAATGCTGGCTGGAGAGCGAACCGGGGAAAGGATCTACTTTCTATTTTTCATTACCCATCGCCAATCAGATTGCTGAAAATTAAAGGATCCACTGAATGAAACAATCTCTTACCCGAAACCTGGCCATTGGTTTTGGATTTTCACTCTTAGTATTACTTGGAAGTTCTGTCGCCTCCTATGTGAGCATAAGAAACCTGTTAAACAGTTCAGAATGGATAAATCATACTTACGAAGTTATTTCGAATCTCAACGATGTGGTTTCGCCTATCCGCGAAGCAGAAACCGCCCAGCGGGGTTTCCTGATTACCAATGACCCGGTTTATCTGGATCCTTTTCACGGTTCTTTTGAAGAATCCATTACGGCGCTGGACCATGTAAAAACCCTTACAAACGATAACCCTGCGCAGCAGGTACGATGCAACCGTCTCCGGGAATTGATAAACAAGAGATTTAGCAGGCTGGAATTCCTGATCAAATCCAAACAGGAATCTAATCTGATAGATCCGAAACAACTGGCATCCGGCAGGGATTACATGGATTCCATCGTAACAACCGTCAATGATTTAAAAAATGCGGAGAAAGAGTTGCTGTCAAACCGGACCAAAAAATTTGAAACATTCTCCCGGCTGACTCCCGCAATTATCGCTTTGTCTTCGTTAATAGCCGTAGTCATCGCTATATTCTTTTATTTACGGGTGAGAAAAGACATCAACGTAAGAGTGAGACTCCAGAAAGACCTGGAAGAGAAGGATATTGAAATTACACAGCGTATACAAACAGTCAGCAAGATTGCCGAAAGCATTTCAGGCGGTGACTATAGTATCCGGATTAACGATGAAGAACGGGATATGTTGGGAAGTTTGTCATCTGCCCTGAATAAAATGGGTGCCTCACTGGAATATTCATTTAATACATTGTCAGATAAGGATTGGCTGCAAACCGGGGCTGCCCAAATCAGCGAAACGGTTATTGGAGAGCAAACACTTCAGCAGCTGACATCCCGGTCACTCCAGGTGATGTCGAATTATAGTGGTAGTTCTGTAGGTGCTTTTTACCTGAATGATGGAAATAACCGGATGGTTTTTGAGGCAGGTTATGCATTTGTTCCAACAGAAGACAGGAAAAATATTCGTTTTGGAGAAGGAATCGTGGGAGAGGTAGCTATCACTCAAAAAGAAATTTTCCTGGCGGAAACTACGGGTTCACCCCTTCAAATCAGTTATGCGACGGGAAGTCTGAAACCGCTGAGCATTTATGGCGTCCCGGTATCTTTTGAAAATAACCTGATGGGTGTTATAGAGCTTGGCAGCCTGCATGTTTATTCTGAAAGAGATTTTCAATTCTTTCGGAATGCTGTAAATATTATTGCAATCGCCATCAACATGGCACAGAACAAAGCCCGGTTACAGGAAGTGCTGGAAGAAGTTCAGGCACAGGCTGAGGAACTGCAGACCCAGCATAAAGAATTGGAGATTGCCAATACGGAGATGGAAACACAGTCTGAAAAACTACAGGTGTCAGAAGAGGAACTAAGAGTACAGCAGGAAGAACTGATGCAGACAAACCGCGAATTGGAGGAGAGAAGTAAATTGTTGGAGGAAAAAAATGAACTGATCGGCCACAGGAACAGGGAAATTCAGAAAAAAGCCGAGGAACTGGCGCAGAGCACCAGGTATAAATCCGAATTCCTTGCGAATATGTCACACGAATTGCGCACACCGCTGAATTCGATTTTATTATTATCCCGTTTAATGGCAGAGAATAAAGACAATACCATTTCCCGGGAGCAGGTTGAATATGCGCAGGTAATACAAAGTTCCGGAAACGGGCTCCTTGAACTGATTGATGAAATTCTCGATCTTTCAAAAATTGAAGCAGGTAAAATGGACCTGGAATATTCATACCTGTCCGTGAATCAGATAGTTTCTGATATGCGGATGTTATTTGAACCCCTGGCCCGTGAAAAAGGAATACAGCTTAGTTTTGAAACCGAACCGGATGCTGCTACTGAGATTGAAACCGATAAAATGCGATTGGAACAGATACTAAAAAACCTTCTCTCCAATGCATTTAAATTTACTAATTCGGGAAGTATCAGTCTTCGGATTAAACCGGATCCCCAGGCTACCGGAATGTATATATTGTTTGAAGTGCTGGACACCGGCATAGGTATTCCGGAGGATAAACTGGGATTGATTTTCGAAGCATTCCAGCAGGCCGATGGTTCCACTAAAAGAAAATATGGTGGTACAGGCCTGGGTCTTTCCATCAGCCGGGAATTAAGCCGCCTGTTAAGAGGTGATCTTTTTGTAACCAGCGAAGAAGGCGGGGGGAGTAGTTTTACTCTGCGCATTCCCGTTAGACAGATAACTGAAAAAGGGCAACCTCCCCTAATAATCCCATCAGGTACAGTGTCCTCACCAAAACCGCCGACAATCCAGGTAAAGACGCTTAATAAACTCACGCTTACCGAAATACCTAAAGCCATTACTGACGACCGGGATGATATCCTGCCTGCTGATAAGATCATTCTGATCATAGAAGATGATACCCATTTTGCGACGGCGCTCCTGAACTATTCCAGAAGCCGGCAATACAAAGGCGTGGTGGCTGTTAGAGGTGATGAAGGCATCCGGCTGGCAAAAGTCTACAATCCACTGGGCATTTTGCTCGATATTCAGCTTCCAGTGAAAAACGGATGGGAAGTCATGGAAGAATTAAAAAAAGATTCGGCTACCAGGCATATACCGGTCCATATTATGTCATCTTTCGAAGCGAAAAAAGAAAGTCTTACCCGGGGGGCTGTTGATTTTATTAATAAACCGGTAGCATTGGAACAGATGGCAGAAATCTTCAGGAGAATTGAATCCGTTATCAATCGTGAAAAATCCAAGGTCCTGATTGTCGAGGAAAATCCAAAACACGCAAAGGCCCTGAGCTATTATCTCAGCAGCTTCCAGGTGCAGTCTTCTATTGCCGAGTCGATACCGGAAAGCATCATCGCCCTTCAGAAGGAAGAGGTGAATTGTGTCATTCTGGATATGGGATTACCAGAAATGAGAAACTATGATAAACTGGAACAAATCAAATCCACCCCCGGATTTGAAAACATTCCGATTATCATTTTCACTGGCAAAAATTTTTCCAGAACCGAGGAACAGCGAATTAAACAATATGCGGATTCAATAGTAATTAAAACAGCCCATTCATATCAGAGAATTCTTGATGAAGTATCCCTGTTTTTACACATCATGGACCAGCAGTCAAAAAGTAAGCCGACAACCGGACTTGAAAGACTGGGATTCCTGGATGAGGTATTGAAAAACAAAACTGTTTTGCTGGCCGACGATGATGTACGGAATATTTTCTCACTGACAAAAATACTCGAGCAGCATAAAATGAATATCATCCCGGCTATTGACGGGAAAGAGGCGCTTGAAAAAATGAATGCAAATCCTGAAGTCAATATTGTGCTGATGGATATGATGATGCCTGAAATGGATGGCTTTGAAAGTATTCGTAAAATCCGGCAAACGCCTGCCTATAAAAATCTTCCGATCATCGCGATTACTGCCAAAGCGATGACAGGTGACAGGGAAAAATGTATTCAGGCCGGGGCATCCGATTATATTTCAAAACCTGTCGATATCGATCAGTTGATTTCACTTTTGCGAATCTGGTTATATGAAAAATAAATAGGAATGTCCATCCGGGATGAAGAATTACAGCTCTTATTGAATGACCTGATTGACCGGTACGGATATGATTTTACAGGTTATTCAGAGGCTTCTCTGAAGCGCCGGGTTGAGCGATTTATGGTCAAGGATCATATTCAGGATATTTCAATTCTTCGTGCAGTGATCATAAAGAACCCGGACTATTTCAGGCATCTCGTGGAGGAGATGACGGTGAATGTAACGGAAATGCTGCGCGATCCGCTTTTTTATAAGGCTGTTCGGGAGGACGTGATACCGGTACTGGCCACCTATCCGTTCATTCGGATATGGCATGCCGGGTGTTCCACCGGAGAAGAAGTTTATTCCATGGCAATCCTGTTGCAGGAAGCCGGCGTGCTGCATAAATCCAGGTTATATGCAACAGATATCAATCCGGGTGTAATCGAAAAGGCCAGGAGCGGAATTTTTCCTGCAAACCAGATTCGTAAGTATTCTGAAAATTATATCCGGTCAGGAGGGAAAAATGATTTTTCTTCCTATTATTCATCTAACTATAATCTTGCTAAATTTAACGAAAGCCTTTCTGAAAAAATGATTTTTGCAACGCATAATCTTGTAGCAGATTCGTCATTCAATGAATTTCAACTGATCTTCTGCAGGAACACACTTATTTATTTTAATAAAAGTCTTCAGTCCCGGGTATTGGAACTTTTCGACCACAGCCTGGAATTGCTGGGATTTCTTGCGCTGGGTACAAAAGAATCCCTTCGGTTTTCCAGTATAGCACCTAAATTCAGACAAATAACAGCCGGACAAAAAATATGGCGGAAGCAGAAATAAGTGAAAAAAAGCTAATCGTGATAGGCGGCTCATCCGGCAGCCTGCAGGTCATACTACAGATTCTTGGTAATATTCCAAGCGATTATCCCATAGCTATTCTACTGATCGTCCACCGCGGGAATTCATCTGATTCTGCTTTGCTGGATCTGCTCATCTTAAAATCCAGGATCCCTGCCAGAGAAGTAGAGGAAAAGGATAAAATAGCTCCACATTGCGTTTACCTCGCTCCGGCAGACTACCACGTTTTAATTGAAAAAGATGAAACTTTTACACTCGACTATTCCGAAAAATTAAATTTCAGCCGTCCCAGTATTGACGTGAGCTTTATTTCTGCTGCACAGGTATATGGAAAGAGACTGACGGGTATTTTACTATCAGGTGCAAATGAAGACGGGGCAGAAGGATTAAAAGAAATCAAGGAGCGGGGTGGTCATACGATTGTTCAGGACCCGGAAGACGCCGTAGTAGACTATATGCCCAATCAGGCAAGACAGAAATCCAGAATAGATGAGGTGTTGAACACCGAGGATATCAGGCATTATCTGATTTCACTGATTCCTGCCTGACGGTGTATGGCGATTGCCTTTGATACAGTGGCTTCCAGTTCTTCGATTTCAAATGGTTTTTGCAGGTAAAAATCGGCGCCCGCTTCAGAAGCGAGTTCTTCTACCCGGTCGTTGGCACTGAAAAAAATAATGGGGATTGATTTTAATTCCAGATCATTTTTAAGCTGCTGGGTCGCCTTTACTCCGCCGATATCCGGTATCCAGTTATCCATTAAAATAACGTTCGGTGAAAATGCTTTCACTTCTTGCATGATGTCGTCACATTTATTCAACCCGTTCACGATATAGTTCTTCGACTTCAAAACAATGCTGCAAACTTCAAGCAGGTCAGTATCATCATCAAAAATCATTACTCGGCCCGGCATACGTAAAATTTTAGGTTAAATCCTGTGCGAGTGCAAAAATAATAACAAATCACACATTTCTTACCTTTGCGGATCATAATCAATACCCAATTAATTGAACTCTAATGAAAAGAACGGTTATACTTTTAAGCGTGGCCCTTTGTTGTTTTTCTGCTGCTTTTTCACAAACTACCTATCATTCTGCCATTGGATTGAGAATCGGCACCGGTTATTACGACCTGTTCTCCGCTTCTTATAAAACTTTTCTGTCAAACGGACCGGGTGCCCTGGAACTTAATTTTGGTGTGAAGCCGGCTACTAATTACAGAACCGGATGCTGCGTGCTGGACGACAACGGCAATACCATGATATCTTTTTCGACATCTTATCAGTATCATGTCCCCATTGCGGCCATGCCCGGCATGCAATGGTTCGTAGGAGGCGGTCTGACGGTAACAAATACTTTTTCTGACAACAGCTATTACCGGGGGATCGGGTTTGGCATATTTCCTACAGGAGGAGCCGATTATAAGTTTGGAAAAATTCCGCTCGACGTTTCGGTGGATATCAGACCAACTTTCAGGATCTCTTCTCCGGGATATTATAATTACGAAAACTTTTATTTCCCCGATTTCGGGTTTTCCGGGCGTTATACTTTTTAAGCGTAAAGCGGAAAGCGTAAAGCTTCTGTCAACTGCCAACCATAAACCACCAGCATTATCCCAACAGAATCCACCATATATAACAACCAGTTCGAACGATTAAAAGTCTGCATTGTCGTGCCGACTTATAATAATGCGAAAACACTGGCTCCGCTGTTGAGAGATCTGCAGCTGTTCAATACACAGATCATCGTAGTGAATGATGGTTCAACAGATGAAACAATAAGTATCCTGAACCAGTTTCCCGGTATTCATACCATTTCTTATTTACCAAACAAAGGAAAAGGAATCGCTCTTAGGAAAGGATTCAGAGCTGCCGTCAACCAGGGATTTGATTATGCCATTTCAATTGATTCTGACGGGCAGCATTTTGCCAGCGAAATTCCGGCCTTCCTGGAGAAACTGGAAAAAATGCCCGGAGCCCTCATTATCGGCGCCCGGAACATGAACCAATCCTCAGTCCCCGGAAAAAGCAGCTTCGGACACCGGTTTTCAAATTTCTGGTTTAAAGTGGAAACAGGTATCCTGTTGCCGGATACTCAATCCGGCTTCCGCCTTTACCCGGTTGCACGATTAAATTCCATGACTTTCATCACCAGGCGATTTGAATTTGAAATTGAAGTGATCGTATTGTCGGCCTGGAATGGAATACCGGTGACCTCCGTACCGGTTTCAGTTTATTATGCGGCCCCTGGCGAAAGAGTTTCTCATTTCAGGCCTTTTACCGATTTTACAAGGATCAGCATCCTGAACAGCTTGCTGGTTATCATCAGCTTTCTGTATATAAAACCACGGGACCTTCTGAGACGTCTGTTCCTGAAACATAAATGGAAAGAAGTTTTCATCGATGAACTATTTGACCCATCCCAGAGCAATCT
>Ga0080027_10001239_pt1 | contig 10389 bp, 5 predicted proteins | sample OrgsoiDNA2013046_FD_70962 | JGI IMG/M metagenome (GOLD analysis project Ga0080027, IMG submission 70962) | Permafrost soil microbial communities from the Arctic, to analyse light accelerated degradation of dissolved organic matter (DOM) -... | ecosystem: Environmental > Terrestrial > Soil >...
CAGTGCGCCGTTCGCGCGTGCGCGACTCGGTCGCGACTCCGCCGTGGGCGAAGTCGATCCCGCGAAGCTCAACGTGCATGGCGGTTCCCTCGCGCTCGGACACCCCTTCGGGGCGACAGGCGCACGGATGGTCACGACGATGGCGAACGAACTTGCGCGAACCGGCAAGCAGAGCGCGGTCCTCGGACTTTGTGCGGCCGGCGGCCTCGGCGCCGCAGCGGTCCTCGAAGCGATCAACTGACCACGCGGGCGACGCCCCGGTCGCACCCTTCCGTACCGCCGATCCGCTGCGAAGGCTCGGTTCCCTTCGTCGTCTTTGGTTCCCCGTCCAGGGTGGGCAGATGACTCCCCGCGTACTTACGCTTACATTTCTCCCGCGCCGAGGCATATCGAGAGCTGGAGGAATGAGCACGAGAATCTACGCTGAACGAGCCCGCGCGGGGGCGGCTCGAGGTTTCAGCCGGCACGCGCGCGGTCGCGGAGTCTTACCCCGTAACCGCCGCGCACAGGATGCGCCAAGGCAGCGCCACGCGGGCATCCAGGCGCCCGGACGTGCAGCTTGCGAAGGCACGCCGGCCGTGAAACGATCCTCTGTAGGCGGCTAGGAGGGAGACACGAGTCCCACCGGCCGGGTTCGATCTGCAATGCGACCGCGCGAAGACGAGCTCACGGGCACGCAAAAACACGCGTTCCTCAACGCGGGACGCCCACATGTCGTTGCAATGTGGCCAGGAGGCACCATCGCGAAGGAGCTCCCGGAGGGCGCTCGACTCACGGTCGGCCGGTCTCGGACGTGCGATCTCACGATCGATCACGGATCCGTCTCCCGTGAACACGTGGCCTTCCACGACGGGCGGCCGGTCGAGGTCGAGGATCTCGGGAGCACCAACGGCACGACCGTCGGCGGCGTGCGGATCCCGAAAGACACGCGGGTCCCCGTCGAGCGCGGGCAGGTCGTCATCGTCGGAGCTGCGGTCCTCGTCGTGCACGGTGCATTCGAACCGGCAGTGAGCCCGCCGACGCCTCGCCGCGCGTCACCGGCTTCGCGACCCGACGAACCGCCGATCATCATCGCCGACGACGCGATGCGCGAGCTTCACCGCATCGTCGATCTGGTCGCGAAGGGCGACCTCTCGGTCGTGCTCCTGGGCGAGACAGGCACCGGGAAAGACGTGCTGGCCGACGCTCTCCATCGCCGCTCGGCCCGGATCGGAGCGGCCTACGTGCGCCTCAACTGCGCCGCGTTGCCCGATGCGTTGCTCGAGAGCGAGCTCTTTGGCTACGAGCGGGGGGCGTTCACAGGCGCAGTCCAGGCCAAGCCGGGCCTGCTCGAAATCGCAGACGGCGGCAGCATGTTTCTCGACGAGGTCGCCGAGCTTCCGCTGACCGTTCAGGCCAAGCTGTTGCGAGTCCTCGAGAACGGGGAGATCACGCGAGTCGGTGGGCTCCGTTCTCGGCGCGTCGACGTGAGGATCATCTGCGCGACCAACCGCGATCTGTCGGCCGCGGTGCGCACCGGTGTATTCCGGCAGGATCTCTTCTTCCGCCTCAACGGCATCACACTCACGATCCCCCCGCTCCGGTCGCGGCGGAGCGAGATTGCCCCGCTAGCGCGGGAGTTCGTCCGCGAGATCTGTCGCCACGCCGGCAGGCCGACGCTTCCCATCAGCGACGAAGCCTTCGCTTTCCTCGAGAGTCAGAGTTGGCCAGGAAACGTTCGGGAGCTCCGGAACGCGATCGAGCGAGCGGTCACGCTCTGCACCGACGACAGCATCGAACTCCGGCATCTGGCGTCGATCGACGGCGGGTTCGCTCATCAACTCGCGCTCGTCGACGATCGCGCGACCACTCCATTACTCTCCGTACCCCCGTCGCTCCCTACGCTCCCTGACGGAGGGCCACCCGCCGACGTGGGTCTCCAGGAAGACGCGAGGCGCGCCGCGCGAGCTCTCGAACGCCGGCGCATCGCCGAAGCGATGGACCGCTGCGGTGGCAACCAGACCCGCGCTGCTCAGCTTCTCCAAATTTCCCGCCGAACGCTCGTCGCTCGGCTCACAGCATACGGCTTCGCGAGGCCGCTCAAGGATCGACGGTCGGGCTCGGAGTGAGCGCTCTTCACGGTCGCGTCGACGGGAGCTACTGAAACCAGCTCTGGACCTTGCGGGCTAGGAGCACGTCGCCCGACACGCCGAGGCGCCCCGTCACGATCGCCGTCAAGCCCCCGAGCTTGCCACTCGCGAGGCGCTGAGCTCGTCGTCCGACTTACCGGCGATTGCATCCGCCAACCCGACCCGATCGTCCACGGCAGCAATATCTACCTGCATTGACATAGCTCCTGAGTGCGTATGCGTCGCTGGGTCACGTGGGCACGCACATCCCGGGCGAACCTATGCAGGTTCCCTTCCACCTGCAAAGCTGAGAACGCCGCCGAGGGGGAGGCCCCTCAACAACACGCGCGCCCGCTTGCGCAATTAGCGCGACAACAAGCGAAATTTGCGTCCCGCACCACGCAAAAGTCGCGTCCTCACCCATTTCGTAGGCACACGCTTTTTATGGCTCCAGTGGTCCGGCGATCAATTTTGATTGGGAAATTGACCCATCCCGCCAAAGGCGACCCACTTGGGACATTGCGGGCACATTGGGTGCCCTCACGTGCCTGCTCTCTCGAGCGGCGTCGGCTGCATCGGACTGTCCCGAGTCCAGATACGCCCACTGAGAGAGCCAATGTCGACGGAATGAGGAAGCAATGAAAATAGTTACTATCATTGGAATTTGTGCGCTAACGGGCGCGACGGCGCTCGGCTGCAGCGGAAGCAGCGGCGCCTCCTCTCTTCTCGGAGACCTGGCCGGCGACGATAGCGGCGCTACCGGTTCGTCCTCCGGAACGTCGTCGAGTGGTTCGACTGGCACCAGCAGCGGGTCGTCGGGCGTAAGTAGCAGCGGGTCCTCGAGCGGCTCCTCGGTCACGAGCGGCAGCGACGGTGGAATCTCCGTCACCACCGGCGGCGATGGCGGCTCGGCCCTGAACGACCCCGAGACCGACTACACCCAGACCAAGACGATCCAGATGGATCCCTTCCCGGTCCCGGCCAACCAAGAGGTCTTCTACTGCCAGACCTTCAAGAACCCCTGGGGGAAGCAGGTCGACATCAAGACCTACGACCTCTCGATGGACACGGGCTCCCACCACATGTTCGCGTTCTATTCGCAGAACGCTACAAACGGAGCCGTTGCTCCTTGCGCGAATGGCGGTCTGACGTTCGGCTCATTCACATTTACGTCGCAATCGCCGAAGGTCACGCAGACGTACCCGACCACGGTCGGAGCAACGATCCCGGCGACGACGGGCTTCAATATGATGGCCCACTACGTCAACTCGAGCAGCGCGCCGCTCATGGCACACGTCGTGTTGACGATGTACGTCGGCAAGGCCGGCGCCGTCACGAATCATGTCGGCGTCATCTTCGACAACAACGCGACCATGACTGTCCCGGCGACGGGTCAACCGTACGTGAGCACACAGTCGGTCGCGGTCAATCAGGACGTGAACATCCTCACAGCGTCGAGCCACATGCACAAGTTCGCCAACAAGTTCGTTTCGACCGCGACGCCGCCAGGTGGCCAGCCAATGCCCCTCTACACGACGACCGCGTGGGACGAACCCAAGGCGCTGACCTTCGCGACGCCGCTTCATCTGCCGTCCGGAACGATCATCACGTGGTCGTGCACCGACACGAATACGACCGGCAAGACACTCACGTTCGGTGAGTATGCCAACACGAACGTCATGTGCATCTCCGTGAATATTTTCTATCCGGTTGCCGACGTGAACAACCCGACCATTGGAAGCGTCATCGGCGGCTTCTAGTCGGTCACGCGGCGCTGCGCAAAGCAACGCGCGAATGCGCGGCCGCCCGGCTGAATGAGAGCCGAGCGCCCGCGCGTTTGCTTTTGTGCTGGAAAAAGCCCGGCTGACTTTCCCCTTCGAGTTGCGCACCTTCTCGCGGGACCGAGTGCACGCGCGTGCGCACCTTTGCGCGGCCTGCGCAGTGATGACGGGTTCGAGACCTCTCCCGGAAGGCGACTCGCCAGCACCGGTGTCGACGGCGTCAATCGCGCTGGCGATCGAGCCTTTCCACGGCGCCGCGTGAGACGCGGCCCCTCCCCCACAAGCTCCCCAAACCCATCGCGATCGAACGGGCGAGAGCTTGAAAAGCTCGCGCGAACTCTCACGAACGACGCGGGTGAAGGGGGGCGAACGCGTGGGAAACGGCATGTTTAATTCCGCCCGGGACGTTGCGGGCGCTGACGCCTCGCGTCGTTCGTCCACTGCGGTGAGAAATGCATAAAACGCGGCCTTTTCCTGCGTTTTGGTCGGAGCTCCCTCCGGTGAATCGCCTATGCGGCACGTGCGCTGCAAGGTATGGTTGCAGGCTAACTTCCCGAATAAAAACCCGCGCCACGATGATCTCTGACCCCAGGATTGAAGACGCCATCCTGCGTCCGTCTCGGGCCGAAAACGCTCCATGATGCCTGCAAATACCCTCGAGAACGGCGCGGTCGATGGGTACGTGGGAAGGAACGTCGAGCTCGACGTGGCCGCCGACTTCTCCGCGAATGCGCTGGTCGCCGCCGCCGCCCGGTGCCGCGAGGCGGTTCACATCTTCCGGAGCGAGCCGACCGGTCGAATCGGTGTGTCTTTTGGCGATCGCGTCGACGCACTGGCCAACGACTACTCCCACGTCGCGTCGCTTCCCGGTGTCTATCCGGAGTGGCTCGGTTCCTCGGAGTTCCTCGAGACTCACGGGGTCCGGTTTCCGTACACGAGTGGCGCGATGGCGCACGGTATCGCGAGCCCTCGCCTGGTGCTCGCGATGGCGCGGTCGGAGCTCCTGGCATTCTACGGCTCGGCCGGCGTCGCTCCCTCGGACGTCGAGGCGAACATCCTCGCCATCCAGAGCGAGCTCGCGAATACGGGTGCGAGCTGGGGCTCCGACCTGATTCACACGCCGCACGACCCGACCATCGAGGACGCCCTCGTCGATCTCTACCTCCGCCATCAGGTCCGTCGCGTGTCAGCGTCGGCGTTCATGCGACTGACGCCCGCGGTCGTCCGTTACGCATGCACCGGGTTGTCGCTGGCGCCCGACGGGACCATCCGGCGAGCCAACCACCTCTTCGCCAAGCTCTCGCGAGCAGAGACGGCTCGGCTCTTCATGGCGCCGGCACCCGCGGAGATCGTGAGCGCGCTCGTGCAGCGAGGCCTCCTGTCCGAGCGCGAGGCGACCCTCGCGGCCCACGTGCCCCTCGCGGGAGACATTACCGTCGAAGCGGATTCCGGAGGTCACACCGACAACCGGCCACTCACGGCGTTGCTCCCCGCGCTCTTCGAGCTGCGGGCCGAGCTCCAGGCGACCCATCGCTTCGCGCGCGCCATTCGAATCGGCGCCGCGGGGGGCATCGGTACGCCGGGCGGCGTGGCCGCGGCGTTCGGACTTGGCGCCGCCTACGTGATGACGGGCTCGACCAACCAGGCGAGCGTCGAGGCGGGAACGTCCGAACTCGCCAAGGAGATGCTTGCGGCCGCCGAGCTGACCGACGTGGCCATGGCGCCGTCGCCGGACATGTTCGAGATGGGCGTAAAGGTGCAGGTCCTCAAGCGAGGGACGATGTTCGCGGGGCGCGCGTCGCTCTTGCGGGAGCTGTATCGCGCACACGCCAGCCTCGAAGACATCCCGGCCGAGACGGTCGCCCGCATCGAGCGCGAGATCTTTCAGCGCCCGCTGGCCGACGTCTGGGCAGAGACGCGCGGGTTCTTCGCCGGGCGCGACGCTCGCGAGGTCGAGCGCGCGGAACGCGACCCGAAGCACAAGATGGCGCTCGTCTTCCGCTGGTACATCGGGCTCGCGAGCCACTGGGCCATCCAGGGCGTTACGGGCCGCAAGACGGATTTTCAAATCTGGTGCGGCCCGGCGATGGGGGCCTTCAATCGGTGGGCAAAGGGCTCGTTCCTGGCAGACCTGCCGAACCGGTCCGTAGTTCAGATCGCTCTGAACCTGCTCGAGGGCGCGGCGGTGATCACACGCGCTCAGCAGTTTCGGAGCATCGGGCTCCCGGTACCCGACGCCGCCTTCGCCTACGCGCCGAAACCACTCGCGTGTTAGCCCGGGGGCCGTCGAAGGACGCGTCCCCGTTTCGGGTGACCTCAAAAGACCTCGCTCCTCCCACCACTCATATGACCGCAACTCGAAGCAAAGGCAGCGCATGAGCGTCCGAAGTCAGGCAGATGGGATCGCGATCGTCGGGATGGGCGCGCTCTTTCCCGGCGCGCTCAATCCGGCCGACTTCTGGCGCAACCTCTTGAGCGCACGTCAGCTGATTCGCGACGTGCCAGAAGGGTACTGGCTCGCCGAGGACTTTTACGACCCGAATCCGCGCGTACCCGACAAGGTCTACGTGAAGCGCGGCGCCTTCCTCGATCCGGTCGACTTCGATCCGATGAAGTACGGCGTCCCGCCGAAGCTCTTGACGAGCACCGACACCTGCCAGCTCCTCTCGCTCATGGTCGCCGACCAGGTGCTGCGCGACAGCTTCGGCGGCCGCTTCGATCACGTCAGCCGCGAACGCGTCGGTTGTGTGCTCGGCGTCTGCTCCGGGCTCGAGCTCGTCGGCGAGATGGCGGGCCGGCTCCAGCGGCCTGCCTTCGTGAAGACGCTCCGCGAGCACGGCCTGCCAGAAGACGAGGTGCAAGCAATCTCCGAAGCCATCGTCGACCTGGGGCCCGAGTGGAACGAGAGCACCTTCCCCGGGCTCTTGAACAACGTCGTTACCGGCCGCATCACCAACCACTTCGATCTCGGCGGCCCGAACTTCACGACCGACGCGGCATGCGCGAGCTCGTTCGCCTCGGTGGCGATGGCGTCGTACATGCTTCGTCAGGGCGACGCCGATCTCGTCATCGCCGGCGGCGCCGACACGACGAACGACCCGTTCACGTTCATGTGCTTCTCGAAGACGCCGGCGCTCTCGATGAGCAGCACCTGCCGTCCATTTTCAGAGAGTTCGGACGGCACGATGCTCGGCGAGGGCATCGGGATGCTCATGCTGAAGCGCCTCTCCGACGCCGAGCGCGACGGCGATCGCATCTACGCCGTCATCCGTGGCATCGGCAGCTCCTCCGACGGTCGCGCCAAGAGCATCTATGCGCCCCGCTGGGAGGGCCAGGTGAAGGCGCTCCGCCGTTGCTACGAGGAGGCCGGCTACGGGCCGGACACGATCGATCTGACCGAGGCGCATGGCACCGGCACCAAGGCGGGGGACCTCGCCGAGTTCAAGGCGCTGACCGAGGTGTTCGCCGCCACCGGGCGCGAAGACAAGCAGTGGTGCGCGCTCGGCTCGATCAAGTCGCAAATGGGCCACACGAAGGCCGCCGCCGGAGCCGCCGGGCTCATGAAGGCGGTCCTCGCTCTGCACGACAAGGTGCTGCCGCCCACGTTCGGCATCGACAAGCCCGCCACCAAGCTCGAGATCGAGAAGACGCCCTTTTACTTGAACACGACGCCCCGGCCGTGGATTCGCGAAGGGGACCATCCCCGGCGCGCAGCGGTGAGCTCGTTCGGGTTCGGGGGGACGAACTTCCACCTCACGCTCGAGGAGTACACGGGCAAGCGCGAAAAGGCGCTTCGCCTCCGTGCGTTGCCGACGGAGCTGGTGCTCTTCTCGGGGGACGACCGAGCGGCGATTGCGAAGGCCGCGCGCGAGCTCGCCGCCGTACCTCCCCGCGCTGGAGTCATCGCGCACGTCGCGCGAGAGTCGCAGCAGCGTTTCAGCGCGTCCGCGAAGGCCCGACTCGCGGTCATTGCTGCTGACGCCGACGAGCTGAAGACGCGTCTCGAGCAAGCGATCAAGGCGCTCGACGAGCTCGATGCGAAGAAGGCCACGACGTTCACGGTCCCCGGTTCGATCGTCTACTCGGAGCAGGTCGCTGATGGCGGGCTCGCCTTCGTGTTCTCGGGCCAGGGTAGCCAATACGTCTCGATGGGCTCAGACGTCGCGCTGACCTTCGACGACTCCCGCGCGGTGTGGGACGAAGAAGCCGCAGCCATGGTCGGCGACGTGCCGCTCCATCACGTCGTCTTCCCGAAGCCGGTCTTCACCGACGAGGACCGCGACGCCGCCGAGAAACGCCTCCGCGCGACCGAATGGGCGCAGCCTGCGATCGGCGCGGTGAGCGCCTCGCTCCTCGCGCTTCTCGAGACCGCCGGGGTGAAGCCCGACTGTGTCGCGGGTCACAGCTTCGGCGAAGTGTCCGCGCTCTATGCGGCCGGGGTCCTGGACCGTCGGAGCTTCCTCCGCGTGGCCCGGCTACGCGGAGCGCTGATGGCCGCGGCCACCGGGAGTGGAACGGGGGCCGATGGCGGCGGCATGTCGGCTGTCGCGGCGCCGCTCGACAAGGTCGAGTCGATCCTGAAAGAGGCTGCGTCAGGCGCGGTCGTCGCCAACCACAACGACCCGAAGCAGGTCGTGATCTCGGGACCGATCACGGCCATCGAAGAGGCCGAGAAGCGCTTCGCGGAGGCGGGTATCAAGGTTCAGCGACTGCCGGTTGCGGCGGCGTTTCACTCGTCGATCGTCGCGGGTTCGGTCGGACCGTTCGCCAAGGCGCTCGACGGGATCGCGTTCCAGTCGCCGGCGTTCCCGGTCTTCGCCAATGCTACGGCCGAGGCATACCCGTCGACCCCCGAAGCCGCGCGCGATCTGCTCTCGTCCTCGATCGCCATGCGCGTGCGCTTCGTCGACGTGGTGGAAGCGATGTATGCGCGCGGCGTCCGGACTTTCGTCGAAGTGGGGCCCGGCTCCGTTCTCACCTCGATGATCGGGCGCATCTGCGGAGACCGACCGCACCGCGCCGTGCCGCTCGATCGGGTGGGTCGACACGGCGTGACGAGCCTCTGGCAAAGCCTGGCACAAGTCGCCGTTGCGGGTCACGCCGTTGACTTCTCGGCGCTCTGGCGCGAGTTCGACCTCGGGCCGGATCCGAGGGCAGAACCCAAACCCAAGATGACGGTCCGCATCAGCGGCACCAACTACGGCAAGAAGTACCCGCCCGAAGGGGGAGCGGCGGGGTTGCCTCGCCCCAATCCGCCGCGAGCGCAGGTCGCAAAGCGAGCCAACGGAGTCAACGGAGAAGTCATGGAACACAAGTCGTCTGCCGCCCCCGAGACCGCGATGCCCCGAGCCCCGGCTGCGAAGGCCCCCGCCCCCTGGCCGTACGAGAACGGCAACGGCGTCGCGACCAACGGCAGCGCGAGGGCGCCGCATCGCGAAGCGCTCGCGGAGTCGCCCACGAACGGAACCTCCGTGGTCTCGCGCACCCAGGCAGGGGCCTGGCGCGGCGGCGAGGCCAGTCACTGGCTGAGCGCTTACGAAGCGATCCAGTGCCGGACGGCCGAGGCGCACGCGGTCTACCAGCAGACCATGGCGCAATGCCACCTCGCGTTCCTCCGTACAGCCGAGCAATCGGCGCTGGCGCTCGCGTCGCTGGCCATGGGCGCGCCCTCGGCAGCCATCCCGGCGCTGTCGGCCTCGCGTGGAATGGCCCTGCCGCCGGCGCACGACCCGCACGATTCGTTCGCGATGCCGACGCAGGCCATTCAATGGTCGGCGCCGGCGCAGACGCACGCCCCCGCTCTCGCGAAGGCGCCGGCGCCCAAACCGGCCCCGACCCCCGTCCCCGTATCGGACGCGGGGCTCGTCGCTCCGCGGGCGCCCGCGATCCGCGCACCCGGCCCTGCTTCCCACCCGGCGCCGGTCGCGCCGGTGCCGACCACTCCTCCGAGGACCGCGGCGCCAATGGGCATGCCGGCCGATGGCGACGTGAAGACGTTCCTCTTCAACGTCATCGCCGAGAAGACCGGCTACCCCGTCGAAATCTTGAACCTCGACCAGCAGCTGGAGGCCGATCTCGGGATCGACTCGATCAAGCGCGTCGAGATCCTCTCGGCCTTCGAGGGTCAGATCCCGGATATCAAGGACGTGAACCTCGAAGAGGTCGCGAGCCTCAGCACGCTGCGCGACGTCGTCGGCTTCATGGAGAAGTTCTCCGACAAGCTCGGCCTCGCAAAAAAAAAAGAGTAGCGGCGCCGCAGACTGAGACGACTGCGAGTGCCGCGGAAGACACGTCGCCGCCTGCGGGCATCACGCGGTTCTCGCCTGTCCTCGAAGTCTCGCCGGCGCCGGGCTTCGCGCTCCCTGGGTTGCTCGCCGGCGGGCGTGTTGAGGTCGTCGACAATGCGGGCGACGCCAGCGGGGTCGGCGCGCGGATCGCGGCGCGGCTGCAGGCGCTCGGAGTCGACGCTCACGCGGTCACGCTCGCGACCAGCGAGGCCT
>Ga0080027_10001242_pt1 | contig 10377 bp, 7 predicted proteins | sample OrgsoiDNA2013046_FD_70962 | JGI IMG/M metagenome (GOLD analysis project Ga0080027, IMG submission 70962) | Permafrost soil microbial communities from the Arctic, to analyse light accelerated degradation of dissolved organic matter (DOM) -... | ecosystem: Environmental > Terrestrial > Soil >...
CTCACGTTGATGGACGGTTGCGTGCGCGACATGTCGAGCAGAGACACCAGCTCGATGCGCGAGGGGAGCCTCCAGTCGTCGAAGCCCGCGAGCGTCAGCTGGTCGCATCGTCGCTGGGCATCGTCGAAGGTCACGAACTCGTTCGCGACCGACCGCTGCCACATGAGTCCCGTGACTTCGTCTCCGACGACACTCATGTCGTGGGTGTCGTATCGCTGAGGATTCGGGAGCCCGGGCAACTGGGCGTTGGGCATCGGCCAGACGGCCCACGCTTCCGGTGGGCTGGCCGCCTGGAAGGGCCCGCGCTCGGCGGCGCTGCCGTCCATCCCTCCACCACCCTGGCCAGCAGACGATGTCGCCGGCACCGCCGAGCCACCGGTAGCTGCTTGGGCCGGCACCGTGGCCGTCTCGGGCTTGACGCTCTCGTGCTTGTCGCTCTGGCACGCGCCGAGACAGCAACCCAGAAGCGACAGCGTTCCGACGAGAACCGGCAGTCTATTCAAAGGCATTTCCGGTCCCCTCCCCCACGAATGTGGAATGTGGGAGAGGGCTTGGGAGAGGGGAACAGACTATGTATCGAGCCGCAACCTGCCGCCAGCAACTCGCCTACAGCATCTCGCCGGCGGAAGGCCGCCGGTACAGGTACGCTTTCGACGAGACCAGCGCCGTGACCATGTCGCGCAGAGAGAACCCGGTCGTGGCTGCCCCCTTCTGGAACGCCACCGCGAGCGAGCCGGCCTCGTCGGAGGTCTCCAGACGCCCGAACATGTACCGAGTCCACTGCCGCTCCACACACTGCTGCGCCTCCGGGCTGGTAACGAGCTGCTTCATGAGGTCAAGCGCGTTCGTGAACGTGAGCGTCGCGCCGGCCGGGGTCGTGAAGGTTCCGCTCGAGTCGACGGGCTGGCCGTTGTCCGTGATCCGGTAGAGTCCGACCCCGTCGTAGTTCTCGAAGGCGAACCCCGGCGGATCGAAGGCATTGTGGCAACCCTGGGCACATGCGTTCTCCCCGTGTTTCTCGTAGATCTGACGGGTGGTCCCGGTCGCGATGGGGATGATCTTGGGGACGACCGCGGGCGGCGCCACCGGCTGCCCGCACAGGAGCTTGGTGTAGATCGAAAGGCCGCGGAGGACGGGATTGTCATCCTGCGCCGTCGCGAAGGACGCCAGGAAGGCGACCTGAGTGAAGAGCCCCCCCCGTTTGGTGGGGTCGAGCGCGACTTTGGCAAACCCGGTTGCCGGTGCCGTGACCCCGTAAAGTGGCGCCAGATCCTTGTTTATGAAGGCATAGGGAGCCGTCAAGAACGAACTCAGCGACCCATCCCCAGTCGAGTACACGGACGCCAGGAACGAGCTGAACTCCGTCGAGAGGCTATCCACGCCGGCCTGGGTCAACGGCCCCGCCGGGGGAATTCCGTCCAGGTTTGCGATGCGGGTCCCGACCGTGAGCAGCCACTGCCCGTGGAAGTCGGCCAGAGCCTGAGCGGCCTTTGGATCCGCGATCATCCGCTGTGCCTGAGCCAGCACCTGCGCCGGCGTGGCCAGTTGCCCAGCCTGGGCCGCTTGCAACAGCATGTCGTCGGGCATGGTGTTCCAGAGGTTGGACGCCAGCCGGGAAGCGATCTGCCACTGGGTCAGCGGGACCAGGCCATCCGAGCCAGCGACCGGCTTGGTGGGACCGATCTCCCAGTGATAGAGGAAGCTCCCGGACTGAAGCATGCCCTTCACGACCGCCGCGACCGACTGGGTGAAGGTGAGCCCGAGCCCCCGCACGGTGGTGAAGAGAGCCAGCAGGTCGGTCTGCTCGGCGGCCTCGACGGGACGGCGGAAGGCGCGCAGGCCAAACGTCGTGATGAAGCTGGTCACGCACGAGGTCTCCATGGCCGCCGTCGGGTTCGTGCAAGGGATCGTGATCTTTCCGGCCGCCAGCGCCGCGTCGACAACCGTGTCGGTGGCCATGTTGATGTTCAGCACCGTCTGATCCGGCGTGTCGACCGGGTTCGTGAAGCCGTTGTCATCCAGTCCGTCGTTGCTCCAGGGGTGCGTCGAATCTTCGGCCGGGGCCGTCTTGTCTCCGAGGAGATCGGCCAGCATGTGGTCATACTCGCTCAAGGTGACCCGTCTGTTCAGCAGCGTTCCGGCGCTCTCAGGAGGTGGGGGCGTGTTGGTCCCGGTAGAAATCGGCACCATCGTAGGCACGGCTCCAGTTCCACCGGAGCCCCCGCCCGTCGTCACGACCGAGCCTCCGCCGCTCGCCGAACCCGGCGTGTTGCCGGCACCCGTCGCAGCTGGCGTCATCTGCCCTGAACTTCCAGGGCCACCGACCTTGCCGCTACAACCGGCTAGGATTCCGGCCGGAAGGACGGCGGCAATTAGAAAATATGCGTGCCACGGTTTCTGAGCTTTCATCGGGTTTCTCCAGTTCGCTCGCATGGCCAATATCAACCCTTGAGGACCGTCAACTCGCCCGCGTACTGCATCTCGCCGAAGTAAGTTCCTCCACCGGGGGCGGGGGTGCCCATCGCGTTGCAAAGGGACGTGAGGAGATAGTTGTTGGGGGTTCCCTTCGGCAAGGCCAGGCTGCGGCCCGTCTTGAAGGCACCACCCAGGCTGCCCGCCATGATCACGGGGACGCCCGTCGTGTCGTGCAAGCCGGCGCGCATGTTGTTCATGCCGACCACGACGCTGCTGTCCAGAAGAGACTTCCCGCTCATGTCGGTGATGCCCTTCATCTTCTGAATCATGTAGGTGATGTTGGACTGGAACCACGTGTCGCAGAGGATCTTGTCCTCGACGTTCCGGTGGGCGATGGCGTGGAAGCCATTGACATCACCCGTGTTTGCATCGGGCGGATTGGGCCCACCGGCCTTGTAGGGGACTCCCATCGTGTTGTTGATCCAGCTCAGGACCAGCTGACCCGCGCCCTGATCGCCGATCTGCATCACCACGACCCGGGTGTAGTCGGCCGCGAAGGCGGCTATGCCCAGATCCATCTGAAGTCGTGCCAGCTTGTCCGCCCCATCGGAGGTCTTGCCGGTTGTGACACCTGCCACGCTTGGCGGGGCGCAGCTGCCGGTAGCCGGCGTGACCGGGCCCATACCAGTCATGCCGGTTCCGATGCCGGTCCCGGTCGCCATGGACTGGAGCTGCATCTCCATCGATCGTACCTGCGTGAGGTGGGAGTTGATGTTCTGCTTGTCGGCGGTGCCCACGCGGTTGGCAAACCGGGTCAGGTCCTTGGCGACGTAGTCGAGGATGCTGGCCTTGATCTTCTTCGAGTTGTCGACGGGCGCCGCCACGGGCGCGGAGTTCGGCATGCTCGGGATGGTCGCGGCCGGCGGCGCCGGCATCGTGCCCGAGAAGAGCTGGCTGAAGACGCTGGTCGGGTCCAGGTTGGGGAGCACCACGTCCCCCGAACCCTTCCAGGACAGGCGGCCGGTGCTGGAGACGAAGGTGGCCTGGTTGAGGCTGACGAGCCCGCCGTAACCCTGGGCCTTGAGCGCGCTGCCGATGTACTGATCCGCCGAGATGCCGCCGGCCAGATCGGCCGCCGTCGAGGTCGACAGCGTCTTGTAGTTTGCGCCCGTGAGCATCGCCGGGTAGCACGCGTGTCCGGTTCGCTCTCCGCTGCCCGGCATCGACCTGATCACGCTGTAGTCGATTCCGTTCAGGAGCAAGAGATCGCTCATGTAGGGCTGCAACCCAGCCTTGACCTGGAAGTCAGAGAGCGTCCAGCTGGTCGGATCGTTGCCGGCTGTGGCCCACTGGTTGATGCTGCTGAGCATGCCGTTGGGCCAGCAGAGGAAGTAGATGCGCTTGATACCGCCCACGATACAGGCGGCATCCGCGCGATCGGCCTCGAGCAGAGGCAGCAAGGCCCCGCCCGCACCGATGGTTTTGAGCATGTTGCGTCGAGAGAAACGGAGGTCACTCTTCATCATTTCGTCCTCGAGGGGCAGCGGGTACAGTGTTGTTCGGCCACAGTGGCCTTCGCACTGTTCCTTCGGAACAGCGACTGGCCGGATGGTAGTTGGATCTCCAGGGTCATTTCTCTATCAGTATCGGTACCACGACCAGGAGGTGGAGGACTCTTTCGCCGCTCGCGTGAATCGTGACAGTGGCTGCCTGGCCGGCCAGCTCCCTGGCCCCTGGCTGCCATGCGGGACGTCGACCGGGACGTCGACATCGCGCGTCGTCTCAAGGCAATCTGGTGTAGTTGAGAGGTAACCACTGGTAACCTTTGCCATTCTGTCGGACGTGGCCGAGCCCCGGGAAAGGCAGGTGGGCAACGCCCACCAGGTAGCCTTCCTTGCTCGCCTCGGCGAATTCCTTCTTGCGCGCCGCTTGCGCTTCCTTTGGATCGCTGTCGAAGGCCATGGTGACCGAAGGCTCGTCGAACTGAACCGCCAACACATGGACCAGATCTCCGATCAGGACCAGCTTCTGCCCTTTACTCTCCACCACGTAGCTCGTGTGGCCGGGGGTATGGCCCTTGCTCGGCAGGGACTTGATTCCAGGGACCAGCTCGGTCGCTCCGTCGAACTCCTTGTACTTCTTCGCGTCAACGTAGGGTTTCAACGATGCCATGGCACCTTGAAAGCCGCCCTTCTGGGCGGGCGCTGCCTTGTCGAGATTTGCCTGGCTCAACCAGTAGTCCGATTCGTGCTTGTCGGCACGAACTATCGCGTTGGGGAAGACCATGTGACCGGCGCTGGCAAGGCCGCCCACATGGTCAGGGTGCATGTGAGTGATGTAGATCTCGTCCACCTGCTCGGGCTGGTAACCGGAGGCCTTCAGATTGGCGACGAGCTTACCCAGCGTCGGAACGAACAGCGTCCCCGCCCCGGCGTCGACGAGAACGAGCTTGTCGCCCGTGTTGATGAGGAACCCGCTCAGCGAGGTCTCGAGGGGACTTTTGAGATAGGCCTTGGCCAGGATCTGATCGACCTTCTGGGGGGTGATGTTCTTGAGCAGCTGATCGACCGGCAGGTCCACGGTCCCATCGCTGAGCGCTGTGATCTCGAAGTCACCCAGCAGAATCCGGTGAAAGCCGGGCGCCGCGGTCTTTGCCATGGGCGCCGCCGCGGAGGCCGGACCCGCGGCGAGACAGGTCAGGGCCAGGAGGCCGCAGATGATCGAGGAGCGCGGACGCGAGCCAGAACCGGCACCAAGACGGATACGGAGATGATTGGCGGTCGATATCATGTTCTTCCTTCGTGAGGGTGGTCGGGCCCCGAGGCCCGATCGCGCCGGACGCGCGTTGGGGCTGCCGACGTACTTATAGTCGAAGCCGCCAATGGGCGCGCAGCAGTTCCCTCCGAGGTCCGAGGTCCTCACCGTGCCAGGGACATCTATTCCAGTCGAGCTTGCAAGGGGACCGTGCAGGCCACCTCGTTGCCGGAGCCGAGAAAATTGATCGACGAGAAGGAGATGGCTCGCGCCATGGCGATCCCGCGACCGTTCAGATCGGTGAGGCGCTGGGGTGAGATCTCGAGATACTCCGGCCAGTCGAAACCGACTCCCTGATCTCGAACCAAGATGAGGATGTCCCGCTCCCGCGCCCGGAACTCCAGGACCGCGAACTTGTCACGATTTCGGGGAAGCATCAGGCGACGCTCCACTTCCTGCAGCCACCCGCCCGAGCGGATGAGGGCGGTCTTCTCAGCGTAGGTGATGCCCAGGTTCCCGTGCTCGACGGCGTTGATCATCAGCTCGCACAGACCGTAAACCACCTGCAGCGGCTCCGGGCAGCAACCCGCCACCAGATGCGCCAGGCTCTTGGCCTCCTCCAGGGTCCGGAAGCGAAAGCGTCCCTCGTCCATGAGGCCGAGGACCCGCCGCTGGCCCGCCAGCGCCTTTCGGATGTCGCGCATCTGCCGCAGATCGGCCGACGCGGTTTCCACGATGGCGAGCAGCATCGCCCGTTCGTAGGGCTTGGTCAGGTAATAGAAGGCTCCCGCGCGGATGCCCTCCAAAACCTGATGCGAGGCCGCTGCCGCCGTCTGCATGATCACCGGCAAGTCGCGCCGCTGGGGGTGGTTCTTGATCCGTTTCAGCACCTCGATCCCGTCCATGTCCGGCATCATGCGATCGAGGACCACCAGATCCGTTTCGGGGTGCGCGTCGAGCTGGCTGAACGCGCGATGACCGTTCTCGGCTGCAAGGACCCGATAGCCGGCTTCCTCCAGGTACTCCTTCAGGATGTCGCGGTTGAACTCCTCGTCATCGACGATCAGGATGGTGACTTTTTCGCTCATGGTCTTTCTCGTATTCCTCTCGATTTTCCCTCGATGCCGTCCCCGACGGGCGATCGGCTGGTCGTCGGCAAGACTTGATCAATCGTCCGAGGGGCGCGGTATTCGGGGCGCTCGTCCTCGATTCTCAAGTGTTCGAGGGCCGAGCCGATGGGCGGACATGCGGCGAGGCCACGCTCGGAGACAACAAGGAGATCGCCTGGGTCCAGGACAAGGGCATCTGGGGCTATCATGACTAAGCGGATTCTCTCGGGAGATCTGGCGGGATCGCTGCACCTGGCACGCCGTGCCCTCGATCATCTCGCCGACACGTGCGGAACGCCGGATGCATTTGCCGAGGCGGCGCGGGCGGGCGCCGAGCTCGATCGGGTGGAGCGCCGCCTCGCGGCCGCCCAGGCCGACCTGGACCGCGGGATGGGCGAGATCGGGGACGCAATCTTCAAGCTGGCCTCGCTGGACTTCACCCACACGGTGCCTGTCTCGGAGGACGGAACCGTGCTGGACGGCCTTCGGGGGGGCGTGAACATGCTGGCCGAGGAGCTGGCCGCCGGTCACCGCGAGCTGGTACGAGCCAAGGTCCTGGCGGAACAGGGCGCCGTGGCCAAGAGCGAGTTCCTCTCCAACATGTCCCACGAGCTTCGCACTCCCATGCACGCAATCCTGAACTACACCGAGATGGCCCTGTCACGTATCACGGCCGACGCTGAAATCGAGCGTCCCAGATTGCAGAAGTACCTGACCAACATGCGAATCAGCGGCAAGCGCCTGCTGGCGCTCATCAACGATGTCCTGGATCTGTCCAAGCTCGAGGCGGGGCAGATGCGGATCTCCCGAAAGCAGGGCGACTTCACCTCGGTGGTCAAGCAGTGCCTCGCCGAGCTGGACTCCCTGTTCAAGGCCAAGACCATCGAGGCCGTGGTGCTGCGGGGGACCCCGGACTGCGAGGCGTACTTCGATTTCGAGCGGATGGTGCAAGTGCTGGAGAACGTCCTCGGAAACGCGGTGCGGTTCGCGGTCCGGGGCTCAACCGTGGAGATCGCGCTGCGGGAAGGCCCGGGCACCTTGATCTGCAGCGTTTACAATGAGGGCCCGTCGATTCCTGAGGCCGAGCTGGAGGACATCTTCGACAGGTTCGTGCAGAGCAGCAATGTCAAGAACGGCGCGGGAGGAACCGGGCTGGGCCTGGCCATCTGCCGCGCCACGATGAGCGCTCAGGGGGGACGCATCTGGGCGCAGAACACCTTGGCCGGCGTGACCATGCACATCTCGATTCCCAGGCAGCGCCCGGGACTGGATGCGGGCGGAGCCGCCAGCGGGATCAGCCGGGGCCGGACGGGGGTGGCGTCGCAGGGCGCCGTTGCGGGGGAGGAGCCTGTCGCCGATGAGGATCCTGGTCGGCGAGGCTACGCGGCGGGAGCCAAGGGACTGAGAAACTGACGTGGCAACCCGAATCGAGAGTCGGGCGCAGATCGGCCGGCTGGATGACGAGGGCATCATCAGGGTGAGAGCCAAGCCGGGCGTTGATCTGACCCTGGAAGACGCGCAGGACCTCATTCAGAAGCTCGGCGCGATGGGTGGTGGTCGCCGACGGCCCGCTCTGATCGACCTGACCGGGATCAGGTCAATCAGCCGCGAGGCGAGAACGTACCTCAGAGGTCCGCAGACCGCGGGAATCGAATCCGCGGCGGCCCTCCTGGTTGGCTCGCCGTTGAGCCAGGTCATCGGAAGATTTCTCATCGGGTTCGGCGAGGGGTTGTTCCCGGCCCGGCTGTTCACCTCCGAGCTCGAGGCGCTGGCGTGGCTCAGCTCATCGCCCGGATAAGCGCCCGCGGGGAGGGGCCGCGACGATCCACCTTGCCCGTGCGAGCGCGAAGGCGCGTCAGTCGTGGCCCAGCTTGCTGCCATCGGTGGGAGCCAGCTCGATGAGAGGGATCTCGTCGCGCGGCACCGGCCCCAGTCTCATTCCCACCGGAGGTCCGAAAAGCGGCGGCTGGATCGGCGAAGTGGGAGGGGAGGTCCAGTCGGCCATCGGAACGTAGTCGAGCCGTCGCGGCAGGAGACCACTCGGCCCAATCTCGCGTCCACGAGGCGTGCGAAGGTCGACCCCCGCCGTTCGTGACGCGAGCTCGATCAAAAAGGTGAGCGGGTTATAGGAATAGACGATCTGATTCAGCGGCAGGCCGGTGGCCCGCGCCAGATCATCGGTCCAAAAAATGTAGGGAGCGATGGCTTTCTGGTAGAGGAGTCGGCGTGCGGCTTCCGGGATTCCGCCCAGCTCGCGAGCCGCAGACAGCTCGGCCTGGGTGGCGCGGTCACCCCACTCGTGACGATGCCGTACCACCAGCCGGCGGAGGGCTTGCCGCCGGTCGAGATCCCCCTGGTGGAAGAAGCGTCTCAACTCTTCGGCGTCAACCTGCGCGTCTCCGTTGGCGTCGGCGGTGGCCACCAGGTCGGCCCGTCGCACCAGCGGGCCGTCGTCAGCGGCGTTGATATAGCGAAAGGCGCGCCCGATCTCCCCGGTCAATCGTTGGGTGGTGAAGATTTCAAAATGAACTTCGGGGCCTTGTTCTGGGCCGCGGCTCACCATGCCTACCCGACCGACGGGATCGCCCGTCTCGACCCGCTCATCGAGCAGGACGATCTGACCGGCATCCAGCGCCGCCTGTCGCGCCGTCGGACCCTGGGCCACGCTGTGAAGCCAGGGGATGGCCTCATCGCCGCTGAAGGTGTCGGTGAGGTCCAGGTGAAAGAGCAGCGAATAGAAGGCGAATTCCACGCCGTCGATCGTCACGTCGTGACGGATGAGCACGAACGAACGTGAAGAGGCACCGGTGGTGGCGCGGCGCACGGCCACGATTGTCCCCCGGGTGGGCGCCCTCACGAGCGAGCCCCGCGCGGACCGCAGATGAACGCCCGAGTGCCAGAGGCGCCCCGATTCCATCGGGAAAAACCCGGAGGCGCGCTCTTCAGCGTTGTAGAAGACCGCTCGTCGAGCCGCCAGAAGATCGGCCTCGGCTGTAGGGATCTCGGTGAATGAGCGGATCTGGACCGGAAACACGAATCCGTTGAGGGCCCGCAGGATCCGTCGAAAATCGAGCGGACCGGGGTCCCACTTTTGTTTCTGCAGATCCACATGGAAATGCCCCAAGATCCCGGCGAAGGCCAGCGGGTCGGCCAGAGTATCCTGGATGATTCGCCCGTCCGGCCATTCGGGCACGATCGGTTTGAGCTTGGGGAAGGTGCGCAGCAGGGCCCGGGAGAGTGCGATCAGCGACTCGTACTGCTCGGGACGGAACTCGTAGGCGAGGTGGTGCTCGCCGTTGACGAGAACATCCCGGGTTGGCCGTGTTCGGTACTCCGTGGGCAGCTTCGGCCATTCTGCGCGATCGACCCGCCCCCGGTTGCAAATCTCGACTCCGATTGAAGTGCTGTTGACCTCTTCGGCGTGATACGCGCGTTCCACCAGATCCAGGGTCTGGTAGATGGTGCCGTCCGTATCGATCATGAAGTGCGCCGACAGACCGCAACCGCCGTCCTGGCGAGGGCGCGGGCGATTGTGCATCGATTTGAAACAGGAACGGGAGTTGACGCAGCCATCGAAGTGAAGGACGAACTGCGAGACGATGCCCTGCAGCTCATCGAGTCTCCGGGTCCGCAACCCGGCGCGGACTCCATAGCGTTTGTTCTGGCTGTCGCAGCAGCCGCCGGACTGGTCGATGCAGTGGGTTTGATAGCCATCGAAACCTTGTGGATCGCTCCAGAGCACGACAGGGTGCCCGACTTCGACGGGCTGTCCCGCCACGATGATGGAGCTGCCCGGGGACTGAGCGGGCTCGACGGCGCGCGAAGAAGCACGCGAAGAGGCTGGCGAGGAGGCGGGCGAAGAGGCGGAAAAAGACGGCAGGGATCCGGCCAGCCCCATCGAGGCTGCCACGCCGAGCGCTGCCAGAAAGCGCGCCCAGCCTCGACCAGGGCGGCACGCGGCGCGGGCGCCAGCCTCCGCGAAACAGCCAGAGGGGCCGGGGGAGGGCCCCCCGTCAACAGCTGCCAGTTTGTGCGTGGAATCGGGAATCGAGCGACCTCCCCGAGGTTTGACGCTCGGCGGTTGGATACTATGATGAGG
>Ga0080027_10001244_pt1 | contig 10361 bp, 7 predicted proteins | sample OrgsoiDNA2013046_FD_70962 | JGI IMG/M metagenome (GOLD analysis project Ga0080027, IMG submission 70962) | Permafrost soil microbial communities from the Arctic, to analyse light accelerated degradation of dissolved organic matter (DOM) -... | ecosystem: Environmental > Terrestrial > Soil >...
GTCAGGATTCAAGTTCACGCCGGCGGAAAACCGATAAAAATGACGCTGCTGGAACAAACGATGTGTGTAGGCCCGGGCGCCTGCCAGTAGCTGGATGCGGCGGCCTGTGCGTGAAGACAGCTTGCCGCGGGCCTGATCGAGCAAGAACCGTAAACTGTTATTATCCTTCCATTCCCCATGCATCCCATTGCCCTTAGCCTATTGCTGGGCCTAACCGCTGCCCTTGCCAACGTCCTGGGGGGCGCCATCATCGTCCAAAGACATTGGGAGCATGCTTATCTCAAATATTTTGTCGCGTTGGGCGCGGGATTCATGCTGGCCACCGCACTGGTCGAAGTCTTTCCCGCCAGCCTGCAATTGCGGGGCAAAGACGCGGCGTACCTGGTTTTATTCGGATACCTCATCATCCACTTCTTCGAACACACCGTCACGCCGCACTTCCACTTCGGCGAAGAAACTCACAAAGAACATTTCGCCCACGGGCACCGCGGATATTCGGTCTTGATCGGACTCGTGATCCATACCTTCTTTGACGGAATTGCCATTGCCTCGGGCTTTCTCGTTTCCAACGCATTGGGATGGATTATTTTCATCGCCATCTTCCTGCACAAAATCCCTGAGGGGTTCACGGTGGCGTCGGTCATGTTGGCGGGCGGACAGAGTCGCCGCATTGCCTGGGGAGCTTCCGTACTATTGGGTGCGGCCACGTTTTCGGGAGTGCTCACCATGGCGGTGCTGCACAAGGAAGTAAGTTTTGGACTCCCGGTTTCGGCGGGAGTGACAATCTACGTGGCGGCTTCCGACCTTATCCCGGAAGTGAATCGGGAGCCCGGCGCAAAAGTGGCATTAGTGGTCTTTCTGGGAGTCGGACTGTTCTTTGTTCTGGAACATTTGGTCCACTAGCGGGAGCGGACAGCCGAGACGCCTGTCCCTCCGTAAACCTTACTCTACCGTGTGTTTCGCCGTGTAGCCCTCTCGGGCAATGATGATGTATTTAATGTCTTTGCCTTTCTGGTCCCGCACTTTCAGCGGACCGCCGTCCGGAGCGACCACTTCCACTTTCAGCTTGCGATAAGAGCCGTCCTGCTTGGCATTCGTGGGATGGTACGAAATGTTGTACTGATCACGAATATCGGTCCCAATCTCCTTGAAAGTGTCGACCATATCACCCACAAAGCGCGGCTGATAAAACTTGCCCCCGGTCAGCTTGGCGAAGTTTTGCATTTCGTTGTCGGCCTGTAGATAGTCCATTTGGCCGACGGGAATGCCCATGCCATGCGACGGGGCACGCCCTCGGGCTTCGGCCATGGCACGCGCGATCCAACCCACGCTGACCGGAAAAATGGTCACGTCCTTGGTGGCTTTAATTTTCTTGTAGATCTGGTCAAGGTTGATTCTGCTGAAAGTATCGACGCCTGTGCTAATCAGGATGATGTACTTGTGTCCTTCAATGCGATCGACGCGATCCAGCGTGTCGTAGAGTGCGTCAAACAGATTGGTCTCCGCGAATCCCGGGATGCGCAACTGATTCAATGCGCCGTAAACTTCTTTTTTGTCCTGGGTAAAGTCCGCCAGAATCTGCGGCTTCATATCGTAGGAAATCACCGCGACCCAATCATCTTTTTTCAGGGTATTGGCAAAAGCGTAGGAAGCATTCAGAGCGTCCACCATGAAGTGGTAATTGGTGGAGGCGAACTCGACGAGGAGCGCGGCCGTGATGGGAGCGTCAGAAGTGCCGAAGTTATTGATGTTCTGCGGCACGCCATCTTCCGAAATGCGAAAGTTTTCCTTCTTCAGATTCGGAATCGTTTGTCCGTCTTTGGTGGTGACCATGACGTCCAAATTGACCAGCGGAACGTCCACGCGGATGGAGTAATCCGGCATGCCTTCTACTTTCTTGGGAGTCTGCGGCGGCGGGGGCGGAGGCGGTTCGTCCTTCTTCTTCGGGATGGCATAAGGCCCCACATCGGTCTGCGGACCACCGGCAGCGGGGGGGGGCTCAGGCTGCTGGCCACTTGGCGCAGACGACGACTGATCCTGGGTCAAGGCAGACGACCCCAACGAGATGCACGTACCCAAGATCAAAAGCATCAATGAGATACGACCGACGTACTTTCGGGCAGGACCGAAAGCCCTGGTCATTCGGATAGCAGCAAACATAGAATCCCTCGGGAAACCCTGCTAGTATAGACGCAAGACTTCGCGATAGGGATGTTTTGCACGGCCTAAGATCGTTCCCTCCACCCGGCAAACCAGTTACAAAACGCGAAGGGTAAGTTGTTTTTGGTGGACGCAATCGTCCTCCGGGGAAAACCATGAGACGAGCGGTTCTCGCGGGTGCTTTTGTTTGCTTCTGGGCACTGCACCCAATCCTGCCAGCCCAAACGGCCCCAGCCTCCAAACCATTCGAAACCATCGCTGTGAGCCAGATCCACGCCGGTATGCGCGGCGTCGCCTACACCGTCTTCCAGGGTACGAAGCCAGAATCCATGGATGTGGAAGTGCTCGGTATCCTGAAGAACGCCAACGGACCCAAGGGCGACCTGATTCTCGTCCGGCTGGGCGGCGCGAAAGCCGAATACACCGGCGTGGTAGCAGGCATGAGCGGCAGCCCGGTTTATTTGGACGGCAGGCTGGCTGGCGCTCTCTCGTTCCGCATTGGAGAGTTCTCCAAAGAACCAATCGCCGGCGTAACTCCGATTGCAGAAATGCTGGAAATCAATGCTCTGGACAATAGTCCGGCGCCGGTTCCGGTCGAAGCCAAAGCCACGGCAAGCACGCCCAGCAAGACATCGGACGCGGCAGTTTCAAGCCTGCCGATTCAGGATTTTGCCAACTATCTAAAGCCCATCGAAGCGCCGCTCGTCTTCAGTGGTTTCTCGGAAGAGGCTGTCCAACGCTTCGCGCCGCAGTTCGCGGCAGCGGGGATTGTGCCGGTCATGGGCGCGGGATCCGTCAGTGATGACAAGCAGCCCGAACCCATGGAGCCGGGTTCGGCAGTCAGTGCGATCCTGGTGCGCGGCGATATGGATATCGCTGCCACTTGTACGGTCACCTACATGGACGCGCACCACCTGCTGGCATGTGGCCATCCATTGCTCCAATTCGGCATGGTGGACTTGCCGATGACCAAAGCCGAGGTTCTGGCCACGCTTCCGTCACCGATGAACGCCTTCAAGATCATTAACGCGACTGAATCCGTGGGCGCGTTTGTTCAGGACCGCCATACCGGAATCATGGGAGAGTTTGGCAAGAAGCCGGACATGATCCCTGTGACCTTGACTATCCACGGTGGCCCGACTAACAAGCAATTTCATTACGAAGTACTCAACAATGCGCGCCTCAGTCCGGTGGCCATGATGGCGACCGTGTTCAATGCGCTGCATGATGTGAACGAATACGGGGAAGACATCACTTATCGGATGAACGGAAGCATCAGCGTGGACGGTTTTCCGGATGTGATTTTGCAAAACATGTTCTCGGCGGTCGAAGGCGGGCAGCCTGCTGCCGCTCTGGCTGCGCTTTCCATCGGAGATCGTTTTGGACGGATTTACGACAATCCCTACAACGTTCCGGCGGTGCATGGCGTGCAGCTTGATTTCGAAATCTCGACCGAGCGCCGCTGGGCACGCCTGGAAAACGCCCGCACCGATGTCACGGAAGCGCGTCCGGGAGACGACATTACGATCGAAGCCGTGCTGCGTCCTTATCGCGGAGAACGCATCATCCAGCAAATTCCGATTCACATTCCGGCCTCTGCCTCGCAAGGTTCGCTGCACATTTTGGTCAGCGATGGAGAAACGCTTGATCGCATCCGTCGAGGACCACCCATGTTGAGCAGCCGGCTTGATCTGGCATCGACGATTGCGTCCTTGAATAAGCTGCATGTCAGCAATCGGGTTTATGTTTCGCTGCTGGAAGGCAACCCCGGAGCCATCGTCGCGGATAAAGTCATGCCCACTCTTCCGCTCTCCATCATGAACGTAATGGACGGAATGCGCGGCACGCAGGAAATGGTAATTGTGGGCGAGTCATCGGTGAATGAAGCGGCGACGGCGCCCCTGAATTATGTAGTTTCTGGTGCGCAGGTGCTGACCATCACGACTAAATAGCAGATATCTTTAATTGCGAGCTGGGCTTCCAACTCTCGGTGAGAACTCGAATTCCGTCCGCCCTGTGGAACTATAGAGCACAGGCTTTAGCCGCGGAGCGGCGTGATATTACAGCCCGCGGCGCAAGCCGTGGGTAAAGTGGAAATGAGCCCCACCGGGGCGGAAGAGAGGTTCTCACATAGACTCTCTAAAATTTAGCAGTGAGGTACAACTTTGCACGTTCGTTTGCGAAACATTTCCGCCATTGCTGTTTTCCTGATTTCCGCCAATCTTCTCTTTGCTGAAGGCACCCGCACCTGGGAACAATCAAAATTTGACGATTTGACCAAGGGAACTGCTAAAGGCGTGGCGATCCGCAGCACCGGCGGCATGGAACTGGCCCCGGCTTTCAAGGCGCTGACCACAACTCCGTCCATTTACATTTGGGGCATCGCGGCGGACCAGAGCGGCAATCTCTATGTGGCTGCCGGTTCCCCTGCATCGGTATACCGCATTACTCCGGACGGAAAGTCCGAGGCAATTTTCCAACCCAAGGAACTGCAAGTCCAGGCTCTCGTCGTCGACAAGAGCGGCGCGGTGTTTGCCGCGACCAACCCGGACGGCAAGATTTATCGCATCGAACATCGTTCCGGCGCGCCGGATGCGAAAGCTAAGTCCGGCGATATTTCCGGCTGGAGTTCTGCTGTTTATTTCGATCCGGGAACGAAATACATTTGGGACCTGGCTCTCGACGATGCTGGCAATCTCTACGTAGCTACGGGTGATCACGGCGAAATCTTCCGCGTGACTTCCAAAGGCGATCACTCCGTATTTTTCAAAAGCGACGAAACTCACATTCGCGTGCTGGCCTTCGATCCCCAAGGCAATCTCATTGCCGGATCGGATGGCAGCGGTCTGGTGTATCGGATTTCTCCCAGCGGCGAGGGATTCGTTCTATACAGCGCGCCCAAGAAAGAAATCACCGCCCTGGCGATCGACAAGGCCGGCAACATTTATGCGGCAGGAGCGGGAGAGAAACATTCGAACACGCCGCCGATGACCTTTCCATCGATCACTCTGCCGAGTCAAAACCCAGGGCCGATCGCGGGACAACAGCCCGGAATCACCATTACCAACACCCCGGGCGGTCCGGCAGGCCCGGGCGGATTCCTTTCCCTGGGAATGAGCGCAGCCGGAGGTTCGGAAATTTACCGGATCGCGCCGGATGGCTCTCCCAGCCGTCTCTGGGCTTCGCATGAGGACCTCGTCTATGCCCTCGCGTTCGATTCCCAGGGTCATCTTCTGGCCGGCACCGGGAACCGCGGACACGTTTTCGAAATCACTGGGGAAGACGAATACACCGATCTGATTAAAGCGAGCGCCACCCAGGTCACGGCATTCGCCAAGTCCACCGATAGTGGAGTCTTCGCCGCAACCAGTAATCTGGGAAAAATATTTCTGCTGGGAGCGAAGGATAACGAAGGCAGCTACGAGAGCGATGTGCTTGATGCCCGTATCTTCTCTCGCTGGGGGCGGGCGGAATTCCGCGGGTCCGGCAATGTAGAGATTTTTGCCCGTAGCGGCAACGTAGACAATCCTGACCGTAATTGGAGCGCCTGGAAGAAAGTGGATTTGCAGAAAGGCGCTGAGATCAGCGTGCCAGCCGCGAGATTCGTCCAGTGGAAAGCCGTGCTGCATGCGGGTGATCCGGCGCCACGGTTGGATAGTGTGACCTTGAATTATCTACCCAAGAACGTAGCCCCTGATTTTGACGATGTGGCGGTACAAGCAGCCACGCGTTATCAACCGACGCCGAAACCGGCGGCCGCAGATAGCGGAAGCTCGGGAGGTTCACAGCCGCCACACTTCGACACGCCACCGCCGTCGACGCATGATCGCGATTCCATCGGCGTGAAATGGACGGTCCACGACGACAACGATGATCAGATGGTCTATTCGGTGTACTACCGGGGCGACGGCGAGACTCGCTGGTTGCTGCTCAAAGACAATCTGACCGACAAATTTTATTCCTTTGACGCTTCGCTTTTACCTGACGGCGGATACACCATCGAAGTCCTGGCTTCGGATGCGCCTTCGCATTCTCCCGGCCAGGGACTCACTGCGGTAAAGGACAGCGCGCGATTTGAAGTGGATACGACCGCCCCGCAGATCATGGACCTTCATGCATCCCCCGAAGGCGGTCAGATCCATGTGAGCTTCCGCGCCGTGGACGGTTTTTCCACCGTCAAGCGTGCGGAATACTCGGTGGATGCCGGCGATTGGCAGTTCGTCGAACCGGCAGGACAACTTTCGGATTCGAAGACGGAAAGTTACGACTTCCGCGTGACAGTGCTGGCCATCTCGAAAGAGAAAAGCATCGCGGGAAGCTCGGACCACGTGGTAGTTGTCCGGGCCTACGATCGTTTCGACAACATGAGTTCAGCGAAGACAGTGATCCGGGGAAAGTAACCATCAGCTCTCAGCCAAACACGAGAATTTTCGAGGCTTTGCTGATAGCCAAGAGCCGATAGCTGACAGCACTCTTCCTTAAAGTTCGGCTGCTTTGCCGCTGATCTGGTCTGCATTTCTTAGATCGGGAAATAGCCAGGCCCAGAGTGCAATCACTCCCAATGTACCAATTCCCCCGAGTACGACCGCGGGAACGGTCCCGAACCAGTGCGCCGTCAATCCCGACTCGAATTGTCCAAACTCGTTGGATGTTCCGATGAAAATCATATCCACCGCGTTCACTCGTCCGCGCATTTCGTCCGGCGTTGCCAGTTGCACCAGCGTGCCACGAATGATCACGCTGACCATGTCAAAAGCCCCGGCCATGAACAAGGCCGCCAGCGAGAGAATCAAGCTGTGGGAAATTCCGAAGAGAATGGTGAACACCCCAAATCCGGCCACACACCACAACATCGTTAATCCCACCCGCCGTCGCAGGGGGTAATGCGCCAGATAGATAGCCATCGCCGCTGCACCCACACCGGGAGCGCTGCGGAGTACACCCAGGCCCCAGGGTCCGGTATGGAGGATGTCACTGGCATAGATGGGGAGTAGCGCGACCGCACCGCCGAGCAGCACGGCAAACATGTCGAGTGATATCGACCCCAAAACGATTTTCTTTCGCCAGATATAGCTGAAGCCCGCGAACACCGTTTTCAAATTCACTTCTTCCCGGGGGCGCGCCTTAATCTTGGGATGCATGCGAGTAGTTATCACAAAAGCGAAGCCGGCTGCTGCTACTGCGCCACCATAGACCACGGTGGGGCCGTGAGCGACGGCGTAAAGAAATCCTCCGAGAGATGGACCGAGAATCGTTGCAGCCTGCCAGGTCGTGGCATTCCAGGTGACGGCGTTGGGAAAATGTTCTTCCGGGACCAACTGCGGCAGGAACGCGCGGCTCACCGGCCCATTGAAGGCACGGACCACGCCCAGGCTAAGCAGCACCACATAAATCGGCAAGACCGATGTCGCGCCGCGCCGGGAGATGAAGAGCAGAAGAACGGAGCACACCGCGAACCCGGCATAGCACGCAAGCAATAATTTTCGACGATCCAGGCGATCGGCGGCATGCCCGGAAAGAAGAAACAGAACAATTCCTGGCAAGAACTGCGCCAGCCCCACCAAGCCAAGATCCAGCGGACGCTTGGTGATCTCGTAGACCTGCCATCCCACGGCGACTGCCTGCATCTCGAGTGCCGCGACCATGACAAACCGCGCAAACTGATACCGCGTGAAGTCGGGATAAGCGAACGCAACCAGAGCGAGTTTGGAGTTTGGAGAGGCGTCCATCTTTAGCTGTCTCTCTTACTGTGCCACAGAATCGCGGTCCGCCGCTCGCCCCGCAGTAGAATCGTTACATGGTTGCGTGGCCGCGAACAATTGGCTGGATCGCCTGCGTCGTCTACGCAACGATCCCATCGTTTTGGCTGGTGGTTCATCCTCGTGCGGACTATTGGCGCTCCCGCTCGCGTTCGCCTTATCGTTTCTTGCTGCCGATGTGGATCGGAATGTGGATAATCTGCGGATTGGCGACGTCGCGCTGGCGGGATGTTCAGCTTTACAGGACCCCATGGGGTTGGATTCCGGCTGGGATTGTTTTCGCAGGCGGCCTGTGGATTTATAGAAGTTCCGGAGCAGGATTCGGCGCCCGGCAACTGGGCGGAATTCCGGAAGTCCTCGAAGGTGACCATCGGCAACAACTTGTGACCTCGGGGATCCGCAGCCATGTTCGGCATCCGATTTATCTCGGACACTTCTGCGAAATGCTGGCGTGGAGCCTGGGCACGGGGTTGGCGGTCTGTTACGGATTGGCAGCGTTTGCTTTGATTACAGGCGTGATCATGATTCGCCTCGAAGATGCGGAACTGGAGAAACGCTTCGGTGGGGAGTATCAGGCGTACCGCAAGAAAGTACCGGCCCTGTTGCCGCGGATGCGGTGAGATTCCTCTACGGCTAAAGCCGTCTCGGAATGACAAGGAGTGAAAGAATATTTTATAGATCTTGTCATTCCGAATGGGCTTCAGCCCATGAGGAATCTCACTGCCTCAGGCGAAACGAAGGCTCAAGCCGTCTATAATCCGATCTGGCTGAAAGCTGAGAGCTGACGGCTGACAGCTCCATGCGCTTCGAATTCTTCATCGCGTCTCGATACCTTCGCGCCAAGAGGCGGCAGGCCTTCATTGGCGTCATCACGGGCATCTCCATCCTCGGAGTCACCGCCGGGGTTGCATCGCTCATCATCGCACTGGCCATCAACAACGGATTTCGTCAGGACTTGCAGGACAGCCTGCTGCGTTCGACTTCGCATGTGAACCTGCTGCGAGTTCAGGACGACGGTATCAAGGACTGGCATCCATTGATGGACCGGCTTTCGAAGCAGCCTCACGTGATCGCCGCGGCCCCGGACATTTACGAGCAGGTGCTCATCTCGCGCGGACCACGCGCGCGCGGGGCCGTGTTGAAAGGAGTGGTCCCGGCGTATGAGCGAAGGGTGAGCGATCTGTTGAACAGCGTAAAGTCCGGCTCGGCCGATGCGCTCGACGAAAAGACATCTGTTGCTCCGACTTCGACCGAAGCGCAATCGCCCAGTTCTCTCGAAGGTGCGAAAGATCGTGTCGCCGCCATGCCGCCAATCATTCTGGGAAAAGACATGGCCGCTGAACTTGGCGCGGATGTCGGTTCGGTGGTTCTCGTCGTCAGCCCGCAAGGGGAGCTCACGCCGTTTGGCATGGTTCCCAAGTACAACCGTTTTCGCGTGGCCGGCATTTTTGATTCCGGATTCTATGACTACGACAGTGCCTGGGCCTTCACTCGCCTCTCCGATTCGCAACAACTCTTCGGTCTTGGCGATTTGGTTTCTGTTCTCGAATTCAAGATTGACGACATCTATCAAGCCGAGAAAATTGGCTACGACCTCGAACAAGCTGCCGGTAAGGGATTCATGTCCACCAACTGGATCGAGCAGAACAAACCTCTGTTTCGCGCGCTCCGGCTGGAACGGCTGGTCACGTTCATCACAATCGGCCTGATTGTTTTTGTTGCGGCGCTGAATATTCTCATTTCTCTGACCATGATGGTGATGGAAAAAACTCGTGACATCGCGGTGCTCATGTCAATGGGCACGCGCAAATCGCAGATACGCCGGATCTTCATCGCGCAAGGAATGCTGATCGGCCTGATCGGCACTGCAATCGGATTGGTCGTTGGGTATGCGCTGTCGTGGACTGGAGGGCACTACCATCTGCTCGCTCTGGCCCCCGAGGTTTACTCCATCGATTACGTTCCCTTCGCTCCACGAGTCATGGATGGAGTGTTGGTCGCGGCTATCGCAATCGGAGTTTCGCTGATCGCAACGGTGTATCCATCCTGGTCCGCAGCGAATATCCTCCCAGCCGAAGCATTGCGCTACGAGTAAACCATCGCTCACGCAGGGGCGGGTGCCTCACCTGCCCTGCCGATGCCCAGCGAGGCAGGTTTAGGGAAGGGCCCGAGGTTCACTCGGGCCGTAATTCAATTTGGAAAGATTGGCTTTAGCCTCTGGGGCTTGCTGAACAAGCAAACCTCAGCGGCTGAAGCCGGATATGCACGGAACTCCGATGGCACGAGTGAACTTCGTGCCCTTCCCGTATGCTTCGATATTGATGTTAGAAGTTTTGGCCGCGCTTGCCCCAGAGAGTTAGCGCTCGCCGCGCAGACGAGGCGTCCGCGCCACGCGGTTCGTGGTGGCCTTTAGGCGTCGGGTCGAGAGTATGGGGAGCGCCG
>Ga0080027_10001247_pt1 | contig 10339 bp, 8 predicted proteins | sample OrgsoiDNA2013046_FD_70962 | JGI IMG/M metagenome (GOLD analysis project Ga0080027, IMG submission 70962) | Permafrost soil microbial communities from the Arctic, to analyse light accelerated degradation of dissolved organic matter (DOM) -... | ecosystem: Environmental > Terrestrial > Soil >...
CATTTCTACCAGTGAACCGATAAAAAAAACTGCAACACCCGTAATGATTCGCCCGAGGTTAAAACAAACACCGGTTGCCGTAGCGCTTAGGGAAACGGGGAAGAGTTCCGGAATATACATGGATAGTGCACCCTGGCTCATGCCGAAAAAAATGCTGATGAAAGCAATCTGTAAATAGGTTCCCAGGGAAAGGTTTGTCGTGAGCCTGAATAAAATGAATGCCAAAATGAAACTTGCTCCGAAACAAATGAGCAGGGTTCTTTTCAGACCCAATGCATGCACTACCCATCCGGAAATAAATCCGCCTAATAAACCGCCACCACCCATGGTCATCATGGCCAGTCCTCTTTCTTTTTGTCCGGTAGTTCCTGAAACGAGGTTTTGAATCCAGAATGGGAGCCAGGAAAAAGTTGCCCATAAGCCAATCAATGCAGCGCCGAAAACCAGTGAGCCCATGATCAGGTTCTTACTATTCTGCCTGCCGAATAACTGATTGAGGTTATGGAGCACTTCATTTTCTTTTTTCTTTGCTTTTATCCATTTTTCAGATTCCGTAAAAAAGAGGGCAGCCATTCCGGATAAAATCACCGGGATGGCGCCAACTATAAAAGCATATCGCCATTGCGAAACAAAATATGTAAGCAGACCGGCAGAGAAAATACCAACGGGAACAGAAATGGACAGAATACCCAACAGAACAGCTCTTTTTTTCTCCTGATATCCTTCTGAAACGAGCATAGTAGTAATTACAAGTACGCCGCCAATACCAAATCCCGAAAGGAAGCGGCATAGAACGACCAGGAACCAACTGGGCGCCAGTCCGGTCAGGATCGTAAACAATCCATAACAAAACGTTGCATAAATAAAAGATTTCTTTCGTCCGAGTGTATCGCAGAAAATGCCCCAGATGATACCGCCCGCTGTCCATCCGAAAATAAAAATCGAATTGATCGTGGCGCTGATATTGTCGGTGCTTTGTCCGCCGGCATCATGCAACAGATCCTTGATTGCATCCGGCAGGTATACTGACATCAGCGTGGACACTGTTCCACCGAACAAGCTGCTGAAAAAACAAACAAGGAATAATGCCCGTTTGTATTTCTGAAATCCAACTGGTTTTGATAAAGACATTTCTACAAATCCGTTCATTTTTTCTATTTATATTTATCTTCTCCTACTCTTGCCAGGCCATCTTTCGGTCTGTCGTAACCGATAGTAACCAGTCTCGCTGCGAGTTTTTGATAATAAGCCGGATCTTCCGGACAATAAGTGCCCATGCCATCCACATAGCGGTTATAGAGACAAAAAAGTGCTGCAATCAAAACCGTGTCGTGGATTTCTGTATCCGTGGCGCCTGCTTTTTTTGCACGGTTCACGTGTTCCGGCAGAACAGCTTTCCCGATTTCCTGCACCTTGGAACCGATTAACAGTAAGGCTTTCATCTTTTCAGAAACCGGAGCATTTTCCAAATCATGATATACTTTCTCAAGCAATTCCTCACTACCACCCAATGCGATCACCGTAGCTGCGTGTGCATTCGTGCAAAAGCGGCATTGATTTTTAAAAGAGACGATGGTAGCCACCAGTTCCCTTTCCATTTCAGTCAGTGTATTTTCTCCACGTAAGAGAATTTGCGTGAGCTCACGGATTGGTGCGGCTGTGTCGACGCGGTTTTCCAATAAGCCCGTGATGCCTGGTAAACGATTATTCAATTCGATATATGCCATATTCCTAAGGTTTGTATTGAGTTGTATTTGGATGAAACTGCTTCCAGCTATGCCAGAATTCCTGGTAAGCCGCAAGTGTTTCGAGTTGGGCATCTTTATAAGTGCCGCTTATACAAAAGCCGTTCAGGTTCCAGACAGAATGTGTATTGGAATCTGTCAGCTGGCTCGGCCCTTTGTCCAAAGAGAAAAAAAGTGTCTGTCCCTGCAGGACCCGGCTATATGCATGAAAACTACTCGTGTCTTTTTCGAGCACCAGTAAAACCGGTTGCCTGCCAATCGTATCCTGAATGAGGTAATCTTTCAACAGGTCGTTCCAGTCATAGGCTTTTTCAAAGCCATTTGTTTTTATTCCGACCACCCATGATTTCATTTTCCAGGATGCAGAATCTCTTTTTTCCAGGTGACCCTTCACGGTACCCTTATCAAAATTTACCAGGTCGGCGTAATCTTCTTTATAGTTGCTGTCCGGTTGAAGAATAGTCGAATTCGGATGCAGCCGTAACCAGGAGGCGAGTGATGCCTGGTGGGATGGAATTTCTTCGAGGTGGGAACCTTTCAAGGGACCTGCAATCGCAATTCCGGTGGCCTGTTGCCACCAGCTCTTCGTGGATTCATCTTCAAACATCGCATTGAAATGATCCATACCGACAAGTCTGAATTTTTCCAGTTTTCCGTCCATGATGGGAGAGTAGACCCGGCCCGTGCGACAAACCGTACAATAGGTGATCATCACAGGCGTATTACCCACCGTATCTTTTACCTGGTGGTGATAACCGATGATCTGTATGGGATAGGCCCTGGATTCTCCATTAATATCAATCCCGATGACGAGTTTGTTGCTGTCAATGGTATTCCCTGCAAGGGAAGAAAAGTTTTTAATAGAGGGTTGATAAAACATTTTATCAGCCTCAAACCTGAAATTGAAAAAGAAGAAAATAGTCGCGTAAATGAAGAAGACCAAAGAAAGAAGGATTTTAGGAAGAGTTTTCTTTCCGGTAAACAGATGGTAAGCAGGTTTTGCAACCAATGCCAGGCCAATGATGCGTAGGAGCCATTTATATTTTTCAATATAAAAGGCCCAGTCGATCGTGTTCGATTGCTGACTGCCCGGGAAAGGCATAATAAAATAAACGCGCAATATTTCTGTAGCCAGTAACAGAAGAATGCCGATTATTAAAAATAATCGAGACATAAACAACATTATTTAAAAGGAAAATAGGGAACTAACGCATGGATCAGGCCATGGTTGATTGTGGCGGCTTGCCGGGAGCGGGCACTTGCGCACTCGCTAACTTACTATTAACAGACTCACTCAGTATGGAAGTATGGAAGTATGGAAATATGGAAGTAACGAGTTGGAAAGTATCGGAAGTGTAGTCACTGCCACAGAAACTTTTTTGTGTTCCGGAACGGGAAGAGCCTTTGCTGTTTCCGTTAAAATCATTGGCAGCGTTTCCGTACTCTGCCTTTGCCTTCTTTAAAACCATTTTACGGGCATCGGGAATACAAAGCAGGATTAACTGACCATCAGAAACTTTACGTTTAACGTATTTGAAATTTTTACCCTGGAAACTGATTTCACCGTCAATACGCTGAAAGTTTCTTTGTTCGAGCTGATAGGGATTGTCAAGGGGAACTGTAATGGAAATCAGGTCATTCTCGTTATACTGGTCCTTGTCCAGCCGGGCTTCCATGGCCATATCAGCCTTCCGCTCTGCATAGTAAAACCATGCACGGTATCCTATCATATTAAACAGTAGGATAAACAGGAGAATAATGGAGGCGGACTTTCTCAAAAGCAATTGTTGATAGAGTAAATATAGGAATTATCCGAATAATTCAAATTTTCCGGTTTTTATTTCCTTTTTAAATTGATTTTTTAGTCAGGAACTTCAGAACTTTAAAGGCTTCGTGCTATTATTTTATCGAAATCGAAAACGTTTAACTTTAGCCATATGGAAATAAGTCCAGCAGCCGGCAAACCTGCCGACCCGTCGATTCTTGTAAATGTTCCACGCTTAATTACAGCTTATTTTGCCCAGCAACCGGATGTTTCTGTACCGGCACAGAAAGTTGCTTTTGGCACTTCTGGTCACCGGGGTTCGTCGTTGTCCAATTCATTTAATGAATGGCATATCCTGGCCATTACCCAGGCGATCTGCATGTATCGGAAGCAACAAAAAATAGAGGGGCCGCTTTTTCTGGGCATCGATACCCATGCACTTTCCGAACCCGCCGCGGTTACAACACTGGAAGTATTGGCGGCAAATGAAGTGGAAGTGATGATTGCGGTCAATAATGAATATACACCAACTCCAGCTGTATCCCATGCCATCCTCACATATAATAAAGGTCGCAAAGATGGATTGGCAGATGGCATCGTGATTACACCATCTCATAATCCGCCCGACGATGGAGGGTTTAAGTATAATGCAACCCATGGCGGACCAGCCGGGACCGATATCACTTCCTGGGTGGAGAAAAAAGCGAATGAATTAATGGAGAATAAATTAAAAGGCGTGATCAGGATGCGTTATGAGAAAGCCTTACGCGCTTCCAGCACCCACCGTTTCGATTATCTCAATCATTATGTGGATGATTTAAAAAATGTGCTTAACGTGGATATCATGCGGGATTCAAAGATCAGCATTGGTGCAGATCCACTCGGTGGTGCGGGTGTTCATTACTGGGAGCCGATCGCCGACCGGTATAAATTAAACCTGCACGTGGTGAGTAATATCGTGGATCCCACTTTCCGGTTTATGTCGGTGGACTGGGATGGAAAAATCAGGATGGACCCATCATCCAGTTATGCCATGCAACGATTGATTGGTATAAAGGATAAGTATGATATTTCAGTTGCCTGTGATACAGATCATGATCGTCATGGTGTAGTAACGAAAAGCGTGGGCCTGGTGCCACCCAATCATTACCTCGCAACCTGTATTTTTTATCTGCTGCAGCATCGTCCCGCCTGGAAAAATGATATCGCTATTGGCAAAACACTGGTCAGCAGCCGCATGATCGATCGGGTTACCAAAAAACTGAATCATCCTTTATACGAAGTGCCTGTTGGATTCAAATGGTTTGTGGACGGGCTCATGGACGGTTCACTCGGATTTGTTGGCGAAGAAAGTGCAGGCGCCACTTTCTGCCGACTGAACGGGGAGGTATGGACTACGGACAAAGACGGATTTATTCCTGCACTGCTCGCTGCTGAAATGACTGCAACGTTGGGCCGGGATCCGGGAGAATTATATGAGTCCCTGGCTGATGAGCTCGGTCATTCCACTTACGATCGGGTAGAAGCTCCGGCCACTCCGGAACAGAAAGCGAAACTTTCAAAGTTGAATCCCGATGATATCACTCAAAAAATAATGGCTGGTGAACCAATCACGGGAGTTCTCACTAAAGCCCCTGGTAATGGGGCTTCCATCGGTGGCCTCAAATTAGAAACAGAAAACGGATGGATTGCCGCCCGCCCTTCGGGAACTGAAAATATTTATAAAATTTATGCTGAAAGTTTTCTTGGCAGGGATCATCTGAACCTCATGTTGCAGGAAGCCCAATTGATTGTGGATACAGCATTGAAGTAATTGTTAATGGTTAATTGGATCACTCATAGTTAATAATTAACAATTGACAGCTAATGACAATCACATTAAGTAATAAAAACTTCGTCACAAACAGCGGTATTTGCCTGATGAAATGTCACCAGGAAATAAGTTGCCTCATGTGATTGATTACTTTATTTAATATGATCAGCCGAATAGTGAATTCCGGCTGCGGTCCGGATCCGGTCCATCGTTTCCATGATCAGCAGGGAATCGGCATGGCTCATCACCGGACTTTCTATCAAACCATTCCGCAGGCATTCGCCGACATGCCGCGCTTCATATTGATAACCCGATCCGCCTTCTTTATGTACATGGATTATTTCTTTAGTATCCTCTCTTCCTGTAAACAATTCAATCGTAGCGTTTGGAGCATAAAAACGGGCGGTAAGCCGGACCCTGCTTTTGGTTCCGCTGATATCTGCATCAGTTCCCAGGTTGGATGATAAGGATGAAAAAAGCTGGGCCATGGCACCGTTTTTATATTTGAACAGACTCGCGCACTGTTCGTCTACGCCCTCCGGAGTGGGCGTCATTGATGCTTCAATCGTATCGGGCCTTCCCAGGATCGAAAGAACGAGGAACACATTATAGATGCCGATATCCAGCAGGCTTCCCCCGCCAAGTGCAGGATCAAAAAGTCGTGGCGGTATAGGTGGTTGCGGAGTAAATCCAAAATTAACCAGTATACTTTTGATCTCACCCAGTTCACCGGCTGCAATCAGCTCCTGCAGTTTCTGGTATTGAGGAAGGAATTTTGACCAGACGGCTTCCATCAGAAAAACTTTATTGGACCGGGAAGCTTCCACCATTTCTTTTGCCTGGCGAAGATTCAGGGCGAAAGCTTTTTCACATAACACCGCTTTTTTATGATTCAGGCATAACAATGTATGCTCATGGTGAAGGGCATGCGGGGAGGCAATATAAATCACATCTACTTCCGGATCGGATACCAGTTCTTCATAACTGCCATGCACATGCGAAGCAGGAAACTCATTTGAAAAAGCGCGTGCATGCTCAATCTGTCGGGCGCCGACCGCAGAAAGTTTTGCATTCTCTACCAGGGCCAGGTCGGCGGCGAATTTCCGAGCTATTCGTCCACAGCCCAAGATACCCCAGCGAATGGTTTCCATCTTATATTTTTTACAATTTAAGGCATTCGAAAATAATCGTTATTGGAAATTGCCCAACGGCGGTAAAAGCCTAACGCCTAACGCTTAAAGCCTAAAGCCTAAAACCAATACAAGCCTAACGCTTAAAGCCTAAAGCCTAAAACCAATACAAGCCTAACGCCTAAAGCGTAAAGTCTAAAACCAATACATTTAATAAATCGGAGGACCGGAATACAACGATACCATGTAGAACATATCTCCTTTTTATAGTTTTAGGCTTTAGGCGTTCGGCTTTAGGCTTTAATTACCTTTGCGGGCTTTATTCAACGTATGGATAACTGGAAAGACAAAGAAGTATATAAGACGATTCAACTGGCGATTCCCATTATCATGGGAGAACTGGCTCAGATGAGCTTGCACCTGATTGATACGGCCATGGTCGGAGCGATCAGTTATAAACACCTGGCTGCTGCTTCATTGGTTATGACGGCCGCCAATATTCCATTTGTGATCGGCATCGGCATGACCATCTCCGTTTCCCAATTGGTATCAATGGCAAACGGGCGCCGTGATCATCAGTTAATTTCACATTACCTGTTTAATGGTTTCATATTATGCACTTTTTTTGCACTGGTTATATCCGGGGGATTGGTTTTCGGCAGAAACATTTTAAAACATCTGCATCAGGATCCGCAGGTGGTGGAACTGGCGCTGCCCTTTATGACGCTGGTAGGACTTTCCATTATTCCCATGCTTTTGTTCATGACCCTGAAGCAGTTTACTGACGGTCTCGAGTATACGAAAACTGCCATGATGCTTTCCCTGTTGGCCATGCCGATTAATATATTTCTTAACTGGTTACTCATTTATGGTCATTGGGGATTTCCGAGGCTTGAACTGGCGGGAGCAGGTTATGCAACTCTCATTACACGCACTTTGATTTTTATTGTGCTCGCGTTGATCGTATTAAAACATAAAACATTCAGGCGGTTTATCGCCGTCAGTGAAAGGCAGTGGAAATATAATTTTAAAACCATACGGGAACTTTTGCGCATTGGTATTCCCAGCAGCATGCAGTTGGGTGTGGAAGTATGTGCATTTGCTGTTTCAGGAATCATTATCGGAACGATCAGTGCCGTTTCTCAGGCAGCTCACCAGATTGCCCTGAGTTGTGCCGCTTTTACTTTTATGGTTTCCATGGGACTGAGCCAGGCCGGATCCATCAGGGTCAGTAATGCGTATGGAAGGTCGGACTGGAACAAGATTCGAGTGATTGGGAAGACCACATTGGTCACCGCTTTATTATATGGAAGTTTCTGTGGAATTATTTTTATTATTTTCCGATGGCAGTTACCGCTGATTTTTAATGAGAATCCGGAAGTAATCAGTTTATCTGCTCTCTTGTTATTGTTCGCGGCCGTGTTCCAGATTTCTGATGCTACCCAGGCAACTGGTGCCGGACTGCTGCGTGGTATTAAAGACGTAAAGATTCCCACGATTCTTATAACACTTGCCTATTGGGTAATCGGTCTTCCTTTCGGATGGCTGTTTGCTTTTCACTACCATATGGGTGCAGCGGGTATGTGGTTGGGATTGATCATCGGCCTGACGCTGGCTTCAGTTTTCCTGGGAATGCGTTTTATTAAAATGGTCTTCAAACGCCTAAAGACGACCGCCTAACGCCCACTGGCCGCTGAAGCCTTGGCGAAAGCGGCTAATGCCGTAAGTAAACAGATCAGGCTTTTATTTTTTCAAATCCCAATGAAAGGTCGTCAATCAGGTCGTCGATATATTCTATTCCTACGGAAAGCCTCAATAAATTGGCCGGGCTGCGGGGTGAATTTCCTTCTGCTGAACGGCGGTGTTCAATTAGACTTTCCACACCACCCAGGCTGGTTGCGTGTTTAAATAATTTCATGCTGCCGGCAAAAACCAATGCCAGTTTTTCTCCGCCCCTTATGCCAATAGAAATCATGGATCCAAACTGGCCATTCATCTGGCGTTTCGCAATTTCATGGTTGGGATGATCCGGAAGTCCAGGATAATATACCCGTTCAACCTGGGGTTGATTATTCAGAAAAATGGCAATCGCTGCAGCATTTTTTATTTGTCGTTCGAGTCGGAGTGACAACGTTGAAAGACTTCGGTTTAACAGCCAGCAATCAAAAGGAGAAGGCACGGATCCACCGATGACCTGATATTCGCGGATTCTGGCGGCCAACTCATTTTTCTTATTGATGATAATACAACCACCCAGCACGTCGGAATGGCCTCCAAAAAATTTAGTGGATGAATGGAAAACCAGATCGGCACCCATTTCAATGGGTCGTTGAATCAAGGGAGTGGTCCAGGTATTATCACAACCAACCAGGATGCCCTTTGATTTGGCAATTTTGCAAACCAATTCGATATCCGTTATTTTCAGCATGGGGTTGGAGGGAGTTTCAACAATAATCAGCCGGGTGTTTTTTTGAATGGCCTTTTCGATGGCACCTGTATCCGCCATATCCACTTCCGTGTAAGTGATCTTCCATTTGGGAAGCATAGATTTCACCAGGTGTGCGATCCCGTGATAACAATCATCCGGGATGATAATATGTGTTTCCGGTTCCATCACCGTTTGGGTTAAGGCCATGGCGGCCGCCATTCCAGAAGGGAATGCGAATGCTTCTTCACCTCCTTCCAGCATGGCGAGTTTGGTTTCCAGTCCCCGACGGTTTGGATTATCCCATCGGGTATACACGTATCCTCTACCGCCGATATTACCGGCTTCATCACGTTCAAAAGTAGTTGTAACGTGAATCGGGCTCATCACGGAACCGATCTGATCATCCAAATGCCCAGCGTGCACGGAGAGCGTATCGAAATGCATTGCCTGTGGTTTAGGTTAAAGATAATCAATACAAGCCTAAAGCTTAAGCCCAAAGCCTAAAACCAATACAGACATAAAATAGTTTTAGGCGTTGGGCGTTGGGCTTTAGGCTTTTTATCTAAATTGTATAATAAAACGATTGTATGCCAGCGACTCCTTCCGTGATGAGCCTTCATCTTAAATACAGGTTATTAATTGCCGAACTGAATTTTGATATCAACGTGTTGCGGATTTTTGGGGATTACCTGACGGAATTGCGCGCCAAACGCAAGGAATCGGAGGTTAAATCAAAGAGTGATTATTTTGAAAAAGAATTTTATGCATTAAGAACAGAGATAGACGATATCCGTCATGAAATGCAAATGGGGAAAATGAAGCTGGGCGCGTTCTCAAGAGAGACCAAACCATTTGACTTCAAAATATTTAATAAGGAAAATCATTCACCATTAAAGAAAAGGCTTCTTAATTATAAAACGAAGTTCAAGAATATTAATAAAGAATTTGGTGACTTTGAAGCGCAGTGGCTGTCATAAAAAAACCCGGACTATGAATCCGGATTTTTTTATGTTAAAGCTTTTATTTACTGCCAACAATATTTAGTGAGCTTATTTTACAGATACGAAAACTTTCACCTTTTCCCAGCTAAGCGTGAATCCCTTGTCCATTAATTTGTCTTCAATGGTGTAAAGCAATGTCTCCTGAACATTTTTCTGATCCTTTGGTTTTACCTTTACTTCCAGCACATTTTTCTTAGGATCCAGATTCGCATCTCCGCTATTGGTAATGCCCCATTGACCTGTTTGTGAATTAAAAATAATTGTCCATTCTTTTTCACCCGGCGTCATAAACAGGCTGTATTTGCCGGCCGCCAGTTTTTTGCCTTCCACTTCAATATCCTTATCTGTTGTAAAAATTGTGGCTTCATTGGCGCCGGCCCTCCATATTTTATTATAAGGAACCAGGGCACCCCAGATCGGTCTTCCTTTCACTGAAGGGCTGCTGTAATCGATGGTA
>Ga0080027_10001248_pt1 | contig 10336 bp, 13 predicted proteins | sample OrgsoiDNA2013046_FD_70962 | JGI IMG/M metagenome (GOLD analysis project Ga0080027, IMG submission 70962) | Permafrost soil microbial communities from the Arctic, to analyse light accelerated degradation of dissolved organic matter (DOM) -... | ecosystem: Environmental > Terrestrial > Soil >...
CTGAGCGAATCGTAGATCCGGTTGAATCGCACGATGTGCTCGTTGAAGCGTCGCGTGGCGTACGGAACGGTGGTGCCGGTCGACATGATGAAGGTCCAGTCGCTGGATTGGGCCAGCATCAGCTCGCGGGCGGCCTGGTTCAGCGCCCGTGCGGTCGTGGCGTCGGTGCCCCCGTTCGAGTGCCGTCGCGCCAGCTCGACCATCCGCTCGCCGGCGGCGTGAACGTGCCGGTAGGTCCAGGCGTTGGTCTCGTTGAGCCACTGTTCGTTGTACCCCTTCGCGCCCCACGACGACGCGCAGGGCGTCGCCATCTGATTGGTCGGGTGGCGTTCCAGGTAGTCGCCAGGCGTGATCGCCAGGATGGTCGACTGATCGTGGTGCAACTGCCGGAACAGATCGCCGAGGAACGTGGGCCCCTCGTACCACCAGTGACCATAGAGCTCGGCGTCGTAGGGGCTGACGATCATGGGCGGGCGATCGGGTGGGTAGGTCCCCGTATCCACCAGTCGCTGCGCCTGCTTTTCCATGTTGCCCCGGAAGTTGGAGGCGTGCAGCCCAGCCTTCCCGCGCGCAGCCTCGGGATCGTAGACCCACTTGTCGTGCAGCTTGTCGTGCGTGATGGCATGGTACTTGAACCCGGTCGCCATCCGGTGCCCTTCCGGATGAATGTGGGGCGCGATGTAGTCCATCGGCAAGTCGAAGCCAATGTCCCGGTAAAAATCGCGGTAGTGGGGATCCCCCGGATAGCCGGTCTTGGCGCTCCAGACCTGCTCGGAGGATTCGGTGTCGCGTCCGAAGGCCGCCACACCCGTTGGACAATAGAGCGGCGCATAGACCCCATAGACCGGCTTGCGATCGGCGAACAAAATGCCGTGGGTATCGACCATGAAGTAACGCACCGCTGCCTCGCGCAACAGCTCGTCGATCCCCGGGACGTAGCCGCATTCTCCCAGCCACATGCCGAGCGAGCGTCGGCCAAAGTGCTTCTCGTAGAGCTCGGAGGCCGTGTGCACCTGGGCGCGAATGACCGCCCAGTTGCGATCCATGAGCGGGAAGAACGCGTGGGTGGCGGTGGACGTGATGACCTCGATGCGCCCGGCGTCCTGCAAGCGCCGGAACGCCTGGACCAGGTTGCCCTCGTGGGACCGCCAGGTGTGGCGGAGGCTGTAGAAGCGATCGCTATACATCTGGGCCAGGCGCTGGTACTGCGGCTCGGGGCGCGTCCGCTCCAGCTCCTTGCCGGCGAGCACGATCAAATCGTCGAGGTACTCGGCGTACCGCTCCTTGAGAAGATCGTCGGTCAGCATCGTGATCAGCGGGGCCGACAAGGAGATGGTGCATCGATACGGCACCCCATCGGTCAGCAGTCCCTCGAACATCTGCAGCAGCGGCAAGTACGTGCCGGTGATGGCCTCGTACAGCCATTCCTCCTCCATCACCGTGGGGTCCTCGGGATGGCGAACGAAAGGAAGATGGGCGTGCAGAATGAGAGAGAAATAACCGGTCGGCATCATGATCCTCCGGGTGAGCGCGGCCTGCCCATCGCGTCCAGCTCGCCGGTCGACGGTAGGCGAGGATAGGGGCTGGTCACGGCGGGCGAGGGAGCCCCGAAGCCGCCAGCCAGGGCGGGCGCGTCCGAATAGACCAGACCACCTGCGCCCCCAGCCGCGGGGCCCAGCCGGCCCTCGCTGGCGCCCAGAAAGCCGAGACCGGAGAGGCGTTCGCTCGCGCCTCCCAGGCGAAGCTCGCTCGCCCCCGCCCAGCGCAGCTCGCTGGCGCCTCCCACGCGCAGCTCGCTGGCACCCGCCATCCGGTACTCGCTGGCACCCGCGTACAACCGCTCGCTCGCGCCGCGCAACCTCCACTCGCTGGCGGCCGCGTACATTCGCTCGCTGGCGCCCGCCAGGCGCAGCTCGCTGGCCTTCAGGAAATAGATCTCGGAGGATCCGCCCAGGCGGACCTCGCTGCCCCAGCCCCACCGCCGGTCGCTCGACCCCAGCATCCGTTCGGAGGCCCCACCGCCTGTGGTGGTGAAGCGAGCCTCGAACGCCTCCACCGCCCGGCCGGTCTCCTCGGCCCAGGTCCGATGAACCTCCCAGCGCGACAGGACGACGCGCGCTTGCTGAGCTCCAAGGCCCCGGATGATCACCTGCCAGGGCCCATAGATGATGTGGGTGCGTCCGCCCAGCCGCAAGACCCGGGTCTTGCCTGAAAAGGTCTCCCGCACTGGCTCCGGGATCTCGACCGGGTACGCGAAGGGTCCCGCCTCCCAGGTCGTGATGGTCGTGGGTCCGTCCCAGCTGCGAAAGCTGCGATATTCGTCGAACTTGCCGTGCGTGTGAACCTCCTCCCATTCGTGGCGCTCGACCACGGCGGTGGCGCCACCAAAGTGAATGGCGTCCGCCCAGGGGATGCGGCGCACCGTCGCAGCCGGCGTGAAGGCGGGCGACGGCGTCGAAGTCGAAATGGAGGCGGCACGGGTGGCGGACGGGGCCACGCCAGCGGGGGGCACGGAAGCGGGGCGGTACGGGCGACCGGGCAGGCGGGCGATCCCGTCATGCTCGGTCTCCCCCGTCGCAACCCGGACCCGTAACCACTCCGGCTCCGACCAGGGCGCCGGCTCCATGCGCGGGAACTCGACCCGTCCCGACCGCGCGATCTTCACGAAGTAACCCTCGTGGGACTTCATGCCGATCTCGATCACCAGCTCCGAGGTCGGCCTGCCGATCGTGAAGAACCACTGGCGATCTCCGCGCTCGATCGAGTGATCGAAGAAGCTGTGGGCGTTGGTGCCGTCGAAGATCCGCCCGGTGGTGTCGTAGACCCGCAGGTTCAGCCAGGCCCCCGGACCGCCGCGCCCCAGCTTTTCCCGCGCCGTGACGATGGATTCATCGAGGACCTCCCAGTACGCATAAAGGCGGTTGGGGTCGACGGGCATGGCGGTCACCCGGTTCCGCCCGTAGCCCCAGGGGATCTCCTTCAAGGTCGACGCCGCCAGGTTGCGCGCCTGTTCGGTGGCGAGTCGCCCCGGCTCCCCCACCTCGAACTTGTGAGACAGGGGCGGCGTCTGTTCGGGGTCTGGATCCGTGTCCGGGTCGAGCGTGGGATCCCCTGCTGGGGCGGGCACGGGAGCTGTAGCGGCGGCGGCGTTCGTGGCAGGAGAAACCGCCGCTGCGGTCTGGTCGGCTCCGTCGCGCGCGTGCCAGGCATCCATGACGGCCTTCACGAGGGCCTCCTTCTTCAGTTTCGAAACGGCCGTCAGGCCCAACCTCTTTGCGCCATCCACCAGCTGCCGCAGGGTCAGCTTGTTGAGCGATTCCAGGGTCACGGAGCCGAAGATCGCTGTGACGGTCTCGACAGTGCTGGACGTGGAGAAGGCGACGACGACAGAGCCAGCAGCGGTTGGAGAGACGGTGTCTGGCGGCGCCGAGCCATCGGCCTCCGCTTCAACGACTGAGCTTTGCAACCTCGCAGGGTCGGCCACCCTCGCAGGGTCGGCCAACCCCGAAGGGTCGGCGCCACGAGCCTCTCCGGTCGCGTCCTTGACTGGCATGGGACCCCCTACGTTATCCATTCTCTCGCCCCTTGTTCGTAAATTCTTCGTTTCCAACGGATGAGCCGGCTGTGTCGTGCACTTGCCCCCGGGGCGCCCCGATGTCAAATCACAAACCCTTGACGATGCCGATTGGATCACCTAGGTAGGAGCAATTCCGGGCGTTTAACTCAGCGGCAGAGTGCCACCTTCACACGGTGGAAGTCGCAGGTTCAATCCCTGCAACGCCCACGAGAAAAGTTAAGCGGAGTCGGCCAGTTGGGAGTTTGAGCTCAACTGGCCGTTTTCGTTTTTCGGGTCGATACGTACCACTTCCATACCACCTGCCCCCATCGCCTCTCGGACGCCTGCAAGCGAGATGATCTTGGCGATCCCCTGGCGCATCTCCGTGCTCGAACACTACGAGACCCTGTACGAATGGTTCCCGGCTCTGATCGCCAAGGCCGCGTCGGACGTGACGGACAACGCCAGGGCCGCCGCGGAGGCCGAGCTCAAGGCCGCTGCCGCGCGCACGCGTGCCGAGCTGGCCAAGTCCGTCGCCCAGACGGCGCTCGACATCGCGGACCGCGTCGCAAGCACGAAGCGGTGGAAATGGATCTCCACAAGCTTCGCTCTGGCCGCCGCCATGTTCGTGGGCGTGGGAGCCGGGATGTACCGGCAAGGAGTCAGCTCGGGGGTCGCTTCTGGGCGGCTCGACGGTTACACGACAGCGCGCGACGAGAAGGCCGCCGAGGCGAAGCCCGGGGGATGACGCGCACGCGCAAACGAACCCGCGGGACGCGATCACGAATGTCGACAAAGGTATTCGATGTGGGCCACGAGATTCGCGACCTCGTGAACGATCCGCGGCGTCGGCAGCGCCTCATGCAGAACAACGCCCTCTGGTCGCACCTGTGCGTCTGCATGGACGTCATCTCCGACACCGAGTCGGACGATCCGCAGGTACCTGGCCCAGGCCACGACGGATCACGACATCCTGTATCTGACCACCATGCCGCAAGGTAAGCCGGATCGGCGCGAGAACGTCGGATGAGATTCTTGGGATGAGCCTCTTGCTCTACCCGCGCTCTTGGCGTGCCTCCCGGGCGGGCGTAGACTCCGGGCCCACCGTCGCCGGGCGATCTCACCACAAAGGGGCACGCAAATGTTCTTGATTCGAAGCATCTCGCAAGCGCAGTCTGGTCATCGTGACGATGCCGTCGCGCTGATGAAGGAATTCGCCGCCGAGACGCACAAGGAGTTGGGGACACCCGAGGCGCGCATTCTCACCGGCTCGATCGGGCCCGAGGACAGCACCGTCGTGATGGAAACCGTGGTCAAGAGCCTCGCGGAGTTCGAGCAAGGTCTCGACGCGACCAACAAGTGGCCCGGCATCCAGCGCTACGGCAAGAAGTTCGCTGAGCTCTTCGTCTCCGGCACCCACCGCTTCGAGACCTACCGAATCCACTCGTAGCCCCGGACATCGGCCGTCCGGCCGTGGCCTCCACGCGATCGCCGTGGATAATCGACGGCGCGGCCGAATCGGATTCGCTCCCGCCGATGTAGGGTCGCGGCTATGGCGGTCCGCCGGCGACGTGGTCGCGGCGCGGTCCGTAGGGGGGCGCTGGTTGCCGCCAAAGACGACCATCAACCCCTGGCCTTGCCGACTCATCGACGCTCAGGCGTTTTTATCGGACCCCACGGGACAAGCGTCCTTTAATAAAAGTTATTCAAAATTATCTACTTACATGAACTGGTGGTCCCCAAGGCGAAGGCGCCTATCGGCGCAATCACTCGCCCCTCCCCTTCCTGGTAGTAACCTTTAGCCAACATGACGGCCATTCGGATCCACACGGCCCTAGTGTCAACCACCATCGAGTTGCCCGAGTTGGCGCCGCTGGTTGGGCACCGCGTCGAGGTTATCGTTCGGGATGAGAGTAGCGAGACCTGGCCGGTTGGGTGGTTCGAGGCAACGGCTGGTGCGATTCGTGATCCCGATTTCGTCCGCGAGCCCCAGCCGCCGGCGGACGCGCCACCGCCGATCGATACTTGAAGTACTTGCTGGATACGAACGCTTGCATCGGGCACTTGCGTGGCACGTCCCCAGGCGTCACGGAGAGGTTGCGGCGCGCAAAGCGCTCGGACGTGACAACCTGCTCGGTGGTCCGAAGCGAGCTGATGCACGGTGCGGCGCACAGCAGAGATCCGTCAAAGGAACGTCTGGTCGTGGAGACATGCGGTTTGACGGTCGTGACCCACAACGTCGGCGAGTTCTCACGCGTTCCCGGTCTCGTTTGGGAAGACTGGGAATCTTGAGGTTACGGCAGAGGCTCGGCCACACAGCAGCCCGAGCCACCCGCCGCCCTCCCGTCGGACTCTGCAAAGGACTTCGGCTCCGTGGAAAACGAGCTACCGCCGCCGGTGACGTATTCCGCCAGATCCTTCGGCCGGATCCCGGATCGAATTGACCACACGCAGGTGAGGGAGGTCACCGGTCTCGGTCGCCAGGCACATGGGGCCAGGGATCGACTTTTTCGCCAGGGTCATGGGGCCAGCCCGTGAGCTGAGCGGCGGCTGAACGCACAGCCACCGCCAACCGTTCGCAATGGTTGCCATGAGCATCGTCCTTGCCAGTTCGATGTTCGTCGGCGTCACCACCTGGGGCTACCGCGTCGGGCGAAGTTCAGGGTTGCCGCCCGGTCGCGTTCTCGTGTTGTCGGCGTGGCTTCTATCCGAGTTGCATCGGGCGCCGGATGTGCGACTTCACGGCTCAACTCTTGGATCGAGTGATCCCTCGCGTGCCCGTTCGACAGTGGGTCCTGACCGTTCCCACTGGCTGCGCGCGAAGATGATGTTGTTCGATCCCGCCTTGACCAGCACGGTGTTGCGCGAGCTCATTCGCGCAGTGTCATCGTGGCTCCGGCAGCGGGCGCGGCGGCAAAGCGTCATGGGCGCGGTCAAGACCGGCGCGGTGACGGTGATCCAGCGCTTCAGTTCGGCACTCGGGGCGAATCCCCATTTCCACACCTTGTTCCTGGACGGCTCTATACATTTCCCGTCGGCAAAGCGCCCGTGTTGTTCCATCCGACGCCCGCCCCCACCGACGAAGACGTCGCGCGCGTCGCGGCCGCCGTGTTCCGTCGGGTGGGGCGCCGCCTCGCGGATCGCGAGCCGGGCATCGAGCGACGTTTCGTGGACGGCGCGCCGGTGCTGGTGGGGATGGCCGAAGCCTCGGTCGGGGGGGGGTGGTCGCGACGGGTCCGCGTTGCGGCCGGCGCATCGTTCGCGTGCGCGGCGCGCCCGCGGACCTCGCCGCCTTCGTCATGGGACGCCTGTGCGCCGAGGTCGAGGGGTTCAATTTGCAGGCGGCGACGCGAATCGCCGCGCGCGATCGCGAGGGGCTTGAGCGAATGGCGCGCTATCTCGCCCGCACCCCGATCGCCAACGACCGACTCTCGCGGCTAGACGATGGACGCCTCGAGTTGCGGCTCAAGCGCCCCTGGCGCGATGGGACCACGGCGTTCGTGTACACGCCCCACGATCTGCTGGAGCGCTTGGTCGCAATCGTTCCTCGTCCTCGGGCCCACCTCACGCGCTACTTCGGTGTCTTCGCGCCTGCGTTCGCGGCCAGAGCGGGGATCGTTCCGTCGACGGAACCGGCCGCGCCCAGCAGCGGGCTGGAGCCGACGAGGCGACACGGCCGAAGGCACCGAAGGTGCCGAATCGGCTACCGTGGGCGGCCCTGATCTGGCGGGTGTTTCTGCGGGACGTTCTCGAATGCGCGCGATGTAAGGGGCGGATGGAGATCGTGGCGGCGCCGACGTCGAAGGCGGCTATCACGCGCGTCCTGGGACAATCTGAGGCCACTTCGGTGGCGACGCCCTCCTCTTGGGCTCTCGGCGGACGCGCCCGGGTCTCACCCCGCGCGATCGCCGCCCCAGGTCGATCTGGCGTTCGCCGACGAAGCCCCGGAGTTCGTGGCCGACGCGCCCGCCCCCGAGATTTCGGGGCCTGACTGATTCCGGAAACGGGTAGGGACCAGCCCAGCGGTGCCGCCGATTGCCGCGCAAGGGGACCGGTCTGCCTTTCGGGGCGCGGGTGTCCTTGTTTTCCCCGTGGAAAACGGGGCGATCGGCTTCTCGGGTCGCTACCGGCCGCCGGCTCCGCCCTGTCCGGACTGGCCGCCCGTGCCGTTGGGATCGCACGATCCGAAGTGGGCGAAGGGGGCGCTCGAGGCGTAGCACCCGTCTGTCCGGATCTGCCCGTCGCACCCACAAACCGCACTTGCGCAGGCACCGGCCGCCCCGGTCAGGCAAGTCGGCATCGCAGCGGATCCGCATCCCGGCGCCAAATAGACGATGCGGCCGCCGCCGCCCGACGGGCACATCCGCCCGCCGCCACCCGATCCCGACGAGCCCCCGGCGCCACCGGAGCCGCCCAAACCACCCGCGCCCGAACTGCCCCCGCCACCAGCGCCGGCGCGACCACCCGCGCCGGCAGAACCACCGCCGCCGGATAACCCGGCACCCGACTGGCCACCACTCGCGCCGCCCGCACCCGACTGACCAGCGACCGCGCCTTCCGAACCCGAGTAGCCACCGGCGCCGCCCGTACCCGACTGACCAGCAGCCGCGCCTCCCGAACCCGAGTGGCCACCGGCGCCGCCTGAGCCCGAACTGCCCGCGCTGTGGCCCGCGTTACCCGCGCGCGTCCCGCGTCCGGTGCGTTGTTCGAGGTTGATCCGCAGCCGGCTGCCCATACCAAGATCGGGACGGCAGCCAGCACCACCAACGCCAAGTTTCCGCGCCCTAAGTGATTGCGATTGACCATTCGCTAAACCCTACCCGACAACCGCATGGTGGCGCCAACGAATGTGAACCCGCGGGCGCGCAGGGTGGCGAAGACAGCGCTGTGCCCGCCGAGAGATGGCGCGGTCGCGGATCCGCGGTCACTGGGGCCGCGGCACCCGGAGAACCTGTCGCCTCACCGTCATGTACGCGTGCGTGGCGTTCACGGCGATCGCCCATGGCCGTGGAAACGGGGCGATCGGGGCGATCTGGCGGCCGGTGCGAGTGGATGGAAGGCTCTATCCGGACAATGACTCGCCGAGACTAGCGGCTTGAACGGCGGGTCCATGTCCCTGTGCCTGCGAAGCTGGCGGTCAAGCTCGCCCTCCGCTGGGCACGCAAGCGGGCGGGCCTGACCCAAGCCGAGCTCGGCCCCTGCTGTCCGGGGGGACCGTTTGGCGCCCCCGTGTTCCCCAGCGACGGTGCATCGACGATCTACGACGACTACAACGCCATCTATTCGGCCTCGCCTGGAACGCCCCGGCGAACCATTGTCATGCCCACGACGGGTGAGCAATCGCACCCCTCCCTATCACCGGAAGGATCGACGATCGTCCTCCAGGCGACCTGTGGCGGCGACAACGCCGCGCGAAGTATTTGGACGGTGCCGGCGACATCAACCACGCCCCTTGCTTGCACGGGCGGGCGTCGCCTTTCGCCGCAGGGGACCGACGCCACGCATGCATCGTGGGGCCCGAACGGCATGATCGCCTGGGGGTCGGTCGCCGGTGGCAACAACAGCGTGAGCCCCGTGCCGAGCTCACTCGTCATCTGGCGCCCTCCGGACGCTGACAACCGGGAGCGCTGACGATCGTAACCCGTCGTGGTCGCCCGCCGGTGCGTTCATCGGCACCTGGTGAGCGTGAATCAGGAGCTCGCGGGAGGCGATTACCGGCGAGCGGCCGTCGCGAATCTGCTGCCAGTCATCCGCACCCGCGTGATGCGATTCCTCGTCTGGCGTCGCGTCGTCGAGGCTGACACCGACGCCGACACCATGTTGCTTCCTGACGATCTCGCCGAGCGTGATCCGGCGGTGGCGCAACCCGCCGCGGCCGCGGTTTCGGGATTGCCACCGGCGGGCCCCGAGCTGCGCCGAAGACCGCTGAAGATCGGACTGCCCGTCGGGGCTGGTCCCGCTCGTGAAAGGGCGCACGATGATCGGCAAGCCCGAAAGCCTCTCCTCGCGCAAGACCTGGGCGGCGTACTTCGCGTGCGCGATCAGCCAGGTCATCCCGGGTCCCCTGATGGGGACCCGCGGTCAGCGGCACGTCGTTCGCGATCTGACAGAGGCACTTCAACGTTTCGGGGACGTCCGCGCGCGAGGCGATGGCGCGGTGGTACTCGTCCTCGGCATAGAAGATTGAGCCGCCCAGAATCGTCCGGATCGCGACGTTGCGACCATTTGCATTCACGGTGGCGAGCGCCTCCGATTGAACACTCGCGCCGGCGTTGCAGCTCGGCGCATGCCAGTCCATCGTGACCAGACCGCCATGGGCGAATTGACGTCGAATGGCTTCCGCGATCACGGCCCGTCGGTTCCATCCCGTGGGCTCGAATGCCAGCATCCCCAGGCTCACGCCCAGCACCGCGGGATGGTCCCCTACAAGGGCCTCGCTGTCCGAAGGTCGAGAAGTATGAGCTCCTCCGGCCGGAACCTGTGACGGTCACCGCGACGACCTTGGAGGTCGAGAACAGCGGGGCGTTTGTCGGAGCCTCGCGCTGGACCGCGACGCTTCACTGTCATACGCACGGCCCGGACGTCGACCTGCCGGTGATCAGACGCAGCTACGAGCACGACCGCGGGCGGTAGTGTTCTACGGAGTGTAGAAGGCCGAGAGTATCCGTCGAAAAGTGACAATCGACATCGACGATGGGTAGAGGGTCAGCGGCGCTTGCGGCGACCGGGCTTGTTGGCGGTGGGAGGGTGGTCGCGTTCGAAGGCGTGGACGTCGCGCCA